>Ga0308156_1000713_pt1 | contig 55195 bp, 47 predicted proteins | sample PhyAR2_FD_201041 | JGI IMG/M metagenome (GOLD analysis project Ga0308156, IMG submission 201041) | Phyllosphere microbial communities from UC Gill Tract Community Farm, Albany, California, United States - DLSL A.R2 | ecosystem: Host-associated > Plants > Phyllosphere > Unclassified | place: USA... | reverse complement strand
AGAATTTGCCTGGCGGCGATAGCGCGGTGGTCCCACCTGACCCCATGCCGAACTCAGAAGTGAAACGCCGTAGCGCCGATGGTAGTGTGGGGTCTCCCCATGCGAGAGTAGGGAACTGCCAGGCATAAAATTAGTTCCTTTCCCCTGACAAGGAAAATAACAGGAACACACTGATATCAGACAATTTCTGATATGAGAGAAAGAATCGGTGGAGCGGTAGTTCAGTTGGTTAGAATACCTGCCTGTCACGCAGGGGGTCGCGGGTTCGAGCCCCGTCCGTTCCGCCACTTATTCGCGAAAAAGCCTGCTAGAGATAGCAGGTTTTTTTGTTTTTGCGTTTAACAGCAGACGTCACTTCATATTCGTTCCTTCCTCAATTAGCCTCGTGCTTACGTAGTTTTACCAGCTGATTCCGCTCTTACAGTTGTTTTTCGCCCGTTTAGTCCCTATAACAAAGTAAGGCTAAGGTTAGCGGATCATTTTGATGTCTCTATGGAAGGAGTATAATTATCTGATGATTGTTTGAGCAATTGAATGCGTTTTTACTAACAGGCGGCGAAAGTGCGGAAAAAAAATTATGCCATGCGTTACGTGGCGGGTCTTCCTGCTGAGCGAGTATTCCCCGGCGCGATGAACGAGCTGGGGCAAACGTTGCCCGTTACTCAATCTCTTCCCACGGATAATGTTCTACGCATTATGGTGTGGAATATATTTAAACAGCAGCGTTCAGATTGGCTATCCGTATTAAAGGAATATGGCAAAAGTTCTCAGTTGGTTCTTTTGCAAGAAGCGCAAACAACGCCAGAATTGGTGAAATTTGCAACGAGTAATTATCTTACTGCCGATCAGGTACCTGCATTTTCGTTTCCGCAACATCCCTCTGGTGTGATGACTTTGGCTGCTGCGCATCCAGTTTATTGCTGCCCGTTACGTGAGAAAGAGCCTTTAATTCGGTTATCAAAATCAGCCTTGGTGACGGTCTATCCGCTGTTTGATGGACGACTATTGATGGTGGTGAATATTCATGCGGTAAACTTTAGCTTGGGCGTAGATGTTTATAGTAAGCAGTTAGACCCTATCGGTGAGCAAATTGCTTTGCATAAAGGTCCTGTCATTATGGCCGGTGATTTTAATGCATGGAGTAAACAGCGAATTAACGCCCTTCAGCGGTTTGCAAGTGGTATGGAGCTACAGGAGGTCAATTTCACTAACGATCATCGTCGTACGGCCTTTGGGCGTCCTCTCGACTTTGTTTTTTATCGTGGTCTTGGTGTTGTTGAAGCGTCCGTTTTAGTGACGCAGGCATCAGATCATAACCCGCTGTTAGTCGACTTCAAACCCGACTAAGTCTCTGGCTGAGATTGCAGACATAAAAAAAGCGCCTTTCGGCGCTTTTTTGCGTTTTGTAGCACTTTGACTACACACTACTTACCCGATTAGGTATTTGAGTTCGCAGAGTCTCGTACATACAGCGTGAGCATATCACCTGGCTGGATTTGACTTGCTTTTGTAATGACGCTGTTCCAACGCATTACATCATTGATGTTAACACCATGACGTTTTGCAATGCTGGCCAGTGAGTCGCCTTTACGTACCTTATAAGTAATGCTGCTGTTATCAGCGATAGACCTGCTGGCGTTATTTGCTACCTGCAGTGTCTGACCGGCTTTCAACTTGCTGTTGCTGCGCAAATTATTCATGCTCAACAACTGTTTCTGACTGATATTCAAACGCTTGGCAATTGTAGAGATCGTATCCCCTGAACGAACTTTATAGCTAGAAGCTTGCGCTTTAGACGATGTGTTCGTTGAGGCTAACTGAGCGTTCGGCTGGATTGCAGCAATTTCGCCTTCGGCCAGAGAATCTTTAAACTGCTCTACGTGTGCTTTGGGCACCATGATGTAGTGAGGACCATTTGGCGCAGTTACATTCTTTTTGTAACCCGGATTAAAGGCCTTCATTTTTGTCAGTGACATGCCTGCCATTTCTGCGGCTTGAGTCAGCTGAATCTGCTGTCCTACATCAACTTTTGCTAGCGCACGCTGGTCGTTAGACTTAGGCAGTTTAATACCATAACGTTTGTTATTCTTGATCAAATCACTTAACGCAAGCATCTTTGGAACATAGATCGATGTTTCACGTGGCAATGATAAAGACCAAAAGTCAGTCGGCAAACCTTTACGCTTATTCGCTTTGACTGCCTGCATTACACGGCCTTCACCGCTGTTAAATGCAGCCACCGTCAATAACCAGTCACCGCCAAACATGCGGTTCATTCGCTGCATCATATCCAATGCTGCGGTGGTAGAGGCGGCAACATCACGTCGTCCGTCATACCACTGGTTTTGTTTCAACCCGTAATTGCGCCCCGTCTGAGGAACTATCTGCCAAAGCCCTGCGGCGTTAGCGGATGACGTTGCGTGTGGGTTAAAAGCGCTCTCCACTATGGGTAGTAGTACCAGTTCCATCGGCATTTTACGTTGCTTAATCTGCTCGACTATCCAGTACATATACGGCTCTGCCCGTAATGTTACATCGTGGAGATAGCTCTTATTTTTTAAAAACTTATTTTTTTGTTCGCGGATCCGGCTATTGTCCGGAACCTTCATCTTCAGGTCGTCACTAATGAAGCCCCACAAATCTTCCTGCGCGATGTTGCTAGTACTTTCGTTTAGCCATCGCGCGGAGGTCGCTCGTGCGTCCTTTGAGGGCTGTCCTGCTTCACTTCGACTGACTGAAGACAAACTCTGTGCATGCTGTTCAGGCTCTTTAGCGTGATGGTTTACGCCTTGGCACCCGACCAGCAACATAGAGGCAAAGATAATTGCTTTAGCCTTCATGTGTGTGTCTACTGGTGATTAAAAGACGAGCAATAATACTTTGCTTAGCCTCAAAACACAACAAAAAGCTTCAGAAGCTGTCTTTCATGTCGCGTAGGCGAGCAAAAACTTGCCAAGTCTCATTTGGGTGATTTTCGAATCCAATATTTCGTTGTAAATCATTGTCATAACAACGTAAAAAAGGATTAATTTCCTTCTCTATTTTCAACAAAGAAGGCACGCTAGGTTGATGTTTTAACCGCAATTCCTTAACTTGTTTCTGATATGTTTCAATCTCTTTGTTTTCTGGTAAAACGTATCTTGCAAACCTAAGATTTGATTCGGTATATTCATGAGCGCAACAAATCAAAGTGTTATCAGGAAGTTGCGCAATGAGTTGTAAAGAGGCGTACATCTGTTCGGGCGTACCCTCAAAAATACGTCCACAACCCGCTGAAAATAAGGTGTCTCCACAGAATAAATAAGGCATGGCATAGTAGGCAATATGACCGAGAGTATGTCCTGGCACATCCAACACGCTGAAATTCAGGCCTAATACGGTAATTTCATCATGCCCTTGAACCTGCTGGGTACAACCGTGGTTCACGGTTTCTTGAGGCCCATACACTGTTATATCGGGATAGTTTTGCAAAATCTCGCCCACGCCGCCTACGTGATCATTATGATGATGCGTAAGTAGGATGGCTTTAGGAGTAAGCTTATTTTCCGTCAGGTAATGTAAAACTGGGGACGCAACGCCAGGATCAACAATCAGGCATTCGCGCTGTTCGTTAGCGAGTAGCCAAATGTAGTTATCTTGCATGGCAGGGATACTGATAAGATTCATAATCGATGACTCTCCATTGAGTTATTCCCCAAAAATAGGTGAACGGATGAAACCAGCACAGATAACACGTACGATTTCCTCTCCACTGTCATGGAGTGAAATCCCTTGGGGAGAATATTACCGTGCTGCGTTAGAGCAACAGCTAACGCCTTGGTGGCCTAAGCTGTTTGGTTATCATCTGTTAAAAATTGGCCCGCTAAGCTCCCAGATTTCTACTGAAAAATGTGGGATCTCTCATCAGGTTAGTATCGGTGAGAAAGGGGATAACATGCAGGTTATCGCTGATCCCTATCGTCTACCTTTCTCCGCGAAATCTGTGGATGCGTGTTTACTCTCACATACGCTGAGTTTTGCAAGCGATCCCCACCGTATGCTGCGAGAAGTGGATCGAGTCCTTATCGACGATGGTTGGCTAATCTTAACGGGATTTAATCCAACCAGTCTTGTTGGGCTAGGCAAACTGGTTCCGGGTTTACGTAAACGCTTACCTTATAGCAGTCGAATGTTTAGCATGATGCGTATGCTAGACTGGCTACAGCTCCTCAATTATGAGGTGTTGTATGAACACCGTTGCCAAATTTTGCCTTGGAATCGCCGCGGTGGCTTGTTTATTGGTAAACATCTGCCGGTTTTAGGCTGTCTAAGTATCATTGTGGCTCGTAAGAGAACGATACCCCTCACGCCGACCTCTCTACGCGAAAGAAGTCAGCGAGCGAGCTGGCGTGGAACCGTTGGCGCAACAAAAAGTTTTCGTAAGCGTTCTGACTAATACAGCAAACTGGCGACGCTTATTTGCTTTCTGGCTGATAGCCTGTGTCATCTCTGTCTGGAGAACCCGCCGCTGCGCGGGCAAGCTCATCGCAGCGTTCGTTTTCGATATGTCCTGCGTGGCCTTTGATCCAAACCCATTCAATTTTGTGTGATTGGATAGCGAGATCAAGGCGTTGCCACAAATCCACGTTTTTAACCGGCTTTTTGTCTGCTGTTTTCCAGCCACGCTTTTTCCAGTTATGGATCCATTGGGTGATTCCTTGGCGAACATACTGGCTATCACTGCATAAAATAACCGAGCATGGATCTTTCAGCGTTTCCAACGCAACTATGGCCGCCATCAGTTCCATGCGGTTATTAGTCGTTAGGTAATACCCTGCGCTCAGAGTCTTCTCATGTTGCTTATAGCGCAAAATGGCACCGTAGCCACCGGGGCCTGGGTTACCGAGGCAAGAACCATCGGTGAAAATCTCAACCTGTTTTAGCATCTCTGGTAGACTACTCCGCAGTCAAAACCGTAAGTCTGACATAAAGTGACATTATGAGCACAGGAATAACTCGACAGATCGTTCTCGATACAGAAACCACCGGTATGAATAAGTTGGGGGTTCATTACGAAGGACATCGAATCATTGAAATTGGTGCGGTTGAAGTGATCAACCGCCGTTTAACAGGCCGTAACTTCCATGTTTACATTAAGCCCGATCGTCTTGTCGATCCAGAGGCCTATGGTGTTCATGGGATCAGTGACGATTTCCTGTTAGATAAACCGACCTTTGCTGATATTGCCGATGAATTCTTAGAGTTCATTCGCGGTGCTGAACTGGTTATTCATAATGCACCGTTTGATATCGGGTTTATGGACTACGAGTTCCGTAAGCTCAATCGCGATATTCCGAAGACGGAAACCTTCTGTAAGATCACCGACAGCTTGGTGATGGCGCGTCGCCTGTTTCCTGGTAAGCGTAATAGTTTGGATGCGCTATGCAACCGTTATGAAATAGATAACACCAAGCGTACGCTGCACGGCGCATTACTTGACTCCCAAATACTGGCTGACGTCTATCTCACCATGACAGGCGGGCAAACCTCACTGACTTTCTCTATGGAAAGCGAAGGGGAGAAGCCAAGACCTACCGGTGAAGTGCAAAAAATTGTCCGTAAAATGCAGGCATTAAAAGTGGTGAGAGCAAGTGCGGAAGAATTAGCCGAACATGAGCACCGTCTTGATCTGGTACAGAAGAAAGGCGGCAGCTGTTTGTGGCGTGCTGAATAGCTTTTTTTGTACGGAATCTGTTGAAAAATAGCCAAAAAGATGAAAAACCGTTCAGTTGAAAATCTTTGTTAGAAAAACAGTTGACGAGTTTGTGCTACATCCGTATCATCCGCCTCGTTCCCACAAGGAACAACGCGGAGCGGTAGTTCAGTTGGTTAGAATACCTGCCTGTCACGCAGGGGGTCGCGGGTTCGAGCCCCGTCCGTTCCGCCACATTTAGAAGCCCTGAGTCAGCAATGACTCAGGGCTTTCATCTATTTATCGTTTCGTTAGTTTCCTTTCACAAATTCACCACGATGACCCCTCTATTATTTATCTTGCTTTGAATCATCAAAAACAGATTCGGAAAATCCGAACGACGTCATACTTTTGATATAAAACCGAACGCAATAATTTTCCTGGCTACACTTTGATCATCAGCGTTTAACCGGATGATTTCCTCATGATGACCTTACGCCAGCTCCGCCATTTCATCGCCGTTGCCGAAACTGGCTCGATTTCAGCGGCTGCGCAGACGGTTTTTGTCTCACAGTCTTCGCTAACTCAAGCCATTCAGTTACTGGAACAGGAAATCGGCGCTGTCTTATTTAAGCGCCACGCCAAGGGAATGGAACTGACGCACCAAGGTCATCAGTTTTTGCGTCAGTCATACCTGATCCTTGCTACCGTCGAAAACGCCAAGCGCAGCCTTGAACTCGGTTGTGAGAATCTGAGTGGTACACTCAAAATTGGCGTAACCAGCTTAGTCGCCGGCTACTTTTTAGTGGATATGCTGACGCGTTTTCGTGCGGCTTATCCCAATGTCACTACGCAATTAGTTGAAGATGAACGCCCCTATATCGAACACCTGCTGGTTAACGGGGAAATTGATATCGGCGTGCTGATCCTTTCGAACCTTGAAGATCGTGATGCGCTACAAACTGAAGTTCTGATGCATTCTCCATATCGCTTATGGCTCCCGCCGTTACACCCTCTATTGGAAAATGACAGTATCCGCTTGGCCGATGTGGTGAAAGAGCCGCTGATCCAGCTCAACACTGACGAAATGGGAAGCCACCTGCGCCGCATTTGGGAAAAAGCCAAATTGACGCCCACAATTGCCATGCGCACCGGTTCAACGGAAGCCGTGCGTAGCCTCGTTGCGGCAGGGATTGGCGTGGCTTTGCTGCCCGATATGGCCTATCGCCCATGGTCACTGGAGGGAAACATGATTGAAGCTCGCACCTTGGTTGATACGTTAGAGCCGTTAGACATAGGGCTGGCATGGCGTCGCGGAAGCGCGCGGCCAGAGCTGGTTACTCCATTCTTGCAGATCGCGCGTGAAAATAGTGCGATGAGGAAGCTATCACCAAAATAATGACCTGCTTCACATTAATGGTGGGTATCGGATTTTATGAATGCCGCCTTCACTATTTCATATTTGCCGCTGGCTAACGGCTGCTCTAGGCTCAAGTAAATGAGATTTTACATTTCAATTACAAGTTAATGACATTTAAGTGATGTCGTTTCCTAGAGGTTGCCGCAATGAGCAGCATAACGGACAGACTCAGCACCCAACAGTTTATTGATGGACAGCTAGTCACTGGTGAAGGGCCGGAGGAGCAGTTAATTAATCCGGCCAACGGTGAGGCACTGTTGTTGCTGGCTGAAGCGTCTGCCCAACAGGTTTCTGATGCGGTTGAGTCTGCCGAGCGTGCATTTCTGAGTTGGTCTAGAACCTTGCCTGCTCGCCGTGCTTCTCTACTACTCGCCATCGCTGATGTAATTGAACGCAATGCTCTTCAGCTCGCTGAGCTTGAGTCTCTCAACTGTGGCAAACCTATTCATCAGGCACTTTCAGATGATATTCCCGCCGCGATTGATACCTTCCGCTATTTTGCGGGTGCAGTGCGCTGTCAGCACGGGCAACTAGGTGGTGAGTATCTTGAAGGGCATACCTCGATGATCCGCCGTGATGCCATTGGCGTTGTGGCCTCTATTGCGCCGTGGAACTACCCGCTGATGATGGCGGCGTGGAAAATGGCTCCCGCGTTAGCTGCCGGGAATACCGTGGTATTCAAACCCTCTGAGCATACGCCGTTATCCACGCTGGCTTTGATCCCTTTGCTTAAAGATATCGTCCCTACGGGCGTGATTAACGTCGTTTATGGGCGCGGTGAAACCGTAGGCAATTACTTGGTGAATCATCAGTTGGTTCGCATGGTTTCCCTCACCGGTGACATCGTGACTGGGCAGAAAATCATGCAGGCCGCGGTGAAAAACGTCAAACGCACTCATTTGGAGCTGGGGGGCAAAGCACCCGTCATCGTGTGTGATGATGCCGATTTAAACGAGGTGGTCGCTGGAATTCGCCGCTACGGTTTTTATAACGCAGGGCAAGATTGTACTGCGGCCTGCCGCGTTTATGCCGATCGGAAAATTTATGACGCACTGGTGGAGTCGCTTGGACACGCCGCCGGCTCGTTGAGATATGCCCGCCATGACGACCGAGAAAACGAAATGGGGCCGCTTATCAGCGCCCGCCAGCGCGACCGCGTTGCCAGCTTTGTCGAACGGGCGCTTAGTCACCCCCACATTGAACGAATTACCGGTGCCCAAATGCATAGCGGCCCGGGATTTTTCTATCCCCCGACGCTTCTTGCGGGTTGCCAACAGCAGGATGAAATTGTTCAGCGCGAGGTTTTTGGCCCCGTGGTGAGCGTTACGCCGGTCGATTCTCTGGAGCAGGCGCTGCAATGGGCAAATGAATCGGAATATGGATTGGCCTCTTCGGTGTGGACAAAAAATATCGATCGCGCATGGCAGCTTGCGGCACAGCTCCAGTATGGAACCACTTGGATTAACACCCATTTCACTCTAGTCAGCGAAATGCCGCACGGCGGCCTCAAACGTTCTGGCTATGGTAAGGATTTGTCCAGCGATGCTTTGCAGGACTACAGCGTAGTGCGCCACATCATGGCGAAAATAAAACCGCAGTTTTGAGATTGAAGCCAGTGATGACATAACAAGGCAGTTCATCTGCCGCTTTATATAAGAGACAGGGGATAGCAATGAAAAATACATTTATTGTCACAGCGCTTTCAGCGCTCTGTATCAGCGGGCTGGGCGGAATTGCGACGGCTCAGGCAGATGGACTTCCGCAAAAGCTCGGCCCCGCAGAAGGGCAGTTAGATATCATTACTTGGCCAGGTTATATCGAACGAGGTCAGAGCGATAAAAACTATGACTGGGTAACCCAGTTTGAAAAAGACACTGGTTGTAAGGTCAACATTAAAACGGCGGCGACATCTGATGAGATGGTCAGCCTTATGGCGAAAGGGGGGTATGATTTAGTCACCGCCTCTGGAGATGCCTCTTTGCGTTTGATTTATGGCAAACGTGTACAGCCAATTAACCCCGACCTTATTCCTAACTGGAAAAACCTCGATCCACGCATGGTTAATGGCCCATGGTACACCGTTAAAGGTGACGTTTATGGAACGCCTTATCAGTGGGGCCCGAACCTGCTGATGTACAACACGAAAGTCTTTCCTAAAGCCCCCGACACGTGGGGCGTGATCTTTGAGCCGCAAAACCTACCCGATGGTAAAAGCAATAAAGGCCGCGTACAGGCTTACGACGGACCGATTTATATCGCCGACGCTGCGCTCTATCTAAAAAGCGCGAAGCCAGAGCTGGGCATAAAAGATCCGTATGAACTCAACGAAACTCAGTATCAAGCGGTGCTCGATTTACTGCGCACTCAGCACCCACTCATTCATCGCTATTGGCATGATGCATCGGTGCAGATGAGCGACTTCAAAAATGAAGGCGTCGCCGCCGGTAGCTCATGGCCATTCCAAGCCAACGGTTTGAAAAACGAAGGTCAGCCAATCAACGCCGTCTTCCCGAAAGAGGGGGCCACCGGTTGGGCGGATACCACGATGGTTCATGCTCAGGCTAAGCATCTGACGTGTGCCTACAAATGGATGAACTGGCAGCTCACGCCAAAAGTTCAAGGTGACGTTGCCGCTTGGTTTGGCTCATTACCTGCCGTGCCAGAGGGTTGTAAAGCCAGCACGCTGCTTGGGGCAAACGGCTGTGAAACCAATGGATATAAATTCTTCGACAAAATCGCTTTCTGGAAAACACCACAGGCTAAATGTGAAAGCCAAGGCCAATGCGTCCCGTATAGCCGTTGGACGCAAGATTATATCGCCATCATGGGTGGCAGATAGTGAATGCCTGATAGGCCACTGGGCTTGATATTTTGAACTAGGGCAGTGCTCATTTTCTTTAAAAGAATTGGCTCACGTACGACATGTACGTTCCGGTTTTTGTGCGCTGCCCATGTTCAAACTCTTTGTGCTCGCGACGCCTACAGAGGCACTCACCAAAATTTTACAGTTTTGTCGGAGAATATAAAAATGAGCGGCTCTGTTGAATTAATTGATGTATCCAAACTCTACGGCGACGTTCATGCGGTGGATCGCGTTTCGTTGACGATTAAAGAAGGGGAGTTTTTCTCTCTGCTGGGGCCTTCTGGTTCGGGAAAAACCACATGTTTGCGTTTGATTGCTGGCTTTGAGCAGCCAACCAGCGGTTCGATTCGAATTCAAGGGCAAGAGGCGGCGGGGTTACCGCCGTATCAGCGCGATGTGAACACCGTATTTCAGGATTACGCATTATTCCCGCATATGACGGTGCTGGAAAATATTGCCTATGGCCTGATGGTTAAAGGTGTGGCGAAGGCCGAGCGCACCAGCCGTGCGCGTGAGGCATTAAGTAGCGTGGCGTTAGCCGAGTATGGTGAGCGCAAGCCATCACAGTTGTCCGGAGGGCAACGGCAGCGAGTGGCATTAGCGCGTGCGCTGGTGAATCGTCCACGAGTTCTACTGCTCGATGAGCCCCTGGGGGCACTCGACCTCAAGCTACGCGAGCAGATGCAAACCGAGCTGAAAAAGCTTCAGCGTCAGCTTGGTATCACCTTTATTTTCGTCACTCACGATCAAAGTGAAGCGCTGTCGATGTCCGATCGCGTGGCAGTATTTAGTCAAGGCCGTATCGAGCAGGTGGATACGCCACAAAAACTCTATATGCAGCCTGAAACGGCGTTTGTCGCTGAGTTTGTCGGCACCTCGAACGTCATTCGTGGCCCGTCGGCGGAAACCTTGCTGGGGCAGTCTGGCATTTTCTCGATCCGCCCTGAGCATATTCGTTTTGCCCGCGAAGCCGCCAAGCCGGAAGAGATCCACGTTCAGGGCATTTTGCGTGATGTGCACTACCAAGGTGCTGCAACGCGTTATGAAGTCATGATCGACAACGGTGTTCGTTTGTTTGTCAGTCAGGGCAACACGCAGGAGCAGCTTTTACAGCCGGTACGGAATACCGGTGAACCTGTTCGCCTGTGCTGGGAAAGGAATGCGATGGTGGCGCTGGCGGGAGATCGCTGAAATGGAGATGGGAATGGACTACTCAGAAGTTCGTAACCGTCCTGCGCGGCGGTTCTCAACCTTTTTATATCGTCGCCCGACGCTTTATTTGCTGCTGCTACTCACGCCGCCGTTGTTATGGTTTGGTGTTATTTATCTTGGGTCTTTGTTTACCTTGCTCTGGCAGGGCGCATATACCTTTGATGATTTCACCATGACGGTAACGCCGGATTTCACGCTAGATAATATTAAAGCGCTATTTAATCCGTCGAACTACGACATTATTGTGCGTACGTTGACGATGGCTATTTTGGTTTCTCTGGCCTGCGCGCTGTTAGCGTTTCCGATCGCCTACTATATGGCGCGTTATACCCGTGGCCGCAGTAAAGCCTTTTTCTATATCGCTATTATGATGCCGATGTGGGCGAGCTATATCGTCAAAGTTTATGCGTGGACGTTACTGTTGGCGAAAGACGGCGTTGCGCAATGGTTCCTGCATTATATGGGGTTGGAACCCGTTCTCGCATGGGTGCTCGGCATTCCTGATATTGGTGGCAGCACGCTTTCAACCTCAGGGCTGGGACGCTTCATGGTGTTCGTCTATATCTGGCTACCGTTCATGATTTTGCCGATTCAGGCTGCATTAGAACGTTTGCCTCCCACGCTGCTTCAGGCCTCTGCCGATCTCGGGGCGCATCCGGCGCAAACCTTCCGTCACATTGTCCTCCCGCTGGCTATTCCGGGGATTGCTGCCGGTTCTATCTTCACGTTCTCACTGACGTTGGGGGATTTTATCGTGCCTCAGCTGGTGGGGCCTCCTGGCTATTTCATCGGCAGTATGGTGTATGCCCAGCAAGGGGCGATTGGCAATATGCCGATGGCTGCTGCATTTACGCTGGTGCCTATCGTGCTAATCGCCATCTATTTAACCATCGTGAAACGTTTGGGGGCTTTCGATGCGCTCTGATCTCAATGCTGCACCGTGGGGGCTCAAAATCGCCGCGTGGGGTGGGCTGGTATTTTTACACTTTCCCATCCTCATTATCGCGGCCTATGCGTTCAACACCGAAGATTCGGCGTTTAGCTTCCCGCCAAAAGGTTTCACGCTGCACTGGTTTGAGGTTGCCGCTGGGCGTCAGGATGTTTGGGATGCCCTGTGGCTTTCGGTACAAATCGCGGCGATGGCGACCACTATTGCGCTGATCCTTGGCACGCTTGCGGCGGCTGCACTCTATCGCCGAGAGTTCTTTGGTAAGCAAACCATCAGTTTTCTGATTCTGTTACCGATTGCCTTGCCGGGTATTGTCACCGGTATTGCGCTGCTGTCTGCTTTCAAAACGTTAAACATGGAGCCGGGGGTGATGACCATTGTTATTGGCCATGCCACGTTTTGCGTGGTGATCGTGTTTAACAACGTCATCGCCCGCTTTCGTCGCACGTCACATAGCCTTATTGAAGCCTCAATGGATCTCGGTGCGGACGGTTGGCAAACCTTCCGTCACGTTATGTTACCTAGCTTGGCTTCAGCCATGCTAGCGGGAGGCATGCTGGCATTCGCGCTGTCGTTTGATGAAATCATTGTGACCACGTTTACTGCCGGACATGAACGCACGCTGCCGCTGTGGCTGCTCAATCAGCTCAATCGTCCACGTGATGTGCCGGTGACCAACGTTGTGGCGCTATGCGTGATGTGCTTGACCGCGATTCCGATCCTAGGGGCGTACTACCTGACGAAAGGTTCGGAAGATGTGGAAGGGGCTGGAAAGTAACAATCGGTTCTTTCACTACCGGTTCTTTCTCTGTGCTTAAACCCGATTCGAATTATTTGGAATTACAGCAGCCTAGAAGTCGTTCCAAATAAGAAAGCAATAACAATAGGCAGCAAAGCGCTGCCGCCTCTCTTACTGAAGGATAAAACAATGCATACACAACTGCTGATTAACGGGCGTTTGGTCGAAGGTCAAGGTTCTGCACTGCCTGTGTACAATCCCGCTACGGGGGAGGTGATCGCACATATTGCGCAGGCAAGTGCTGCGCAAGTTGAGGAAGCGGTAAACGCCGCAGACAAAGCCTTCATCGAATGGGGGCAAACCACGCCCAAAGATCGTGCGGCGCTGCTGCTACAGGTCGCTGACGTGATTGAAGAACAAGGCGAAGTGTTAGCGCGTCTGGAATCGCAAAACTGCGGTAAACCTTATCAACGCGTGCTAGAAGATGAAATTCCAGCGATTGCAGACGTTTTCCGCTTCTTCGCCGGTGCGACCCGCTGTTTGAGCGGTCCAGTCGCCGGTGAGTACTTGCCAGATCACACGTCCATGATCCGTCGCGATCCTGTTGGGGTGATCGCGTCGATCGCGCCGTGGAACTATCCATTAATGATGGCGGCATGGAAATTAGCCCCCGCGTTAGCGGCGGGGAATACCGTGGTTCTAAAACCTTCAGAGCAGACTCCGTTGACGGCGTTTCATCTCAGCCAAACGCTAGCCGATCTTTTCCCAGCCGGTGTGGTCAACGTGTTATTCGGTTTAGGTAAAGACGTGGGTGATGTGCTGACAGGGCATCCAAAGGTTCGCATGGTATCGCTGACCGGCTCTATCGGTACAGGCGCCCATATTATTGGGCATACCGCATCCACGATCAAACGTACTCATATGGAATTAGGCGGTAAGGCTCCGGTTATCGTATTCGACGATGCCGACGTTGAGAAAGTGGTTGAGGGTATTCGTATTTTCGGCTTTTACAACGCGGGTCAGGATTGTACCGCGGCCTGCCGTCTGTACGTTCAGAAATCCATCTATCAGCGGGTTGTGGACGCGCTAGCGCAAACAGTTTCCACGCTTGATATGGGAAATCCGGGTGATGAAAGCACCGAATTAGGGCCGCTGATTACCGAACAACATCTGCAGCGCGTTGAAGGTTTTGTTGAGCGCGCAAAGGCACTTCCGCATATCACGGTAGCGACTGGGGGTTCTCGCGTTAATGGTCCAGGATTTTATTTCCAGCCTACGGTGCTAGCAGGGGCGAAGCAGGATGATGAAATTGTCCAAAAAGAGGTCTTTGGACCGGTAATCACCATCACGCCATTTGATGATGAAGCTCAGGTTCTGGGATGGGCGAATGATTCCAATTATGGCTTAGCCTCTTCGGTTTGGACTCGTGACGTGGGACGTGCCCATCGTATGAGTGCGCGCTTACAGTACGGTTGCACATGGGTGAATACTCACTTTATGTTAGTCAGCGAAATGCCGCACGGTGGACAAAAACTGTCTGGCTACGGTAAAGACATGTCGATGTTTGGTCTGGAAGATTACACCGTTGTTAGACATGTGATGATTAACCACGGTTAATTGATAGATGAGGTGGCGTTTTTCTCCACCTCATAAGGCTGTGCTTGATTATCGCGTTTCTGCCTATGGCCATATACCCAATGCCAACGCTCTGTTGGCATTGGGTTCTCTTTTCCTGTCTTGATAAAAATGGCTACAACCATCAACATCGCACAAGCGATACTAGACAACTGGTCTAATTTAATGACAATGGTTTGGCGATAATAAAAACAGGAAGGAATTAGAAATATGAATGCGATTGAAGTAATTCAACAACGCCGTGCGACTAAACAGTTTGATGCTAGCCATGTCATGACGTTTGATGAGAAAAAAGAGTTGTTAAACATTGCGTTGCAGAACGCACCGAGCGCTTTCAACCTTCAGCATTGGCGTCCATTGCTGATTGAAGACCGTGCGCAGCGCGAAAAAATCCGTGAGGCTGCTTGGGGTCAGGCTCAAGTCACTGATGCTTCTATGCTGGTGGTGCTATGTGGCGATCTCTCGAGCTGGGAAACTCAGGTGAAAAACATCTGGGCTGATGCGGCTGAGCCTGTACAGCAATATATGCTCCCTGCTGTCGATAGCTACTATCGTGGAAAGCCTCAGACGCAGCGTGATGAAATCATGCGTAGCGCTGGTATTTTTGCCCAAACGCTTATGTTGGCGGCGAAAGCGCAAGGGTACGATTCTTGTCCCATGGACGGTTTTGATTTTGATGCCGTTGGAAAAATCATCAATAAGCCTGAGCAATATGAAATCTGCCTGATGATTGCGATTGGTAAAGGCACCAGCCAGCCATATCCGCGAATTGGTAAGCTGCCGTTCGAGCACATCGTGAAAAGCGACCGCTTTTAATTTCTGAATAAAATTATTAACCTGAGTAATGAATAGAGCGCTGCCCATGACGGCGCTCTATTACCTTGCTATACTTTGCGCCCTTAAACGCTCCTCCACATCTTTTATCGTTAATATTGTCTGTTTGTATGCAGCTTAGATGCGCATTTTGGCGCTGCGATTTAACGTTGGTGGAGGCGAGAGAACGATTTACAGGACTCGGTCTAAAGGTACATAAGCGATGAAACATACAGTTGAAGTAATGATCTCTGAACAGGAAGTGCATCAGCGAATTGCTGAGCTTGGCCGTCAGATTTCAGAAGATTACCGTGACAGCGGCAGTGAAATGGTTCTGGTTGGTTTGCTGCGCGGTTCCTTTATGTTTATGGCCGATCTTTGTCGTCAGATTGACGTCCCTCATGAAGTCGATTTCATGACTGCTTCTAGCTATGGCAACGGTATGAACAGCACCCGCGACGTAAAAATCCTGAAGGATCTGGATGAGGATATTCGCGGTAAAGACGTTCTGATTGTTGAAGATATTATCGACTCAGGTAATACCTTGAGCAAAGTGCGTGAGTTGTTCGCTCTGCGCGGACCAAAATCGTTAGCCATCTGTACCTTGCTTGATAAGCCTAGCCGCCGAGAAGTCGATGTTCCGGTGGAGTACGTCGGTTTTGCGATCCCCGATGAGTTTGTTGTTGGCTTCGGGATTGACTACGCTCAGCGCTATCGTCATTTGCCTTATATTGGCAAAGTCGTCATGCTCGACGAATAAGTGACGGTTCATTCAAATTAATAAAAAACGCCGTCCTCCTTGACGGCGTTTTTGTTAGAAGAGTGATTTAACGATAGGTAATGGTGAGTACTTTCAAGTTTCTCTTATCATTAATCGTTTCAATTTTGCTCCAACCAATTTGTCTTGGCAGTGCCGTTTCGGAAGTGGTTTGATTGATGGGAGCAGTCTGAGTTATCACTTTTCCATTTCTATAGCAGCGAGTTTGAATACTTGACTCTGTGTTTGTCACATTACAGGCATCATCAACAATTGCGCCCATAAAATGGATGACGCCATCACTTGCTTTTACATAGCTGGAAAGCGTTACTGCAATTGCGAAAACTGAAAAGAGAGAGGAACGGTATAGGCTCATAATCACCTCAAAATGTGCGTGTTGACCATTGGGCCTTCCATTGCGTGGTTAGTAGACGTAGGCATCTACTCAATAATGCAATCAAAAAAATATCAGCGTTCTCTGCTTTCCTATCTTTCCTTGAATGTTATTTTTCTGTTGCTGCTCGGGCGCGAAATCTATCAATATTAAGAATAAATTAAAAGTAGATTTAGTGTTAATTACAAATAAAAATAAAACTCGATGTTTATCCCTTTAAATAAATTCATTTAATAAATGCTTTGTTGTAATTAATCTTATTTTTGTATGTTCAATAGAGTCATTCTTAACTTAAATTTTCTATAAACCATTCTTAAATTAAAAATATTAAGAAAAGATGTTATTACTAATTTCTGTTACAGCTATTTTTATTAATAAGGATAAGGAGTATTCCTTAGAGAGGAATAGATGATGGAATTGGAATGGTTCACTGCGAAGCAACTCACCGAGATAGCGCATTTACCGACTACGCCTCAAGGGCTGCATTTACATGCGAGAAAATTGGCGTGGATAAGGCGTAAGCGCGATGGAAAAACCATTGAATATCATATCGGCAGTTTTCCTAACGAGGTTAAGCAGGCACTGCGTGGTCGTCAGGTAACAGAATCTCGCTATCAGCGTCGCTCTTGCGATGGGGAGCTTGCGACAAAAATGTGGGAAGAGATTTGTGTAGAGATGTCATTACTACTGCGACAAAGACTCGTTGAGTTGGCACTGCGAGAAGGCGTTGACGCACTGTTTTTTCGTTTGGTTTCTTCTTTACGTTAGCGCTAAATTCACTTATGAAATGAAAGGTAATAAAATATAGCCACTGATATTGGTTTAGGATAGTCAGTGGCTGTGTTGCTGCAACAACCTTATTTAGCCTTGCTGTAGCAGGGTCGACATTGCGTTACGATAGCGCAGTTCCAGTGTTTCTCGGCTGGTGGTCGTGATATCTAAATCGCGCAGACGTCCATCCTGTAGCCCGTAAACCCAACCGTGGATCATCACTTTTTGTCCACGTTTCCATGCCGACTGCATGATAGTGGAATGACCAAGGTTATAGACTTGTTCGACGACGTTTAGCTCGCACAACGTATCTAAACGCTTTTCTGGCGGTAGTTCACCGAGAAGAGAGCTGTGTTTGTACCACAGGTCGCGGATATGCAGCAGCCAGTTATTGATCAACCCAAGTTCAGGGTTTTCAACAGCAGCTTCGATCCCGCCGCAGCCCAAATGGCCACAGATAATAATATGCTCAACCTGTAATACGTCGACGGCGTATTGAACAACCGATAGGCAATTCAAGTCAGTATGGATAACCAGATTGGCAACGTTACGGTGCACAAAAAGCTCACCGGCTTCCAATCCCGTTAACTGTTCAGCCGGTACTCGGCTATCAGAACAACCAATCCACAGGAAGCGTGGACGCTGTGATTTGGCGAGGCGACCAAAGAATTCAGGATCTTCCTGACTCACGGTATCTGACCATGCGTGGTTATTCGCAATAAGTTTTTCGATTTCTTTCATTGAGGTTAATCGTCTGTAACATGCGGTTTGCGAGGGTTAATATAGGCTAAACATCACAGTTTTGAAATCGGAGCAGTGATCTAACTCAATAAAATGTTGTATGGACACGCGACGCTAGCTAAGTAGCGTCGCCATTCTTGCCCTATTTCCAAAGCCTAAATGATTTTCTAGAAACATTCTCTTCCTGAGCACCGTTTTCGTCCGAGGACGGTGTTTCATGCTCCTGCGACTGTTTCTGAGGGGACGATGTTGAGGTCACGCGATGCCAATCGAAACGGCGCGTCAGTGACATAATGATGGCTAGGATGCTAAACAGCAGCACAGACCCGAGCATCAGCGAGTTATCTTCTGAATGTAACAGCATGTAAAGTACGCCATACAGCACAAGGAGCCCTATGCTGAATAACACCCCGCGCATCCAGCCTTGTAGCACGGCACTAAGATAAAAGCCAATTAAAGCCGAACAGGAAAGACTAGCGATTAGATAGGCCAATGTAAAACCTATACGCTCGGCAAAAGCCAGCAAAACGAGATAGAACATCGATAGCGCTGCACCCACCAAGATATATTGCATCGGATGTAGGCGGAGCATGGTAAGCATTTCGAACATGAAAAATGCGCCAAACGTTAATCCAATAAATAAGATGGCATATTTGATCGAACGCTCAGTGAGCTGGTAATGATCGACCGGTTCGACTAAACCAACGCGGAAGGCAGGGATATTGTTGAACGGTATTTGTTCACCAGCAACTTGATACTCATGATTGAGATTATTCGCGTACCAGCTACTATGCCAACTCGCGCTAAAGCCCTTAGCCGTTATGTTGTGAGTATCGGGTAAAAAACGGCCTAAGAAGCTTGGATGTGGCCAGTTACTGCGTAAGGTCATTTCGGTTGTTCGTCCCAATGGAACGACTTCCAGCGAGCGGCTACCGCTCATCTTAAAGGTGAAGTCTATTTTTAGAGCTTCACCGGTGAGTAATTCGAGGGGAATGTCTGCATGCATCCCTTGTCCCTGTTGATCGCCTTGAACGCCGGGCTCAAAGGCGATTTCTATTGCGTTAGCCTTCAATGACGATATTTGGCGAATACCTCGAGCGTCGCTCAGCATCACCACTAAATAAGGTTTACCAACGCTAAGACTGACGTTATCGCCAGAAACGAATTGGCTGGTATCGATCTTTTTAAAGTTAGCGCTAAAGCGTAGGTCGCTGTGATAAATCTGGGTTTGATATAAGCCGACTTTGCGGATTTCAACCTGAGGCTCGCCATCAATATTCAGCTGTTGTGGCAGTTCATAACTAAAGTATTCCTTGGTTATGCTGTGACGTTCCCCATTATTGATTTCTGTGGAAGTTAAGGCATAGGGGATGACAATGACCGGCCCAAGAACGCGTTGTTCGCGACTGGTGCTATCGGCCACCTGATCGATAACCTGTTCTTGGTATTCTTCACGCTCATGCACAATGTTGATTAACTGCTTTATAGGTATGAACATCAACAGCATACAGCCAACGACGGTAAGTACTTTATATAACAGTACAGATTTGAACATAGCTTTCTCCTTCAACGATTGAGAGGAAAATAAGCCTGTCTCGTGAAGTGTGAATGGAGCTATGTGAAGGGACGGTGAAGTTGCTGGAATTTATTTAATAGGCAGCAATAACTGTGCTTCAACGCCCTGAGGCGAGCGGTTAGCTAATATGATTTCACCTTGATGTAATCTCGCCACCTCCAGCACAAAAGACAGCCCCAGCCCACTGCTCTTTTGACCACTGGTGCGTGGCAGGGAATAGAATCGATCGAAAATATGCGGTAGCGCATAATCGGGAATACCCGCGCCATCGTCGATTAAAATCACGCTATAAACATCAATGTTCTGTTTGCCTATCAGCGTAATAGTGCCTCCCGGCGGTGTAAAATCTAAGGCATTAGCCAGTAAGTTCTCAATGGCCTGTGTCAGCAGCCATGGGTCTACATGCATCGTGCAATTTTCCAGCTGTGAGAATTGCAGTGTTATCTGCGTTTGTCTCGCCTGTGCTTCATGCGCAGTCATTATTTGCAGCAACAGGGGAGCGATGTTGAGGCTTTCTAACTCTGCGTCGACCCGACTTTCTATTTTTGCCAGGGTAAGCATTTTGTCGATCAATAACTGAATTCGTTGACTTTGTTGCTGAATATTCAGGGTAAATCGTTGAGCCACCTCGACAGGAGGCTGCTCTTGTAAAATCTCGGCCGCACCGCGGATGGCAGCGAGCGGGCTTTTCAGCTCATGGGTCAGGGTGTGGACATACTGTTCAACGTAGTTTTTCCCTTCTAGACGAATACGCATATGTTCGAGAGCTTCAGCGAGGCGACGTAGTTCTGTGCTATTCATTTTCGGCAGCGTCACAGGGTGGCCTTCCGAAACCAACGTGGCGTACTTCACCAGTCGTCCAATAGAACGGTTTATCCACCAGACAAAAAATAATCCCACCAGTAATGCGATCCCTAAAAGCGCGGCGCCAGCGACCAAAATACGGTGCTCGCTGCGCTGGATCACGGGCGCTAATGCTAAGTTGGGTTTACCCACACTTAGCACGCCGATAATGCGGTCACCGTCGTAAATAGGGGCGGCAACATACATCACGGAACTTTCAGGATTGTTAGGATCCATTAGCGTACTACGGGCGCCGTAACTCCCTCGCAGAGTGAGCCAAACATCATTCCAGCGTGAATAGTCTTGTCCCAGAGCTTCGCCATTCGAATCAAATACCACTTTGCCGTTAGCATCGGTTAGATAGACACGGTATTCGTTATGATTCTTGCGGATGCCAGCAATATTTGCCCCAATGGGTTTGCTATTGACTCGCTGAAATGCGCGTTGTAGCGAGCTATCTGTGAGAACTCCATCGTGATAGGTGCCGTTGACTAAATCATGATGAGCAAACTGCGCCAACAGGCTAGCAGTGTCATTGAGCGTTCCCTCAACGGCTCGTCGTACCCCAGGTTTGACCTCTTGAACAAAAATATCCAATACGAAAAAACCGGCGACGGCCACGATGATGAAGTAACCCAGCAATAGCTGTAGGCCAATCCTCATGATGCGTAGCCTAAGCTATAACCTAAGCCTCTATGAGTCTGAATTGCGTTGCCCTCACTATTCACCGCTCGCAGCTTGGCGCGTAATGTTTTGATATGGGTATCGACGGTACGCTCCAAGCTCTCTTCGGCATGCGTCCAAACAATATCCATCAACTGTTCGCGAGAAAAAACACGGCCCGGAGCGAGAAGCAACGTTTTTAACAGCAAGAATTCATATCGGGTTAACGTCAATGGCTGCTGGTGGTAGCTAATGCTCGCGCATGCTTCATCTAACATAAATGGCCCGATAGACACGGCGGATGAGGGCGTGTTTAGCAAGCGATTTTGTTTGAGGGAGCGGCGTAAAATAGTCCGCACTCTGGCACACACTTCTCGTGGAGAGAAAGGCTTGGCAACGTAATCATCTGCCCCGATCTCTAATCCGATAAGACGGTCGACCTCATCGTTGCGAGCAGTCAGAAACAGTACCGGCAGATCGGGGGATTGCGTCAGGATCTTTCGGCAAAGTTCGAAGCCGTTAATATCGGGTAAGCCCACGTCTAAAATGACCAAATCTGGTTTTTTCTCTGTCATCATTTCCAGCACCGGCAGACCACGTTCGAACCAGCATACCGTAAAGCCTTCGCTTTCTAGGGTATAGATAAGCGTATCGGCAATACTTGACTCATCTTCGACTAACCAAATCATGGGTGACATGTAAACTTCCGTGGGCCGCAGGGTGATAAGCGCTATCTTACCGGAGGTAAATGTGGCTGAATATGGCGATGACTATTTCTCATGACGGTGACGATAAGATTGGTAGCTAATGCTGTTATGGCTATGTAAAATAGACAATCTTCGTTAAATGTTCACATCCCGATTATTGACGGTATCCATCAAGACTATCTCGGTTCCGTTCCAAAATAGCCTGATAGCTCAGGCGCAAAGGTACGCTAATCATCATGACATACGCACTGGAACTCTCGCAGCTCACCAAAACTTATGCCGGTGGTGTGCAAGCGCTGCGCGGTATTGACCTCACGGTTGAGGCAGGGGATTTTTATGCTCTGCTCGGCCCAAATGGCGCAGGGAAATCGACCACCATTGGCATTATCAGTTCATTGGTGAATAAATCCTCCGGCAAGGTCAATGTGTTTGGTTATGACATTGATCATGACATCGTTAACGCTAAACGACAGCTCGGTTTGGTTCCTCAGGAATTTAACTTCAACCCGTTTGAAACCGTGATGCAAATTGTGGTGCATCAGGCGGGTTATTATGGCGTGACACACTCTGAAGCACTGCTGCGCGCTGAAAAATATCTCAAGCAACTTGACCTCTGGGGCAAGCGTGACGAACGTGCTCGCATGCTTTCTGGCGGCATGAAACGCCGTTTGATGATCGCTCGTGCGTTAATGCATGAACCAAAACTGCTCATCCTTGATGAGCCAACGGCGGGCGTTGATATCGAGCTGCGTCGCTCTATGTGGGGATTCCTCAAAGAGCTGAACGCGCAGGGTACGACGATTATTCTGACAACCCACTATCTGGAAGAAGCTGAAATGCTGTGCCGCAATATCGGCATAATCCAGAATGGTGAGTTGGTCGAGAATACGTCAATGAAAGAGCTGCTTTCGAAGCTGAAATCGGAAACTTTCATCCTTGACCTAGCTCCAAAAAGCCCAATTCCTAAACTGGAAGGGTATAAAAGCCAACTGCGTGATACTTCAACGTTAGAGGTTGAGGTTCTCCGTGAGCAAGGGCTTAATGGCGTATTTAGCCAGTTGAGTGCGCAGGGAGTGCAGGTACTCAGCATGCGTAATAAGGCTAATCGATTGGAGGAGCTGTTTGTGACCTTAGTACACGATCACGATGAAAAGCCCCAGGTGAATACGGAGAAGAAGGCATGAATGCACTCTATTGGGTTGCGCTAAAAAGTATCTGGACCAAAGAAGTACATCGCTTCGCTCGTATCTGGATTCAAACGCTGGTGCCGCCGGTGATCACCATGACGCTGTATTTCATCATTTTCGGCAATCTGATAGGTTCCCGCATTGGTGAAATGCACGGCTTCGATTACATGCAGTTTATTGTGCCGGGGTTGATTATGATGTCAGTCATTACCAACTCTTACGCGAACGTGGCTTCATCGTTTTTCAGCGCTAAATTCCAACGCAATATCGAAGAATTGCTGGTGGCTCCGGTACCAACGCATGTGATTATCGCAGGCTTTGTGGGTGGTGGCGTGGCACGCGGGGTATGCGTGGGGATTCTGGTGACATTGGTGTCGCTATTCTTTGTCCCCTTCCATGTGCATAACTGGGCCATTGTCGCTGCAACCTTGCTGTGTACCGCTATTTTATTTTCTCTGGGCGGGTTGCTGAACGCGGTATTTGCAAAGACTTTTGACGACATCAGCTTAGTACCGACTTTTGTGTTAACACCGTTAACCTACTTGGGTGGGGTATTTTATTCGTTAACGCTTCTGCCACCGTTTTGGCAGGCCGTATCGAAACTAAATCCTATCGTTTATATGATCAGTGGGTTCCGTTTTGGTTTCCTCGGTATTAACGATGTTCCGTTGGTATTTACCTTTGTGGTGTTGCTGGCGTTTATCGTGGTGTTCTATCTGCTAGCGTGGTATTTAATCGAGCGCGGACGCGGTTTACGCACCTAATCAATGAGCCTCTGTACTTCACAGAGGCTTTTTTTTTTTGCACCATATCGTGCGGAATTATTCAGACACGCTGTCTTAAATATCATCATTTCTGCCTCATCTCACAATCCTGTATCGCTATTTATTATGTTTGCTGCGGTCTGCGCTATTTCCTGATAAACCCTATTAAAGATGTGATTATTCTGAGTAGGATTTTTTAAAATAATTCATTGAGGTAATCATTTCAGATCTCGGTAGGCGGCAGGATGCCGCAAATGCAAGGGGAAGAGCGCCTATGTTAGGGATTGTCTTGGCTGGACATACTGGCTTTGCTAGCGGCACATTAAAATCACTGAAGCATTTGCTCGGCAGCGTTCCGGAGCAATGTGTCAGCGTTGAATATACCGAATGGCTAAGCACCAATATGCTAAGTCGTATGATGTGCGATGCGCTACATGCTGCCGATAGTGGCGATGGCGTGGTGTTTATCACTGATATTTTAGGTGCTGCACCTTTTCGTAGCGCGGCGCTGATGAGCCATAAACATCCAAAATGTGAAGTTGTCGTTGGCATTGGCGTAGGGGCGATGGTTCAACTTTTTCCCCAGAGAGGCATGCTGACGGCAGCAGAGTTCCGCGATTCAGCGTTGGAACTGACTCGAGAGCAGGCGACGAGTTTATGGCATGAACAGAATCGACACACGGTATTTGGGATGGTGGTGGAGGAGCCGCTTGAGCGCTGAAATCTGCATGAGGGCGGTTATGGTTTCGTACGCCTAATGCACCGGAACCTACATGAACACTGTGCAGGCGCCCGGGATGGGCGATACCAAACCGGAGCGGAGATGGCGTCTCGGATAAAAGCGCGCGAGTTGAGAGCCCCCGCGCAACGGGGCTCTCATCGGTCGCCTTCGCCAGCGGTGCCATGGAAACACATTTGCTGACCGGCGAACGAAACATTTCACCGCAGCCTCATAAACGACAGGCGGGCGGAATATTACACAACGGTGACATCAGTGAACGAAACATTTCACAGCAATCCCATAGGATAAAACGTGATAATTGAAGACCCTCACTCCTCCACCAACTCAATATGTTCACTATTCCATCCCTCAGGAAGCGGATCTGGCCGTTGTACTGACAGTTGCTCTAGCGTTAAATCTTCTACACCAACGGCATAGATGACGGGCATACCGTGCGGATAGGACTCGACACCAAAAGCCCGCTGTGTGTCAGGATCGAGGCAGTAGGCATTATCTAATCCCATTCCCGTTGGGCGCAGTGGATTACAGGGAGGGCGTACATCGTATAGCCCTTGCTCGGGAGAATCTGTTTGCCGTTGTTCAAGTTGTAAGTGGTCAATGCGAATATGGCTAACCATGCCAGCAGGCGTGCTGTGTAAGTTAATCGCCCCTTCGCTGATCCCCGAAAGATGGGAGAAACTTATCCACTCTATTTTTCCCGGCGTAATTGCGGGATCACGATGACGAACGGAAACGAACAACGGATCGGCTTTTCCCCAGTGGCAAGGGTGTGCGGTTTGACAGGTAAACATGATGTGGCTGAACTGCATGCGACGCAGATGACCGCCGTCGCGAGAGATAATACCGATACCACGGTTTGATTGATAAATAGTGCAGTTAGAGACGCTCACGTCTTCAATATCGGCGAAAGTCTCGGTGCCTATTTTTAATGCACAGCTTTTGGATTGTAACGTGCAGTTCGAAATAACAATTTGCTGCGCTGGCTGCTGTAAAAATGCAGGTTTTCGTGTGGTTTTCAAACAAATCGCATCGTCGGCGGCGCTAAACAGGCTATTAGTGATATGTACTAACTGGCAGCTGTCGATGTCGAGTGCATCGGTATTCGCCATCGTCAAATCGTTTTGTACCGTGAGTTCGCTGATTTTTACGTTATTACAGCTCACCAGATGAATTGTCCACATCGGTGCATGTTCAATGGTGAACTCGCGTAGTTGTACGTTTTGGCATCCTTCGAAAACAATAATACGTGGACGCAGCTCCAGTGGTATCCGATAACCTTGCTCGTTGGGTGTTGCAGAGAAGTAGGCGTCCGCGCTACCAAAAATTTTGCCAGATCCACATATGGTAATGTTCTGAGCATTTAGCGCGTAGAGAAAAGCGCGGTCAGAGCATTCAGCAGAACTGTGAGTTCTGGCTTGAGCAAAGTCCTGATAGTTATCGCTGACGATAAGCTCAGCACCCGCCTCCAGATGCAAACAGGTGTTAGAACCTAACAATAAGCCGCCCAACATATAGCGCCCACTATCGACATATAAAGTCCCTCCGCCGTGGGCGCTGATAAGGTCGAGTGCGTGCTGGAATTTTTGCGTATCGCGGGTTATACCGTCCGCAGCCGGTGAAAATTGAGCAATAGCGAGTTTCATAACAGTTCTTCAATCAAAGAGGGGGAGATGAGGAATATCTCAGCACGAGAAAATGGTTCAGCGCTATGCGGCGTCATCGCAGAAATCCTTAGCTAGCGAGCCCCCTCACAAAACCGTCTTGCCAGACGGGCAATTTACAATCTGGATCACACTTGAGTCAGAGCTGAAAATCTAAGTGTGAGATTGCTCACATCAAGCAGATGAAGATTTCTCCAACGTGATGAGCAGAATATCTCTATAATGCGGGCTAACGCTTTTATCTCCTTTACGTTCTGTGGAGATAGCGAACTAAATCGACTGAGAGGAAGTACCCGGTAATGATGAATAATGATGTTTTACGCAGCGTTCGCTACATGCTGAATCTGAATAACGAAAAAATGATCAGCATTTTAGCTCTGGCAGACACCAAGGTGACGCTGGAAGAAATGGCGAGCTTCGTAACCAAAGAAGGGGAAGAAGGATTCAAGATTTGCCCTGATGTTGTCATGGGATATTTCTTGAATGGCCTGATTTTCTTCAAGCGAGGCAAGGATGAGAAGTATCCTGCGCCTAAAGTTGAACGACGTATTACTAACAACATCATTCTGAAAAAGCTGCGTGTGGCCTTTGAACTGAAATCCGTCGATATTATCGAGATTCTAAAATCTCAGGATTTTGCGGTCACTGAATCTGAACTCAGCGCTATTTTCCGTGCCGATGGTCACAAGCATTATCGTGAATGTGGCGATCAGCTACTGCGTTATTTCTTGAAAGGTTTGGCCGCTCGCGTGCGTAAAGGCTAATTCTGTAAAATAGCTTTTCAACCTGTTCCCCCGATGTTGTCGGGGGAACTGAAATACCAAGCCGTTACTGCATTAATTGACTCAACTCTTCAGTGAGACTACTGGCTAAAGCCCTCGCTCGCTCGGCATCAAACATAACGTGCATCGAAACCGAAAAATCTCGGTGCTGCAGGCAAAAATCCTCCATCTCATACGCCGTGCCGTAGAGTGCCTGAATATTGGTTTGGCAAATCTCACGCAGGCTCCACGTATTTTCTACCTGTTTACAGTAGTGAAGGGTAAAAAAGGCTTTTTGCGCATGAACAAAAGTCCGACAGTAGAGCGCAAAACCCTGCCATTCTTGTTCCCAGCGACGTTTAAGCTCTGCTGGAATATCGGTTCGTCGAGAAAACGTGAGTGCTTCACGCTGTAGCTCGATCGCTAACTGATACGACCGATCCTTTTCCTGTGCCAGCAAAAAGAGATTATTGGCGCTCATCTCCTTGGCTTCAGCGATAAATTGAATATCGCGTTCTGAACCGGGCAGCCAATGGTTACGGTTTAACTGTCCATACAGGCTCCACATCGCTTGCCCATAGCTTTCTGGCAGTAAACTATGTCGATGAAATACATGGCGTCGAGCGTAAATTGCGCCGGATAAAGCCTGATGCGCTCGCTCTAGTAGATTATGCAGTTGTTCAAGCACTTCCATTGCAGGGGCCCATTGATAGCGCTGCTGCAACCAGCGGGCTAGCAGGGTAATTTCATTGTTAGCATGAGCATCTGGCATCAAAAAATGCGTACAGGAAAACAGGTTAATTTCGCTAATGCACCCTAAAATCCAGTGATTATCCATGCCCTCCCAGCTGATCTTACATAGTGCGCCGCTGATGCTAGGGTTTTTCGCTTGGCACCACAACAGGCGTCCCTGAATCTCCTCTACGCGCATGAAGGGAAAATTTCCCCAGCCGACTTCCTCGCCGACAAGATCGATTTCAACCCACACATCGCGCTCGGTAACGTCTAACAAGGCGGGGTTATTGGGAAACTCGGGCCAGAAACGTTCAGGTGTTAATTTGATTGAGACAGATACTGACTCAGATAGGGGCTTGATCGCGCTGAGCACATTCTCTACATCGCTATTACTGGCTGGAAAAACGCGTAATACCAAATGTTTGTCTTGCTGCTTCATTACCTCCGCAGCGGCAGAAAATAAACGATGATAAAGATCAAGGCTTTCTTCCTGACGGCGAGGAGGCGTGGTGATGTGAGGCGCATTTATCGCCTGACCATAAGGTTCAGATATTGGCAGGAGGCTATCCGTGTTAGAGATGGCGAGCAAAATTCCCGTCATGGCCGGAATTTGTTGGACGACAAGCTCTAACTTTGCGGCTAAATATTGGCTCCAAAATGCGCCGTCAAAATGAAAGTTTCCGCGAACGTCGAACAGGTGTGGGTGGCACAGTAAAATTTCCACCGGAAATGAAATCTCTTTAGCCTGCAAATAAAACGTCAGGCCAAGCTGTTGGCAGTATTGCGCCAGCCTATTGAGATAGATACAGCGTGCGCGTTGCTGGCTGCTCAACCGATCGTTGAAATGACGAGGCGTATATCCCTCCGGCATCACCAGTTTATCCAACAATTCGGCTTGCCCAACGACCAGCGTGGTAAACCCTTGCTCATGTGCGTAATCGGCAATCGTTGTCGCTTGCTGCCAGTTCCACATTTCCTGATTATTCAATTCGAGCGCGCGAATCTTCCACATGGTGCTGTCCAGTGAGAGCGTTGAGGTAGCCATTGTAACTGAAATAGCGTTTTAAATTTTCAAAGCAGGTCACAGAGAGGGTAAGAAGGATTATCTCATTGAATTAGCGTGATTAAATCTGACGGGGCGTTGTTGAGCATATTTCCGCGCAGACGTGTTCGGTGGTAGCACAGGGGCGCGTTTTACTGTGCGTGATGGCACTTCTTTTTTCATTTACCTGTTACTACCCATCTTAATTTTTCTGAGAAAACGCCAGATGTTTGGCTCCCGTTTTATGGCTAATGATATGAAGTGTGATCATGATCACTTCACTAAATAAAATCTTAAGCTTTCACATGAAAAGCTTCATCTTTCGTTGTTAAGGGTCCGTTTTTGCCTCTGAGGGGCGCTAGAAAGCCAATCAACTCACAGATTTTCATTTCTCTCATTTCGCTATATTGCTTTCACTGTATTTTAAATTGAAAGGTTTTTGGGCCTATTTTGCTGAAAAAGTAGGCTGTAATCGCGATCACAATTTCACTTCACTCCCTTTGCTGTAATGCAGTCGAAAGAGAGCGAAAGCTTCTTTGCTTAAACACCCACACTCCGAGGAGTCACGGAAATGATATTAGACACCGTAAAACGCCGCGAACAGATCATTGACCTGCTGTGCCATGAAGGCAGCGTACGCGTTGAGCCGTTGAGCATGCGTTTTGGGGTATCTAGCGTCACCATTCGTAACGACCTGCGTTATCTGGAACAAAAAGGCTGTGCGCTGCGCTCTTACGGCGGTGCGATGCTAAACCAGCAATTCGCGTTTGATCGGCCTTTGCAAGATAAGGGGCGAATGAACCGCGACGTTAAATCGCGTATCGCGGCCAAAGCGGCCGAGTTCGTGAAAGACGGTGACACGCTGATTTTGGATTCTGGATCGACGACAACCCAGATCACTCCGCACCTCAAAACGCGGCGCGATCTGGTTGTTATGACCAACGCGTTGAACATCGCCTATGAACTGGCGGGGTTTGAACGGATAGATGTGATGGTGTTGGGCGGGAGCGTTCGTCAGAACTCCTATTCGCTCTATGGTCCGGCCGCAGAACAGCAATTGCGTCAATATCGCTTTGATACCTTATTTCTTGGCGTCGATGGTTTTGATCTGGAAGCAGGGATAACCACGCCAAACACCGGTGAAGCACACCTTAATCGTGTGATGTGCGAGGTGGCACATGAAATTATCGCCGTGGTCGACTCCAGTAAATTTGGCCGCAAAAGCTTCTGCATGATCCGTGAGGCCGGACAGATCCATCGGCTTATCACTGATAGCCGGATCCCCGACAACTACAAGCGGGCATTAACTGAACTCGGCGTGGATGTGATTATCGCCGATGACTGATTTGTCACCCGACTATGTAGAGCCATAACCTTGGTTTCAACGTAACGGGGTCGAGTCGTAATGCCTGCATGGAGAAAACATGCAGCCTTTATTACAGCTTATCCGTCGCCATAAATCGGGCGAGGCGGTGGGGATCTATTCGGTCTGTTCCGCCCATCCGTGGGTGTTAGAAAGTGCCTTAATGTTGGCAAAAACGCGCCATTCAGCCGTGTTGATTGAAGCCACATCGAATCAGGTCAATCAGTTTGGTGGCTACACTGGCATGACGCCAGCGCAGTTTCGTGACGCCGTTTGGGCTCAGGCCGACCGCATTGGTTTATCCCGCGATCGGGTTTGGCTTGGCGGGGACCATCTCGGTCCCAACGCGTGGCAAGATCGCAGTGCAGATGAAGCCATGCAGTTAGCAGAAACGCTGATCCACGATTACGTTAGCGCCGGTTTTCGTAAGATCCATCTTGACTGCTCAATGTCATGCCATGGCGATCCTGTTCCCCTCAGTGATACTGACGTGGCAACTCGCGCAGCGCGTCTGTGTACGGTGGCAGAAAAGGCGTGGCAGCAGGCTGGCGGCGAGCGTCCGGTCTATGTAATTGGTACTGAAGTTCCGGTGCCAGGCGGTGCGCAAGAGGATATGGAAGGGATGCAGGTAACCACGCCACAGGCGGCGGCGACCACGTTAGAGATTCACCAGCAGGCTTGGCGAAATGCAGGACTGGAAAGCGTGTGGGAGAGAGTGATCGCGCTGGTCGTACAGCCAGGCGTGGAGTTCGATCATCATAGCGTCGTGCATTATCAGCCAGAAAAAGCGCGCGCTCTGAGCCAGTTTATTGAGTCGCAATCCAACATGGTTTACGAAGCGCACTCAACCGATTATCAAACGCCGCAGGCTTATTGTGAGCTGGTACGCGATCACTTTGCGATCTTGAAGGTAGGGCCGGCACTAACCTTTGCCCTGCGCGAAGCGTTATTTGCCTTGGATCGTATCGATCGCGAATGGAACGGTGAACTGAAGGCGGCGCATCTGCGCGATACGCTTGAACAGGTCATGCGCGAGCAGCCACAGCAGTGGAGTCGCTATTACCATGGTTCTGCGCATCAACAGTATATCGATCGTCAATACAGTCTGAGTGACCGCGTGCGCTATTACTGGCCACATCCGCAGGTACAGCAGGCAGTTGATCTTCTTATCAATAATTTACGTCACCATCCGGTGCCGATGGCGCTGCTAAGTCAGTATTTGCCTGAGCAGGCACAGGCATTAAACGCAGGAACATTAGGTACAGATCCACAGCAATGGGTGCTGGATAAAATCCAGCGGGTGCTTTTGAGCTATGCCGTCGCCTGCGAACCCGATGCTGAAATCACCCCATCCCAGCCGCAAGGAGCCCTAGCATGAGCGAGCTGTTTTCCTATTCTGAAGCTTGGCTGCAAGACCATCATGCATTGCATACCGCCCGTGAAATCGACCAGCAGCCGCGTCTATGGCAACAGCTGCACGATGAATTGACTCAGGCGAAAGCGTATTGGCAGCCGTTTTTGCAGCCCTTGTTGGCAAATCCTGATCTACAGATCGTGCTATGCGGCGCGGGTTCTTCTGCTTTTGCCGGACGTGCTGTTGCACCGTGGTTGCGTGAACAGTGCGGCTTGGACGTAGTGGCTTATGGCTCCACCGATATTGTGCCGTCGCCGTTGCAATATCTTGATCCTGAGCGCCCAACCTTGCTGGTTTCCTATGGTCGTTCGGGAAATAGCCCTGAAAGCGTGGCCGCGGTGCGTTTAGCCGATCAAATATTGCCGCACTGCCACCACCTGATGCTGACCTGCAATCCAGATGGCGCGCTGGCGCGCTATGCCGAAGGGCGTAGCAACGTCTGCTCGTTGATCATGCCTCAAGGCTCACACGACCAAAGTTTCGCCATGACTTCCAGTTTTAGCTGCATGACGCTGGCGACCATTCTGCTATTAGGGCCGTTAACGCTAGAGCAAAGCGCGCCGTCATTACAACAAATGGCCGCGCTGTGCATCAGCGAGCAGCAACACTGGCAGCAGCAGGTGAAAGTGCTGGCTGGCAGTGGATTCAAGCGAGTGATGGTTCTCGGCAGCCGCTGTTTTACCGGTATCGCCGAAGAAGCGGCGCTTAAGATGCTGGAGCTGACCGCGGGGCGTATTGCAACGCGCTATGACTCATCGATGGGCGTTCGTCACGGGCCGAAATTCATGGTTGATGGCGATACGCTGGTGTTGCTGATGATGTCTTCTGAGGTCTATTGCCACCGCTATGATGCAGACCTGCTGCGCGAACTGCGGCATGACAATCTTGCCAAGAAAATTGTGGCGCTCAGCGGTACGCCGGGGATCTCTGACACCGTATTTAACAGCGATCTGGATGATATCTGGTTGTTGTTTCCGTACCTGATGTATTTACAGATGTTGGCGTTTGAAACGTCTTTGGCACTTGGCATGACGCCGGATAATCCGTGCCCGACAGGGGAGGTCAATCGCGTGGTGAAAGGGGTGGAAATCTATCCGTTCACCGCAGTTCATTCCATCGCTGCTAATTCTTTAAAGAATCACTCAGCAAAATAATAAGTCAGGAGTGGAGCATGTCGACCCCAAATATTTTAATGACTCGCATAGATAACCGTTTAGTTCATGGTCAGGTTGGTGTGACTTGGACCAGCTCACTGGGCGCTAATTTGGTTTTAGTGGCCAATGACGACGCGGCTGCCGATCCCGTGCAGCAAAACCTGATGGATATGGTGGTCGCTGACGGTGTACAGACTCGCTATTTCACGTTGGAAAAAACCATCGAGGTTATCCATAAAGCCGCTGACCGACAGAAAATTTTCATCGTATGTAAAACCCCGCAGGACGTGCTGACGTTGGTGAAGGGGGGAGTACCCATAAGCTTCGTCAACGTAGGAAATATGCACTTTGCCGAGGGCAAACGCCAAATTCATAAAACGGTATCGGTGAACGATAGCGACACGGCGGCGTTTCGCGAATTGGAGAAGCTGGGGGTCACCTGTGAAGTTCGGCGCGTGCCGGATGAGTCCGGTGAATCTATTGCCAAACTCTTAGCATAACGGGAGTAAACCATGTTTACAGATGCGTTATTGATTGGCTTGTTAGCCGGGCTGGCGGGGGTAGACCTGTTTGATGGTCTGACTCACTTCCATCGTCCGGTGGTTATTGGCCCACTGGTTGGGCTGATCCTTGGGGATGTGCAAACCGGATTGTTGGTGGGCGGATCGCTGGAACTGGTATGGATGGGGATGGTGCCTCTGGCTGGGGCTCAGCCGCCGAACGTGGTGATCGGTGGAGTGGTCGGTACCGCATTTGCCATTCTGACTCATGCCGATCCTAAAGTGGCCATTGGCGTCGCGGTTCCTTTCGCAATAGCGGTTCAAGGTTGTATCACGCTGTTATTTACCGCGTTTTCTCCAATGATGCATAAGTGCGACAAGATGGTGCAGGCGCTGAACTGGCGCGGTATTGAACGGGTGAACTATCTCGGTATCACCATTCTGTTCTGCTTTTACTTCATTGTGGCGTTTTTGCCGGTGTATTTCGGCGCCGACGCTGCCAGCGTGATGGTACAGAAAGCGCCGATCTGGCTGCTGGATGGCCTCGCCGTGGCAGGTGGCATGATGCCCGCGATTGGTTTCTCGCTGCTGATGAAAATCATGATGAAAAAGACCTATGTGGCCTATTTCATTCTCGGTTTTATTTCCGTGACATTCCTCAATATGCCGATTATCGCCGTTGCTTTGGGCGCTTTTGCCATCGCGTTGATCGACTTCTTTAACCGTTCACGTAATGAACAAGAAGGCGACTCTAACGCGCCAGCTTCTTCGGCCAACGTTCAGGAGATGGAAGATGGGATTTAATGATAATGAAGCCGCAATGGCGGCAAAAGCCGAGCAGCGCATGGCGCAGGCTTTGGCAACCAGTCAGGTCGAGCAGGATGACTATATCGACAGCACGCCAGCGGAGGCGCTGACCAAGCAAGATCTTAACCGTATGGCATGGCGTTCTTTGCTCTTGCAGGCCTCGTTCAACTATGAACGTATGCAGGCAGGTGGCTGGCTTTACACCCTGATCCCAGGCCTGCGCAAGATCCATAAGAATCCACAGGATCTGGCTAACTCAATGAAAATGCACATGGAGTTTATTAATGTGCATCCGTTCGACGTCACTTTCCTTTCTGGCCTTGTGCTGGCGATGGAGGGGAGTAAAGAGAAAGTCTCTACCATCCGAGCGGTTAAAGTGGCGCTGATGGGCCCGCTAGGCGGCATTGGTGATGCGCTGTTTTGGCTCACGCTGCTGCCAATCTGTGCGGGTATCGGTGCTTCGTTGGCGCTTCAAGGCAGTTTGTTTGGGCCGATCGTTTTTCTGCTGATGTTTAACATTGTTCACTTTGGCCTGCGTTTTGGGCTGGCGCACTACGGATACCATGCCGGAACCAGTGCGCTGGCGCTGCTTAAGACACACACCAAAAAGATATCTCATGCCGCTTCTATTGTCGGTATGACGGTGATCGGGGCGCTGGTGGCGTCGTACGTTCACCTATCGACACCGTTGGTTATGCATGCCGGTAAAGCCAGCGTCGCACTGCAAAAAGACGTGTTAGATAAGCTGATGCCGAATTTACTGCCGCTGTGTTTCACGCTGCTGGTGTTTTGGCTGATGAAGCGTGGTTTCTCGCCGGTGAAACTGATTGGTTTAACGGTGTTGTTTGGCGTTGTCGGTAAATTCGTTGGATTCCTTTAAGGGGGGCGTAATGCTAGGTCTCGTTATTACTGGGCATGGCCGCTTTGCAAGCGGCCTGCTACAGGGCGTTGAACAAGTGGTCGGTGAGCAATCGCAATGCTGCGCAGTAGATTTCCCTGAAGGAGTCAGCACCAGTGAGTTGATGATTTTGTTAGAGCAAGCCTGTGCGGCCTGCGATAGCGGGGAAGGCGTGGTGATTTTGAGTGACTTGCTCGGTGGTTCGCCGTTTCGACAGGCGGCGGTTATTGCAAAACAACATCCTGATTACCAAGTGATCACCGGCACAAATATGCAGCTTGCCGCCGAAATGATGCTAGAGCGTGAAGGCATGAATTCTCAAGATTTCCGCGATATGGCATTGGAGTGTGGACGGCGAGGCGTTACCAGCCTATGGCATGAAGAGCAGAAGTGTAACCAACAACAGAATAATTCCGTCAGCTTAGACGGCATTTAAGGAGCCTATTTTATGTACCTAATTTCAAACCGGGAAATGCTCAAAAAGGCTCAGCGCGAAGGTTACGCCGTACCGGCTTTTAACGTCCACAATCTGGAAACGGTGCAGGTGGTGGTAGAAACCGCGGCTGCGTTAAAGTCACCCGTTATCTTAGCGGGCACTCCGGGTACTTTTACCTATGCGGGAACCGACTATCTGGTTTCTATCTGCCAAGAGGCTGCCCATTTACATGATTTGCCTTTGGCATTGCATCTGGATCATCACGAAGATCTGGAAGATATTCGCACTAAGGTTATGGCGGGCGTGCGTTCTGTGATGATCGACGGATCGCATTATGCATTCGAAGAGAACATTCGAACCGTAGCTGAAGTGGTGCGTTTGTGTCAGCGCTATGATGTTAGCGTGGAAGCTGAGTTAGGGCGTCTCGGTGGGCAAGAGGACGATCTTAATGTTGATAGTGCAGACAGCTTTTTTACCGATCCTGCCTCAGCGCGTGAATTTGTAGAACGAACCGGAATTGATTCATTGGCTGTTGCGATTGGTTCGGCGCATGGTCTGTATCATGGAGAACCTCACCTAGATTTTGCCCGCCTAGCCGAAGTGCGCAACGTCGTGGATGTCCCACTGGTGCTGCATGGCGCATCGGGAATTCCGGAGCATATGGTGCGTGAAGCGATAGGGCTTGGAATTTGTAAAGTGAACGTCGCAACCGATCTGAAAATCGCCTTTGCCGACGCGGTTAAAAGCTACTTCACCGAGCATCCAGACGCTAACGATCCACGCAAATACATCACTCCGGGCAAACAGGCTATGCATGATGTGGTGGTGGAGAAGATCCGGATTTGTGGGAGTGAGGGGAAATTATAATTTATGAATGACGATGAATTATTTCGCTCACTGTTGTGTAATATTCCGCCCGCCTGTCGTTTATGAGGCTGCGGTGTAATATTTCGTTCGCCGGTCAGTAAATGTGTTTCCATGGTACCGCTGGCGAAGGCGACCGATGAGAGCCCCGTTGCGCAGGGGCTCTCAACTCGCGCGCTTTTATCCGAGACGCCATCTCCGCTCCGGTTTGGAATGCCGATATCCTATGGGATTGCTGTGAAATGTTTCGTTCGCCGGTCAGCAAATGTGTTTCCATGAACCCACTGGCGAAGGCGACCGATGAGAGCCCCGTTGCGCGGGGGCTCTCAACTCGCGCGCTTTTATCCGAGATGCCATCTACGCTCCGGTTTGGTATCGCCCATACAGGGCGCCCCAAACTCCGCCGATACATCCTTGTATCGGCGGCTCTCCCTTCCAAGACTTAACCTAAAAACCGTCCACGCTTTTTGTTTTGATTTTGACCTTTCCGGCACGTTGTTCTTCAGCCGAAGAGAGGAATGTAGGCTAGGATTCGCCGACAGGGATGTCGGCGAAAGAACGGAGGAGCCAGGACAAATTTGCTTGGAGCAAATTTGAACAACGCTTGCGTTAGCCCCGTAGGGGTGAGGCGCAGGGATGCGCCGAATACTCGCGATTGCCGTTCGTTCCGTTAAAGCCGGAATGACGAGATTCGGGCACCTGCGAAGCAGGCTGAAGGACGGTGCCTAGCTGGGGTGTCGGGGGGCAGCGCTTGGCCCCCCGACTCGGACGCCTGCACAAGGCTTATGTGATATTCGATGCCTTAGGCGCCCGAAACCTCACACAGTCCAATGAAACCTCATCGCTTTAACTCTATCTACCCCACATTTTTTATCCCCCTCTCATGTTATTTTTATGTAAAATAACTGTGTTTTTCCTTCGATTTCAATTCTTAAAATAAAACTGGGAAGCATTATGAGCATCACTAGACGTGACTTTCTCAATGGGATGGCAATTACCATTGCAGCGGGGCTAACACCGTGGCAGGCACTACGTGCATCACCTCAGGCTTTAACCCAAAGTCTGTACTATCCGCCGACGCTAACGGGCTTACGCGGCAATCATCCAGGATCGTTTGAAGCCGCGCATCTCTTGGGGCGTGAAGGTAAACATTTCGATCCGAAAAGTGTTCCCGTCGAGGAACAGTTTGACTTGGTTGTTGTAGGGGCGGGAATTAGCGGCTTGGCGGCTGCCTGTTTTTGGCAGCAGCTACAGGGTAAAAATCAGCGCATTTTGTTGTTGGATAACCATGATGACTTCGGTGGTCATGCCAAGCGCAATGAATTTAACGTTGAAGGTAAAACGATTCTTGGCTACGGCGGCAGTGAGTCTTTTCAATCACCACGAACCAACTTTAGCCCTGTTGCGATGGGATTGCTGAAAACGCTTAACGTTGATATTGAGCAGATGGCGAAAGATTTCGATCAGAATTTCTATCCCGATCTCAAACTCAGCCGTGGCGTTTACTTCGATCGTAAAAACTTTGGTGTAGATAAGATTGTTAACGGCGATCCCGGACGTGCGGTAGCGGATGATATTGCGCCGGATCGTTTAAACGGGCGTGACATCACCGCGTTTATTAACGATTTCCCGCTGTCTGAATCCGATCGTAACGCGCTGATTGCGCTGCACACCGAGCAGAAAGATTACCTGCCAGAACTGAATACCGATGAAAAAGTGGCGTGGTTAGATAGCCATAGTTACAGTCAATTCCTGCGGGAAAAAGTGGGTCTTAGTGAAATTGCGATCCGTTATTTCCAGCAAAGGACGAACGACTTCCAAGCGGTTGGCATTGATGCTACTTCGTGTAGCGACGCTCGCATTTGTGCGTTACCAGGGCTGGATGGAATGAATTTGCCTCCGCTTGACGCAGAGTCCTTGGCCGATTTGGATGAGCCTTATATTTTCCATTTCCCTGATGGTAATGCCGGTTTGGCGCGCTTGATGGTTCGTCATTTAATTCCTGCGGTCGCGCCGGGCGACAGTATGGAAAGCATCGTGTTGGCGAAATTTGATTACAGCCAACTCGATAAAAAAGACTCTCCGGTACGCCTGCGTCTGAATAGCACGGGCGTGCATGTGGCGAACGTTAGCGAGCAGGGAAAACAGGCCGTTGATGTGACCTATCTGACCGGAGATAAGCTGCATCGGGTGCGCGCCGGTCAAGTTGTGATGGCGGGTTACAACATGATGATTCCTTATTTAGTACCGGAAATGCCTGAGAAACAGGCGGCAGCGCTGAAGGAAAACGTCAAATCGCCGCTGGTTTACTCCAAAGTGGTGATCCGTAACTGGCAGCCGTTTATGAAACTGGGCGTGCATGAAATCTATTCTCCTGCTGCGCCGTACAGCAGAGTCAAGCTGGACTATCCCGTGAATATGGGAGGCTATGAACATCCGCGTGATCCTAATCAGCCGATTGGATTACACATGGTTTATGTGCCAACGCTGCCAGGAAGCGGCTTAAGCCCACGTGAGCAGTCGCGTAAAGGACGAGCTCTGTTGCTGGGCACGCCGTTCGAAGTCCATGAAAAAATGATCCGCGAGCAGCTACAGGGCATGTTTGGCGCCGCTGGCTTCGATCATCAGCGCGATATTCAGGCCATTACGGTTAACCGCTGGTCACACGGCTATTCCTATTTCCTGAACGGTCTATTCGATGATGAAAAAGAAGCTGAGCAAATTATTCATACCGCCCGCCAGCCGATAGGGCGCATCACCATTGCAAACTCGGATTCTGATTGGAGCCCGTATGCCAACTCGGCCGTCGATCAGGCTTGGAGAGCAGTGAACGAACTTACGGCGATGAATAAGGAGAACGTATGAAACCGTTAATGATGCTGACGCTGCTTGCGACAAGCGTAGGCGCTAATGCGATGTCGGCCGGTGAGTACGTGGCAAAAGCTGGCGACTGTGCCGCTTGTCATACGTCTCCTCAGGGGCAGGCGTTAGCTGGAGGCATGCGTTTTGCGACCCCTCTGGGTAATATTTATGCTACCAATATTACGCCAGATAAAACACACGGCATTGGCAGCTATAGTTTTGAGGATTTTGATAAAGCGATGCGGCAGGGGATCGCGAAAGATGGGCACCATCTGTACCCAGCGATGCCATACACGTCATACGCCAAAATGACGCCTGAAGATATGCGTGCCCTGTACGATTATCTGATGACTGAAGTGAAACCACAGTCCGTGGAAAATCAGAAAAGTGATATTCCTTGGCCATTGTCGATGCGTTGGCCGCTGGGCATCTGGAATTCACTCTTCCTGCAAGAGGGGGTTTATCAGCCGCAGTCGGAAAAAGGCGATGAGTGGAATCGCGGTGCCTATTTGGTGCAAGGTGCAGGCCACTGCGGTGCATGCCATACCCCGCGTGGTTGGGCGATGCAAGAGCAGGGAATGGATCAGGCGGAGCTGCGTTTCTTGAATGGCGCGGAGCTGGATGGCTGGTATGCGCCATCGCTGCGTGGTCTTAACGTCAGCAAGGACGATCTGGTGGCATTGCTGAAAAGCGGGCGTAGCCGCCACGCTGCGCTAAGCGGCCCAATGGGCGAGGTCGTGACGCACAGTTCACAGTACCTCACCGATAGCGATCTCAATGGCATTGCGATTTACTTACGGAGTCTGGAAGCGTTGCCGAATGATGCCAAAGTGAAAGCACCGACGGCAGCGTCAATGCAGTCTGGCGCTCAAACCTATGCTCGCTATTGTTCAACCTGCCATAACACCAAAGGCGAAGGCGTGGATTACACGATTCCTCGCTTAGCAGGTAATCTGACCGTTAATGCTGATAATCCGCAAACGCTGATCCGTGTGGTGCTCGACGGTGCGCAAACACCGGTTACGCAGCAACATATGTCATACGGCATGCCAGGTTACGGCTGGGCGCTGGACGATCGGCAGGCCGCGGATTTGATGAGCTATCTACGCGGTAGCTGGGGCAATAAAGCAGAACCGGTTACGGCTGAGCAGGTTGGAAAAGTACGTAAGGAACTTGATAAATAACCTTTGAAGTCAAAGGGGATGGAGCCGTTGTATTAGGCTCCATCCATTCAGCAAATGTCTCTAGGCTGAGTGGCGATCGTTATTATCTGTGAGTTTTCCATCTTGGTTTTTAGCGGTGCTGATGTGAATAATACTGAACGAATACTATCCTGTAGTAATGTTCTCTTTATGAATTATTTTTTGATATTGGTAATATCCCACAGGTTAATAATATGAAGAAGATGCATTCCTTCAATAATATATTCTTATCCATAATATTTATCTTATTTAAGCCTTGTCTTTTCTGAACAGGTGCTGCTAACAAATGTTTCTATTCCTTGATGGTTTTCATGTGTGGTTTTTTCGGCTGATTTTGACTCTGATGTTATGGTGAGCTGTAATTGTGTATCACTCATTTTAGCTAAATCTATCTAACGCGAGAAAACCTTAGTTATGCCAAAGATGTGATGAATTTACACCAGCTTCATAACGCATTGATTATCAGCGATCCGCTGCATATGAAACGCGCTATTTTGATTGCAAAAGATAATGATATTAAGGCGTGGTCATCACCAACGCCCACCTCTTTGTATAAGAGTCAATACGCACGTTTCTCTTTTTTGGTTAGGGAGTCTATTTATTACTCTGGATATCTGATTCTACGTCTTTTTCATTGATGGGCGTTGAAGAATAAAACTACACATTCTCTAGCTCCTTTTCTGCATACAAATAACCGATACCCATAATCTGCTGCGGTCGGCTGAGCTGACCGAATCCGATACGTGTTGCGTTGGTCATATTGGGATCGGCGGGATCGAAAGGGTTGAACCCCGTTTGGCGCATGATTGCGTTTAGCCAGCGATCGCCAAAGGCACAGCTACGACCGTAAAAATAGATCCGGTTGATATTCAGTATATTGAGAAAGTTATACAGGCTCAGACCTATTGCGCTCGCGGCGTTATCGACCCACGCTTGAACCTGAAGATCCCCCTGTTGATATCGCTCAATCAAATGCTTACTACTCAGCGAATCCCAATCGGTTTGGATATTGCTTTGTTGAGTATTACTTTGGTGAATGTTGCTTTGGTGAGTATTGCTTTGTGGCTGAGATTTCAGCCAAATACGGGCACGCTTTTTAAGTGCGGAAAGTGAGGCTACCGTTTCTAAGCAGCCATAGCGTCCACAATCGCAGGCCACTCCGTCGGGATTGACGATGGTGTGTCCAATCTGCCCGCTGCCATATAGGCTGCCACGATAAATTTGTTGGTTGATGACGAAGGATGAGCCAATCCCGTAATCCACGTTGATGACGCAGAAATCCTGCGGATTGTCGGTGTTTTGCCATTTCTCAGCCAGCGCCAACATCACGCAGTCGTTGTCTAACAGCACACGGGTTTTTAGCTTCTCTTCTAGCAGGTATTTCATTTCGATGTGCTCTTTCCACGGCGCCTGCGGCATATTTTGCGAAACGCCGGTCACGGGATCGACTTGTCCATGAATGGCTAGCGCTAGCTGAATGGTTCGCTGCGGATGCAGCTTTCGCTGTTGGTAATAAACCTGCTCGATAGCAGCTAATAAGGCTTGTGGATGAGGGGCTGAAACAGCCGCAAATTGATATTCGCCCAGAGGCAAAATTTGGCTGTTGACCAGTTGGCTCTCAATACAGTTTGGCGTCACGTTCATGCAGAGAATCAGCGAATTATTGATGGGAATTTGGTAACAACCGCCGCTGAGGCCGCGGCTGCTGAGCATGCGATCGGAGTGCTCGATTTTGCCATCATCCATCAGCTCCTCAAGAATTTTGCCGATTGCTGGGATCGACAGGCCGGTCTGCTGCGCCAGCATCGATTTACTCGCATGTTTATAACGGTAAATAAGCGCCAGTAATATTCGCTTGTTAAGGTGACGTACCCGCTGATTATTCAGTCCAAGATCAAACATTTCACTTAACTCCGTTAACTGTATTGCGTGAGCTTTCATCACAACGGAAAAAAACGTCTCCCATACACTGCCAACATACCTTAGTTCACTGTCATTTTTTTACTGGAGACGCAGAAATGTACGGCGACGTCAAAGTTTGGCAAGAAAGTGTGACTTTACCGACCTATCGCATCGGCGCGGAAGATCCTAACCCGATGTTTTTAGAGAAGCGTGTCTATCAAGGCTCTTCTGGCGCGGTTTATCCCTATGGCGTAATCGATACCTTAACCGGCGAGTGCGAGGATCGTGAATACCAAGCGGTATGGCTGGAGAATGATTTTATTCGGGTGATGCTGTTGCCTGAGCTGGGAGGGCGAATTCATCGTGCATACGACAAAGTAATGCAGCGTGATTTTGTCTATTACAACGAGGTGATTAAACCGGCTCTGGTGGGGCTAGTCGGGCCGTGGATTTCCGGTGGCATTGAGTTTAACTGGCCGCAGCATCATCGCCCAACCACCTTTATGCCGGTCGATGTGACTTTTAGCCATCAGGATGACGGCAGTAAAACCGTTTGGTTAGGTGAAGTCGAGCCGATGCGTGGTTTGCAGGTCATGACCGGTTTTAGGCTGTATCCGCAAAAAGCGCTGATCGAGATTACCGGCAAAGTTTTTAACGGCAACCCCACGCCTCGCCACTTCTTGTGGTGGGCGAACCCCGCAGTGAAAGGAGGGGACGATCATCAAAGTGTATTCCCACCGGATGTGACGGCTGTTTATGACCACGGTAAGCGCGATGTTTCTGCCTTCCCAATGGCGACCGGAACCTATTATAAGGTGGATTATTCGGCTGGGGTCGATATCTCTCGCTACAAGAATATCCCCGTACCAACGTCGTATATGGCGGATAAATCAGATTATGACTTTGTTGGCGCTTACCATCACGGCGAACAGGGAGGCTTACTGCATATCGCCGATCACCATGTTTCTCCGGGGAAAAAGCAGTGGACGTGGGGCAACTGTGATTTTGGTTTAGCGTGGGATCGTAACTTAACCGATCACAACGGGCCTTATATCGAGCTAATGACCGGCGTATTCACCGACAACCAACCGGATTTTACTTGGCTTGCACCTTATGAAGAGAAGGTCTTCGTACAGAACTTTCTGCCGTACAGCCGGTTGGGAACCTTGCAGAATGCGAATACGCAGGCGGCAATCAAACTGGAGCGGCATCATGGCGAGATACAGCTTGGCCTCTACGCGATAGCCCCGCTTGATAACGTCACGCTTGTCGTCAGTGCCGACGATAAAGAGATTTTCCGTGAATCACTGACGTTCTCTCCTGCGCAATCGTGGTTACACGCGTTGCCGGACCGCTCTTCGGCACGTCTGACGCTTTCTCTGCGGGATAGCGATGGCCGCGAGATTATCAGTTACTTAGAGCATGTCCCTGAAGAAATGCCGCTACCACAGGCGGCCAGTGCTCCGCAAAAACCACAAGAACTCACTAACACCGATGAGCTGTATTTCATTGGTCAGCATCTGGAACAGTATCTGCATGCGAGTCGCTCTGCTTTTGATTATTACCAACGAGCTTTGGAAATAGATCCTCAGGACTATCGCTGTAATGTCGCGTTAGCGACGCTGGAGTTTAACCGCGCCAACTTTGAACGGGCCGAATTTTATGCCGACGCCGCGTTGCAGCGTGCTCAACGTTGGAATAAAAATCCCCAATGCGGTCAGGCGAGCATGTTACGCGGTTCTGCCCGCGAAAAGCTGGGCCGTGAAACGCAGGCCTACGATGATTACTTTAAGGCGACATGGAGCGGCAACTGTCGCGACGCCGCATTTTATGCCTTGTCGCGTTTAGCACTGCGTAAAGGTGAGTTAGAACAGGCGTTGGCATTTGTTAATCAGAGCCTGATTTTCAACGGGGCAAACAATCTGGCAATGGGGCTAAAGGCGCTCATTTTACAGCGTTTAGGTCAGAACGAGCAGGCCAAGGAATATGTCGCGGCGCAGCTTGTACAGTATCCGCTTAGCTACGCTTTGCTGTATATGCAGTCGCTACTGAACAATAACGTTGATGCATTCAAAACTATCGCGGGAGCGAGAGGAATAAATTCCTGTGTATTAGCCGGCTGGCTGATGAGTTTGGGATGTGAAAACGATGCATTAGCGTTGTTGGATTTGTTGGATAACCCAGAATCTTTACCGCTGCTTTACCGTGCTGCGCTGACACAAGATACCCAGGATCGTAGCCAGTATTTACAGCAGGCTCGCGATAATTTTGGCCTAAAAGTCAGATTCCCTAACACCTTGGATGAGGTTGCCATTCTGCAACGCCTCCCACAAGACGGCTTTGCTCAATATTTGCTGGGATGCTTCTTCTACAGCAAACGTCGTTACGATCAGGCGGAGTCTTGCTGGCTATTTGCGCTACAGCAAATGCCAAACTTTGCCGCGCTGCATCGCGTATTAGGGATTTATGCCTTCAATAAACAAGATGATGCTGAAGGTGCTACTCGTTATTTCCAGCGAGCACTGGATCTTGAACCCGAAAATCCGCGCCTGCTATTCGAATTTAGTTATCTGCAAAAACGGATGGCGGTGCCGACCGAACAGCGTTTGCGTTTGCTGGATGAGCGCCGTGACGTGGCACTTAAGCGCGACGATCTCACCGCAGAACTGCTTAGCCTTTATCACATCCATAACAAAACGGACGCCGCGGCAGAGATCCTTTGGCGTCGTCAGTTCCACCCTTGGGAAGGCGGCGAGGGCAAAGTTACTGGGCAATTTTTAATTAATCATCAGCGTCGTGCTTTGGCGTTGATGAAAGAGCGGCGCTTTGCCGAGGCGTATGACGTTTTGCACCAGTCACTCAGTTACCCAGCCAATCTTGGGGAAGGGCGTTTGGTTGGGCAAAGCGATAACGACATCTGGTACTTACTGGCGGTTTGCGCCGAACAGATGCAAGACACAGAACACATGCAGTTAGCTTTGCAACGTGCATTACAAGGGGGATCGGTTCTTAGCGAAGGCCGTTATTACAACGATCAACCGGTAGATTATCTGTTTTATCAGGCAATGGCGGCGGTGCGTCTAGGGGAAAAGGTTCAGGCTCAGCAGCAATTCCAATTCATGGTGGATTGGGCAAATCAGCACCGCAACGACGCCTCCGAACCGGATTTCTTTGCCGTCTCGCTGCCCGATCTGATTGTGCTAGATGCCTCGGCACAAGAACAGCATATCCAACATTGCCTGTGGGTTGAGGCATTAGGGTATTTAGGCTTGGGCGATGAAGCGAGCTTTGTACGTCTTACCGATCGGTTGCTTGAGCGTAATCCGGCTCACGATAAGGCGCATTTATTGCGTTTGGCGCTACAGACCGGTGTTTTTAATGGCTAAGCCATAACAGGCCACCGCGGTGGCCTATTTCTAATGACTGCGTAAGCCTGTTCCCTACAAGATAACGATAAGGTGAAAAAATGAAAAACACGCAGAACCATCTCAATATGTCTTATGTCTGGATGATATGTTTGGTTGCCGCCTGTGGTGGGCTACTGTTCGGTTATGACTGGGTAGTGATTGGCGGTGCAAAACCGTTTTACGAAGCCTATTTTGGTATTACCGATCCCGCCCAATCAGGATGGGCGATGAGTTCGGCATTAGCCGGCTGTGTCTTTGGCGCACTGATTTCAGGCTGGTGCGCCGACCGTTTTGGTCGCAAGCTGCCGCTGATTATCTCTGCGGTTTTGTTTTCTGCTTCGGCATGGGGAACCGCGGTTGCGACGGATTTCGACTGGTTCGTGTTTTATCGCATCGTAGGCGGTGTGGGCATTGGCTTAGCCTCTGCGCTGAGCCCGATGTATATCGCCGAAGTTAGCCCTGCGGAAAAACGCGGGAAATTTGTGGCGATTAACCAACTCACGATTGTGATCGGCGTTCTTGCAGCACAGCTGGTAAACCTGATGATTGCAGAGCCGGTTGCCAGTTCGGCAACCATGCAAGATATTCTGCAAAGTTGGAATGGGCAAGCTGGCTGGCGTTGGATGTTTGGCGCAGAGTTGGTTCCGGCTATATTGTTCTTATTGCTGATGTTCTTAGTGCCTGAGTCTCCACGTTGGCTGGCAAAAGCGGGCAAACAGGATAAAGCCGAGCGCATGTTACGCCGAATTGGCAGCGTTGAATATGCACGGGCAACGCTCAGCGATATTCGCGCAACGCTAGGGGCTAATACGCAAAAGGTTGCGGCGAGCGAACTGCTCAACCCTCGAGTTAGGCCGATCATTTTGATTGGGATCGTGCTGGCCGTTTTCCAACAGTGGTGCGGGATCAACGTGATCTTCAACTATGCGCAGGAGATCTTCGCTTCGGCCGGTTTTGATATTAACAGCACGTTGAAATCGATAGTGGCGACAGGCCTTATCAACCTGATTTTTACCATCATTGCTTTGCCGCTGGTGGACAAGCTGGGACGGCGCAAATTGATGTTACTCGGTGCTTCAGGGCTGACCGTGATCTATGTTCTGATTGCTGGCGCTTATGCCTTGGGCATCATGGGGCTACCTGTACTGTTGCTGGTTTTAGCCGCTATTGCCATTTATGCACTGACGCTTGCGCCTGTTACTTGGGTTCTATTGTCTGAGATTTTCCCTAATCGCGTGCGCGGCATGGCGATGTCAGTAGGGACGCTGGCGCTTTGGATTGCCTGTTTCCTGCTTACCTATACCTTCCCTCTATTAAATGCCAGCTTAGGGGCCGCAGGAAGCTTCTTGCTGTATGGCATTATTTGCGCGCTTGGATTCGTGTTCGTATTGCGTAATGTGCCTGAAACCAAAGGCGTCACGCTTGAAGCTTTGGAGCGTCAATTAGCTGGGAGCACGAAACCCGCAGAGCATAATGTGAAGCAAGCATAATGGATATTTATACCTTAGAGACCTCACGGTTTAGGCTGCGGGTGACACCGCAGTCGGCGGCGATTTTAAGCTTTGACGATCTCGACGGCGGCAGGGAAATTCTACGTGCGTACCAAGAGAATACCGGATGGCATCCGGGAGAGAGCGCGCTGTTTCCTATGCTGCCGGTGGCTAATCGAGTGCGAGATAATCGCTTTCGCTTAGGTGAGAGAGAGGTTTGTCTGCCGGATAGCTCATTGGATCCGATGTTTTTCCTACATGGAGACGGTTGGCTGCAACGTTGGCAGTTACAGGATCTCAGCGTAAACCACATCGCGTTAGGGCTACGAGTGCAGCATGACTGTGGCTTTGACTATTCGGCTCTGCTGGTTTACCGGCTAAGTGACGAGGGGCTGACAGCCCATCTGACGCTGCGGCATTGTGGTACAGAACCTATGCTGTATGGATTGGGATTTCATCCGTTCTTTGCGAAAACGTCGCAGACGCAGATACAGTTTTTTTCCTCGGGATATTGGCCTGAAGGTGAAAAACACTTGCCTCTATCGTGGCAGAGAAACATGCCTGATGACATTGATTTCTCTTGTGCCAAAGTGCCTGACAACGTGTGGATGAACCATGGCTATTCGGGCTGGAACGGCGTTGCTCATTTAGTTACGCCTCACCAATCAACGGTGACAATACGTAGTTCCGTGCCTTACCTTATGCTGTTTCAAATGCCCAATGAACCGTTTATTTGCCTCGAACCTCAAAGCCATCCAGTCGATGCCCATAATATGGAAGGACAACCGGGTTTGGTGTTGTTAGGAAAAGGGGAGAATATGGAGTTGGTTATGGGGATAGAAGTGTGAAGGTTTCGTACGCCTAATACACTGAAATCTACATGCACTCTGTGCAGGCGTCTGAGTCGGGGGGCCAAGCGCTGCCCCCCGACACCCCAGCTTGGCACCGTTCTTCAGCCTGCTTCGCAGGTGCCCGAAACTCGTCATTTCGGCTTTTACGGAACGAACGGCAATCGCCATCCTGGCTCCTCCGTTCTTTCGCCGACGTCCTTGTCGGCGAATCCTAGCCTTCATTCCTCCTTTCGGCTGAAGAACAACGTGCCGGAAAGGTCAACGTCAAAACCAAAAGATAAAATCAAAACCTTCTTTGGGTTTTAGTTTAAGTCTTGGTAGGGAGAGCCGGCACGACAGGGATGTCGTGACGGAGTTTGGGGCGCCCGGGATGGGCGATACCAAACCGGAGCGGAAATGGCGTCTCGGATAAAAGCGCGCGAGTTGAGAGCCCCCGCGCAACGGGGCTCTCATCGGTCGCCTACGCCAGTGGGTTCATGGAAACGCATTTGCTGACCGGCGAACGAAACATTTCACCGCAATTTCATAGGATACTGACGTTCCAAACCGTAGTGAAGATAACCGCAAGTGCAGAGACCACGCGCTGGTGGTCTCTGCCCGTACGCCTTCACAAGGGTATCAATGAAGCTCGGTATGAACAGGCGGGCGGAACATTACACAGCAGTAACATAGGTGACCGAAACATTTCACCGCAATTTCATAGGATACTGACGTTCCAAACCGGCATGTGAAAGCCGCTACGGAGTGGTTGCCTAAACCTTACAAAATGCTCATATAAACAACAATCTCATTAATCGCTGTTCGAAAACTCATACCACTTTATGCGGCCCAAAACACTCATAGTGCATACGATCCGCATCGACACCCAGTGCCTGTAGCTGTTTTGCAACATGTTGCATAAAACCTACCGGTCCGCAGAAATAATAGTGCATTTCATTATTTTTCAACGCATCAGCGACCGGAGTGATATCCATTAAACCCTGATAGTTAAAATCGACATCAATGCAATCGTCTGCGCTGGTCTGCTGTAGCCAGACGTGGCTTTGTGCGTTTGGCATAGCGGCAATAATCGTATTCACTTCATCGGCAAAGGCGCGTACTTTGCTGTTTTCTGCAGCATGCAGCCACTGAATTTCACCCTGATGACCGCGTGCCTGTAGCGTGCGTAGCATGCCGAGCATAGGTGTTTGGCCTACGCCGCCTGAAATCAGTGCAACAGGCGTGTTTTCTTTGACTTCAAGGAAGAAATCACCGTGCGGAGGTGCGATTTGAATTACGTCGCCTTCTTGCGCGATATCATGCATAAAGTTCGAAACTTGACCCTGACCTTCGCGTTTTACCGCAATACGATAGTATTCACCGTTGGGTTCGTTGGTCAGAGAATATTGGCGGATTTCTTGATGTGGCAAGCTCGGATGGCGGATATAAACCGCTAAGTATTGACCCGGCTGGAAATCAGCCACGCGGCTTCCGTCTTCGGGGACCAGAATAAAGCTGGTGATGAGATCGCTTTGTTTCTCTTTTTTGAGGATCTTGAACGGACGCAGATCGCGCCAGCCACCTTGTGTGCTTTCACTCTGTTGATAAATCTGTGATTCGCGCTGAATAAAGACGTCGGCTAAAACACCATAGGCTTTGCCCCATGCATCCAGCACCTCATCTCCCGGATTAAACATCTCTTCCAGTGTTTTTAGCAGGTGATGACCGACGATCTGATACTGTTCGGGCTGAATATTGAAGCTGGCGTGTTTCTGTGCAATACGCTCAACTGCAGGTAACAACGCCGCCAGATTTTCAATATTTGTCGCGTACGCGCAGATCGCATTGAACAGCGCTTCACGCTGGTCGCCATTACGTTGGTTACTCATATTGAAAATTTCTTTCAGCTCTGGATTGTGCTCAAACATGCGATCGTAAAAATGCGCGGTGAGTTTTGGTCCAGTTGCAGCCAGTAAAGGGATGGTCGATTTAACGGTGGCGATGGTTTGGCTATCCAGCATAAAAGTATCCTCACAGATGCAGGTGTTTTTAATGATGTATTTTAAATGCAACTTACAGATTTTTCTTTGCGCTGTAAATCCCTATTTTTGTTGTGTTGATGTTATTTAGTGACCTCTCTTACAAATATTGTTTCTGTTAAGTGAAATAGTTGCACATCACATTTGAAGAAAACTCCGGTTGCAATGCCTGTTGTTTCGCCAGATCAAATCCTTATCCCACGCCAAGCCAATCGTTTGCGTAAAAACATGGCCTAGGGTCTATCGTAACAAGGTGAAAACATATTACACTGTGGGCAGTCGCCCAAGAGGGTGTGTTTTTATTGAACAATGTCTAATAGACAATTCAGGTTAGCTGAGTCAGGAGAAGCGGATGTTAAAGCGTGAAATGAACATTGCCGATTACGATGCCGAGCTGTGGCAGGCAATGGAGCAGGAGGTCGTGCGTCAGGAAGAGCATATTGAGCTTATCGCATCAGAAAACTACACCAGCCCGCGTGTCATGCAGGCTCAGGGCTCTCAGCTGACCAACAAGTATGCTGAAGGCTATCCAGGTAAGCGTTACTACGGCGGCTGCGAATATGTCGACGTAGTTGAACAGCTGGCAATCGATCGCGCTAAAGAGCTGTTTGGTGCTGATTACGCGAACGTGCAGCCGCACTCAGGTTCTCAGGCTAACTTTGCTGTTTACACCGCGTTGTTGCAGCCAGGCGATACCGTTTTAGGCATGAACTTGGCACATGGTGGCCATTTAACCCACGGTTCTCCAGTTAACTTCTCTGGCAAACTGTATAACATCGTTCCTTATGGTATCGATGAAAGTGGTCATATTGACTATGACGATCTGGCTACTCAGGCTGAAAAACATCAGCCGAAAATGATTATCGGTGGCTTCTCTGCCTATTCTGGCGTGGTTGACTGGGCTAAAATGCGTGAAATTGCTGACCGTATAGGCGCCTATTTGTTTGTCGATATGGCTCACGTTGCTGGTCTGGTCGCAGCCGGTGTTTATCCAAACCCAGTTCCACATGCTCACGTTGTGACCACCACCACACACAAAACGCTGGCTGGCCCTCGCGGTGGCTTGATTTTGGCGAAAGGCGGCAGCGAAGAGATGTATAAAAAGCTGAACTCCGCGGTGTTCCCTGGTGCGCAAGGCGGCCCTCTGATGCATGTCATCGCGGGTAAAGCAGTGGCGCTGAAAGAAGCGATGGAACCTGAGTTCAAGGCATATCAACAGCTGGTTGCGAAAAATGCCAAAGCGATGGTTGAAGTCTTCCTGAAGCGTGGATACAAAGTGGTTTCTGGCGGTACTGAAAACCACCTGTTCCTGTTGGATCTGGTTGATAAAAACATCACTGGTAAAGATGCCGACGCCGCGCTGGGTCGCGCAAATATCACCGTGAACAAAAACAGCGTTCCTAACGATCCTAAGAGCCCGTTTGTCACTTCAGGTGTGCGTGTTGGTACCCCTGCAATTACTCGTCGTGGCTTTAAAGAAGCTGAAGCGCGTGAACTGGCTGGCTGGATGTGTGATGTGTTGGATAACATCAACGATGAAGCTACTATTGAACGCACCAAACAGAAAGTTTTGGATATCTGCGCCCGGTTACCGGTTTACGCATAAACTCTGATTTCTGATGTGCCAAGCCCGCGTAATTGCGGGCTTTTTCGTATCTGTGAAACCTCTATCTTTCGGCGAGCACGCCTTCCTGCATTAGCCATGCGCCAAAACTAACCGCGATGAGGCAAAGTTCTTCGGGAGGAAAATGAATTTGGTAATTTTGTTCGATACGTTGAACGGCTTTCTGAGTCATTGACATCAGTCCGGGATAGCGGGTTTCGATCTCTTCCAGCAGAGGGTTACCTATTTTTATCCCAAATAAGCAGCGCTCAATTGCTGGCCCCATATGGGCAAAAAGTTGAGTGCAAAGCTGTTCACGATGGTTAAAGGTTATTTGGGTCAGTTTTTCAATTTGCTGAATGGCTAATTCAGTTTCATCCATGAGATGCCGATCTTCTGAGTGCATCTCAGGTAAATAGCGATAGGTTTTAATGAGCGTTAAGAACAGCGTGGTAAATTCAGACTCAAGCTCATGTATCCCCATAGGCAACGAACCGTGGGTGGCTTGGCAGAGACGTTCAGCAATACGGTATTCTTCTTTCTCGTGCAGCCAATATTTTAAATGTTGCGGGAATGACGGCAGAGAGAGTGTTTGTCTTTGATACCGGCAGTAGCGTAAAAAATACTGAATTAGCTCTCGGGGTTGCTCGCCAAACGTTCGATGTAGTGTCGACTCGGCTTGCTCAAGAATATCGTCGATCTGCTGGAGAAAGTGTGCAGACTGTGGGGTTGGAGATTTTTCATTGATGCGGGGAATGAATATGGTTTCGATGCTATTTGGGAGCAGACGTTGAGCTCGCCTCAGCCAATGCAGCATACATAGCCGCTGATCATAGGCAGAGCCCTGTAGTCGATACCCCTGTTTCGGATGGTATACCACGCGTAATGCATGGAAACGCATGATCTCCTGACCGATGCTATGGATATCCTGTTCGGCTTGTTCAGGCAAAACCCGATTGATCCGACCAATAGTAGTCAGATGCAGTGGGGTAGTCGGTGTAAAAAGCAATAGCACAAGATTGCAGTGCCTTTGCTGTGCTGAGAGCTCAGGCACCAGAGGTGTGTCTAAACTCATATTCATTTCTCTTTGGCTGAGGTCAGTGAATGAACATGTTTCGTTGGCTAAGAATAGCAAAGTTGTGCAAAGCCGCAGGGTTGATATGCCATGTTTTTGTATTTTTGTGATACAGAAATAAATGAATGTAATATTTTGCCGCGCTTTGTCGCTGTGGCTAGTGATTAAACAGGGAGTTTATGTTGCATTTTGACATCAAAAATCAGCGTATTTATCGTTGGATTAGCATTTTATTCATCACCTTTGGCCTGTTTGGGACGCAGTCTGCTATGGCTCATCCACACAGTTTCATTGAGATGAAAAATTCTTTGGTCATTACGGATAATCAATTAACCGGCATGAAAATGACGTGGACCATGGATCCTTTAACGTCCGCGGATTTGCTTTATGATGCGGGAAATGCGGCGAACGGATCGGAGATTTGGAAGCAGCTTGCGGCAGAAGTCATGGCAAACGTTATTGGCCAGCACTATTTTACCGAGCTATACCATGAGGGCAAAAAGGTAAAATTCCTCAATCGTCCGAGTGAGTACCACCTTAGCCGTGAGGGTAATCATGCCATTTTGTCATTCGAGATGCTGCTGGCAAAACCCCAGCCGCTCAATGCTGAATTTACGCTCATGACATATGATCCCACGTACTATGTAGATATGACCTATGCCGATGATAAATCAGTGACTTTGCCAATAGATGTGCAGGCACGCTGTACTCTCAATGTGATAACACCAAAGCCAGATACGTCGCTAAAAGCCTATGCGCTCAACTTAGATAAGGCCGATGCGCCGGATGAAGATATGGAGCTCGGCAAGCAATTCGCCCAGCGAGTGGAGATAAAATGTCATTGATATTCTCCTCTACCAAAAAATCCTCTACGTGTGGGCGTTATATCCCTATTGCCATGATGACTGCGTTAGCGATGAGCGCGCTGGTATATGCATTTGTACACTGGAATGACTGGTTACTGGTGAGTATTGAATGGCAGAAATCGCTCCATCAGTCGATGTCATATTTATTACAGCGAGTGGCAGATAACGCGCGGCAGGCAGGTTTAACGCTGGTAGCATTGAGTTTTGCTTACGGTGTTCTGCATGCGCTTGGGCCGGGACACGGTAAAGTTGTCATTACGACCTATTTGGCAACGCATCCCTCACGTTTACGTAGCAGTGTACGTTTAACGCTGGCGGCTTCATTACTACAAGGCTTGGTGGCTATTGCGCTGGTTTCCGGCGTGTTAGGTGTGCTGCAGCTTTCAACCCGCGACTTACACCTAAGCAGTTTTTGGTTAGAGAAAGCTAGCTATGCTTTGGTGATATTTCTCGGTGCGGTGCTTTGCTGGCGAGCGTTAAATAAGATCAGGATGATTAGGCGTAGCTCGCTAAAATCTGGCCTACAGATTTCTGTGATAAAGCCGTTAGAGCACCATCACCAGCATAGCGCCAACTGTGGCTGTGGCCATAAGCATGTGGCAAATGACCGTGAAATTGCGACGGCAACCACGTGGCGAACTCAGTTGGCAGTGGTTGCTGCGATGGGTATGCGACCTTGTTCTGGGGCTATTTTAGTGCTGCTGTTTTCCAAGGTCATTGGCGTTTATCTGTGGGGCGTGTTAGCTGCCATGGCAATGGCTGCAGGTACGGCGTTGACGATTAGCGGAATTGCATTTTTAGTGCACATTGCTCGGAAAATAGTGGAGCGCTGGGCAATACAACGTGGCCGAAACTTTAGTCCTTATTGGCGTTTAGCGCTGATGCTAGCCGGAGGCGTGCTGCTTATTTTGATTGGTCTATTGATGTATCAAAGTGCGGCGCTAACGGGGATGGGAAGCGGCAGAGTGTTTGGACGATAACGGCCAGCCGCTAAAACGAAAAAGCCGCTCGAAAGAGCGGCTTTTTTACTGAACAAGCGGAAGAATTAACGCTTCAGCGCTTCGCTCAGTTCATCACGTACGTTAGCCAGAATAGCTTTAACAACGCGTGGGTTACCCGCAATGATATTGCCAGAGCTCAGGTAGTTATGACCACCAACAAAGTCAGTCACCAGACCGCCAGCTTCACGAACCAGCAGTTCACCACCGGCGAAATCCCATGGTTTCAGACCAATTTCAAAGAAACCGTCAACGCGGCCAGCGGCAACATAGGCCAGATCCAGCGCAGCGGAACCGGTGCGACGGAAGTCAGCACACTGAGTGAACAACTTGCCCAAAATGGCGATATAAGCAGGAGCGTGTTGTTTAACTTTGAATGGGAAGCCGGTCGCCAGAATAGTACCGTCTAAATCTTTAGCCGCTGCACCACGCAGACGATAGCCATTCAACTGAGCGCCCTGACCGCGGGTTGCAGTGAACAGTTCGTTACGCATTGGATCATAAACAACAGCGACTTCAGTACGGCCTTTGATGCGTACTGCGATAGAGACTGCGAAATGTGGAAGACGTTTGATGAAGTTTGCAGTGCCATCCAGTGGATCAACTACCCATTGAATGTCGTGATCTTCACCGACCAACTCACCGCGTTCTTCGCTGATAATCGTGTGCTTAGGGTAAGACTTACGGATAGTCTCAATGATCAGGTGTTCAGCGTCACGGTCAACGTTGGTCACAAAATCGTTGCTGCCTTTCTGTGTAGTTTCAACAGCGTCAGGAGTTTCGTAATTTTTGGCAATCAGGTTACCAGCCTTACGCGCAGCGCGTATGGCGATATTCAG
>Ga0308156_1000712_pt1 | contig 55240 bp, 44 predicted proteins | sample PhyAR2_FD_201041 | JGI IMG/M metagenome (GOLD analysis project Ga0308156, IMG submission 201041) | Phyllosphere microbial communities from UC Gill Tract Community Farm, Albany, California, United States - DLSL A.R2 | ecosystem: Host-associated > Plants > Phyllosphere > Unclassified | place: USA... | reverse complement strand
CGTCCAGGGTAACGGCTGGGCGGACCTGTGCGACGACGGTAGTCTCGAAGGAGAGATCGCCTACGACAATGGTGATGACACCACCTTCATCGCCGTGCCCTGGCCTTTTTCAGCAGCCTGCTAGTGGCGTCACTAGGTATCACGCGGTGTGGCTCCCGCCCTATCCTTTCAAGGGAATAGGCAACAAGCAGTTAGGCTATATTAGGAATCGTTGAAAGTATCTCGGGTGTAAGAATCCGTGTAAATATCAGTAGATAATAGATATGATTATTAATCAATATCTTTACTGGTATCACCCTTAGCGGAGGTAGAGTTGTGTCCTTTGCATACTAATCTAAACCAATATGCTTAATTAGGTCATTTACCGCTAAGCGCTGTGTCGCTACCCTATATTTTTTATAAAGCTAAAGTCGAAAGCAATTATCTTATCGGCAAATATATTTTAAAAGGAACTTTGATTGAAATATTTACCTAATGATAGCACCCCTCACTATACGATTGATATATCGGTTATTATCGATAGACCTTATAGCGCATTTGGTCAAAACACAAAACCGACGACTGATCAGTTTTGCAATGATTTTGCAGAGTTAACCAAGTATAAACTTGTGTCGCACTTATGGGGGGCGATGCTGTTAGATGCGGCTTGCTCAACGTAAGCTACGTCAAAACTCCCATAAAAAATGGTTGGTTATTGAGCGTTAAGGCTCTAGCTCCATTGGACTTCAACCGAGATGATCTAACGGTGGAATTGCAGCAGCTGTGGGTAAACAACTACGGTACCGAATTCAGTAGCTATGCGTTATGTCGTAGAATTTACAGCACAGAAGAGTTGAATTCGTTATTTTGATAACAATCTAACAGAAAAAGGGGGCTGCGGCCCCCTTTTTGCGTTAAAAGCAAAATATCTCAATAAATCAAAGCGTTGTATATTAATAAATATCAAGTATGCCAAGCATTACTGGGAAATGTCTATAAAAATCAATGGCCTTCGCATGGCAAATTCCAATCAGCGGGTCGCTGCCTTTCTACTAGTCTATTCCGCCGACAGCTAAATCTGCCAATCTAATTTTACTGAAATCGACGCCCGGAAATGTTGCTGCGTTCACAGTGTCGCGCAGGCGCTGGACTGTGCCTTGCCGTATGCTCCCATAACCCCCCGTTACCGTAACCTGATTATGGCCTAAAGTTACTTCTATCTCGTCGTCCAAAAAGCCTGCCATTCGCAACTGGTCGGTCAGCCCGTGCCTGAAAGAGTGGGCACCGAAGCCGTCCCTACCGCTTTTGATGCCGATCTTCGTTAAATATTCTCGCCAGAACCGCGAAGGCGTACTCCCTATATGGCCCCGATCGTTTGGCTTTAAGTCTGGGAAAAGTTGGTCATTACCATCTTCCGCTGCTCGAATGCGCTGCCGCGTGACGTACTCCAACCATCCAATTTCAATTAGCTTTTTATGAATTGCGCAGGGGCGAGTGTGGCCCGATTTAGTTTGCTGACCGGTTTGCTCGTCATTTTTTATTAGAATGTAAGGAATGTCATCTTCTTGAAGAATGTCCTGCAGTCTTAACTGCGCAATCTCTCCGATGCGAGCGCCAGTAAATAGGCATACAATCGGTATCCAAGCTCGCCAGTCGTCGGAGCGTTCGTCACCCGGTATCCACTCCTTACCAGTTCGCAAAAAACCAGAAAACAGAGGGGACGATAGAATGGTGTTCAGTTGCTCAACGCTAAACGGGGGGCGCCGGTTTTTCCCAGCCTTTTTATACTTTTGAAGGTCGTAGAACAGCCCATCGCACGGGTTATGGTCGACGTACCCCTCCTGCCGCGCCCACGCAAAAATGGGAGAAATAGTACTAAGATATTTATTTACCGTCTTTGCAGTAACTTTATTGCCCTTAAGTGATCGAGATTTTTCGAAAGCTTCTTTGATTCCCAGGTTTGCAAATATCTTTTGTTTTCGAAATGCTGGTGGCAATGAGGAGATACCATTCCGCCATTCTCTTACCTCATGAGAATTTATAGAATTCAAACTTCGACCTGATCCTACATATTCAACAAACAGTTCAACAATCTTCCGATCTTGATTGATCGTATATGTTCGCTTACGCTCCTCGGCAAGACGCAGTGCCGCGTATCGATCAAATAAGTCTAAGATACTTTCGCCTTGCTCAGCTCTGTTATGCCGTTTTGCTTTTGTTTCCAATACAAACTTTGATAGCTTGAAATTATCTGCTTTTCCCTCGCTGAAAGCTTTGGCATAGGCAAATGTGTCAGTCCCGCAAATGCCTAGATTGTTAGAAAATCTACGGAATTCATCGCTTTCTTCGGGGATGTCCCAGTTTCGTTCCGATGCGATCCGGCGCGCACGGTCTATCCAATAATCATGGTCATCTGACAGTCTTGCTCTCACTGCGTCGCGATGCCGCTTGTCGAATTCGTACGGGAGATTGTCATGTACGGCGGAGCTTATCTTTGCCTTCTGTCGGATTAGCGCTTCGGCACGATTAGTCGCGCGCTCATAGCCGATCGACAGCGCGGCTTCGTCTAATTCGAAAGCATCTGGGCGATGGCGCTCGCTCTGACGCTCTTTCACTTTGACCGATAGCCCAGCGTCGATGATGGCCTTCCATTCCGCCAGAATGGCGTGTGAAAGCTCTACAGCTTGTCGTTTGTCACTGACTCCGAGCGATTTTGTAAATTCGCGGCGTCCAATGGACGCACGCGCCGCTTCGGGGATCATGAGGCGCAACTGCCAATTCTGGGAATTCGGGCGCTTGTGTAAATGCGGAGCGCTGGTCATCGGGCGCTCCCTCCGGTTCGATTACGTAGCATATGCCCGTAGCAGTATCGCAGCACGGCGTCGGAAAGAACTGTTACGACTAAGTATCTTAGATACTTACCAGCCATTTTATTACCGTCCCACTGGGTTCCTGTCTCCCCGACCAGAATGGCTGTTATTCGCCATTCTTGCGCTGACGAAAGCGTCACCAGTCATCTGAAACCGGAACAGACCGGAGACAGGTGAAAATCATGGGAAATCAAAACCACGGAATAGTCCCGGAACGGGTTGGCAGTTCGCTCGCGGATGCCGAACAGGCTTGGGTGGATTGGCGCGGCGGTGAACGCCCCGTTGATGCAGACACGCTGATACGTCCGCGCTATGGCGATCGCGAACTGTTCATCCGATCGGCATGGGCGCACGACTGGTCCCGGCCGTGCCAATATCGCGTCGCCGTCTTCGGAGACAATCCATGACGACGACTGAGGAGGGGCTGCGGCATTTGCGCAAATTGGCTTCTGGAAAAGGTGCCAAGCCTCAGCCGCTCAAGCAGGGCTACGTTTATTTTCTGCGGTCAGGAAGCCGGGCCGGTGAAAATCGGTTGGTCGACTGACCCGAGCGAGCGCCTCTATCGCCTGCAAACCGGCAGGGCCTCACGTCTGCATATCTGGGCTGACGTGTCGGGCACAAAGGCTGACGAGAGCGTCTATCACAACCGCTTTGCCGATGCTTGGGTTGGCGGCGAGTGGTTTGCGCGAACCCCGGCGCCGGAGGCCCTTATCGCCTAGGCCGCCTCGTGGTCGAGGGCCGTGGGCGCGGCCCCTGATGCGCCGGTGACGCTCAGCCCGACCAGACCGGCCGAACCGAGCATCAGGGTCCGCCGCGTGGTGCCCGTTACCACGCGGGCGCGATCCGTCGTCACTGCGCCGCGTCCCGGCTCAACAATGCTGGCAGGTCGGGTCCAGCAGGTCGGCCAGCAGCGCGCCGGTCGGGTCCCACTCGCCGATCGCCGGATGGATCAACAGCGCCTTGCGGGCGGTCGGCCGTTCGCCGGTCAGTGCGGCTTCAATGGCGGCGCGCTCATAGGCTTTGATCCCGTGGACCAGTCCGATGGCCGGATCGGGCAAGGGCGCGATCGGCAGCGGGGTGATCGAGTCCCGTTCGATCCGGGAGGACGTCTCGACGATCGAACGTTCGGGAAGGTCGGGCAGGGCGCCCCGGTTGCGCGTGTTGACCACGATCGTGGCGGGCTTCGCGCCGGTCAGCGCGCTCATCACGTCGATCGCGATCCGGTGATAGCCGCTGGCGACGCGGAACGGATCGATGTCGAAGGTCGACTCGGGATCGAAGGCGGAGCCGCCCTCGGCTTCCAGCTTCATATAGGAGCCCGACCGCCGGTTCAGATAGGCCGCATAGGCCGCGATCGCACCCGCGCCGTCATCCGCCGACAGGCGATCGCGCAGCGTCGCGATCAGGTCGACGTTCAACGCCTCGACCTCGGTGCCGCGGCTGGCGCCGTGCTTGCACTGGTTGGCCAGAGCGCGGCGGCGTTCGTAATAGAAGAACAGATATTCGGTCGGGATCAGCCGCAGGGCGCGGATCATCGCCTTGTCGAAGACGGGGGCCGAGTAGAGCTTGTCCAGGACCGCGTCGTCACCCAATACGCGGTCGAACACGTCTTCGCCGTGCAGCCGGATCCCGCGCACCCAGCCGAGATGGTTCAGGCCGACATAGTCGCATTCGACATCGGCCAGCGTCGCGCCCAGGGCATGGGCGATGTTATGGAACAGCTCGGTCGGCGTGTCGCAGATGCCGACGATCTTCGCATTGGTATGATCGCTGATCGCCTGGGTGATGAGGCCGGCGGGATTGGTGAAATTCACCACCCAGCCGTCGGGGCTCAGGCGTTCGACCAGCCGGGCCTGTTCGATGGCGATCGGCACCGTACGCAGGGCCATCGCCGCACCCGCCGGGCCGGTCGTTTCCTGTCCGGGAAAGCCGTGTTCGATGGCCGTGCGCTCATCGGCGGCGCGACCGGCGATGCCACCGACGCGGATCGAGTTCATGACGAACGACGCGCCCTCGACCGCATCCTCGATCGAGGATGCCTCGCGGACGATCAGGTCGCCGCCCTCGGCCTTGACGATGGCCCGGCCGAGCGCTGCCATGATCGCGAGACGGTCGGCGTCCGGATCCCACAGGACCAGTTCGCGCGCCCCCAGCGCCTCGGCGGCATCGTTCACGCCGAAGGTGACGAGTGGCGTGCGGACACCGCCGCCGCCGATGAGCGTCAGCTTGCGGTCAGTAGGTGCGGTCATAAAAACTCCAAAGTTCTTGGGTATCGGGAATGGCGGCCAGTGCGCCGGGCTGGCGGGTGGACAGCGCGCCGGTCAGGCAGCCACGACGCAAGCGGGCAAGCGCGTCGCCACCATCGAGCAGCGCGTCGATGAACCCTGCGTCAAAGGCATCGCCCGCGCCGGTGGCATCCACGGCCACGACGGCGGGCGGAGCGGCCTGGACGATGATGCCATGCTCCAACGCGGCGGCCCCGCGCGCGCCCAGTTTCACCATGGGGTGACGCAGTCCGATGCGGGCGGCGTGGTCGAGATAGGCAGCCGGGTCGGCGCTGCCGCAGATCAGCTCGGCCTCCTTCTCGTTGGGCATCAGATGGTCGATGGCGGTCAGTGTCGGGCCATTGGCCGGATCGGCGAGCCATACCGGCTGATAGCCCATGTCGAGTGAGGTGGTGATCCCGGCGGCGGTTAGTTCCGGCAGCACGATATCGGCCACGTCGCGGGGCAGGGGCATGGCGAAATGCACATGCCGGGCATTCTTCAGCGTCTTCAATCCCTCGCCTGCCGCCAGGACGCCGACCTGACGGTTGACCCCGATATGGGTGAAGAAGGACCGATCCTGCGCCGTGGAAACGCTGATCGAGGTACCCGTTGCGCCGTCGCCGATGCTCAGGCCGTCACTGGCCACACCGAAGCGAGCAAGGCGTTCGCGGAACCATGGCATGTCATCCGCGCCGACCAGTCCGACCAGCGCCACGCTGCGCCCCAGTTTCGCCAGACCGCAGGCGGTGGCCGCCGCCCCGCCGCCCATCTCACGCACATAGGCGTCGGTGACGATTTCCTCGCCGGGCTGCGGCCAGGTCGGAAAGCCGCTGAAGACATGATCGACATAGATCTCTCCGATCACGGCGACGTCGGGGTGGTGGGTCATAGGACAGGCTCGGGCTTCGGGGCGAAGGGCCAGCTCGCGCGGGCACGGGCGACCACGAGGAACACGATGGTGCCGATCATCATCGCGGCGATGCCGCCCAGGACATGGACGGGGCGGCTGGTGCCGACGATGAACAGCCATCCGATCAGGGTGACGATGACCGGCAGGGGATAAAGCGGCATGCGGAAAGTGCGCGCGGCGTCCGCCTTGCGCTGGCGGCGAAGCAGCACGACCGCGAAACACTGCGCCGTGTACTGGAACAGCGTCTGCACGACGATCAGCGCCGCGATCAGATTGTCCAGCGACATCAGGCAGGCCACGGCCGATGCCCCTCCCATGAACAGCAGGGCGACGGTCGGGAAATTCCCGCGGGGATGTAGTCGGGAGAAGCGGGCGAAGAATTCCCCTTCGACGGCCGCGGCATAGGGAACGCGCGAATAGCCGAGCAGGACGATCAGCGCCGATCCCCAGCTGGCGATCAGGATCAGGACGGCCACGGTGACGCCGCCTGCCGAGCCGTAGATGGCCTGCATGAAGTCGGCGACCACGGCATTGCTCTTCATCGCCTGTTGCCAGGGCAGCACGCCCAGGATCGACAGGTTCAGGCCGATATAGAGGAAAGCGACGAGCGGTATCGAGATCAGCACCGCGCGCGGAATGGTGCGGCGGGGCTCGCGCACCTCGCCGCCCAGCATACAGACGGCATTATAGCCACCATAATCATACACGCCGACCAGCGTCGCCGCGCCCAGGCCCGTCCAGAAGGCGGTGGTCGGCGAGAAGGCCCCCTTGGGAAAGGAAAAGGCGCGCCCGGCGTCGAAATGCAAAGCGCCGCTGAGAATGATCCACAGACAGGCGGCGATCACGATCACGCTGACCGTGATCGACAGGCGCTCGATCGACCGCACATCGCGCCACAACAATCCGGTATTGAGCAGACAGATCGCCGCTGCCAGGGCCGCGATGCCCCATCCGGTCAGCGACGGCCAGATGAAGGTCGCATAATGTGCCAGTCCGACGGTGCCCGATGCGATCGACATCGGACCGATCAGCATGGTCTGCCACAGATAGAGAAAGCCGAACAGACGTCCCAGCCTGGCGGGGCCATAGGCTTCGCGCAGGTAATGGAATGGACCACCCGAGCGCGGCACGGCGGAGCCCAGCTCGGCCCAGACCATTCCGTCGCAGATGCACAACAGCGCGCCCAGCAACCAGCCGAGCAGCGCCTGTGGACCGCCCATGGCGGACAGGGCCAGCGGAATGGTGATGAAGGGGCCGATGCCGATCATGTTCAGCAGATTGGCGGAAAGCCCGCCAGCCAGTCCCAGCGTGCGCGGCGTCGCCTCGACAGGCGCAGAGCGCTCGGACGGCATCGCCAGGCCGGTCATGCGGGATAAGCTCCGACCATGTTCGCCGCCGCTTTGGAAGGCATGCAATGCTGTCGTTCCTGGTACGTCATGGCCGCCCTCCCAGATTTGCCCCTATTTAGACAAATAATGTCAAATATAAGTCAATATGAAAATTACATTTCAGAAATGCGCTTTGTAATCGACGTGGTCCCATTTATGATGGCGGCATCGATGCGGAGACGATCATGACCGATGCCGGTATCACGGTGCCCCAGACGGCGGCGGAATTGCGCCAGGCCATTCTCGATCGGCACGACTCGCTCAGCAAAAGGCTTCAGCATGTCGCGCGCTATGTCCTGGATCATCCGGACGACATGGCGCTCCAGCCGTTGAGCGTCATTGCCACGCGATCGGGCACGCAGCCGTCCGCCATCGTCCGATTTGCCAAGTCGCTGGGCTTCACCGGGGCGGGGCCGATGCAGCGATTGTTGCGCGACAGCCTGCTCGCGAACAATGCCGCTCTGGGTTATGGTGAGCGGGTTCATCAGTTCACGGCGTCGGTCGACCAGTCGGTTTCCGAGCGGGGTGTCGGTTCGCTCATCGACGAGTTCACCGAGGCCGATATCCTGGCGTTGCAGAATACCCGGGCTACAGTCGGTGAGGACGGCCTGGCCGAGGCGGTGGCGATGATCCGCAAGGCCCAGGTCGTGCATCTGGCCGGTATGCGCCGGGCCTTTCCCGTTGCTGCCTATCTGGCCTATGCCATTCCGCAGGCGGGCAAGCCGACCATGTTGATCGACGGGATTGGCGGACTCGCCTTTCAACAGTTTCGCGCCATGTCGTCCCGTGACCTGCTGATCGCGATCAGCTATCATTCCTATGCCCCCGAAACCGTGAGCGCGGTTGAGGCAGCGGCGGCGGCGGGGGCCAGCATCCTCGCCATCTCGGACAGTCTGGCCAGCCCGATTGCGCGACATGCGACCCACACCCTGATCGTCCGCGAGGCGGAGGTGCGGGGATTTCGATCCCTCGCGGCGTCGCTGTGCGTCGCCCAGGCGCTCGTCGTCGGCCTGGCTTATGACAAGCAGCGCGGCGCGCGCCGGGCCAAGGCGGCCAAGGCGGGGACCGATGCCTCCTGAGGCTGGGGTCTCGGCAGTATCCTGGAATGTGAAACCCCGGAAATTTTTAAAATGAAATATTCAGATTGACACAAAACTGACCAATCTATTTTCTAACGGCCGTGCATTGGGGTGCTCATACCGGGCACTGTAAAAGTGCAGGGGGTTCAGATGCGGAATCGGTCGGGCAAGGGGCGTTTGCTGTCGGGCGTCGTGATGGCAGTGGCAGTGGAAATGGTGGCGCCTGCCGCCATGGCGCAGACGGTTCCGTCGCCCGCCGTGGACGCCGCGGATGCCGATGCGACCCAGCAGACCGCCAGTGAGTCGCTGACCAGCGATATCGTCGTCAATGGTCGCCGCCAGCGGACCGCGCTGGACGAAGAGCGTAACGCCATCGCGACGATCGACATCGTGACCACCGGCGACGTGGCGATCAATTCGCAGACCGGCGTCGCCGATCTGGCCAAGGCCCTGCCGGGCGTGTCGGTCAGCCGCGACCAGGGGCGCAACCAGAGCGCGACCGGCGAAGCGCAGTTCGTCTCGATCCGCGGCTTCGACACCAGCTACAATGCCTATACGCTGGACGGCCTTCGCCTGCCCCAGACCGCGGGCAACACGCGCGCCATTTCGCTGAACCTGTTCTCGCCCTTCGCGATCGGTGGCATCGCCGTCGACAAGACGCCGGGCGCGGCCAAGGATGCCGACGCGATCGCCGGTATCGTCGACCTGCGCTCCCCGACCGCATTCGACTTCAGCAAGTCCTTCACCCGTGCGCGGGTTCTGGGCCAGGGGGCGCAACTTGCCCTCGATCACAAGATGGAGGGCATGGGCGGTGCCATCGGCCTGGACGCGGCACGCCGGTTCGGGAGCGCGGGCCAGTTCGGCGTCTATGTCGCGGGCTATTACGAGGAGCGCGCGAACACGGCCGAGTCCACCGCCGTGCAGAACGACTATAAGGCGGCGAACCGGACGACGGATACCGTTCGTACCGTGCTGGCCAATGGCGGCGCCCTTGCGGCGGACGGCGTGCAATGGAATTTCTACAACAACCGGATCAAGCGTTATGGCGCGACCGGCTCGTTCGACTTCCGCAGCGAGTCGTTCGATGCCTTCGCGCGGGTGAACTACGCCACCTATCTCAACACCAACACGATGAACCAGACCGCGCTCCGCAACGAGCTGACGCGCGGCCAGACCAATCCGAATGGCGGTTCCTACAACGCGGCGGGCGTCTACACGCCGCTGGGCATCAATCCGGCCAGCTACTTCCGCACCGAGGACGTCGAGCAGGAACTGCTGTCGACGCAGATCGGTGCGAAGTGGCATCATGACGGCTTCACTGCCTCGCTCGAGGGGGCCTATGCCGATGGTCGCTTCGATCAGCCGCGCCGTATCGAGGCAGCGTTCCGTGGGATTGCCTATAACGGTGCCGCGGGCAACACGGGGGCCTCGACCGAGGGTGTCGTCGTCGACCTGTCGGACAATCGTTCGCCCCGTCCCGTCCTGTCGCAGGGCGCCATCGCCTATGTCGGCTCGCTCGACCGGCCGACCCAGCTCTATGTCCAGGCGGGCTATGACTATCTGTCCGAGGTCAAGAAGACCGTGAAGGGCAGCGTGGGATGGGAAGGCGAGGGCCTGATCTCGAGCGTGTCGGTCGGTGGCCTGTATGAGGATTCGGATCGTGACGGCCGCTCGCTGGCCCCGGATGCGACGCGGTATCGCTTCCTTACCCCGCTTCAGGCGGGAACGGTGCAGGGACCGTCGATCTCGCAATATCTCGGCACCGTGCTGACCGATTTCCTGAGCTACTACCCCGCGCGTCCCATCAAGGTGCTCGAGCGTTCGCAACTCGACTCGCAGGTCACGCAGTTCGTGAACTATTCCGCCCTTTCGGCGACCACGATCAACCAGGGGCTGCTCAAGGGCGTCGAGAAGCGCAAGGCGGTGTATGCGACTGCGACCCTGAAGGCGGGCAATCTCGAGGTGATGCCGGGCATCCGTTACGAGGATAATGATTTCACCGCGCGTTTCTACTCGCTCGGGAATCTCGTCAACGCCGGACGCAAATATGATCATGTCGATCCGTCGTTGCTGGCGTCGTGGAAGCCGGACAGCCGCATCGTCGTTCGCGGCGCCATCCGGTCGAGCTATTCGCGTCCGGCCTTCGGCCTGCTGGCGGGGCCGACCACGACGAGCGATCCGAGCGGCGGTTTCGTGACGGTCACGCGGCCCAACCCCGACCTGAAGCCGGTCGAGGCGTGGAGCTATGATGCGGGTCTCGATTATTATGGCGGCGTCGGCCGCTATTTCCAGATTGCGTTGTATTACAAGGATCTGAAGAACATCCTGGTGCCGTCGGGCACTCGTTCGGTCGGCACCGATGGCGGCACCGACGCCAATGGCAACCGGATCATCCTGTTGCAGACGGCCAATGGTCGCAGCGGCAATGCCAAGGGGGTCGAGGTCTCGGGCCGCTATACGCTGGGCGATCTGGTCGGCGGCGGCGTGCTGGGCAATTTCGGCTTCGGCGGCAACGTCACCTATCAGCAGACGCGTGCGACCTATCAGGTCGCGGCCAACGATATCCGCACGACGAACCTGCCCCAGGCCCCGGACCTGATCTATAACGCCGAAGTCTTCTATGCGGGCGGCGGTCTGCGCACCAACTTGTGGTACAACTATACCAGCCGTATCCTCGCCACCGTGCAGGACAGCCAGCCGGACATCTATGTCCAGCCGGTCGGCGAATTGAATCTGGGTCTGGCCTATGAAGTCACGGCGAACCTGGAAGTCGGTTTTGCGGCGCGCAACCTGCTGAACCAGCACACCTATTGGGCGACGGTGGGTAAGGAAAAGACCTATATCTCGAACGACCGGAACGGCGGCTATATGAAGACCGGCCGCGTGTTCCAGTTCAGCCTTACGATGAAGATGTAAGAAGGAGTCCGAACGATGCGGTGGCTGCTCCTGATCTGCATGGCCCTGATGGCCGTGCCCGCCACCGCATCGGATCGGGCACCCGATATAGTCCTGCAAGGCGTCGTCCGCTGTGCCGACCGCGCCACGACCAGGGACCTGACCTTCGCCGTTCCCGAAGGGATGGCGCAGGTCCGGGTCGTCTTCACGTTCGAGGGGCGCGACCGGGGCGTTGCGATCAACCTGGGCGTGACCGACCCGCAACGCTTTCGCGGCTGGGGCGGGGGCACCAAATATGCCTTCACCATCGGTGAAGCTTTCGCCTCGCCCTCCTTCCTGCCCGGCCCCATTCCGGCAGGGCCGTGGCGCCTGACGCTCAGCGTACCGTCGATCCGGCCCCATGATGCGGCAAAATGGTCGGCGAAGATCTGGTTCTCACCTTTTTCCAACCTAGATGAAGTCGCCTTTTCCGCCACGCCGATCCGGTCGGGTCCGGGCTGGTATCGCGGCGACCTGCACAGTCATAGCGGGCAGAGCGATGCGCGATGCCGCAGTCTGGCAGGGCGCGAGGCGGGCTGTCCCCCCTTCCTGACCTTTCAGGAAGCGGCCGACCACGGTCTCGATTTCATCGCCTTGACCGACCATAATGTGACGTCGCACTTCATCGAGATGGGCTATCTCCAGCCGCATTTCGACACGCTGCTGCTGATGCCGGGCCGCGAACTCACCACGCGTGACGGACATGCCAACCTGCTGGGTTATATGGGCTTCGTCGATACAGAGATCGGTCGCCCCGGCACGCCGACCGTCAATGCGCTGCTGTCGGCCGCCCATGCCACGGGTGGCTTCCTGACGATCAATCATCCTTCGCGCCCGACCGGCGAGGATTGCCTGGGCTGCGGCTGGGCGCCGCGCGATACCGATTATTCCAAGGTCGATGCGATCGAGGTGGTCAACGGCGGCAGCACGATCGAGACGCCGGGCGACCGCGAGGCGGCGATCACGAAGCAGGTCCGCTATTGGGAGGGGTTGCTCGATCGGGGATATCGGCTGGTCGGCGTCGCGGGCTCGGACAATCACGACGCGATCCAGTATCGCGGCAGGTCGCCCATCGGCCCCCAGGCCGCGATCGGCAGCCTGGCGACGGTCGTGCGGGCGGATGATCTTTCGCAGGGCGCGGTCCTGCGGGGACTGAAGGCCGGTCGGGTCTTCGTCGATCTGGACGAGGGGCGTGGACGCGTACTCGACCTGTCGGCGCGTCGCGGTGCGGCGCAGGCGGTGATGGGCGGCACGTTGCCCGCCGGGCGCGACCCGATCACGGGCAGCGTTCATGTCGAGGGCGTGGAGGGCGGCACGGTCGACCTGGTGGTCGATGGTCGCCATGTCCGCCCCGACACGAAGGCCGGGCCGTTGGGACGTGGGGCGGCGGACATCGCCTTCACCCTGCCGCCGGGATCGGTACGACACTGGTTTCGCGCCGATGTGCGGCGGGCGGACGGCAGGCTCTGGCTGATCGGAAATCCCATCTATGTCCGGTGACATGGCCATTTCCCGCCGGGCATTGATCAGCGGCACCGGAGCGGCGGCGCTGGCCGCGTCCATGCCCGCCATCGCTGTGCCCAGGACAGGCACGCGGTCGGTGGATTGGGTCGATCCGTTCATCGGAACCGGCGGCCATGGCCATACCTATCCGGGCGCGACCCGCCCGTTCGGCATGGTGCAGCTGAGCCCCGACACGGACAATGCACGGTGGGACGCCTGTTCGGGCTATCACCATGACGACACCACGATGCTGGGCTTTTCGCACACGCATCTGTCGGGGACCGGAGTCGGCGACCTGATGGATGTGCTGCTCGTACCCCGCACCGGCCCGATCATCCTCGATCCCGGCAGCCTGGAGCGGCCCGAGGGTGGCTATCGCCAACGTTTCGTCCATACCGACGAGCGCGCGAGGCCCGGCTATTATGCGGTGCGCTTCCCTGACAGCGGGATCGCGGCGGAACTGACCGTCACCGACCGGGTCGGTTATCATCGCTATCGCTTTCCGGGGCCGGGCCATATCCTGGTCGATCTGGCGCATGGCGCACGTGACGAACCCGATCCCGCCAGCATCGGCTTCGATCCGCCGCGTCCCACGCCGGTCAGCGATGCGTCGCTCCGCCTGATCGGTCGCGATACGCTGGTCGGATCGCGGCGGGTGCAGCAATGGGCGAACGGGCGGGTGATCCACTTCGCGCTGCGGGTGTCGCGGCCTTTCGCCGAGGCGCGCTTCTTCAGCAATGACCGGGCGGTGGCACCGACCGGACGGGGCGTATCGGGGGCGTTCCTGAAGGCCGCACTGCTCTTTCCCGACGCCGCCACGGGGCCGATCGTCGTTCGCGTCGCGTTGTCGGGCGTCGATGTCGACGGTGCGCTGGCCAACCTGACGGCGAACGGCGCATCGGAGGATTTCGACCGCGTCGTCCGAGAGGCCGATGCGGCCTGGGACGTGGCGCTGGACGGCCTGTCGATCGAGGGCGCGAGCGAGGCCGAGGAGCGGATATTCTACACGGCGGCCTATCACGCGATGCTGGCGCCGACGCTGTTTTCGGACAGCGACGGTCGTTATCGCGGCATGGATACCGCCGTTCACCGGCTGTCCGACGGTGACCATAATTACAGCACCTATTCGCTATGGGATAGCTATCGCACCCTGCATCCGCTGCTGGGGCTGATCCGGCCGGAGCGGAACGCCGATCTGGTTCGCGGTCTGGCCCGCATGACGCTGGAAACCCCGGCCGGGCCGCCGGTATGGCCGCTTCAGGGGATCGAGACCCATTGCATGATCGGTTGGCACTCGGCGGTGGTGATCGCCGAGGGCTTGGTGAAGGGCGTGCCGGGTCTCGACGCGGCGGCCATCTGGCCCGCTTTTCGCGAACTCGCCTTTGACAGCGAGGCGCGCGGCCTGCGGCCTTATCGGGAGCTTGGCTATATTCCGTCCGACAAGGTCGGGGAGGCGGCCAGCAAGACCCTGGAATATGCCTATGACGACTGGGCGATGGCGGTCATCGCCGAGCGGGCGGGGGCCAGCGAGGATGCGGCGCGACTGCGCGCCCGGTCGCGCAACTATCGCAACCTGTTCGACCATAAGACGGGTTTCATCCGTCCGCGCCTGGCCGATGGGACATGGGCCGAGCCATTCGACCCTCGCGCGCTGGGCCATGATACGGCGCACTGGCGCGACTTCACCGAATGCAACGCCTGGCAGGCGACGTTCCTCAACCAGCATGACGTCTATGGCCTGATCGACCTGTTCGGCGGGGATGCGGCGTTCGAGGCGAAGCTGGATGCGCTTTTCGCCGCCGACAGCAGCCTTCCCAAGGACGCACCACCCGATGTCAGCGGATTGGTCGGCCAATATGCGCATGGCAACGAACCGAGCCACCACGTCGCCTATCTCTACGCCTATTGCGGCGTTCCGTGGAAGACGCAGGCGCGGGTCCGCATGTTGCTGGAGGGGCAGTATCGCGCCGCGCCGGACGGTCTGTCGGGCAATGAGGATTGCGGCCAGATGAGCGCCTGGTACGTGATGAGCGCATTGGGGCTGTATCCCGTCGATCCGGTCAGCGCGGCCTATGTCTTTGGTGCGCCGCTTCATCCCCGCGCCACGGTGCCGGTCGGGCGGGGCCGCAGCCTGGTGGTCGAGGCACCCGGCATTTCCGCCGATGCCGTCTATGTTCAGCGGGTCAGCTGGAATGGGCAGCCCTGGACGCGCAGCTGGATCGGCCATGGCGAACTGGTCAAGGGCGGGCGGCTGGTCTTCCAGATGGGGTCTAGGCCCAATCCGGCCTTTGGCCGCGATCCGGCCGATCGCCCGCCCTCGTTCGGAATCGTCGGGCGCTCCGCATGACCTCTACCGGCGGGAGCGATCGCGACCGGTCAGGGTCAGACGGGCTCCATCCGGCCGGAGGCTATCGACCGGCGGGCGGCTTCGGCGAGGGCGAGGGCTGCCACCCCGTCATGATGATCGATCAGCGGCGTCGCGCCTTCGAGCATATCGGCAAAGTGGGCGATCTCGCGACGATAGGCATCGGCATAGCGATCGAGGAAAAAGGTTTGGATGGGCGCGCTCCGGCATCCGTCCGCGCTCCACTCCTCGACGCTGGTCCGGGCGATATTGCCCGCCCGTATCAGCCCGCGTTCGCCGAAGACCTCGATACGCTGGTCATAGCCATAGCCGCTGCGTCGGCTGGAACTGATCGTACACATCCGGCCATCCGCGGTGGTCAGGATCGTGCGGGCCGTGTCGACGTCCCCCGCCGCACCGATCGCGGGATCGATCAGGCAGGCCGCCTGTGCGAACACGCCGGTAAAGGGCGCATCCATCAGCCAGCGCGCCATATCGAAATCGTGAATGACCATATCGCTGAACAGCCCGCCCGACGTCTCGACATAGGCGATCGGGGGCGGGGCGGGATCATGGCTGACGATATGAACGGCTTCGACTGCGCCCAGGGCATTGTCCGCCAGCCGCGACCGCAGCGCCGCGAAATGCGGATCGAAGCGGCGATTGAACCCGATGAGCACCCGCGCGCCCAACGTATCCAGCAGCTCGGCGGCGGCACGTGCGCGGGCCAGGTCGAGGTCGACGGGCTTTTCGCAGAAGACGGTGTGCCCCCTGCGTGCGGCGGCGAGCATCAGGTCGACATGCGTCGGCGTGGGGCTGGCGATGACGACCCCGGATATGCCCGGCATCGACAGGGCGGTTTCGACATCGACCGCTGGCACGCCATGATGGCGGGCCAGTCGCCCGGCCGCATCCGGCACGGCGTCGGCCACGCAGGCCAGCCTCAGGCGTGGATGGGCGGCAATCGATTCCGCATGAACCGTTCCGATCCGCCCCGCCCCGATCAATGCGATCTGATGCACGCCCGCTCCCAGATAAAACCGCCTCCATTTTCCACCGCCGAAGGACTTTCGGCAAGTCCGCGCCGGGATCGAGCCTTATGACGACAGAGCCGAACGCCCGTCGACTGGACCTGATCACAATCGGCCGGTCCTGCGTCGACCTGTATGGCGAGCAGATCGGGGGCCGCCTGGAGGACATGGCCAGTTTCGCCAAATATGTCGGCGGCAGTCCGACGAACACGGCGATCGGCGCGGTCCGTCTGGGCCTGCGCGCCGGGCTGCTGACGCGTGTAGGCGACGATCATATGGGCCGGTTCGTCCGCGAACAGCTGACCCGCGAGGGGGTCGCGACGGACGGCGTCGTGACCGATCGGGAACGGCTGACCGCGCTGGTCATCCTGGGCATCCAGGACGCCGAGACCTTTCCCCTGATCTTCTACCGCGAGAATTGCGCCGATGCCGCGCTGTGCGAGGAGGATATCGACCCCGACTATATCGCCACGGCCGGCGCGGTCCTGATCAACGGCACGCATCTGGCGCAGCCGGTGCCGCGCGCGGCCAGCCTGAAGGCGGCGCGGCTGGCCCGGGCCGGGGGCGGGCGGGTCGTTTTCGATATCGATTACCGGCCGGTCCTCTGGGGACTGACCGCGCGCGACAGGGGCGAGACCCGGTTCGTCGCCGACCAGGCCGTGACGGCGACGCTGCAATCGGTCTTGCCGCTGGTCGATCTGGTGGTCGGGACGGAGGAGGAAATCCATATCCTGGGTGGGACGGTCGATACGATCGCCGCGCTGCGCCGGATTCGTTCGGCGTGTGACGCGACGGTGGTGGTCAAGCGGGGTGCTCGGGGGTGCCTGATCGTCGATGGCCCGGTGCCCGCCACGGTCGAGGATGGGCTGGTCGTTCCCGGTTTCGCCGTCGCCATGTTCAACGCACTGGGCGCTGGCGACGCCTTCATGGCCGGGTTCCTTCGAGGATGGCTGCACGGCGAGCCGCTGACCGTCTGCGGGCTTTGGGGCAATGCGTGTGGCGCGCTGGTCGTCTCCCGTCATGGTTGCGCGCCCGCGATGCCCGGCTGGCGCGAGTTGCAAATGTTCATCGAGACGACCGACCGGCCCCACCGGCTTCGCGACGACCGGAGGCTGGAACGGGTGCATCGGACGGTCGAACGGGGCATATGCTATGACAGCCTGATGGTCCTGGCCGTGGATCATCGCACCCATTTCGAGGAACTGGTGGCCAGCCTGGGCGGGGAGAGCAGGGCGAGGGTCGCCACGTTCAAGTCGCTGGTATTGCGCGCGACGGATCGGCTGGCGGCGGGGGATACGGGCTTCGGCGTCCTGCTGGACGGCGGTGACGGCGCATCGGCGCTGACGGCGGCGGCGGGCTTGCCCTATTGGGTCGGACGCCCGATCGAGATACCGGGGTCCCGGCCCCTCCGCTTCGAGGGGGATATCGATCCGGCGATCACCCTGCGCGAATGGCCGGTGACGCAGGTCGTCAAATGCCTGGTCTATTACCGTCTCGACGATCCGGCCGAATTACGCGCGGCGCAGGATCGCGAGCTGTTGCGGCTTTACGAGGCGTGTCGGGCGACACGGCACGAAATGCTGATCGAAGTCATCGTCTCGGCCCACGGCCCGGTCGATGCGCGGACGACCGCGGATGTGCTGGCGCATTTCTATGCGATCGGCATCTATCCCGAATGGTGGAAGCTGGAGCCGTCCGACGATCCGGCAGTCTGGTCCGCCATCGCGCGCGTGATCGAGGAGGGGGACGCGGATTGTCGGGGCGTCCTGCTGCTCGGTCTGTCCGCGACGCCCGAGGTCCTGCTCGAACGCTTCACCGTCGCGGCGGCCTGTCCGATGGTGAAGGGTTTTGCGGTCGGGCGGACGATCTGGCACAAGGCTGCGGCCGACTGGCTGGCCGGTACGATCGACGAGGAAGAGGCGGTGACCCGGATCGCGATGAATTTTCATGTGCTGGTGGACGCTTGGCGGCGCGCAAGGGCCGCCTTTCCCGCCTGAGCGATGGCTGTCGAACCAAAGCTGCGGCTGACCGCAGGTCAGGCGCTGGTCCGATGGATGATCGCGCAACAGGTCGAGACCGCCGGGGGCATCCTGCCTTATTTTGCGGGGGTCTGGGCGATCTTCGGTCATGGCAATGTCGCGGGACTGGGAGAGGCGCTGGCGGCGGCGTCCGACGGCCTGCCGACGCTGCGGGCGCATAGCGAGCAGGGCATGGCGCATGCCGCCATCGCCTTTGCCAAGCAGAACCGTCGCGAGCGGGCCATGGCCTGCACCAGTTCGATCGGTCCCGGTGCTACCAACATGGTCACCGCCGCCGCACTGGCGCATGTCAATCGCCTGCCGATCCTGCTTTTGCCTGGCGACGTCTTCGCCAGTCGCCGCCCCGATCCCGTTCTTCAGCAACTGGAGAGCTTTGGGGATCCGACCATCGGCGTCAACGATTGCCTGCGCCCCGTATCGCGCCTGTTCGACCGCATCCTGCGGCCCGAACAGTTGATCGACGCCCTTCCCCGCGCGATGGCGGTGTTGACCGATCCGGCGGCTTGCGGACCTGTCACGCTGTGCCTGTGCCAGGATGTGCAGGCCGAGGCGTTCGATTATCCGGTCTCGCTGTTTCGCACGCGGGTCTGGCGGCGGCGCCGACCCGTCCCGGATCATCGCGAAGTCGACGATCTGGTGACGGCGCTGCGCAATGCCCGCGCGCCGCTGATCGTGGCGGGAGGGGGTGTTCTCTACGCTCGCGCCGAAAAAGGGCTTGCACGGTTTGCTGCCGTCACCGGCATTCCCGTCGCGGAAACCCAGGCGGGGAAGGGCGCGATGCCCGATGATCATCCCCAGGCGCTCGGCGCGGTCGGCGTGACCGGAACGTCGGCGGCGAATGATGCGGCAGCGGCGGCGGACGTGATCGTCGCCATCGGCACGCGGTTGCAGGACTTTACGACGGGGTCGCGCACCCTGTTCGATGTTGATGCCACGCTGTTCCAGGTCAACGTCGCGCTGCATGACACGGCCAAGCATGATGCACGACCTGTGCTGGGCGATGCGGGCGTCGTGCTGGACGATCTGGCGGAGCGGCTGAAGGGCTGGCAGGTCGATCCGGCATGGCGTGCCCGCAACCTGTCGGCCCGAGCGCTATGGCTGCGGCAATGGGCAGAGGCCGTCGCTCCGGACGACAACGTTCCGTCCGATGCTCAGGTGGTCGGTGCGGTCTGGCGGGTGTCGCGACCCGATGACGTGGTCGTCTGCGCGGCGGGCGGCCTGCCCGGCGAAATGCACAAATTCTGGCGGGTGGCGCGTCCTGGCGGCTATCATGCCGAATATGGCTTCTCATGCATGGGATATGAGATTGCAGGCGGGCTGGGCGTCGCGCTGGCGGCGCCCGACTGTCGTGTGACCGTGATGGTCGGTGACGGCAGTTATCTGATGCTCAATTCCGAGATCGCCACGGCCGTTGCGATGGGGTGCCGCATGACGATCGTCTTGGTCGACAATGGCGGCTTCGGGTGCATCGACCGTTTGCAGCGCGCGACCGGCGGCCGGGCATTCGGAAACCTGCGGGATCAGGCCGCCCCGACCATCGACTTCGTGGCCCATGCCCGCAGCCTGGGGGCCAGCGCCGAGCGGGTCGGTGACATTGCCGCGCTCGAGGCGTCGCTGGCTCGGGCGAGGGACGCCGGGGGCGTCAGCCTCATCGTCATCCCGACCGACCCGGCGCGATCGACCGGGGTGGGCGGTCATTGGTGGGACGTACCTGTCGCCGAATGCTCCGATCGCTCCGATGTGCGCACGGCACGTCATCTTTATGATGCCGAGCGACGGAGGATATAAGGAAGCCCGCCCCGGTTTCATGCCTTGGCCTGGACCGCCGGACTGGCTTATGACGCTCGTCGCTTCGCTCGGCGTGATCCTCATCTGCCCGGGCCTGCTGGGAGTGCGTGGATGGCCATAAGCTGGGGAGTCAGTCCTATCGCCTGGGCGAATGACGATCTGCCCGCGCTGGGTGGCGCCATCACCGCCGATCGGATCATGGCCGAGGCGAATGCGATCGGCTTTGAGGGCATTGAACTCGGCAACCGCTTTCCCCGCGATCCCGCGCTCTTGTCATCGCAACTGTCCGCCCACGACCTGCGGCTGATCGGCGGCTGGTATGGCAGCAGCCTGCTGACCCGGTCGGCCGAGGCCGAGATCGCGACGCTGCAAACGCATCTTGCCCTGCTGCAAGAGCTGGGCAGCGATGTCTTTATTCTGGCCGAAACCTCCAACGCCATTCATGGGCAACAGGGAACGCCACTGACATTACGGCCGCGCCTGCAATCGGCCGACTGGGCCGTTTTCGGCGCCCGGCTCGACCGCGTTGCGGCCTATCTGGCGGATCGGGGCTTTCGCCTGGCCTATCATCACCATTTGGGGACGATCGTCGAGACAGGTGAAGACCTGCATCGTCTGATGGAGGCAACGGGCGATCAGGTCCGGCTGACCCTGGACACCGGCCATGCGACGCTGGCCGGGATCGATCCCGTCGCTATCGTTCGGGAATATCCGTCGCGGATTGCGCATGTCCATTGCAAGGATGTCCGGGCCGCGCGTTTCGCGGCGCTGAAGCGCGCCAAAGGCAGTTTTCTGGACGGTGTCGTTGAGGGCATGTTTACGGTCCCCGGTGACGGCGACATGGACTTCGCGCCCTTGCTCCGCGCGCTCGCCGACATCGGCTATGATGGTTGGGTGGTGATCGAGGCGGAGCAGGATCCGGCCAAGGCGGACCCGGCAACATATCAGCGTCTGGGGCTGGACACGCTCCGCCGGATTGCGGCCGAGACAGGATTGGTCGCGTGACGCTGCGCCTGCGCCCGCAGGAACCCGATGCCGAGGGTGTGGTGATCGATGTGACGCCCGAGAGCGCGGGTTGGTCGTATGTCGGCTTTCGCGTGGTACGGCTGGCCCCCGGCGCGCGATATGCCGGGGGTGAAGCGGGGCGGGAAGTCTGCATCGTCCTGGCGAGCGGTCGCGCGACGATCTCGGCCGGGGACAGGATCTTTCGCGCGATCGGGGGCAGGACGACGGTGTTCGACGGTCCGCCCATATCCCTCTATGTCCCCGCAGGCGTTGGCTATGATATCGAGGCGCATACGCCCGTCGAGATCGCGATCTGTTCCGCGCCGGGTCTGGGGAACAGGGTGGTGCACTTGATCGCGGCCGAGGATGTCGGTCTGGAAACCCGTGGTAGCGGCACCAACATGCGTTTCGTCCGCAACATCCTGCCGGACACGTCGGACGTCGCGGAAGCGCTTCTCGTCGTGGAAGTCGTGACACCCGGCGGGCACTGGTCGAGCTATCCGCCGCACAAGCACGATGCCGATGCCTGGCCGGACGAAACGCAGCTGGAGGAAAGCTATTGGCATCGGACCCGCCATCCCAATGGCTTTGCGTTCCAGCGCGTCTATACTGACGACCGCTCACTCGACGAGACCATGACGATCGAGGATGGCGATGTCGTGCTCGTTCCGCGCGGCTATCACCCGGTCGCGGCGGCCCATGGGCATGATCTCTATTACCTCAATGTCATGGCCGGTCCTCGCCGGGCGTGGCGATTTACCGAAGATCCCGCCTTCCGCTACGACGTGGCCGTTGATTGACGGAGGCCAAGCCGCCGAAGCTGCACCACCAACCGGGACACGACCTGCCATTAGGGCTCTCGGGACCATCCGGCATACCCGCCCGCCTGCCATATGCGGCTGCTATCGATTCCCAGTTCTGGGTAGATAGGCTTTTACCAGCAAGCCCGGCAGCCCATTATGGTAGTACCAGAAAACGGTAGATATGAGGCTGATGGGTTGACGCTGAGGGTCCAATGGCGAATTGTGACTCTAGTGACCAGAATTTGGTACTACCAGAAGCCAAGAAGAGGTGCCGTGGTGGCTTGGTCGCAGAATTATGACCCGTTGGGCGGTATCCGGCAGTCAATCCTGAACGTCACCAAGGACCAGCGTCTGCAATTGTTGCTGGCCGCTTTCGGGTTAGGAGTCTCTCTGAAAGGAGTCGTCAGGTTCGGCGCGCCGGTGGCGATCACCTTGGCCCTGCTGGTCGGACTGGGCTTTCGGTCGCTCTGTGCCGCTGGCCTGTGCCTGATCGCGAACATCGCGCCCTTCCTGATCCTGACCAAGTTCGTCTTCGGGTGCAGCATCGACCCGGTCAAGGCGGTGTTCGCCGCCGACGGGTCGCTCGCGCATCTCGTGCTGAAGCTGCACCTATCGTGGATGATCCCGTGAATATGCTCATGATAGCGCCCGCCAGCGTATCCCACCGGGCGGAGGCTGCGATCGAGGAACTGATCGCCCAGCGCAAATTGCTGCCGGGTGCGCGGCTGCCCTCCGAACGGTCGCTGGCCGAAACGCTCGGCGTATCGCGCAACATCCTGCGGGAGGCGATGAACCGGCTGGCGGCGCAGGGGCGCATCATCATCCGCCCGCGCGCCGGGGCGATCCTGGCCGAGCCGTCGGCGCAATGGACCGAACAGATGATCGCCGAGCCGCTGGCCCCCCTGGTCGAGGCCGATCCGGGTTATCGCCACGATATATTCGAGGTCCGGGAGTCGCTTGACGGCGCGGCCGCCTATCACGCCGCACGGCGCGCCGATGCGGTGGACAAGGACCGTATCCGCCGCCGCTTCGATGCAATGGAGAAGCTGCACGGGGCGGGCGACGTGGCGGCGGAGGCCCATGCCGATGCCGCCTTCCACCTCGCCATCGCCCATGCCTCGCGCAACGCGGTGCTGACCCATGTCATGTCCAGCCTGTTCGGGCTGCTCCATACCAGCATCTCGCAGAGTCGCGAAAAGATCTATGCCGTGCCACTGACGTTCGAAGCGCTGTCGGGGCAGCACCGTGCGATCATGGATCGCATCGTCGCCGGCGATGCGGACGGCGCGCGCGATGCGGCCGATGTCCATCTCGAATTCGTGCGCAACACCGTCCGGCGGGTCGAGGAGGACCAGGCCCGGACCGAACGCGCCGCCGCCGCGCGCAGTGCGGACCTCTCGCTATAGATTTGGGAACAATCCAATGATCATTTCCGCCACCACCGACTATCGCGAAGCCGCACGGCGCCGTCTGCCCCCGTTCCTGTTCCACTATATCGACGGCGGCGCCTATGCCGAACATACGTTGCGCCGCAACGTCGCGGACCTGTCCGACGTGGCGCTGCGCCAGCGGGTGCTGCGCGACGTCGCCGATATCGACCTGGGTACGACGTTGTTCGGACAGTCGCTCGGGATGCCGGTGATACTGGCACCCGTGGGGCTGACCGGCATGTATGCCAGGCGCGGCGAAGTGCAGGCGGCACGGGCGGCGGCTCAGAAGCGGGTGCCGTTCACCCTGTCGACCGTGTCGGTCTGCGCCATCGACGAGGTACAGCGCCAGTCGCCCGCGCCGATCTGGTTCCAGCTCTATGTGCTGAAGGATCGCGGCTTCATGCGCGACGCGCTGGAGCGGGCGCAGGCGGCTGGGGTGGAGACCCTGGTCTTCACCGTCGACATGCCGGTGCCGGGCGCACGCTACCGCGATGCGCATTCGGGCATGTCGGGGCCGAACGCGGCGTGGCGGCGGATGCTGCAGGCGGTCACGCATCCCCGCTGGGCATGGGATGTCGGTATCCATGGGCGGCCGCATGACCTGGGCAATATCTCGGCCTATCGCGGCGCGGCGACGGGCCTGGCCGACTATATCGGCTGGCTGGGCGCGAATTTCGATCCGTCGATCGGGTGGCGCGATCTGCAATGGATCCGCGACTTCTGGAAGGGATCGATCGTGATCAAGGGCATTCTCGACGTCGAGGACGCGCGGGAGGCGGTGCGCTTTGGCGCGCAGGGTATCGTCGTGTCCAACCATGGTGGGCGACAGCTCGACGGCGTGCTGTCCTCGGCGCGGGCGCTGCCGACCATCGCCGACGCGGTGAAGGGACAACTCACGATCCTCGCGGATTCGGGTGTCCGGTCGGGCCTGGACGTGGTGCGCATGCTGGCCTTGGGCGCGGATGCGACCATGCTGGGGCGGGCCTTCATCTATGCGCTGGCCGCCGATGGCCAGGCGGGGGTCGCCAACCTGCTCGACCTGTTCGACCGGGAGATGCGGGTGGCGATGGCGCTGACCGGCGTGCGGACTATCGCGGACATCGATTCGACCATCATCGCACGCTGATGCGGAACGGACCGGCGCAAACGTCCGCCATGTCGAAACGGGGATGCAGGATTCCGCATTTCCGGCAGCGGACGGGATGTGCCGCTTGGCTTTCCGGTCCGGTGGCGGCGGGAGCGACGCTCGCCACCACCAGACCGCGGAGGATTATCTGACGCCGCGCCGGATGGTTGGACGGTTGCAGCACCATCTCGACGCGGCGCAACAGCAACAAAGCGGTATTGCGGTTTCGGAGTAACCGACGCCCAGGCTGCCGCTATCCATGAGCCCAAAAACCTGGCGTTTCGCGTTTATTATGGGATACATCGCAGCCACGATGTCACGAGGTGCAAGTCACATGATGTACGCAGTCCTGATCGCCGCCGCCCTCTTGTCGCCCCTGACCGTCGGCGTCGCCCAGGCCCAGTCGGATCCCGGCAAGAAGGCCTGTGTCGCCGAAGCGCGGCGGCTGTGCCCGATGGAGATGAAGTCGATGAGCCGCAAGAAGGTCGAGGGCTGCATGATCCAGAAGATCGACCAGACCTCGCCCACCTGTCACGCCGCGATGCTGCGGATCAAGGCCGAGCGTGAGGCGGTGGCGACCCGGCGCTGAGGCCCAGCGCGCGGTTCTCCGTGCCGATACGGACATACAGCATTGCCGCGTTCAGGATGGTGAACAGCGCGGCGATGCCGAACAGCCCGAAGGTGAGGGGCAGCACCGCGATCTCGGCGGTGACGACCGCGTAGTTGGGGTGGCGCAGGAAACGGAACGGTCCCCGGGCAACCAGCGAGGCGCCTGGCAGGACGATGATCCGCGTCGTCCAGCGCGGACCCAGGGTCGCCAGCACCCAGATCCGCATCCCCTGCAACACGGCGAAGACCAGCAGCAATGGCCACGAGACCGCCCGGTCGCCCACGCTGAACCACAGGGCGATCAGCCAGGCGGTGTGCATCGCGACCATCACCGGATAATGGTTTGCACCATATTCGCGCGCTCCCGCCGCCATCAGCCGGGCGGTGTTGCGCCGTGCGATGACCAGCTCGCTCAATCGCTGGAGCGTGACGAACGCCATGATGGCATAGGGCAGGGTCATCGATCGCACTCCAGCACCAGCGAAGACGCTGTGAAGCCCGGCCCCAGGGCGCTCAAGAGAGAGCGGGGCGGCAGGCCTTCCCGGCGATAACGGTCCAGCACGAACAGCACGGTCGGCGCGGACATGTTGCCATGGTCGCGAAGGACCGTGCGCTCCTGCGCCAGCGCACCGTGCGCCAGTTTGAGGGCGCTTTCCAGCGCGTCGAGCACGCGCGCCCCGCCGGGATGGCAGATGAAGCGGTCGATGTCCGACAGGGCGAGGCCTTGCCTCTCCAGCATACCGGTCACCGTCTGGCGCATCTCGCGTTCGACAAAGGTCGGGATCGCGCGGTTCAGGACGACCGCCAGCCCCGTCTGCTCGGTTCGCCACCCCATGATGTCGAGCGTGTCGTTCCAGGTGTTTTCCGCGCTGCCGACGACCTGGGCAAAGCCTTCGCGACCCGTTCGCAGAAGGCACGCCGCCGCGCCGTCACCGAACAGCGCGGTGGAGATCAGGTCGGCCTTGTCCGCGCCGTTGGTCCTCAGGGCCAGGCTGCACAGCTCGACCGTGACGAACAGCACGGTCGAGCCGGGTCGCGCGCGGGCCAGATCGGCGGCGAGGGCCAGCCCGGTGGCGCCGCCCGCGCACCCCAGGCCGAAGACCGGCACGCGCCGCACATCGTTCCGGAATGACAGATGCGCCATGGCCCGCGCCTCCAGGCTGGGCGTGGCGATGCCGGTCGAGGAGACGGTGACGATGGCATCGACGTCCCCGGCCTCCAGTCCGGCCTCCTCCAGCGCACCGCCAGCGGCGGCGACGAACAGGTCGAGCGCGACGTCGAGATAGGCGGCGCTCCGCTCCTCGAACGAGCGGGGCGTGCGATACCAGTCGAGCGGCATGGCCAGCTGGCGCTCGGCGATGCCCGCATGGTCGAATACGGGCGCCAGCCGATCGAAATCGGCGAAGCGGTCGCCGATCAATTCCCGCGCCGTGGCGAGGGCCTGATCCTGGGACAGTCGATGAGGGGGTGTGCGGGTCGCGAGCGACAAAAGGGCAACCGGTTGAGACATGCACCGTCCGAGTAGCCGGGCAACCGGCGGAAATGGATACCGGAGCGCAACGATCCGCGTCGCGGCTTGTTCAACCTGTCGAAAAATACAGGATAGGGCGGACGGATGGAAGGCGAAGCGACGATATGACGGCGGCAACCGCATCGCCCGCTGTGGAGCCGAAGACGGCCGGGTTCGCCGCCTGGGCGGGCTTCACCTTCATGTGTCTGGGCATGTTCATGGCGATCCTGGACGTGCAGATCGTCGCGACATCGCTGCCGACGATCCAGGCGGCGCTGCGCATCACGCCCGACCGGATGGTCTGGATCCAGACCGCCTATCTGACCGCCGAGATCGTCGCGATCCCGCTGACCGGCTATCTGACCGACGTGCTGGGGATGCGGCGGCTGTTCGTCGGCGCGATCAGCCTGTTCACGCTGGCATCGATCGGATGCGCGATGAGCGGCAGTTTCGAGACCCTGATCCTGTGGCGGGTCGTGCAGGGCTTTTCGGGCGGCACGCTGATCCCCATCGTGTTTTCGGCCGTCTTCCTGCTGTTCCCGGCGCGGGTGCAGGGGCTGGCCACGACGATCGCCGGTGTGGCTGCCGTGCTGGCGCCGACCATCGGGCCGATCGTCGGCGGATGGGTGACGCAATCCTTTTCGTGGCACTGGCTGTTCCGCATCAACATCGTGCCGGGCATCGTCGCGGCGCTGGGCGTTGCGTGGCTGTTGCGCGGGCAGGCGGCGGTCGAGCGGTCGGGCACGCGCCGTACCATCGATATCGCGGCGCTGCTTCTGCTCGCTGCCGCGCTCGTCGCGTTGCAGATCGGCTTGAAGGACGCACCGGCGCGCGGCTGGGGCGATGGGCGCGTGCTGGGCCTGCTGGCGGCCTTCGTGGCGTGCGGGACCGTTTTCGTCGTGCGGACATGGCGTGCGGCGGTGCCGCTGGTCGAGCTGCGTTGCTTCGCCGACCGCAATTTCGCGATCGGGTGCCTGTTCAGCTTCGTGCTGGGGTTCGGCCTGTTCGGCTCTACCTATCTGATGCCCTTTTTCCTGGGGCTGGTGCGCGAGCATGGTGCGCTGCGCATCGGCGAGATCATGCTGGTCACCGGCATCGCGCAGCTGGTGAGTGCGCCCATCGCGGTCTGGGCCGAGCGTCGGGTCGATCCGCGCTGGCTGACCGCCTTCGGCTTCGGATTGTTCGCGATCGGCCTGTTGATGAGCATGGGACAGACCGCGCAGACCGATTTCCACGCGATGATCCTGCCGCAGGTGGTGCGCGGGGCGGCGATCATGTTCTGCCTGTTGCCGCCGACCCGCATGGCGCTGGGCCGCTTGCCGCGCACTTTGGTCGCTGATGGCAGCGGGCTGTTCAACCTGATGCGCAATCTGGGCGGCGCGGTCGGGCTGGCGCTGGTCGACACGATGATCTTCAGCCGCGCCGCGACCGAGGGACGCCATATCGCCAGCCGCCTTCAGGCGGGGGACCTCGACACGGCGCTGCGCATCGGTATCCCCAAGGACGCGTTTCTGGAGCAACGTGGCCAGCCGCTCGACGATTTCGCTGTCGAGATGGTGCGGCCGCTGGTGGAAAAGGCCGCGCTCGTCCCTGCCGTCAACGCGGCCTGGGCCATGTGCGGGGTGCTGACCGCCATCGTCCTGATCGCGGTGCTATGGGTGCGGCGTACCCCCGCCGAATGAGGCGGGACCTCGGTTCGCTATGGGCGTTTTTGTTCCATGGACGCGGCGTCGATAGTGATCGATTAATGAAATCTGTCAGGCCCGAAAAATCGCTTGGACAGCGTATCGTCGGATGCGGCACCTTCCCCCGCATAGGAACACCCGTTGGAAGAGGACTCCGAGATGGCCGATTACGAAAAGCCCAAGGGCGGCGGTTGCCCGATGGGCGGCAAGGGCGGCGGCGAGGTCAAGGCGCGGTCGCTGCTGGGGCGGACCAACAAGGATTGGTGGCCCGACTCGCTGCCGGTCGACATGCTGCACCAGCATGGCGTCTCGCCCAATCCGATGGGCGAGGATTTCGACTATGTCGAGGCGTTCAACGCGCTCGACTATGCCGCCGTCAAGGCCGACCTGCTCGCGCTGATGACCGACAGCAAGCCGTGGTGGCCGGCGGACTATGGCCATTATGGCCCGTTCATGATCCGCATGGCCTGGCACGCCGCGGGCACGTACCGCGTGACCGATGGGCGCGGCGGGTCGTCGTCGGGGCAGCAGCGTTTCGAGCCGCTCAACTCGTGGCCGGACAACGGCAATCTCGACAAGGCACGACGCCTGCTGTGGCCGATCAAGCAGAAGTACGGCAAGCATATCAGCTGGGCCGACCTGTTTATCCTCGCGGGCAATGTCGCGATCGAGAGCATGGGCGGGCCGACCTTCGGCTTTGCGGGCGGCCGCAAGGACGTCTATGCGTCGGAGGGGGATACCTTCTGGGGCGCCGAGGAGCTGTGGGTCGATGAAGGCGCGCAGACCCGCATCACCGAGGAACTGCCCGAGTTGGAAGGGCCGCTCGCCGCGATCCAGATGGGCCTCATCTACGTCAACCCCGAAGGTCCCGGCGGCAATCCCGATCCGCTGACCTCGGCGCGCGACATGAAGGCGACGTTCCAGCGCATGGCCATGAACTCGGAAGAGACGGTGGCGTTGACCGCCGGTGGCCACGCCTTCGGCAAGGCGCATGGCGCAAAGCCCCCCACGGGCTTCAAGAACCCTGCGGCGGAGGCGATCCACCAGCAGGGGCTGGGCTGGCTGACCGACAGCGAGGAGATCGGGAAGGGCCACATCACGACCTCGGGCATCGAAGGTGCCTGGTCGAACAACCCGACCCAGTGGACCGGCGACTATCTGCGGCTGCTGTTCAAGTACGACTATGAGCTGACGCAGAGCCCGGCGGGTGCCAAGCAGTGGACCCCGGTCAACCCGGACCCCGAGGATATGGCCCCCGACGCGCGCGACCCGAACAAGCGCGTGCCGACGATCATGACAACCGCCGACATGGCGCTGAAGATGGACCCCGAGTTCCGCGAGATCGCGCTGCGCTTCCGGGACGACCAGTCCGCGCTCGACGACGCGTTCGCCCGCGCCTGGTTCAAGCTGACCCATCGCGACATGGGGCCGAAGATCCGCTATCTCGGGCCGGAAGCCCCCGAAGAGACGCTGATCTGGCAGGATCCCGTGCCCGAAGGCACCGCGCCGTCGGATGCCGCCGTGGCCGCGTTCAAGGAGGCGGTGCTTTCGAGCGGGCTGACGGTCGCACAGCTGGTCAAGACCGCCTGGGCTTCGGCATCGACCTATCGCCGGTCGGACCATCGCGGCGGCGCGAACGGTGCCCGCATCGCGCTGGCGCCGCAGAAGGACTGGGCGGTGAACGAGCCCGACCAGCTTCAGACGGTGCTGGCCAAGCTGAACGAGCTGCGCGGGGACATGTCGCTGGCCGATGCGATCGTGCTGGCGGGCTCGGCGGCGGTCGAGAAGGCGGCGCGTGACGCCGGGTTCGACGTCAGCGTTCCGTTCCTGGGCGGTCGCGGCGATGCGACGCAGGAATGGACCGATGTCGAGAGCTTCAAGTGGATGGAGCCGCAGGCCGATGGCTTCCGCAACTATCTGAAGACCCGCAATCCGGTGAAGACCGAGGAACTGCTGCTCGACCGGGCGGCGCTGCTGGGGCTGTCCGCGCCGGAGATGACCGTGCTGGTCGGTGGCCTGCGCGTACTGGGCGCGAATGTCGGCGATGCGCCGGAAGGCGTCCTGACCGACCGTCCGGGTCAGTTGACCAACGACTTCTTCGTCAACCTGCTCGACAATGATACCTTCTGGGATCTGGTCGATGCGTCGAGCGATGAGAAGTTCATCGGTTACGACCGTGGCGGCCGCCAGGAAAAGTGGCGGGCGACGCGGACCGACCTGGTCTTCGGCTCCAACTCGCAGCTGCGCGCGACGGCCGAGGTCTATGCCGAGAACGGGCATGAAGAGAAGTTCGTCCGCGACTTCGTGCGGGCCTGGGTGAAGGTGATGAACGCCGACCGCTTCGACGTGACCGCCAAGCCGGTGTCGGCCGATCAGGCCAGCTAAGTTCTCAGGTTGCTCTATGGGGGCGCGATGCACGGGACGCTGGTCCGGTGTGCCGCGCCCCTTGTTTCGTATTCGCGATGCTGTCTCGTATGGGGCAGGGGGAGAAACGACTTCGCGCGCGTGGATGCGAATGCTATCCGGAGGCTCGATCAGAGGATGATATGGCGCAAATTGCTGGTTCGGGCGAATATGTTATCGATGAGGTCCAGAGGATCGTACGGACGCATGTCCCCGGGGCGACTTGCGCGTTGCTGGACTATGGCAAGCGGATCGGCTGCGGTGAACTCGACGAACACGGCAATCTCCACGAGGTGCGATGGTTGCGCCGTGAGCTGGACGACGAACAGGTCGCCAAGGATGCCGAGCGCATGGCGCGGCTGATCGCCGAGGCCAACGGGCAAATCCCGACGGATCGCTAGGCGGCGATGGCATAGCGTCGGCAGTGTTCGAGATAGCCCGCTTCGTGGCTGCCGGAGAGCATGACGACGCTTTCCCAGAGCCATGACGGCGTGTCGAGCGCGCCGCTCCTATCCGCTTCGATCGTCGCCAGCCAATCGGAACGGGCGGCCATGTCCAGCTGACGCGCATGGGCGGTGCCGACGACGAAAGCGAGGTGCCGGGCAGCGCGGACCGCCTCGCCCTGGCTGAACTGCTCGACCTCCAGCTTCATGTCGTGCGGGGTCAGTTCGCGCATGAACAGCGAACGGTCCAGCATCGTGACGGGCATCATCCGCTCGCCGAGATAGGGGGACATATGGCGGGCCGCGGTCACCACGCGTTCCGCGGGATCGCCCGGCATTTCCGCACCGGACGCTGCGGGTGCGATGGGGGCGGTCGCTTCCTTCAGGTCGACCAGCGCATAGGACCAGTTGCCCTTGCGCGTCCGGAGCGCCACGATCGCGGCATAGCGCAGCAGTCCGAGCGAACTACACCCCTTCATCCAATAGGCGGCGTCGACCAGCCGGACCTCGCGGTCCTGCGGCTTGCCCTTCAGCGAGAGGACCATGGCACCGACCCGTTCGTCGGCGAACAGCGCGGTCAGGGCTTCGCGTTCGTCGGGCGACAGCTCCCAGAATTTCTTGCCCAGCGGGATGCGGGGTTCGACCGCGTCCAGCCGCTCCTTGGCCAGATGGCGCCAGCGCCGACCCAGGGCCTCGCGCTCGACGCTGCGGACGATCTCGGAGTCGAGGTCGGGATCGTCGTGATCGGGGTCGCCGATGGCCGCGGCATAGCCTTCGACCATCGCCTCCATCATGCGCATGGTCACGACACCGGGCAGGTCGGAACCGCGCGCGGCCGTGGCCAGTGACAGGCCGAGCCGGATGAGGTCGTGCGCGGGATTGCCGATCACGGCCTGATCGAGATCGCGGATCTGGATTTCCACCGAGCCACGCCCATCGGCGACCGGCCCGAGATTGCCCAGATGGCAGTCGCCGCAAATCCAGATCGCCGGTCCCTGCGGCACCCGCCGCGCCGCCTTGGACGCCGCCAGCCATTCGTAGAATTTCGCCGTGTTCCCCCGGACATAGGCATGGGCGGATCGCGCCATCTTCAGAGTACGTCGGGCTTCGAGAATAGCACTACGATCGGCAGGCAGGGGCATGTGTGGCGGGACCTCAAGCGAATGGAATGACAACAACGCGAGGGCGCGCGGAAAGTAACAAAACATTGCTGTCTGTGCTATTTGCACCGGAGCCGCGTCGTGCGGGCGCAGCCACTGTCTTGTGGTACACTATAACGTATCATATGGCGGCGGCGTTATGACCGCTTCCCACGAAAGTGCTGCCTTGCAAACCAAGCGTGCCTCTTTTCTCGCCCTTTTGCTGTTTGCAACGGCAGGCAATCTGAACGCGCAGCAGCCCGCACGCTTGCCGCCGACATTGCCATGGTCGGGGAAAAGCGAAGCCCTGATCGTAAAGGCGGGCGACCCCTGGATCACCCCGGTCGAGGCATCGGGGTTCCGGACGACGCCACGCTATGCGGAGGTCAGGGCATGGCTGGCACGTCTGGAGGCCGCGTCACCCCTTATCAGCGTCAGGACGTTCGGCCGCACCGCCGAGGGGCGCGAGATGATCTATGTCCGCGCCAGCAAGGGCGGAGCGGGCAAGCCGGTCGTGCTGGTGCAGGGCGGCATCCACTCGGGCGAGATCGACGGCAAGGACGCCGGGCTGATGCTTTTGCGCGACATTGCACTGCGCGGGAAGGACAGCCTGCTCGATCAGGTCGATCTGGTGTTCGTGCCGATCTACAATATCGATGGGCATGAAAAGAGGAGCGCCTACAACTATCCACACATCCGTGGCCCCGCCGAGAAGGGCCGGGATGCCAATGCGCGCAATATCGACCTCAATCGCGATTATGCCAAGCTGGACGCGCCGGAGTCGCGCGCGATGATCGGTCTGATCCGGGGGCTCGATCCGATCCTCTATATCGACTGCCATGTCAGCGAAGGCTTCGACATGCAGTATGACGTGACCTTCACCTATGCCGGTTGGGGCACCTATGCGCGGCATCGCGCCACCGCCGAGTGGCTGGAGGGGCGCTTCGGTCCGGCGGTATCCAGTGCGCTGACCGCCTCAGGCCACACCCCCATCATCTATCCCAGCCCGATCGACACCCGCCACCCTGAGAAGGGCATCCGCTACAGCCCGGAGGGGCCGCGCTACTCGACCGGCTATGGCGATTTCATCGCAATGCCGACCGTGCTGGTCGAGAACCATATGCTCAAGCCCTATCGCCAGCGTGTCCTGGGAACCTATGTCCTGTTGGAAGCCGCGCTGAAGGTCGCCGCCACCGATCGCGCCCGTATCGCGGAAGCCAAGGCGGCCGACCGGGCGAGCCGCCCCACCGAGTTGCTGACGCGGTGGAAGCCCGCCGCCGCGCCGATCGGCTGGATCGAGAATTTCAAGGGCGTCGCCTTCGACACCTATCGCTCGCCCGCCTCCGGGCGCGACGAACAGCGCTGGCTGGGCAAGCCGATCACCTTCCGGATGCCGATCATCGGCCAACAGCCGGTCGAGAGCGTTCGCCTGCCCAAGGCCTGGTGGATTCCGCCCGAACAGACCGAGGTAATCGAACGGCTCCGCCTGCACGGCATCCGGTTCGAGACGCTACAAGCGCCGCAGACCCGCCAGCTCGACCGCGTGCGGCTGATCGACCCGAAGCTGTCCCAGCCCAATGAGGGGCGCTATCCGATCACCGCCCGCTTCGCCCATGAGAGCGCGGAGCAGGAGATGCCGGCGGGCAGCGTCCGTGTTCCGGCCGACCAGCCGCTCGGCTTGCTGGCCGCCTCCCTGCTGGAACCCGAAAGCCAGGACTCGTTCCTGGCCTGGGGCTTTTTCCCCGAGATGCTGGCACCGGCGCCCAGCACCGACGCCTATGTCCTCGCCGCTTTGGGAGAGCGGCTGCTCGAAACCGATGCCGATGTGAAGCGGCGTTTCGAGCAGAAACTCAAGGACGAGCCCGCCTTTGCCGCCGACCCGGATGCCCGGCTGGCCTGGCTCTATGCCGAGGCCGGACCGGGGCATCCCTATCCGCTTCGCTATCCGATCGCGCGCGAGGTGGACTGACGCACGGCCTCAGGCCGCGCGGGCGCGCTCCTCGACGATCCGCTCAAGCATCGACAGCGGCATCGCGCCCGCTTCCAGCACGTCGTGGAAATGCTTCAGGTCGAAACGACCGCCCGCGATCGCCTTGGCCTTTTCGCGCGCCCGCAGCCAGGCGGCATGGCCGATCTTGTAGCTGCAGGCCTGGCCGGGCGAGACGCAATAGCGCTCCACCTCGCGCTGCGAACGGCCGGGGGCGAAGCCGACTGTGTCGACGAGATATCTGGTGGCCTGATCGTGCGTCCAGCGCTTGGTATGGATGCCCGTATCGACCACCAGCCGCGCGGCGCGGAACAGGAAGGACTGGAGATAGCCTGCGCGCTCGACGGGTGAGGCATAGCCGCCCAACTCGTCGGCCAATTGCTCGGCATAAAGCGCCCAGCCTTCGAGATAGGCGTTGAAAAAGGCGATCTTGCGCAGCGGATGGGTCGGCGCGCGCTGGGCGGTCGAGATCTGAAGGTGATGGCCCGGCACGCCCTCATGATAGGTCAGGCTGGGCAGCGTGTATTTCGGCCAGTCATGGACGTTCTTGAGGTTGATCCAGTAGATGGCGGCGCGCGAACCATCGAGGGGGGCACGGAAATAATAACCATTGGGTGCGCCGTCCTGGATCTCGGGCGCGACCCGGCGGATTTCCAGCGCGGCGTTGGGCGGGTTCGTGAACGCCTGGGGCAGGCGGGCCTGCATCGCCTTTACGCTGGCGTTGAGGCTGGCGAGCAGCTCGGCCCGCCCGGCATCGTCATCGGCAAAGAGCTGCGCAGGCTGGCGGTTGAGCTGATCGAGGCGGGCACCGACGCTGCCTTGCGTCAGGCCCTGGCCCCGCAGGATCGTATCGAGCTGCGCGGTCAACTCTGCGACCTGTTGCAGGCCCATGCGATGCACCGCGTCGGGCGACAGGGTGGTGGTGGTGGCCTGGGCGAGCGCCGCGGCATACATCGCCTCGCCATCGGGCAGCGCCCAGATGCCCGCAGCGCTACGGGCCGAGGGGCGTAGCGAGCGCAGCAGGGCGATCTGGCGGTCGAGCGCGGGATAGACCTGTTCCGCCACGATCCGGGTCGCGCGCGCCTTCCAGTCGCCGCCGATATTCGCCGCGTCGGTGCGGCGGGTCAGCGCCTCGACCAGCTGGCTGTCGGCGGCGGCGGGCGAGCGAAGCTTCGCCATCTGGCCCAGCGCGAGGTCGAGCGAGAAGTCGGGGGCCAGGCGGCCCTTGGCGGCTTCCCGCCGCTGCACATCGGTTTCGTTGTCGAGCTGACGCCCCATCAGCGCAAGCCGGTCCAGATACGCCTCGGCATCGTCCGATGTCTTCACCGGGTGGGTCGAGGCCAGGAAGTCGGGTAGCGAGAAATACACGCCGTCCTGCTGCGAGATCGGATAGGGTCCCTGTGGCGAGGACAGGCCGAACTGCTCCGGGCCGATCATGTTCGACTTGATGTTGTAGAGCACGACTTCGCGATCGATCCGCGCCGGTGGCGACAGCGAGGCGGGGTCGACGGCGGTGACGAGCGCAAGGGCCTTGCGGTTGCGGGCCAGGTCCTTGGCGATAGCGCCATAGCTGTTGTCGCCCAGCTTGTGACGAAGATCGGCATTCTGGCCGGTGTCGAGACCCAGCGACGTGGCGAATTCGGGAGACTGGCGTACCGTCTCGGCCAGGACCTGATCGAAAGCCGTGTTCAGTCGCGCATCGCCCGGCGACGAGGCGGCGGGTGTGGCGCCGGACGCCTGCGCGAAGGCGGACCGTGCTGGCAACATGGTGAGCCCGGCGGTCGCCGCACCGGACAAGATGAAGTTGCGGCGATCCATGTCGATTTCCCCCTTTATAACGCTAGTTACGGGAAGCTAGGCGACAAAGTGGCTGCTGGGCAAGCGGGGCCTTCGCGCAGCCGGTGCTATTCCATAGGTGCGGTTCCACCGTCATTGCTCCCCCTTGTAAGGGGAGGGGACGATGTGAAGCGCGGTGCAGGGGTGTCCCCGCTCGCCATGGGTCAGCAAGGACTTCTGGCAACGCCAGGCGCGATAAGCATTTGCACGCGGCGCATAACCGCCTAGACGGCGCCATCCCCGGGGGGCCGCTGATGCGCGGTTGAGAGATGGGCAGCAGCCCATGACCCGCTGAACCTGATCCGGGTCATACCGGCGTAGGGAGGGTGCGCGGTTCCTCCGTCGTCCCTCCGTGAAGTGGACGAAGAGACGATGCCGGTTGTGATTTCGCGCGATCAGACGATGATCCGCCTTGCTGTCCTGATGCTGTCCGCCGCATGGCCGGTGGCCGTCTCGGCGCAGCAAACCGCCGATGCCTCGGCCGATATCCGGGTGATCGGCCACCGCGATCCCGAAGGCTTGCTGCCCGATCAGACCGATCCCCGCGCGGTGAGCGAGGTCGCGACAGACTTCATCGTCAAGCAGGCCCCGACCCAGAACGCCTTTCAACTCGTCAATCTGCTGCCTGGCGCGAACGTCGCCTCCAGCGACCCTTACGGCCTGTCGACCAGCTCCAGCCTGACGCTACGCGGCCTGGGGCAGGACGAGATCGGCGTGCTGATGGAAGGGGCACCGCAGAATGATATCGGTTATTATTACGCCTATCCGTCGCAATTTGCCGATACCGAAAATCTGCGCCGCATCGCTCTGTCGCCGGGATCGGTGGATCTCGATGCACCGACTGTCGTGGGCGCGGGCGGATTGCTGTCGCTGAGCCTGGACGATCCCAAGGCTACGCGGCAGCTGCTCGCCGACCTGGCGCTGGGTTCCTATGACATGCGCCGCGTCTTCGTCCGGGTCGATACGGGAGAGATCGGGAGCACGGGCCTGAAGGCGTTCGTCTCCTATTCCAACACGCGCGCGGACAATTGGCGGGGGGCGGGATATGACACGCGCCAGCATGTCGATGCCAAGCTGCTACGCGAATGGGGGAACGGCAATCGCGCCAGCCTGGCGCTGTCGTACAATGACGCCAATTCGTCCGCTTATCCCAGCCCGACGCTGGCGGAATGGCAGGCGCAAGGGCGCGGGTTCAATTACGACGCGCGCTATACGCCGGGCGACACCAATTACTGGGAACTGTACCGCGCGCCGTTCCGCAACCTCTATGCCTCGGCACCGGTGCATCTGGTGCTGTCCGACCGACTGACCTTCGACAGCACGAGCTATCTCCAGTTCGGCTATGGCAATTCGCCCTATGGCACCCAGCTGGCGACGACCGGCAACTTCCTGGGCAATGAGGAACTGACCCAGCCGATCCTATTGCCCGGGGCCGTGGACGGCGTGGCGACGGTGCTGGGCAATTATACGGGCGACCAGATGCGGGCGGGGCAGGTCGCCAGGCTGACCTTGCAGGCTGGCATCCACCGGCTGACCGGGGGGCTGTGGTTCGATTACGGCACCGACCGGGTGACGCAGACCTATAGCGCAGTCGACGCAGACGGCCGCCCCGTCGACCGCTGGGGCTATCGCAGCCGGGCGATCCGCACCGCCGACGGCCGCCTGCTCGCCTATGAGAACCAGCGCACCGTCACCGTGACGAAGAGCGTCTTTCTGGCCGACAGCATCACGCTGACCCCGCGCCTGACCGTCGATATCGGGTTCAAAGGCGTCAACCTGCTGCGCAATGGCCGAAACTATCTGCCTGGGCCGCAAAGCGAAGTCCGCAGCAACAGCTTCGTCGCCTTGCCGCGCGCCGCCGTCCATTACGACATCGATGATCGGCAGCAGCTGTTCGCCAACATCACCACCAATTTCCGCGCGCCCAACGAATTCACGCTGTATGACAGCTATTATGGCGGCGTGGTCACGACGCGCGGCACAGACGCTGTAAAGAACGAGTATTCGGTGTCGCAGGAACTGGGCTATCGCTATATCGGCCCCAGCCTGTCGGCGTCCGTCACCGGCTTCCACTACAAATTCCGCAACCGACAGTTGGCGACCGTCGTCGACAATGGCGGTGCGCTGGTCAACACCACGCTGAATGCCGGGGGACAGACCTCTTATGGCGTTGACGCCGAGATCGACTATCGCCCGGCCAGGGGCGTCAGCGTCTATATCTCGGGCGAATATCTCCGCGCGCGGATCGACGATGATCTGCCGGTCGGCATGGACTTGCTGCCGACGCAGGGCAAGCGCGCGGTGTCCAGCCCGACCGTCCAGGTCGGCGGCGGCGGCACCTATGACGACGGGCTGTTCTTCGGCAGCATCGCAGGCAAATATGTCGGTCGCCAATATGCGACCTTCATGAATGACGAGAGCATTCCCGGCTATGCGACGCTGGATCTGGCGATCGGTATCCATCTGGCCGACTGGCTCGACGGCAAGCGGACCGACTTGCGCCTGAATGCGATTAACGTCACCAATCCGCATGTCCTGGCGGGCGTGCAGGCCGTGACGACCAATGCCCGCGATACGATCGGGCGCGGTGGCACGGTCATTACGGGCAATGCGCCAGGCTATTATGTCGGCGGCGGTGCAGCGGTGGTCGCCACCGTGTCGCGCGCTTTCTGAGCATGATCGGGACAGATCATCCGGCCGGGGCGCACCGTGTCCACGGCATGGGGCTGGCGATGGAGGCCCCCACCTGGCCCGCGATCACGCCCGATGAAGCGGCGGCGGTGCTGGCGTGCTTTCCAGATGCGTCGGCCCTCGAAACGCTGCACTGGCATTCGCCGCGTCCCTTTTCCGCCGCCACGCTGATCCATACGAGCGGCGGCTCGCTTCTTTTGAAGCGGCATGATCGCCGGGTGCGGAGCGTGGCGGGACTGGCGGAGGAGCATGGGTTCATCGCCCATCTCGCCGCCGCCGGGATGCCGGTGCCCGACCTGTTGCGTACCGGGGAGGGCGCGAGCGCGATCGCACGGGGCGACTGGACCTACGAGCTTCACCGTCAGGCGCCCGGAGAGGATCTGTATCGGGATCGATTGTCCTGGACCCCCTTTCAGACCGGCGATCACGCCCGTGCCGCCGGTGTCGCACTGGCGCAATTGCATCGCGCCTCCGAAGGCTATAACGCCCCGGCACGTGCCGTCCAGCCTCTGGTCGCAAGCTTCTCGATCCTGTCGGCTGGCGATCCGATGGCGGCGGTGCAGGCCTATATAGATGTCCGGCCAGCGCTTGCCGAGTTTCTCAAGAAAAGAAATTGGCACAATGGCTTGGCATCATTGTTTGCCACATTGGGAGAAGGGCTTGCGCCTGGGTTGGCCCGTCAAAAGCGCTTGTGGACGCATAATGACTGGCATCCCTCCAACCTGCTCTGGTCGGCGGATGGCGGGGTCGAAACCGTGTTCGACTTCGGGCTGGCCGACCGGACCTGTGCGGTGCATGAACTGGCGACCGCGATCGAGCGGACGGCCTTTGCCTGGTTGGAGCTGGGGGAGCGGCGGGATGGCCACATCGGCGACCCCGTGGCCGCTCTATCCCTGATCGCCGGGTATGAAACGCTCCGCCCGCTCGATGCCGTCATGAAGGAGGCGATCGTCCGGTTGCTGCCGCTGGTGCATATCGAGTTCGCCTTGTCGGAGATCGACTATTTCGCCGGGGTGGTCGGTGATGCCGATGCGGCATTGCTGGCGTGGGAGGGATATCTTCTGGGCCATGCGGAATGGTTTCAATCGTTCGCGGGGCAGGATTTCCTCGCTCGCCTTCGCATCGGGCTGGACCTGACATGACGGCACTGGAGATCGCGGCGGTCGCGATCAGTTTCCTGGCGATCTGGCTGACGGCGCGGCGCAACGTCTTTTGCTGGCCGCTGAACCTCGTCGCCTGCGCGCTGTATTTTAAACTGTTCCTCGACATACGGCTCTATGCCGACATGGCGCTGCAGGCGGTGTTCGGCATCGGTATCGTCTATGGCTGGATCGTCTGGCGCCGGAGCCGGAACGCCACCGGCGCGGTCGTCGTCAAGCCTCTGACACGCCCACAAGCCGGGGCGGGGCTGGCGATCGGCGCGCTGGGGGCGCTCGCGATCGGCTGGTTCACCAGCCACCACACCGATGCGGCGTTGCCATGGCTGGACGCGACGCTCAGCAGTTTCAGCCTGGTCGCGCAATATTGGACGGCGCGGCGGCACCGCGAGAACTGGCTGCTCTGGATCGCGGTCGATATCGTCTATGTCGGCATGTTCGTCTTCAAGGGCCTGATGCTGACCGCAGGGCTGTACGCGGTGATGATCGGCCTTGCGGTTATCGGCTATCGTGATTGGCGCAAGACCGCGTCTGGGGAATGACGGATGGGGCATCGGGTGCGGGCCTGTTGCCCCGGTCGCCTCTTGATGCAACAACGATCCAATAACAGGGAGGGGTTGTAAGATGCGGAGTTCTATCAGGAAAATGTCTGCCGCTATGGCGGCGGTGCTGCTGGCGGGCGCAGTGGCGTCGACCGGCGCGACGGCGCAATCGGGGAACGTTCCCGCCGGTCCCGGCGCGCCCGATCTGGCAAGCGCCAGCGATGTCCGTGCGCAGATCGCGGCGATGCTGGCCGACATGAAGCCGGGCCAGGGCTTTGCATGGCGTCCGCTGCTCCGCGACGGCGCGCATGTCGCCGCGATCGAAATATGGAAGAAGCCCGGTCGTCCGGCGGTTCATCCGGCAGAAGCGGAATATGCCATCGTGTTGGAAGGGGCCGGTACGCTGATCTCCGGCGGCACCCTCGTCGCGCCAGCCACGCGCCGCGCCGACCTGATCGAGGGTGAGCGGATCGAGGGGGGGACGACGCGCCCCCTGCGACCCGGCGATGTGTTGCTGCTCCCTGCGGGGGTGCCGCACTGGTTCGGGATTACGGGCGATCGTCTGGTGCTGCTGGGGACCAAGCTACCCGCCCGATGAACCGGACATCGGCGGCGCGGAACCGTGCCTCTGCTTGGTCGATCGTCGTCCCGTCGCCAAGCGGCATGCCGATTACCCTTGTGTGATCCTTCAGGACGGCGGCCTCAAAACCCTCGCGCCGGGCATCCAGGGCCGACCAGGCCACGCAGAAATCATAGGCCAGCCCGACAAACACGCATCGTCGGACCTGTTTGTCACGGAGATAGCCCGCAAGGCCGGTCTTCGTCGTCTGGTCATTCTCGTAAAAGGCCGAATAGGAATCGACCTGCGGATTACAGCCTTTCCGGATGATGAGGTCGGCGCGGTCGATCGCGCCTTGCACGCCGGGATGGAATTCGGCTCCGGCCGTTCCCTGGATGCAGTGATCGGGCCATAACACCTGTTCGCCATAAGGCATTGATATGCTGTCGAACGGCTGCCGACCGGGATGGCTGCTCGCAAAAGACAGATGTCCGGCGGGGTGCCAGTCCTGCGTGACGACGACGTGGCGGAAACGCGAGGCGAGCGCGCCGATATCCGCCATGATCTCGTCGCCACCCGCCACGGCCAACCGGCCGCCGGGACAGAAATCGATCTGCGGATCGACGACGATCAAGGCGTCCGACCCCATGATGGCCTGATCGTCCCTCAAAGGCTGGGTGCCCATCTGCGTCTCCCTTGCAAGCGGACGCGGTTTACGATGGGAGGAACCCTAAGGCCAGCGTCGGCGCGACGTGGCCATAGGGGCCAATGCAGCGGACCCGGTGCGTGGTCAGCTCGGATGGGCGGCACTGATGATCGCGGCTTCCTCATCCTCGATCGGCATCACGGTGTCGTGGCGGGAAACGCCCTCGACGCCCTGGCCCCGCGGTTCGTCCGCCGATGCGGCGTTGCCATTGGCCAGCTGCATCTGCTCATAGGCGATCTCGAGATCCTGCACGCCCGATCCGGTCGGCTGGATAGGCAGATCGGCAAAGCTGCCAGGTTCTGGGGCCGTGGGAACTTCCTGGGACATGACCTTCTCCTTCTTGCTCGGGACCAACGCACGGTTCACGATTTTGAGGCAGGCCCTTTCCGTGTTTGTGAAGATAGGGGGAGGTGCCAGCCATTGGGCGGGAGCTGTTTCGGGTCGCGACCGGCGATGCCCCTCGCATCACGTCGGTCCCATGTCGGGATCCGATTCTTGATGGATGGTGCATATTGTTGCGAACCCCGCTCTGGCATATAGGGAAGGCCGCGCTTTCGATGCCAGAGCAGCTCCACCATCAGGCGGGGTCAATCATTGTGCGCGACCAGGCGGGGATGCCGATCGGCACGCGACTTGTTCGAGAGTGACGGGCGGCTGCCGTTGACCGCAGGGGGCAAAAACCGGGCTGTCCGGGTGCGGACCTGCTCCGCGTGCTTTTCGACCCGACCCTGGCCTGGGCGCGGCTGGCGCGTTATCTGGCGGACGGCGTCGTGCTGCAGGATGCGGCGGCAGGGCGATCGGGTCGGGCTTCTCAGCCGGTACAGCTCGCCCGTTTCATAAGGCATTCGTCCAGTCCGGGCACGTCACGGTCGGCAATAGGGCACGCGCTTGCGCTCCGTGCCGTCAAAAGGCGATCTGGGCGCGCCCGATCAGGGTCTGGCCGTGGTCCTTGGCTCCACGGAGCTGGACGGGATTGGCAATGGTCCAGTCGATCGCGTTCACCTGCAGCCGGACGAAATTGTTGAGATACCAGTTGATGCCCAGCGTCAGCGCGGTGCCGCGTCCGGCCGTAGGATTGTCACTGTAATCCAGTTCCTCGTAACGGGTGGCAAGCTCGATCGCCCCGCGCCCGCCCGAGGTGAAGGGCCGCAGCACCTTGGGGCGGCTCCATACGCCGCCGCGTGTCAGATAGGGCGGGGTCTCGCCGGTCAGGAACCAGCCCGCCTGCACCGCCCAGGCCGACTGGTCGGTCGAGGCGCCCGCGCGGTTCTCGACCCGCCGCTTGCCATATTCGCCATAAGCCCAGAGCGACTTGTGGAACGTGCCCAGCTCGAAGCCATAGCCTGCGCCCGTCCGCGCGCCGGTGAAGGTGCCCGGTACGATGCGGAGATTGTCGTTGAAGAAGCCGCCGACCGCGATGCTGCGCGTCGGGCGGGTCGCATCGGCGGCGATCGTCTCGCGAAAGCCCCAGAGGCCCAGATGGACCAGCCAGTCGGCGGTCTTGACCGGGTTCCAATGCGCACGCCCCGCGATGGTCAGGCCGTCGCTTTCCGTGCCCGGATTGCTGATGTCGTCGCCCGACACCTGCACCCCGACATGCCAGCCATCGCCGTATACGCGGGCGGCCGCGCCCAGTCCGAAGAAGCCGCGCACGGGGATGATCCCTGCGCCGACGAAATTGCGTTCCATGAAGGGGACCGAGATGGTGCCGCTCGACCCGTCCAGCCCGCGATCGTTCAGGCGGTTGCCCAGCGCGAACTCGGCTTGTTGTCCCAGAAAGCCGGTCGTCCAGGCGAGATAGGCGGATTTGATCGCCGGGTTGTTGTCGGCGAAATCGCCCTCCATCAGATAGGAGAGGTGTGATCCGATCGATCCCTCGAAACCCAGGCGTAGCGAGCGGGCGGTGGTGGCAGTGATGTTCCGGCTCGGGAGCGTGCTGCCGGTCGTGGTCGCAAGGTCGACCAGGATACGGCCGCGCGGGCGGAACGAGAATTTGCCGTCCGCGCTGGTGAACTCCGGCGTGCCCTTCGACCAGTCGACATGCACGCCTTCCTTCTGCGCCTTCTCGATCCGCGCCAGACGCGCGTCGAGCGAGGGCGGGTGTGCATCGCTGGGCAGCGACTGGCCGAGCGGCGCGGGCGTACGAGCAGCCTGCCTGGCCTGTGCCGTGATCTGCGGCGGGGTGAGGGGATGCGCGTCGCTGGGCAGCGGCTGGCCGAGCGGGGCGGCGGCGAGCGCCTGGGGCTTGCCGCCTTCGACCGCCGCCAGCCGGGCTTCCAGCCGCTCGATCTGCGCCTGTTGCTGTTCGACGAGGCGGGTCAGGCGTGCGACATCCTCATTGCGCTGTGCGATGGCGGGGGCGGGGGCGGGGGTGGTTTGCGCGGCGACCGGCAGGGGCGCGCAAAGGCCGATCGCGAGCAAGGCTCCACGATACATGACGGCATCCTCTCAGGGGGTGGGCGAGCGGCTGCTTGGCCACTGCCTCGGATAGAAAAAAGGGGGCCGCCGCACTCCTTCAGGCGTGCGGCGGTTCAGGGGATCAGTCGGCGTTGCGCCGCATCCGCGACCCGATCAACAGGGCGAGCAGCGACAGCAGCGCGGCGGCGGCACACCACGCACCGGGGATCGCCTTGTCGCCGGTCGCGCCGATCAGCGCGGTGCTGATCGCGGGGGTAAAGCCGCCGAAGATCGCGGTGGCCAAGCTATAGGCCAGGCTGAAGCCGACGGTGCGGACATGCGCCGGGATCGCCTCGGTCAGGTACACGATGAACGCGCCGTTATAGGTGGCATAGATGGCGGCGAGCAGCAGCTCGACGGTCAGCAGCCGCCCGAAGCTGGGCGCGGCGACCAGCCAGCTCATCAGCGGATAGGCGAGCAGCGCGCCGAGCAGCGTGGCCGTGATCAGCAGCGGCCGACGCCCGATCCGGTCCGACAAGGCGCCCATGAACGGCAGCAGCACGAAGTTGGTCACGCCGACGCAGGCCGTCACGAACAGCGCGGCGCCCGGGGTCAGCGACAGCACCTTGTTGCCGAAGGTCGGGGTATAGGCGGTGATCATGTAGAAGAAGACGGTCGTCATCACCGCCATCAGCGCGCCCTGAAGCACGACGCCCCAGTTGCCGCCGATGGTCCGCATGATCTGCGACAGCCGAGGATGCTCCTTGCGCTTCAGGAAGACTTCGGTTTCCTCCATGTGGCGGCGGATAATGAACAGGAACGGGATCATCACGCAGCCGATGATGAAGGGAATGCGCCAGCCCCAGGCCTGCATCGTCTCGGGCGACAGGCTGGTCGACACGATCAGGCCGATCAACGCGGCGAACACGACCGCCGCCTGCTGGCTGGCCGACTGCCAGGAACAAAAGAAGCCTTTCCGGTTCGGCGGCGCGATCTCGTTGAGATAGACCGACACGCCACCAACCTCGACGCCTGCTGACAGGCCCTGAACCAGACGGCCGAGCAGGATGATGATGGGAGCCGCGACGCCGATCTGCGCATAGGTGGGGGTGATCGCGATGGCGAGCGTGCCCAGCGCCATCAGGCCCAATGTCAAGAGCAGGCCCTGCCGCCGCCCATGCTTGTCGATATAAGCACCCAGCACCAGCGCGCCGACCGGGCGCATCAGGAAGCCCGCGCCGAAGGTCATCAGAGTCAGCATCAGCGAGGCGAACTCGCTGCCGGTCGGAAAGAACGCCTTCGAAATATAGGTGGCGTAATAGCCGAACACCATGAAGTCGAACATCTCCAGGAAGTTGCCGCTGGCAACGATGAAGATCGACTTGAACGCCGACTTGCGGCGCTCGGCGGAGACCGGGGGTGGAGTGTCGGCGGTGGTGAAGGGGATGGTGGAGGTGGTCATGGCTTGGCCTTTTGCGAGGCGGGTTCCAATCCGCTGTCGCGGATGATCGGATAGGCTTTGGGCGAGGACAGATAGGCGATCAGAGCGCGGGCCTCGGCCTGACGCGGCGACCAGGCGACGACGCCTGCCGAGAAGGGCGTCACCTTCTGCAATGATTCCGGGATCAGGCCGACGATGCGGATGCCTTTGACCGTCTTCAACTCGCTGAGCTGCTGGAAACCGATTTCGGCCTGGCCGGTGGCGACGATCTGACCCACCGGGGTGGCGGGGATCATCCGGCCCTTGGGGCGCACCTGATCGGTGACGCCCAGCCGGTCGAGCATCGTCGACTGGATATAGACGCCAGAGGCGCTGTCCGACCACGCGACCGACTTGGCGTTGACCAGCGTCGATCGCAGCGCGTCGGGGGTGGAGATGTCGGGGGCGGGGGCGCCCGCCTTCACCGCCATGGCGATCTTGGACAGGCCGAGGTCGACTTCAGTGCCCTTCGTGACCAGACCCTGATCGGCCAGCCTGTCCAGGCCGCTGCGAGCGAGGATCACGACATCGGCATCCTCATGCCGGGCGAGCCGGTTTGGGATCGCCTGCGGCGTGTCGCCCATCGAGGGGCCGTGCTCGGCAACGATATGGACGCCGGTGTCGCGTTCATACTTGGCGGCCAGCGCATGGAAGGCGGCGGTGAAGCCCCCCGACGTGACGACGTGCAGCTCGCGAACCCTTGTCGGCTTCGTATCGCGGGCGAGGGCGGGCGCGCTGACGGCGTTCAGCCCCAGCAGCAATGCCAGCCCCAGCGCGGCGCGGCGCGGCATCACGGTTCGGAACCTTGGAGATCGGGCTTCCATCATACCTCTCTTTTGGCCGTCCCGCTCGCTCGCGGGTTCTTGTTGCGACAGTTTCTGTCGTGGCAGGGGCTTGAGCCATCGTGCCGGACGCGGCACTAAGCCTCGCACCAGGCCTTTCGATCAAATGCAATGATCGGGGCACTTGATGCGTTTTATGCATATATCGGGAGCGGATGGGGTCTTGCGCGTCTTGCGGCACCTTTATGTCCAGATGCTGATCGGCATTGTCACCGGGACGCTGATCGGCGTGCTGGCCCCGGCGTTCGGGCGTGAGCTGGGGCCGTTGGGCATTGCTTTCGTCAAGGCGATGCGGATGATGGTGCCGCCGGTCCTGTTCTGCACCATCGTCGAGGGGATCGTCCGCCACGGCGCCGCGCGTGACACGGGCGCCACGGTGCTGCGCAGCCTGATCGTGTTTCTGGGCATCACCGTCGCTGCGCTCGCCATCGGGCTGGGCGTTGCGGTGCTGATGCAGCCAGGGCGCGGCCTGCCGCTGCTGCCCTATGGCACGGCGATGGCCGAGGTGGAGCGGCAGCTGGCCGGGCGGCACATCGCCGGGCCGGGCGATTTCCTCGTGCGGATCGTGCCCGAGACGCTGTTCTCGGCCTTTACCGCGGGCGAGGTCCTGCCCGTACTGTTCGTCGCCGGGCTGGTCGGTTTCGGCCTGCTGCGCATTGGCGAGGCGGGCGCGCCGATCATGCGGGGGATCGAGGCGCTGACCCGGCTGCAATTCGCGATCTTCGGCTTCCTGGTCCGCGCCGCGCCCGTGGGGGCGTTCGGAGCGATCGCCTATACGGTCGGCACCTTTGGTCTCGGCTTTCTCGGCTCGTTGGGGCTGTTGTTCGCGACGCTGGCGCTGGCATGCGGGCTTTTGATCGCCGTGCTGGTCGTGCTGGTGTGGATGACCACCGGGCTTGGCGGTGGCACTCTGCTGCGCGTGTTCCGCGACGAGATCCTGATCGTACTGGGCACCTCCTCGAGCGAGGTGGTATTGCCGCGCCTGATCCTGAAGCTGGAGGCTCTGGGCGTTCCGCGCAGCGTGGTGGGGCTGACCGTGCCTCTGGGCTATTCGCTCAACCTGGCGGGGACGGCGGTCTATCTGGTCGTCGCGACGTTGTTCCTGAGCGAAGCGCTGGGCATGGCCCTGACGCCGGAGCGGGTCGCGGTCTATCTCGGCGTGATGCTCGTCACGTCCAAGGCAGCGGCGGGCGTGACGGGCAGCGGGTTCTCGGCGCTGTTGCTGACGCTGTCACTGCTGCCCGATATTCCGGTCGGGGCAGCGGCGATGCTGATCGCGGTCGATCGTTTCCTGTCGGAGATCCGTGCGCTGACCAGCGGCGCCGCCAATGTCTCGGCCTCGTTACTCGTCGCGCACTGGGGCGGGACGCGGTTCGGCGGCCCAGGCCTCGGTGAGCAGCCCCATCAGCCGTGACGCGGCCGGGGACAGGGTGGCGGAGTTGCGGCGCAGCACGCCGATGGTGCGCGTGACCTCCGCGCCGCGCAGCGACCGCCAGACCAGATCGCGCGCATCCGGCCCCTCGCACGCCAGCCGCGGCAGCACCGACGGTCCCAGCCCCGCCTGCACGAGCGCCAGCGCCGAGGTCAGCCGCGTCACTTCATAGAACCAGCGCAGTTCGATGCCCGCGCGCGCCAGCCCGGCGTCGAGCGCGGTCCGGTTGCCGCTGCCCGGATGCACCGTCACCAACCGCAGGCCCGCCAGATCGCCCCAGGCCGGATCGGCGAGATCGGCCAGCGGATCGTCCTTCCGACAGACCAGGCCGTAAGGATCGTCGGTCAGCGGCTCATAGACCATGTCGCCGTCCGACGCGACGGGCAGGGTGATGGCGAATTCGGCCTGTCCCGTCCGCACCGCCTCGGCACACTCGGTCGCCGACAGATCGAGCACGCGCACCCGGACATTGCGATAGTCGCGACCTAGTGCCTCCAGCACGTCCGGCAGGAAGCGCACCGTGGCGCTGGGGATGCTGGCGATGGTCAGCCGCCCTGCCTGCCGCTCGCCCGAGGCCATCATGCCCAGCAGCGACTCGTCCAGCTCTTCCAGCAGGCGGCGGAGCAGCGGCAATATCTCCTTGCCCGCCGGGGTCATCCGCACCGTCCGCGTCGTCCGCTCCAGAAGGGGCGTGCCGACCGTCGCCTCCAGCTTCTGGACCCGGCGGCTGATCGCGGGTTGTGACAGGTTCAATTGCTCGGCGGCGCGCAGGAAGCTCTTGCCGTCGGCGATCGCGACAAACACCCGTAAGTCCAGCAGTTCAAAATTCATGGAGGCCATGACCGACGGTAACAGGACCGGCGTGGTTCAGGCCAGCCGCCGCTTGCCGCAAGTCCGACCAACTCGCCGCAAAGCCCGCATATTTCTGCGCGACGCGGCCCCACTTTTTGGTTAGCGTCGCTGTCGCTGATTCCGTCTTTGATCGAGTAAGCTGTATGCGTTTTACCCCGCTTTCCCGTCTCATCCTGATGGGCATTGCGACCTGCTGCGCCATTCCCGCTCCGGCTTCTGCGCGGTCGCTGGAGCTTGTCGAGCTGCAGCGCGACATGAACGCGCTGCTCTCCGGCCGGTCCGGTGAATATGGGATCGCGGCGATCGACCTCGATGACGGTTCGACCGCGATCGTCAATGGCGAAATTCCCTTTCCGATGGCGAGCACGGTGAAGCTGGCCATTGCGGGAGCCTATCTGGCGGAGGTGGATCAGGGACGACGCAGCCTGAACGACATGGTCAACGGCCGCACCGCCGCCAAGGCAATGGAGGCGATGATCGTGCGCAGCGACAATCTGGCCGCCGACCAGATGTTCGCCACGCTCGGCGGCCCTGCCAAGGTCCAGCAATGGGTGTTGTCGCACAACATCAGCGGGATGCGGGTCGACCGCACCATCGCCCAGCTGCTCCGCGAGCGCGGGCATCTGGCGGATATCAAGGATGTCGCCACGCCGGTCGCCATGGTCCAGCTGTTGCGGATCCTCGACAGCGGGACGGCACTCTCCAGCCAGAGCCGCGCCTATCTGCTGGGTCTGATGCGCCAGTGCCGGACGGGCACTCGCCGCATTCGCGGACTGCTCCCGGCCGGGACACTGGTGGAGGACAAGACGGGCACGCTCGACGGCATCACCAACGATGTCGGGTTCATCACCATGCCCGACGGCCGCCGCGTCGCGATCGCCGTCTTCGCGCGGGGAGGGCGGGATCGCCAGCCCGTCATCGCGGAAGTCTCCCGCATGATCTACGACCGTTTCGCCGACAGTGTCCGCAACGCGGTCGCCGCCTTCATGCGGTTGCGATGATCGGCTCCGTCATGTTTGGCGAGCAGGGGCAGATGGATAGCGGGCTTGTCGGGGTGCGGGCATGAAGAGTCCGTGCATCAGCATATGCCGTTTCGATGGCCGCACCGGTTGGTGCGTGGCCTGCGCCCGGACCCTGCCGGAATGCCGGGAGTGGAAAAAGGCCCCGCGCCCCCGGCTCCTGGCGATCAGTAAGGCACTTCCTGCGCGGCTGGCCAAACTGGACGCGCGCGGCATCCGCGTGGTCGAGGATGCCTGACTATCTTGACGTGAATGCCAGATAAATCATGGTCTTGCGTCATTTTCCTGAGATCATTTTCCATCAAGGATCGCCGATGCGTATTCCTCTCGCTCTTCTTCTCGCTTCGGCCATCGCGTTTCCGGCGCAGGCGGCGGTGCATCGTTATCCCGGCGTCACGATGGCACCGTCAGGGAACGAGGTCGCCGCGATCGAGCTGGGCGAGAACAACCATTCCGCCATCGTCGTGCGTTCGGCACGCGATGGCCGCGTGGTGCGGCGGATCGATCCTTGCGTGACCTGTAGCTATTCGGGGCTGACCTATGCGCCGCAGGGCGATGGCCTGGCTTTTCTGGCGCGGGACGGCGGCGTCGCCAAGCTGATGCTCGCGCATGGTGACGCGGTACGGCCTGTCGCGACGGTCGAAGGCCTTGCCTCGACCCCGCGCTTCTCGCCCGATGGCAAGCGGGTGGCGATGCTCATCACGCTGGGGGCGACGAAGGATGTCGGTGCGACCCAGGCGGGTGCGCGGCAGGTCGGCGAGATCGGTGTCGCCAATGACGAACAGCGCCTCGCCATCGTGGTGATAGGGGAGGGGGCGCCCGCCAAAGCCGTGCCGCTGTCGCCGCAGGGGCGCTATATCTACGAATATGACTGGACGCCCGATGGCTCGGCACTGGTCGTAACCTCGGCGCTGGGCAATGGCGATGCGAACTGGTGGGTGGCGACGCTCGACCGGGTGGATGCGAAGACCGGCGCCGTGACGTCGATCGCCAAGCCCACCACGCAGTTGAACATGCCGCGTGTGTCGCCGGATGGGAAGACCGTCGCCTATATCGGCGGCCTGATGAGCGATTTCGGCTCGATCGGCGGTGATGTCTGGACCGTGCCACTGTCGGGCGGCACGCCGGTCAACCAGACCAAGGGTCAGCCGATGACCTTCACCGCGCTGACTTGGACGAAGGGCGGGTTGCGCGCGGCGATGCTGCGCAACGAACAGATGGGGGCGGTGGCCCTTGCGCCGGGCCAGGCCCCGCGTCCGCTCTTCGCCCGGCCCGTGGGCCTGTCGGCCGGAGACGGCAAGATCGCTTGGAATGCCAAGGGCGATATGGCGGCCAGCGTCGTCGAGGACTTCACCCATGCACCGGCCCTCTATGCAGGGCCTGCGACCGATCTGCGCCAGATAACCCAGGACAATGATGCCCAACAGCCCGCCGTTCAGGCGCGCAGCGTCACCTGGACGAACGAGGGCTTCACGGTGCAGGGCTGGCTGTTGGCGCCGCTGACGGCGAAGCCCGATGCCAGGGCGCCGATGATCGTACAGGTCCATGGCGGCCCCAGCGCCGCCAGCACGCCGCGCTTCATCGAAAAGGGATTGGGCAGCACCTTCGAGGATGCGGGCTATTACCGCTTCCTGCCGAACCCGCGCGGTTCCTATGGCCAGGGTGAGGCCTTTACGGCGGCGAACAAGCGCGACTTCGGCGGCGGCGACCTGCGCGACATTCTGGCCGGGATCGATGCGGTCGAGAAGATCGCGCCGATCGACGACGCCCGGCTGGGCCTTACCGGCTGTTCCTATGGCGGGTTCATGGCGATGTGGGCCAACACCCGGACCAACCGCTTCAAGGCGATCGTGGCGGGGGCGGGCCTGTCCGACTGGGTCAGCTATTATGGGACCAACGGCATCAACACCTGGATGATCCCGTTCTTCGGCAAGTCGGTCTATGACGACTATCAGGCCTATGAGGATGTCTCGGCGGTCTATCACGTCAAGACCGCACATACCCCGACCTTCATCTATGTTGGCGAACGCGATATCGAGGTGCCGCCCACCCAGTCGGTGGAATGGTGGAATGCGTTGAAGAGTCAGAATGTGCCGACCAGCCTCGTCATCTATCCCGATGCCGGGCATTGTGTTGCCACCCAGGCCCCCGATGTGATGAAGAGACAACTGGCATGGTTCGGCAAGTATTTGGGTCAGTCACCCGCTAACTAACGTATTATAAGGCCGAAACTGTCACTTGCGCGGCAGTTTCGGCGAGGGGCAAGATTGGCGTCCGGGCTATTCTCGGCAGGCAGCATGGTGCTGCATGTCGAGAGTATCACCGATGACCGCTTATGACCCCAAAATGGCGAATGGCTTCCGTGAAGGCCGCGCCTCGCTCACCTCGGATGCCGTCCGCGCGCTCAGCTTCGAGCAACTCGAAACACAGTATGACGGCACCGCCCATACGCTCTGGACCGCGATGCGCCCGCGTGCCCGGCCAAGTTTCAACCCCGACCTGCTGAGCGATTTCGAGCGCTGGCAGGATGGGATCGTGCAAGCGGTCGACAGCGACGCGCTGCCGATCCGCTATCTGGTGCTTGGCTCGCGCTTTCCAGGCGTGTTCTCGCTCGGCGGCGATCTCGACCTGTTTGCGCAGGCGATCCGCGACCGCAATCATGACGCTCTGGCCCATTACGGCCATCGCTGCGTCCGTATCCTCTATCGCAACATGCGCGGACTGGAGCGGCCGATCATCACCATCGGCCTGGTCGAGGGGGATGCGCTGGGCGGCGGGTTCGAGGCGCTTCTGTCCTTCCATGTCGTCATCGCCGAACGCGGCACCAGTTTCGGCCTGCCCGAGACGATGTTCGGTCTGTTCCCCGGCATGGGGGCGCATTGCTTCCTGTCGCGACGGCTGGGCGCGGCGCGGGCCGAGCGGATGATCCTGAGCGGCCGGACCTATAGCGCCGAGGAGCTTTACGAGATGGGCCTTGTCCATGGCCTCGCCGAGCGGGGCGAGGGACGGCACATGGTCGCCGACTATATCCGCCAGAATGAGCGGCGGCACAGCGCCCACTGCGCCATCTATGAGGCGTCGCGGGCGGTCAATCCGTTGCCGCTGGAGGAGCTGGAGGCCGTGGTCGACCTCTGGGCGGATGCCGCGTTGCGGCTGACGGAAGGAGACCTGAAGCGGATGGAACGGCTGGTCGCCGCACAGAGCCGTTTGCGGGACAAGGCTGTAGCCTGATCAACCGGCCCCGGGCAGGCCAGCCGCTTGTCCGGGGCTCCGGTTGCCGATGGCGGCCTCGGCGAACAAAGCGGCCACCTCTGCGGCGGGCATCGGCCTGGCCAGCAGATAGCCCTGCACTGCATCGCACCGCGTTCGGCGCAGCTGGTCGAGCTGGGCGGGCGTCTCCACCCCTTCGGCCACCGTCCGCATCCCGAGCTTGGCCGCAAGCTCGACAATGGTCTGCACGATCGCGATCGAGGCGGGGTTATGCTCCAGGTCCATGACGAAGGACCGGTCGATCTTCAGGGTCTGGAACGGAAACTGGGTCAGATAGCTGAGCGAGGAATAGCCGGTTCCGAAATCGTCCAGGGTCGTGCATACCTCGATCTGGTTTAGCGCGGTCAGCGCGGCGACCGACCGTTCGACATCATCGAGCAGCACCGTCTCCGTCACCTCCAGCGTCAGCCGTTGCGCGGGTAGCCCGCTGGCCTTCAGGGCACCCTCGACCATGACAGTCAGATCCGCGGTGCGCAGTTGCACGGGCGAAAGGTTGACCGCGACCATCGCGCCCGACGGCCAGTCGGCGGCGGCCTGACAGGCCTGCTGCAACACCCAGGCGCCGATCGGCACGATCAGGCCGTTTTCCTCGGCGATGGGGATGAACTCGGCGGGGGATACGGGGCCGAATTGCGGACTGTTCCACCGCAGCAGCGCCTCGCACGACGCGATGCTGTTCTCCGCCAGTCGGAAGATGGGCTGGAACAGCAGGTGGAACTCGCCCCGTTCCAGCGCGCCATTCATCGCGGCGGCGAGCTGGCGGCGGCGCTCGATCTTTTCGTCCATGACCGGCTCGTAGAACAGCATCTGGCCCCGGCCGCCCTCCTTCGCGCGATAGAGGGCGAGGTCGGCATTCTTCAACAGCGTATCGGCATCCTGTCCGTCTTCGGGCGCGATGGCGACGCCGATCGAGGTCGTGGTGTGCAATATATGGCCGCTGAACGGCACGGGCTGTTGCACCAGATGGAGAATGGTCGCCCCGATCTGTTCGACGACTTCATCCTGCGAGAGGTGGCACAGGACGGCAAACTCGTCGCCTCCCAGTCGGGCCACGATGCCTTTTCCGCCGAACTGCGCATTCAACCGCTGCGCGATGGCGACGAGCAACGCATTGCCCGCCAGATGGCCGAAGGAGTCGTTCACCTCCTTGAAGCGATCGAGATCGAGCCAGAGCAGTGCCAACGTGTCGCCGGATTGCGCCAGACCTTGCAGGCGCTGCTCGAATTGCTCGTGAAAGGCCGTGCGGTTCGACACGCCGGTCAGGTCGTCGCGCCGGGCCATGCGCGCATGATGTTCGGCCAAAGCGGCCTTCTCTTCCGAGGCGATGGTGGCCCGCAGGATCGCGGCATAGGTCTGCTGGGTAATGTCCATCATCGCGATGACGAAGAACAGGATCACCGCCGCCATCAGCGCCTTTAATGGGCTGAGCGGGATGAGCAGCCCGATCGCCAGTGGCAGAGAGGCGCAGCAGAGCTGGGACAGGGCGATAAAAGGCCGCCCGGCATTGCGCCCTGCAATCCCCGCCGCATAGCCGATGGCAGTCGTGACGGAGAGGAGATGCAACACACCATCATCGGTCCGCGTCAGCGTCAGCAGCCCGAACAGGCCCAGCAAGGTCGCGTAGCTCAGCGCACCGAGGCGGTAGCCGCGTTCCTGCTCGGGCACCGAGGCCGCGCGGCTCCACAATGCGTCACCGATGCGGATCAGGCCTACCAGGCCCAGCGCGACGGCGCAGAGGATCAGCCAGTCGTCGCGGCTGCAATAGGCGACGACGCCTGCGATGGCGCTACTGGTCAGTGCGCCGATGACCAGCGAGCGAGGCGATGCATAGAGGGACTCGACCAGCACGGCCCGAACCCGCGCGGAGATCTGGCTGTCGGCCTGCCGCAATCGCTTAACCCGGGTGATTAGGCGTTTCATATCAATCTCCTGCGCGATGACTAGCCCATCCGCCCAGGGTGTCGATAGAACTATGCTAGGTTCGTGATACGAGTGTGTATTGCTGAAAGCCGTAGCGTCAGCGTGAAGGGCAGGACGTGCAGGCCGGGTAAGGAGGCTGCGACAGGATGTTTCATCTGCGCGCAAGAAAAACGACATTGATGTGAAAAATGTTGTTGACCGCCAAAGTGGGTCCGCCTAGAGGGGTTTCACCGCAGCGGTGGTCGCAACGACTGGCCGGTGCAGC
>Ga0308156_1000711_pt1 | contig 55252 bp, 51 predicted proteins | sample PhyAR2_FD_201041 | JGI IMG/M metagenome (GOLD analysis project Ga0308156, IMG submission 201041) | Phyllosphere microbial communities from UC Gill Tract Community Farm, Albany, California, United States - DLSL A.R2 | ecosystem: Host-associated > Plants > Phyllosphere > Unclassified | place: USA... | reverse complement strand
TAAAGGACAATTAGGTGCGGCTGTTGGTATCAACAACACCACGGACGGCACCCTTAATCTTGCTTTAGGCTCTGGCAATACCGCCAAAGGTAAACTCGGACTGGCGTTGGGTAAAAGCAACACCACCGACGGCACCGCTAACCTTGCTCTTGGCTCCGGTAACACGGCCAGCGGTACACATGCCGTTGCTCTCGGTACTGATAACACCGCTAAAGGGACCCAAGTATTAGTTGTAGGCAAAAGCTCTTCCGGCGTTGGTGATAAGGTCTTGGTGTATGGGAACAACAATGCCGCGACGGGAAATAATGCCGTCATCATTGGTGAAGAGTCTTCAAGCCAGGGGAATAATACCCAGATACACGGCGATGGCTCTTCGATAAAAGGCAATGACAATACCATCGCAGGTAACCAATCCCAGATTGTAGGCAACACCAACAATATTCAGGGGCATAGCAACCGTATCGAAGGTAATAACAACCAGATTGTTGGCGAGAAATCCAAAATAGTCGGTCATCGTAACCAAATAAATGGCGATAGCTCTACCATTCGCGGTAACGATAGCCAAATAGCAGGAAATAACTCGGCATCAGTCGGCAATAGCACTCGGGTGGAAGGCAATCAGTCTTATGCCATTGGTAATAAAACCGCCGTTACAGGTAATAACAGCGTAGCCATTGGACACGGTTCTCAAGCGACAACGGATAATGAATTCTCTGTGGGCGGTAATGAAACCGGCAATCGTCGTATTACGCATGTGGCTCCCGGCATTAATGACAACGATGCGGCCACCGTTGGCCAGACTCGTCAGTGGACTAACCAACTGAACAAAAAGATTGACCACTATCAGAAACGCGCTAATGCAGGGATAGCCAACGCGGTAGCGTTAGGCGCAGTGCCACAAAACTGGAGCTATGACTCTAACTTTGGTATCGGCGTAGGACAATACGAAGGCGAAAGTGCGTTTGCAGCGAAACTTGGCTTCAAACCTCGAGAGAATATTGCGGTTTCAGTCGGGGCCGGATTTGATTCGCGCAACAATCAGGCATTCTCTGCAGGCATGTCGTTTGGTTTTTAATATACAGATTACGCCCGTTAAATAGCGGGCAATTTCTTAATGCTGATCGTTTAAGAGATCGAGATACACGGGGCTAGTACACCGCGGGGCGGTTATGGAACACATCCATGTGTTCCACCCTAGGGGGCAACGCTAAAGCGTTGTTCAACTTTGCTCCCGGCAAAGTTGTCGGCAGCTAAAGCTGCTACGACCCCATCGGTGTACTTCCCCTAAAATCGCGCTTAAGTGACCAGCATTAGACAATTTATGGTTTTTATTTCAATCATGGGAGTTTAAGTTCCAGTGTTTGCTTGATTGGACAAGTTCACTCTACGGAATTTAAAAAAGTATGTGGGGTGCGGGGTCAGATTGCGTGGGGCCACACGACGATCTGCTAAAACCCGAGAGTTTAAGGTGTAAAGGAGAAAGTGGGAGAGACTTGATAGGGAAAGACCCTCTGTTGGAGGCAAAGCCCCAGCGCAGAGGGTCACATGGGTTACAACGCCATATCGTGCTGTGGAGAATCTTGATGTTTTTCTTCTACTACTTTTTCTGCAGAAGTATTTGCTTTCATCTGAATCACCGGCGGTTTAGTCAGTTGCAGCGTTGACGCCGTTTCATCCCAAACCTGCTGTGTTAACGCAGCATTTCCATTCAACTTCTGACCGTAGCTCGGCACAATACCGCGGATTTTGCCCTGCCATTCAGGCGAGTTAAACTGCTCAGGGAACATCTGCTTAATCACATTCAGAGTGATAGGTGCAGCGGTGGATGCCCCTGGTGATGCTCCCAACAGAGCAGAAATGGTTCTCTGTTGATCAACAACTACTTCAGTACCCAGCTTCAGCACGCCCCCCTTCTCTTTGTCTTTTTTGATGATCTGTACACGCTGCCCCGCCTGAATCAGTTTCCAGTCCTCCTTACGAGCCTGCGGATAATACTCTTGCAGCGATGCAAATCGGTCGTCATCGCTCAGCATCACTTGGCTGATAAGGTATTTCACCAGATCAAAATTATCCAAACCGACATCGGTCATTGGAATAAAATTGCTGGTCGTCGTGGTGCTCAGCAGATCAAAGAAAGAGCCATTTTTCAGGAATTTAGTCGAGAAGGTCGCGAATGGCCCAAACAGCACTACGCGTTTGCCATCGATGAAACGCGCATCAAGATGCGGCACAGACATGGGTGGCGCACCCACGGATGCTTGACCATATACCTTTTCCAAATGCTGTTGAGTAATTTCTGGGGTTTCCGTCATCAGGAAAGAGCCACCGACAGGAAAACCGGCATAGTTTTTAGCTTCCGCAATGCCGGTTTTTTGCAGCAACTTCAGCGCTCCACCGCCGGCGCCAATAAACACGTACTTCGCGTCAATCGCATGTTCATCACCGCTGTTAACGTCTTTAATAGTGACATGCCATGAGTTATCGCCGTTGCGCTTAAACTCAGTCACTTCGGCTGAAGTCTGCAAAGAGAAATTGGCGCTTTTCTTCAGGCTGCCGATCAGTTGGCGGGTAATTTCACCATAGTTAACATCGGTTCCCGCGGGAGTCCAGGTAGCTGCGACTTTCTGACTGGCATCACGCCCTTGCATTACCAACGGTGCCCACTGTTGAATCTGTGCATGATCGGTTGAGAATTTCATCCCCTGGAACAGCGTAGTTTCCTGCAATGCAGCATAACGTTTGGTGAGATAGTTGACGTTTTTATCACCCCACACAAAACTCATATGCGGCGTAGAGTTAATAAAGTCATGAGGATTATTTAAAATACCGCGCTTAACCTGAGCCGACCAGAATTGACGAGAGATCATAAACTGCTCGTTAATATCCAGCGCCTTGCTCACATCGATGCTGCCATCAGCTCGTTCTGGCGTATAGTTAAGTTCCATATTGGCGGAATGTCCGGTTCCCGCGTTATTCCAGCCATTAGATGACTCAAGCGCAACGCCATCTAATTTTTCGACCATGACCTGTTTCCACTCAGGTTGCAGCTCCTGCAACCAAGTCCCAAGCGAGGCGCTCATGATGCCGCCGCCGATGAGTAGAAAATCTGTTTTTTGCGTTGTCTCGTCCTTAGCCCAAGTGGCTGAACTGACAAATAATGCAAGCGTAGTGAGCGAAAGAATAGTTTTATTGAATGCAGGCATAATAAGAATTTTACATAGCATAGATAAACAAAGTGCATATATGTTAACGCATTTTTACGTTAATTTAAAACCGCATTCACAATTTTAATAATCCACACACTTAGTGTTTATTTATTTCGCAACCAATAACAACGTTGACAGGGGAAATAATTCTATACACCTGATATATAAATTATCTTTAAATTGGTGTTTATCGCTCAAATAATTAACCGGCGCTAAACACCACGCCGGTTAATTGACACTCAATATTTCTCAGATTTATTTCATCTTCTTACTGCGTATTTCTTGGGTTATTCAGCGGGTTACTTGCTGATAACGACTTACGTGCGTTAGCGACATCTTGCGTATTAACCGCCGGAGACTGGTTTCCCCACCCGTTACGAATAAAGGTCGCTACATCAGATAGTTGCTGATCATCAAGTTTCCAAGCAAATTCAGGCATCGCTGCCGCAGTTGGATTACTGTGCGTCGCAACGCCTTGCCCCCCTAGCATGAGCGCACGTAATACATTGGTCGCTGATGGAGCCTGAATACCACTGTTTCCCGCAAGCGCAGGGATCATACCTTCCACACCACTTCCATCTGCTTTATGGCAGGCCATACAGTTATCTTGATAAATCTTAGCTCCCCGCTGCATTGTTTCCTGCGCTGCGGTTAATGGAACAGAATTATCACGACTACCCGGCAAGCTTTGCAGATATTCCGCCATCGCGCGTAAATCATCTTTGTTCATGTACTGTAATGAATTATCGATCGCCTCTCCCATTGGTCCAGCGGCAACTGCGTGGCTATTGCTTCCCGTTCCGAGATAGCTCACGACCTGATCTGGAGTCCAACGGCCAATGCCTTGACGTCTATTGCCAGTGATCTCTGGAGCAAGCCAACCTTGCAGTTCCCCGCCCTGTAGATACTTACCCGACTGATCGGCGCCTAGAAGATTTTTAGGGGTATGACAAGATGTACAGTGCCCAAGCCCATCAACCAAATAAGCACCACGATTCCACTGTGACGAACGCTGTGGATTTGTCTTGAACGGCGCTGCATCGAAGAAAAGTAGGTTCCAGCCCCACATCATTTGCCGGATATTGAAAGGAAACGGCAGATCAGTTTTCGCCACCTGATTATGTACAGCAGGGATAGTATCGAGATAGGCTTTCATATCTTTCAAATCTGCGTCACTGACTTTGCTATAAACATTATATGGCATAGCGGGATACAGGTTTTCACCATGAATCCCCTTACCCTTACGCACTGCATCAATGAATTGCTGATCGCTCCATCCGCCGATCCCTGTCTCTTTATCTGGAGTGATGTTGCTAACCATTATCTTCCCAAATGGTGTATCTAGCCCCATACCTCCAGCATAAGGTTTCCCCCCCTCAGCGGTATGACAGGCAACACAGTCTCCCGCACGAGCCAGATACTCACCACGTTCGAGCGCGGTTTTTCCCGTGCTACTCAGCGATGGTGGAGCTATAAAATCGTGTTTTTGGCTCGCATTGTGCCATGTTTTATAGCCGACAAAACCTGCACCAGCGATCACTGCAACACCCACTACAGCGGCAATTACTTTTTTCGCAGTCATAATTACGCCTCCACCAACGGACCTGGCGCCTTCAGATAGCGCGTTTTAATGGCCTCTGCAGCCCAAAGCGTTAGCGCACCTACTGTTCCTGTGGGGTTATATCCCCCATTGTTAGCAAATGCGGATGCGCCAACAACGAACGTATTATGTACATCCCAGCTTTGTAGATAGCGGTTTAATGCGCTGGTGCGCGGATCGTCTCCCATCACGGCGCCACCAGTGGTGTGTGAAGACAAATTATCCATTGGTGAAAACGGTCGAGTGGTTGGCTCTGAACGCACCACCGTTTCTGCGCCCATGGCCTTACCCAACTCGACAGAGCGGTCAGCCATAAAGTGAGCCGATCGCTTGTCATTCTCATTCCAATCAAAGGTGACTCGCAACAAAGGACGGCCATGACGATCTTTATACTCAGGGTCCAAATCGAGAAAAACATCACGATGCGGATAGCTATTACCCTGACAGTACACCGAGTTCGCATTTTGGTAGCTTTGTTGGTAAGCCTGCTTCCATTCTCGCCCCCACTTAGGTGTTCCTGGAGGCACCAGATTACCCGAAGCAATCGGGCGACCGTTTGTAGAATGCACGAGAGCAACCGCACCACCGATAAAATCATGCTGGCTGTGATCGAAATTATCACCGTTAAAATCGTCAATGGCCTGTGCCAAAGCGCCAGCTCCGATAAACGGATTGAGATGCTCATTTTTGAAGAATACACTGGCGCCTGAAATAGTTTGGTAAGCGTAGTTTCTCCCGACCACGCCTTCTCCTGTTTGGTGGTTATAAGGTTTACCAATCCCCGACAACAGCATCAGACGCACGTTATCCATTTGATAAGCCGCTATGATCACAATATCAGCGGGTTGCTCCCACTGCTTACCCTCATTATCAATATAAGTAACGCCCGTCGCCGTCTTTTTATCACTACTGAGATTGACGTGCAGTACTTCAGATTCAGTGATCACCTGAAAATTTTTACGTTGCATCAATGCTGGCAGAATGCATGCTTGAGGGCTGCTTTTTGACCAGTTTCCACAGCCAAAGAATTCGCAGTAACCACAGTAGGTACAAGGGGCCATTTTTATGCCCAGCGGGTTGGTATATGCCCCTGAAGTATTTCCCGCGGGAACTGGAAATGGATGGTATCCCAATCCTTTGGCCGCCTGATCAAAGATCTCAGCCATGCGAGTGCGCTCCAGCGGAGGTAACGGATAATCGCGCTGGCGGGGGCCTTCAAAGGGGTTCCCCCCGATTTGGATCTTGCCTTGAATGTTTCCAGCTTTTCCCGATGTTCCAGCATAGCGCTCGAACTTATCGTAAAAAGGTTCTAAATCTTGGTAAGAGACGCCCCAATCCTGTACCTGTAGCCCAGGTAAAAGCTTATCTTTACCGTAACGTTCGACGGTCATGCTGTAACTCTGAAAATCGTAGGGTAGAAAACGCCACGTCATACCATTCCAGTGAGTCCCTGCACCACCAACGTTCCAGCCAAACTGGTAGGTGTTCCACTCCCGTAATGGCAGAGCTCGCTGCACTGGCGTATTACGGAAGGTCAGCGTTTCAACCGCAGGTGGCTGCATAATGGCGCGACGGCTGACAAAACGCAGTTCATCGGTATCAATAGTGGTTGGAAAATCAGTACTGGTATCACGCCAAGAACCGCGCTCAATGGCAACGACGTTCAAACCTGCCATCGTCAATTCATTTGCCATGAGCGAGCCAGCCCATCCCAGCCCAACAATGACAACATCTGCTTTTTCTCTTTTATTGCTCATACACTTTTCCCAACAGAATTCTACTATTTCTTTATTATTAGGCGTCTTTTTGTGTGCTAATCATGCTGATCGGCACAAGATTCAAGTCCTTGCCGCGGAGCTTAATCTCTTCGCGATAGTCATACCGAGCACCAGGAAAACCGAGCATTTTCCAGCCAGCCATATCTTTATTGCCACCGTATAGCGGATCGGCAAAGAAACCTTCTCGAACGTTTTGAATCAACATGGCAAAAAATGCCTGTCCGTTGAGTCCTGGCAATGCCAGCGTTCCGTTTTCAATGGATTGCAACATTTCAATTTGCTGCTCTTCTTCAAGCTGATGGAACTCTTTTTGGTACTGTTTTTTAGCCACGTTACCAATCGCTGCAAGCCCCAAACGATAACGTTCAGCAGGCGTATCTTTGAACTGAGGCCCCTGCTGTGGTAACCCTTCGACCACTGGGCCAAGGCGATAAACCGTCGTAGCTTTACCAAAGTCGCCGCTTAGCTGGCGATCGATAAACAGTGTGCACCCTGCCTCTTTCGCACCAATACTGAGTTCATCAGGAGGAATAATGAGGTCGACCAATGAATCCATCAAAATGACTTCGTTATTGTTAAAGAAATGCCACTCACCGGGGATAACCGGCTGTGGTGGACGCACTGCATGTGCTCGCCAAGGCATCCCTCCAGATATAATTTTTGCTTTCACTTTCAGTGCAGTACTGGCAAGCAAAACCGCCAGTGAAAGGATGAAATGTCTCCTTTTCACCTTCTATCTCCAAATCAAAATCAATCAATATGGCAACCACTATGTCACCGTTTTTTTACAACAAGGCCATTATGTACCAAATGGAACGTTTTTAATGCGTACATTAAGTGCGTATTTTCTCGAGTTCGAAAAAAGAGGAGAATTCACCAAAAAGAAATGCAATAGCAGTAGCGGAATTTGTATTGCGCTCAATAGGTAGTTATTCTGACATGCAAGAAGATTCCGAAAACGCCAGAGAATGACATCGACATGCCTACCGACAGCAAACGTAAAAACGATCCTGAAGGCCTCAAAAAGAAAATTCTTTCCGGCGCTCTCACGGTTTTTGCAGAGTTTGGCATGCAAGGGGCTCGTCTAGAGCAGATTGCCTCAGAGGCCGCGACCACAAAACGCATGGTGGTCTATCATTTTCAAAATAAAGAACAGTTGTATATTGCCGTGCTGGAGAAAGTCTATGAGCAGATCCGTCAGTATGAACTCGGCCTTAATCTCTCCAAACTCCCTCCTAAGGAAGCCCTCATAACATTGGTTGAGAAGAGCTTTGACTATCATATTTCTCATGCTGACTTTATGCGCTTGGTATGCTGTGAGAACTTATTGCGTGGCCGCTACATTAGCCAGTCATCCCAAATCCAAAGCGCAAACCAGACTGCGCTCGAAGTACTAGAGAACATTCTAAGCAGAGGCAAAAGTAACAGTGATTTTTATACCGATCTGAATGTGATAGATGTACACCGCCTAATCAGCAGCATCTGCGTACATCAGGTATCAAATCGCTACACCTTCAATGCACTATTTCACAGCCAGCAGTCTAATGAAGAAATTCTTGCTCGTAATCGACAGTTAGCAGTGACCGCCGTATTACGCTACGTCTGTATAAAATAAGGTAAAGCCACACCCAAGGGCATAATGCTGTTCATTTAAGAGATCGAGATACACGGGGCTAGCACACCGTGGGGCGCTCCGGCGGCTTCGCCGCTACGACCCCATCGGTGTACTTCCCCTAAAATCAGGCTTAACTGACAAGCATTACACCCAAGCGCACGGCTTTAAAGATGCCGATATAGCATGAATGGTTAATTCAACCCCAGCGAATACTGAGCAATTTTGAAGTAAATAATCAGCCCCGTACCGTCGATAAAGGTGGCAATAAATGGTGCAGATACCACGGCCGGGTCAATCCCTACACGTTTTAGCACCATCGGAATAACGGATGAAACAACGGCACTCCACAGCGTGATACACACTAATGTCAGGCTAACAATCAACGTAATTTCAGGGCCAATGCCCATCATCCACGCACGCAGACATCCTGCTAAACCGAGGGTGAGAGCAATCATCAGTGACGTCGTCACTTCTTTGCGAATAACTTTACCCAAGTCCCTTAAATGCACTTCTCCCAGCGCCATTGACCGAACCAAGGTTGACGTTATTTGCGTACCGCTGTTACCACCGGTGCCGATCAATAAAGGAATAAAGAAGGCTAAAGCAATCGCCGATTCTAACGCATCTTCAAAATGCTGTATTACGCTGCTGGTGTAGGCTTCTGCGACAAACAGCAGCAGCAGCCATACTGAGCGCTTTTTCCACAGGGTAATGGGGCTCGTTTCCAGATAGGGTTTCTCCAGCGGCAAACTCGCACCCTGCCGCTGTGCATCTTCAGTGACATCATCTTCCAATAGATGAGCAATTTCTTTTTCCGTCAAACACCCCACCAGCTTCCCATTGTCGATAACGGGAACAATATCTAGTTCCTCTTTTGACAATAATAGGATGACATCCTGCCGCTCATCCTTTGGGCTAACATGATAAAAATTAACGTCCATTAACGCTCTGATCGTCTGCATAGGATCAGACTCTTGCAGTAGTTTTTTAATGGACAAAACGCCACAAAACTTATCGCCATTAACCACAAAAACCTGAGCTGGAATATCATCATCTTTCAGACGAGATAAAAATATCTCACGAGCTTCTTGAACACAAAGTATATGCTCTAACGTAATAACGTCAGTGCGCATATATTGTGCAATGGCGTCATCGTCATATTCTTTATTGTGATTATGAATAGCATTCTTTACGCGGTAAGACATAGTTTGATTCCCTATAGAATTAAAACCTCATAGGGGCGAACAAGACTAGTATAGGAAGCGAGATCCCTACGTCTTGGGTTTAGCACTATACAACGTATCTAGCAATCTATTGATTTAACTAGAAGTTACCTTGGCAACACCTTGATTCGATGGATGCCTGTATTTCCCTGTGTGGCCTCTCTCGATGCCATCAGGGCGATAACTTATGTTTGTATAGGAGCCTCGCCATAACGAGATCGTTAAAAACGAGGCAATCTTACACCGCAAAAAAAAATCAGATTTGATAAATGGATTTTGGTTTATTGAATATTTAGAAAAAAACTTTTTTAGATTAAAAAAACTTTTTCTTATTTAAGATTAACGTTAACGACATTACCAATCAAAACGTAAACCCTATTATTACCTTTTATCCTAAAAATTAACCGCTCACTCTCTTCTGCAAGCGGGTTATTTTAGCTAACGATGAATTACATGCTATCGACAAGAGTGACCTAACCGTTACACTCTATTTTTTGCGTCTGAGGAAATTAAAGACTCAATATCGCTAAACATTGATTCCCACTCATTTTGTTCAATATCCATCAGGCCAAAATAACGCAGCATAAAAGCCCCCTCGGTAGCCAAAAAAGCGATACGCGCCTGCTTACCCGCTGGCGTTGTTATATCTAACTTTGCAATACGATCGCGATACCAATGACGAGTATTTTCCAAATGCTCTTTCGTCTGCATTAATGTCACCAACAAGCCTGCCGCCTTAGCACTAGAGGCCTGATCGTACTTATGCGTGGCCATAACATGAGCCGCTACTCGATTTTCTGGGGAATCATCCTGTCTGGCAACCAAATCAAAAACCTGATCGTAGGCCTTCCCCCAGCGCTCAAACATTGCATCAATGAGCGCATCTTTGTTGCCAAAGCAGTACTGAACCCCGCCCTTTGAGATCCCCATTGCTCGAGCCACAGAATCGATAGTCAGCGCCGCCGCACCTTGAGTGGAAATAATCTCTTCAGCAACATCCAGAACCTTTTCGCGATCGATGCTACGTTGACGCCCCATTTAAGTGCCCTCGATTTAAATACATACGTATGGATTTATAGTTAGCATTATAGCCCATAACATGTGGGCCTTGAAATTTAACAGATGAGGCAGTATGCCACATCGCCATTTAGAGACATGATGATGAACGCCAATCAACGCTGGTTAACCTTGGCAATCGTATCCAGCGCATTGTTTTTAATCGTTGTAGATATGACCGTGCTCTACACGGCGTTACCAAAACTTACGCTATCACTGAACGCAAACGCATCTGAAAAGCTTTGGATTATCAATGCCTATCCGTTAGTGGTAGCCGGTTTGTTACCCGCAGCAGGAATGCTAAGCGATCGTATCGGCCATAAAAAACTGTTTATGTATGGTCTGCCGGTTTTTGCGCTCGCTTCGTTGTGCGCTGCATTCTCACCCAACGCGCCGCTGCTGATTGGGTCACGTGTATTCTTGGCTGTGGGCGCAGCTATGATGATGCCACCTACGCTGTCGATTATTCGCCATACCTTTACTGAACCGAAAGAGCGTTCGTTGGCGATCGGAATTTGGTCCGCCGTCGCTTCGGGTGGCGCAGCAATTGGCCCAGTTATTGGTGGAATGCTGCTGGAGTATTTCTGGTGGGGCGCCGTATTTCTGATTAATGTTCCCGTGGTGTTGATCGTATTGCCCTTTGCTAAATGGTTAATTCCTACAGACCGTCAGACTAAGCAACGCCCATGCGATTATCTTGGTTCCGTGCAAGTGCTGATTGGGCTAGTCGCTGCGATTTACGCCCTGAAGGAGCTGAGTAAAACGCAGCCTTCGCTCCTGTTAATGCTGACCTCCGCTGCGCTAGGCATCGCATTCCTAACGATTTTTGTGCGTCGCCAACGCCGTTTAGATACACCGATGATTGATTTCTCGCTGTTTAGCAATCGTATGTTTACCAGCGGCGTCGCGATTGCGCTGGTGGCTATGCTGGCCATGGTGGGTATCGAGCTCGTATTAAGCCAGCGCCTCCAGTTGGTGGTGGGACTTTCCCCCTTAGAAGCCGCGCTCTACATTTTACCTATCCCATTGGCGGCGGCGTTGGCTGGCCCCTTGGCTGGCGTACTGCAGCCTAAATACGGCGAACGAAATCTCGTAATGGGTGGACTAACGATAACCGCATTAGGCATTGCCGGATTAGCCTTACGCTATAACGAAAGCCTACTAGAAATTTTGATCTATCTTGCGGCCATCGGTTGCGGTATTGGTGCCTCATTTACCGCCGCATCTACGGCCATTATGTTTAATGCGCCGAACGAAAAAGCTGGCATGGCGGCGTCGATAGAAGACGTTGCTTACGAGTTGGGCAGCGTGCTGGGTATCACATTGTTGGGTGGAATGATGACCGCGGTCTACAGCAGTAGTCTGGTATTGCCCGCACAGATATCGCTGGATTCTGCCGCATTCGACAGCATTGATGAAACGCTAAAATTGGCTAAAACGCTGAATGTTGAACAAGCCCAGTGGATCATCAGCCAAGCACATTCTGCCTTTGACAACGCTTTCGTTTACGTCTTGGTATCTGCCGCCATTTTGCTTGCGGTTAGCGCCATTACGCTTAAACGCATTCGCTAGGCGAACGTCCATATAGGGGCCAAAAGCCTAATGCCGATCGTTTAAGAGATCGAGATACACGGGGCTAGCACACCACGGGGCGGTTATGGAACACATCCATGTGTTCCACCCTAGGGGGCAACGCTAAAGCGTTGTTCAACTTTGCTCCCGGCAAAGTTGTCGGCAGCTAAAGCGGCTACGACCCCATCGGTGTACTTCCCCTAAAATCGCGCTTTAGACCAGCATTAGCCAAAAGTCCTATTTCCCGATGAAACTAATACGAATAGGAGGACAATATGGCATGGCTAGAACCGCTATTGGCACATTTTGCCCTTTATCCGGCGCACCTGTTCTTATTGCTGTTCGGTATTGCACTGAGCAAATCGACCGTCGTCCTCTCTTCTTTGCTGCCACCTGCGTCAGTGATGCTACTGGCGAGTATTTCCATTAGCCACCCCAGCCTGACGGTTGGCGAAGTATGGCTAGCCATTACGCTAGGCGCAGCGCTAGGTTCAATTCTGAGTTTTCATTTCGGCGTGCTGATTATGCGCAACAAATTGTCTACGGGATTACTCACTCGTCATGAAGAAAAGCTGCAAAATATAAGGCGTAAATTGGAAAATAATAGCGTGCTAGTGCTATTTGGCTCGCGTTTTATCGCGGTGCTGCGCTATATGGTTCCGCTTGCTGCAGGCATGTTGCCGCTAAAACGATTTAGGGTTTACTGCGTTAGCCTATTTTCAGCGGCAATTTGGGCGGCTTTATTTGTGGGTATTACCTCTGGTGCACTCCTGATTATCCCTCCGATGATCTAATCAAAATGCAGGAAAGAATGGTATCTCGCAAGCCAATACATGTATTATAAATATATATTATGCGTATCGAAAAGTGAGTACCAAACGGGGAATAACCGCCATGCCAGACAATCGTATTCAGAGGGAAAAACTCACCATTCGAAGAATGATTTCGCTATATCAGAGACGTTGCCCCGAGGCCACGGCGGATGAACAGCACTACGATCTGCTTTACGCCTATGCGGTCAAACGCCTCGACCGTTGCATTTTTGGCACAGATAAACCCGCCTGTAAGCAGTGCCCTGTTCATTGCTATCAACCGTCCAAACGTGAAGAGATGAAACAGATCATGCGTTGGTCAGGGCCGCGCATGTTATGGCGTCACCCCATTCTCACCGTGCGTCATCTCATTGACGACAAGCGCCCAGTTCCTGAACTACCTGAAAAGTATAGACCGAAAAAATAGCCGTACTTTTCAGCCTAAGCATCGTTACTGTCCGCCTGTTTTGACCGATACCATTTAACCCCAATCAAGATCAGCAATAGCGCCACCATCAGCACCACAAACGCAATCCGCCGTTGGTGCTCATGAGCAAATAGACGGAATAATACTTCACTGGCTGCATAGCCTAGCGTCACCACGCTAAACGCCCATACTGCGGCTCCTATAACATTAAATAGGACAAATTTACGCAGCTTAACGCCAGATGAACCGATAATAATCGGCCCAACGGTGCGGAATCCATAAGCAAAACGCATCCCCAAGATCAGCCATGTTTCATGCTCGCGCACTCGCTGTTGAAAGCGCTGTATTTTTTTCTGCTGGCGGCGAAAACGACTCAAGATTTGCGTACCAAATCGACGTCCGACCATATAGAGGGTAAAGTCTCCCGCCGTCGCGCCCACGAACGTGAGCAGTAAAACCAGCGGATAAGACAGCAAATGTTTATGCGCAGCAATACCCGCTAAAAATGCAATCGTTTCGCCCTCAATAATGCTGCCGACAACCACCGCAATATAGCCGTAATCAGAAATCCATTGACCTGCATCTGTCATATTCTTGCCGCTCCTCCGCGATGTTTAAAATAGAATAGTAATGAGAAAGTTATTAGTCGCGATAGAAATTAAACTCCTTATCAAAAAATCAGTTCTCTCTAACCATGCAAATAAACGATTGAACCACCCTATAACACAATGGAACCTTTGCAACAGCTTATTACCGCGCTGCTATCATGATTTAAGTCAGCAGACCGTGACAAAAATGCATAAAATAAGTAAAGCTAAGTAAAAACTAATCGAGAAAATCGTTTTTTTTGATAGGCTGTGCATAGTTTTATCGAACTATTGATTGAGTTTTACGATGAAGCTTTGCGATTGACCGCCTGCGCCTAGTGATATGGAGAATAATCATAATGAAGTCAGAAACTGAAGCATGCCGAGTGAAAACGCGGCATAGCGAGTACTCATTAGCCCTACCTGTTATTGCCTTAGTCGTTCTTGCTCTTTGGGGAAATACCCAGAATTTACCTGCTATCGCTGGCATCAATATTCTGGCACTGATCGCTATCCTGAGTAGTGCCTTTAGCGTAGTACGTCATGCTGACGTGCTGGCTCACCGTTTGGGTGAACCCTACGGTTCGTTAATTCTTAGTCTGTCTGTGGTTATCCTCGAAGTCAGCTTAATCTCTGCGCTGATGGCTACGGGAGACGCCGCCCCTGCGCTAATGCGTGACACACTCTACTCTATCGTGATGATCGTCACCGGTGGTCTGGTTGGCTTCTCTTTGCTGCTGGGTGGACGTAAATTTGCCACCCAGTTTGTAAATCTGGCCGGCATTAAGCAATACCTGATTACGCTGATCCCTCTGGCGATCATCGTACTGGTACTGCCAATGACGTTCCCTAACGGTAATTTCACTACCGGTCAGGCGCTGATGATTGCAGCAATCTCTGCGGCGATGTATGGCGTATTCTTGCTGATTCAGACTAAAACCCACCAGAGCCTGTTTGTCTATGAACATGAAGACGATGGTGATGACCCTGCCGATCCCCATCATGGCAAGCCATCAGCGCACAGCAGCGCATGGCACGCGGGATGGCTGATCGTACATCTTATTGCGGTTATCGCGGTGACTAAGTTTAACGCCAATCCGCTGGAAAGCCTGTTGAGTACGCTGGACGCGCCGAAGCAGTTCACCGGCTTCTTGGTTGCATTGCTGATTTTGTCACCAGAGGGTTTAGGAGCGTTAAAGGCGGTTCTAGCAAATCAGGTACAGCGCGCGATGAACCTGTTCTTTGGTTCTGTGCTGGCAACCATTTCACTGACGGTGCCTGCAGTAACTATTATCGCAACGCTAACCGGTCAGCCGCTGATCTTTGCGTTGGACGCGCCACAGATGGTCGTTATGGTTGCCGCACTGATGTTGTGTCAGGTGTCATTCAGCACTGGGCGCACTAACGTACTGAACGGTGCGGCGCATTTAGCGTTATTCGCCGCTTATCTGATGACGATCTTCCTGTAGTCGTCCCACTTCATGTCAAACGGCGCGATAATCGCGCCGTTTTTATTGGCTAGATCCTCAGGTTTTACCCCAACCGCGATAGCATCACGCCCGTAACAATCACGAGACTCGCGGCGATTCTGGCTCTCCCCATGGGCTCTTTGAGCAGCCATACCGAGAAAATCATCGCAAACAACACGCTACTTTCACGCAGAGCCGCAACAACACCAATCGGAGCTTGTGTCAGTGCCCAAATGACGATGCCGTAAGCGAGCAGCGACATTGCTCCACCAGCCAATCCGGCTCGCCAGTTACACTTGATCTGTACCCACGTTTTCCCTCGTTGATGAGCCCATAGCAACGGCAACATAATGACGCCGTTAAGCGTAAACAGCCATAACGTATAGGTTAACGGCGCTTGTGCGGCGCGCGCGCCGGCACCATCAGAAAGCGTATAGCCCGCGGTAAACATGGCCGTAATAAGCGCATATCGCACCGCTTTGGCGTTCAATTTTGTGCTGCCACCACCGCGTAGCGCCATCAGCAAAACTCCGGCCACTAAAACCACGGCACCGATGATGCCTAATAGCGGCGGGTACTCACGTAGAAACAGCGCGCTGAGGATCATCGCCAGCAGCGGCGCACTGCCTCGCGCTAACGGATAAATTTGCCCTAAGTCACCTTGCCCATAAGCGCGACTGAGAAATAGACAATACCCAGTATGTAATACCAGAGACAGCAATAGCCACGGCAACGACCCCATATTGGGTAACCCTACCCACGCCAAACCGCAGAGTGATACCGCACCGGAAAACACCGCAATCAGCGCCACGCCGACAAAGCGCTCCTCACCAATCTTAACCAACGTATTCCAACTTGCATGCAGTAGTGCCGCGCAAAGTACGGCCAAAAAAACTGCGGTAGACATAGTTCATGCTCACCAAAAAAACTGAGATACCAACAGGATAAGATCTGTGCGCACGATTGTCACAAATACATCATAGAAGTGTTATGTGTAGAGGATTAAATAAGCAAGGCCACCCGAAAGTGGCCCTGAGAAGCAAACAGGATTAACGACAAAACTTATTGGTATGCGTTTAAGGTGCGCTGGCAAAGCGCCGAGCGAACGCAGTCTTGGCTGTCAAAGCGGACGATACTCACCATCCCATCCTCAGTGAAGCGTTGCAGCGCATCTTCGAGGCCGGATTTCACTCCGCGAGGTAAATCACACTGGGTTATATCGCCGTTAACCACCACGGTGACATTCTCCCCCAGACGAGTCAGGAACATTTTCATTTGGCTGGCGGTGACGTTTTGTGCTTCATCAAGGATCACAAAGGCATTTTCAAAGGTACGGCCACGCATATAGGCAAAAGGCGCAATTTCTACCTTGCCGATTTCAGGGCGCAGACAATATTGCAGGAATGAAGCCCCTAAACGCCGCACCAACACGTCATAGACTGGGCGGAAATAAGGCGCAAACTTCTCGGAAACATCACCCGGCAGAAAACCGAGATCTTCGTCGGCCTGCAGCACAGGACGTGTGACAATAATGCGATCAACCTCCTTATGGATGAGTGCTTCCGCCGCTTTCGCTGCGCTAATAAAGGTCTTGCCACAGCCCGCTTCGCCGGTGGCAAAGATTAACTGTTTGGATTCAATTGCAGACAGATAAGCGACCTGCGCTTCCGTTCTGGCCGTGACTGGCGCGTTATCGCGTTTTTCCCGCGCCATGCCAATGGTTTCGATACCGCCCATCTGAACCAGAGAGGCAGCCTGATCTTCCTCGCGCTGACGTTGACTACGACCATCACGTTTTACGACACGTTTAGCTTCACGACGCGCTCTGATAACAGCTTTCTGTTTTCCCATTTTGGCACCTTACAGTTGGTTTCAATCGTCATTCCACGTTTCATGAACGAACTGTCACTCGTTTATCCGCTAACCTCCTCAGTGAGGGTTAACCTGCTTGATACGAACACGCGCGCGAAGCCAATCCCTGCGGCGCGCAGTCGTAATAGGGGTGGAACAGATAGGAGAGTTAAACTATTGAGTGGGGAGTAAAGCCGTGACGCAGATTTTGCTGAGTCGACATTCTTGCTGTCACAGACAGCCTGCTGTTTGATTCTTGTTTGACATCGTGCTAGCCCAGGTAAGGACTGTCTCATCCGCGCTCCTCACAAACCTGCTGGTTCAATAACCTGCGTTAGTGTGAATACTGCTGTCGCCTAATGAAAATTTACTGCTTGATAATGACAGTATAATGACAGTGTTAATATTATTGCCACTAATTGTTAAAAAAGATTTAACTTTACTATTTATTGCCATGAGCTCAGCCAAAAGCGCCATAATTATGTTATAAACAGAGTTAATATTCTCACTCACTAGCGACTTCATGAAATTAACGACTTACACCGATTTCGGCCTACGAGCCTTGATGTATCTGGCCTCCATGCCCTATGGTCAGCGCACCAGCGTGGGTGAAATCGCCGGCCATTACGATATCTCGCGTAATCATATGGTGAAAGTCGTCGCACAGTTGGTCGGGTTGGGCTATATCCACGCAGTACGCGGCAAAGGCGGCGGTATTGAGCTAGGCAAACCCGCCGCAGACATCAATATCGGTCAGGTCATTCGCGCCCTGGAGAGCAATCTGAACGGCATTGACTGCCATTCACCGGGTTGCAAACTGATTAAGATATGTCAATTACAGGCCGCATTGAAAGTGGGGATGGAAGCCTTTTTAACTGCGATGGAAAATTACACGCTTGCCGATCTGGTCAGCAATCGTGGGGAGATTATTGCGATTTTAGGGATACCGGCAGAATAATGTTTACGGCTGAAAACGGGGCTTTGCACAAGTATCTATAGTGTTATTTTAGCGCGACGTTGATGATAAGCAGCGGCATTGCTATCACGATACCGCTGCTTCTTTCGTTAAAACCCTAAACTTCCCAACAAATCATCAACCTGCTCCTGATTTGCTACAATGCCAGGGCCGTTTTGGTTCATCTGTGGGCCATTGAGTAAGCCATCGTTTTCGCGTTTAGGCTTAGCTGAAACATCTGGGATATTTTCAACCAACACCGCCAATAGCTCTTTCTCGATCTCCTGGACCACACCCATCATGCGCTTAATAACCTGACCGGTAAGATCTTGGAAATCCTGCGCCATCATGATCTCAAGCAGCTGAGCATGAGTAAATGAGGTGTGTTCGGGAACAGCAGCCAGATAACTGCGGGTATCAGAAACCAATACGCGCGCGTCGGAAAGCTCGATAGGATTAGCAAACCACTCATCCCAACGCACTTTCAGATCGGTCGCTCCTTTTTCCAATGAGGTTTGGCGCGGCTGCGCGGCTTCAACGCAGTTTAATGCGCGTTCGGCAGCCTGTGCTGTCATCTGTACCACGTAGTCCAAACGATCGCGGGCATCGGGTATCGCTTCTGCCGCTTGAGCAATTGCCTGATCCAGACCAAGCTCTTTCAAGCTGTCACGCAGCATGCGCGTCAATTGCCCAATTCGAGCAATAATATCGTTGGCAGTGGCCGCATCAGTTGCGGGCATAGGATGTTCGTTCATTGTGACTCCTTAGATCCCCAACTTTTCAAAAATCTTATTCAGCTTTTCTTCTAACGTTGCTGCCGTAAACGGTTTAACCACATAACCGCTGGCTCCCGCCTGCGCGGCGGCAATAATGTTTTCTTTTTTCGCTTCTGCCGTCACCATTAGCACCGGCAACGCGCCGAGGCTTCCATCGGCCCGAATCGCCTGTAGCAGTTGTAGACCGTCCATGTTGGGCATGTTCCAGTCAGATACCACAAAATCAAATGCGCCAGCGCGTAGCTTGGTTAAAGCATCTGCGCCATCTTCCGCTTCTTCTACGTTATTAAAACCCAGCTCTTTAAGCAGGTTTCTCACGATGCGGCGCATTGTGGCAAAATCATCAACAACGAGAAAACGCAGATTTTTATCCGCCATACTGACTCCTCAAAGGTCCCCTACTCAGGGAACGTTAAATACGCAGTGCCTGTCCGGCACTAATTTGCGTCAGCATACGCTGACTGATTTGTTGCAGATCGACCACTTCATCGACGCCGCCCGTTAAAATGGCCTCTCTTGGCATACCAAATACCACGCAGCTGGCTTCGTTTTGCGCGATGGTATAAGCCCCTGCTTGATGCATTTTGAGCATCCCCGCCGCACCGTCATTCCCCATTCCGGTGAGGATCACCCCTACCGCATTTCGCCCTGCATAGCGTGCCACCGAATCAAACAGCACATCGACCGAAGGACGATGGCGGTTAACCGCCGGTCCTTGATGCAGCCGCACGATGTAGTTCGCGCCGCTACGTGCTAGTTCAAGGTGCATATCACCCGGCGCAATATAGGCATGGCCGGGTAACACTCGCTCTCCCTCCTCTGCCTCTTTCACCGTGATCTGGCAAAGCTTATTCAGCCGCTCAGCAAATGAGCGAGTGAACCCCGGTGGCATATGCTGAGTGATCAGCAATGCCGGGCTGGTGGTAGGCAAAGGCTGAAGCACATGGCGAATGGCCTCAGTGCCACCGGTGGATGCGCCAATAGCAATCAGCTTTTCACTGCTGAGCAGCGGCGTATGGCTAAGCGTCGCGGGCTTCACCGGCAGAGAACCGCGTGCTGGCAGGCGCGCTTTCGCCGCAGCCCGCACTTTATCGGCAATCATTTCGCTGTAGGCCAGCATTCCTTCGCGAATACCCAGTTGAGGCTTAGTGACGAAATCCACTGCCCCTAGCTCCAGCGCTTTCAGCGTGATTTCCGATCCTTTTCCCGTCAGTGAAGACACCATAACCACCGGCATCGGCCTGAGACGCATCAGCTTTTCAAGGAAATCAATGCCGTCCATGCGCGGCATTTCCACGTCAAGCGTTAGCACCTGAGGGTTAAATTTTTTAATCAGATCGCGCGCCACCAGCGGATCTTGTGCCACTGCGACCATTTCCATATCGGGATGACTATTAATGATTTCCGTCATCAGCTGACGCATCAGCGCCGAGTCATCAACACACAACACCCGAATTTTACTCATCGACTCTCCTTGGACAGCCCATACACGGTTTGTCCGCGCAAATAAAACTCTTGGCTGATATGGCTAAAGTTTTCCGAATGACCTGCAAACAACAATCCACCAGGTTTCAGCAATTTGATAAAACGATGGAGAATGCGAGCCTGAGTTTCTTTATCAAAATAGATCATCACGTTACGACAAAATATGGCGTCGAACGGCCCCGGTAAATCCCACTGCGGCGACAGCAAGTTGAGCATTTGAAAATGCACTCGCTGTGCTAATTCAGGTCGAACACGCACAAAGCCCTGCTGCGGCCCCGTCCCTCGCAGAAAAAAACGCTGGAGCTGAGACGGCGTGAGGTGCTTAGTTTCTTCCTGCCGATAAACGCCACGCACGGCTTTTTCCAACACCTGAGTATCAATATCGCTGGCCCAAACCTGTGGCCCGACCGGCGTGGTACCCAATGCTTCTGCTAACGTCATGGCAATCGAGTAGGGTTCTTCACCTGACGATGCCGCCGTGCTCCAAACACAATAATTGTGCGGACGTTTGCGCGCATGTTCCGCCAAAATGGGAAAATGGTGCGCTTCGCGAAAAAAAGCCGTTAAGTTAGTGGTTAGTGAATTAATAAACGTCTGCCATTCACCGTGACTTTGGCTACTTTCCAAAAGTGCTAAATAGGCGCCAAAATCATTCAGATTCAACGCTCGAAGGCGTCGAACCAGCCGGTTATAAACCATTTCCCGTTTGTGGTCGGCTAATACAATGCCGGCATGTTGATAAATAAGCTGACTGATGCGACGAAAATGAACGTCTGCCAAGGGGACTCTCTGCATCATCAATGCGGGAGTCTGAACATCATCGTTTCCTGACTGTGTAAATAAATTCGCCATCACTCACCCAATTTACAATGGGCGAACGACCCAAGGTCGTTCACCATTAACTACCGCTTTAGTCCTGCTAAATCGGTTGCCATACATCTTTGTCCTTGGGCAGCTTCTGCGTAGATGTTGCGATACGATCATCAACAACTCTCGCAGCGGGTGCTGATACCAGATGGAACGCGGCAACAGAGCGTGTCAGTGCATTTGCTTGCTCTTCCACCGCCTGTGTCGCTGATGCAGCTTCTTCGACCAGTGCCGCATTTTGCTGCGTCACCTGATCCATTTGCGTTACCGCCAAAGCAACCTGTTCGATGCCTCGGCTTTGTTCATCAGAAGCAGAGGAAATTTCGCCCATGATGTCGGTGACGCGAGCGACCGAACGCACCACCTCTTCCATGGTATTACCTGCATTTTCAACTAAGGCAGATCCTTGCTTCACTCGGTTGACTGAATCATCGATCAGCCCTTTAATCTCTTTGGCCGCCTGCGCGCTGCGCTGCGCCAAATTACGCACTTCCCCAGCGACGACCGCAAAACCGCGCCCCTGCTCTCCCGCCCGAGCCGCTTCAACCGCCGCGTTCAACGCAAGAATATTGGTCTGGAAAGCGATGCCGTCGATAACGCTGGTAATATCACCGATTTTCTGTGAGCTGCTAGCAATTTCATGCATGGTGCGCACAACGTTACCGACGATTTCGCCACCTGAAGTCGCCGTACCTGAGGCTTCTTTCGCCAAGCGAGCCGCCTGACGTGCGTTATCCGCATTCTGTTTTACGGTTGCCGTGAGTTGTTCCATGCTGGCTGCCGTTTCTTCCAGCGACGCCGCCTGTTGCTCCGTACGCGAGGAGAGATCGTTATTGCCTGAGGCGATCTCTTGTAGGCCGTTATAAATAGCGTCGGAACCCTGACGGACGGTTAATACGGTTTTCGCCAACGACTGCTGCATTTGTTGCAAGCTAGCAAACAATAAGCTGAGCTCATTACGCCCAAAAACTTTGATTTCACCTGATAAATCGCCTTCTGCTATGCGGTCAAAGTGGTCACGCATAGTATTCAGCGGAGAAATCAGCATTTTTCGTAGCCAATACAGAGAACTCAAAACGACGACAATCAGCATGGCAATGGCACCCGCGACCATCAGCATTGAGAGGGTGTAGGCGTTTTTGTTTTCGGTTGCCGTTTTCGCCAAGACAGCATCAACATGCTGGGTATAAGCCTGAGTCTGCACTTCAAACAGGTCTTGTATTTTTTGCGTCGGCTGATCCATAAAACCTTGTAGATCGCCTTGTTCCAGCAGAACAATGAGTTCTCGCAACGTGGTACGTAATTTTTCGTAGCTCTGCTTGGTTGTTTCTGTCAGCTCCACGCCTTCCTTCGTCACACGAGGAACAGCCAAGAACTGGTTAAAATAGAGATCAGCCTTCTGCAATGATGAACGGGCTCCCGCCATCAGCTCATTGACTTTCTCCTGTGGCACCTTGAGTGCGGCACGAGTACCCGCTCGGTTAAGCGTATTGCGCGCCTGTAATAACGCCACCCATGACTGATTCAGCGCTTCACGCTGATCGTTAACCACCTGCACGTTAGAAAAGTTATTGTTATCGGAACGAATCGACATAAATGACAAGCCGGTAGATCCCAATTGCAGCAGGCAGAACAGCATAAGCAGCAGGAACAGACTGGTTGATACTCGGATTCGATTAAACACGATGCTTTCCTTTTGGGCCGGTTCATTTGTAGGGTCCCGGCGCTGTCACGTTTTAATTATTCCCAACGCGTGTAGCGGCTTTGTCATCAGCGTCGCCACACGCGTGGAGATACATACTCAATAGATTTCAAGGTGCAGTTCACTTGAAACATTCATCCATGCCGTAGCCTGAAGAATGAAGAGTAAAAAAGTGCTTCAGCTTATCCCCGCTATGCAGGTAGGGTGGTCTTTGCCACCCTTTCATTTTTGTGACTACGGCGTTTAGAAGGTTTCCCAGTTATCGCCCGCATCGGTCGCCGCAATAGCACGAGGCGCCGGAGTGGCAATCACAGGCTTAACGCTACGACTTTCGCTGATGTCTTCTTTGAAATCATGCTGGATGCGGAATACTGAAACCGCCTGCGTCAGCATGCTGGCCTGTTCTTCCAGAGCGGCAGCCGCAGATGCGGACTCTTCCACCAACGCGGCGTTCTGTTGGGTCACGCGATCCATTTCAGACACTGCCTGACCAACCTGATCGATACCGCGACTTTGCTCATCAGAGGCCGATGCGATTTCGCCCATAATGTCCGTCACGCGAGTCACCGCGCTGACGATATCGCCCATGGTTTCGCCCGCGCTTTCGACCAGCACTGACCCCATATCGACACGATTTACTGAGTCTTCAATAAGACCTTTGATTTCTTTCGCTGCCTGAGCACTGCGCTGCGCCAGATTGCGGACTTCACCCGCAACCACCGCAAACCCACGCCCCTGTTCACCGGCTCGTGCCGCTTCAACCGCCGCATTCAGTGCCAGAATATTGGTTTGGAAAGCAATACCGTCGATGACGCTGGTGATATCAGCAATCTTCTGTGAGCTTCCTGCGATGTCGTGCATGGTTTGCACTACGTTCGCCACCACTTTGCCGCCTTTCTGTGCCGTTTCAGATGCGCTAAGCGCAAGATGGCTCGCCTGACGTGCATTTTCGGCGTTCTGTTTCACCGTTGCAGTCAGCTGTTCCATGCTGGCTGCCGTTTCTTCCAGTGAGGCCGCCTGTTGCTCGGTACGAGAAGAGAGATCGTTGTTGCCAGCTGAAATTTCGCTCGCGCCGCTGTAGATCGCATTAGCACCTTGACGCACATTACCTACGGTGCGAACCAGTTCACCCTGCATGTGTTTTAGGCTGGCGGCGAGCTGCCCCATTTCATTGGTGCCATGCACGTCAATGCTGCGCGCCAAATCGCCGCCCGCGATATGTTTGATGCTATCGATCAGGCGATTTAGCGGAACAATCAACGTTCTTTGAATACCGAACCAGACAAGAACAATCGCAACGGCCACCAGCGCAAGCACGCCGATCAAAATCCACATTGCCATGCTGTACGAACTGTTATTGTCGTTCACCGCTTCCTGATACAAACGATCGTTTTGCACCAGATAATCGACATAACTTTTCTCAAATCCGTCTTGATAACCTTGCGTCGGCTGGTCAAAGAACTCATTGATTTTGCCGGTAGAAAGCAGTTGGATTAGCTCAGATAATGCACCGTGCAAGATGTCGTAATTACGCTTTAGCTGCTCGACAGACTCTTGGCTTTGACGTGGGTCGATAGGCAGCGCCTCGTATTCCCCCCAACGTCCTTCCGCCTGCTGCAGAGAGGTTTTGGCAATTTGCAGCAAATCATCCACCGTCGCACCGCTACCGGTTTTATTCACATCCATCATGTAACGGATGCCCGCACGGTTAAGCGTATTTCGCGTTTGGAGTAATGCTACCCAGCTACCATTCAGCGTGGACTGCTGCTGGCGGATGGTTTGTAAAACAGTGAAGTTTTCCTTGTCGTTTTTCAGGGCGTTAAAGAACAATCCTCCGGATGTCATTTGTAAAATACCAAACAACCCCAGCACCAACAGCAAACTGGTGACAACTTTTATACGGTTTAACATGGTTTCTCATTCTCGGTACGTCGGATAGAAGGGATATCGGCGGGGCTTTAGAAAACTTTAGGGGGGAATTTAGTTTAGTGGGGGATGGGTGTTTTTTGCATGCAGATCGTTTATGAGACACCGGTGTCATGTTTCGTTTGTCTGTCGTGTATGAGACACCGGTTTAATGTTTCGTTCGCCGGTCAGCAAATGCGTTGCTCCGGTTTGGGAACTCCACTATGCAAACATTGTGTAATATTCCGCCCGCCGGTTCATACCGAGCGTCATTGATACCCTAGTGAGGGCGTACGGGCAGAGACCACCAGCGCGTGGTCTCTGCACTCGCGCGCTTTTATCCGAGACGCCATCTCCGCTCCGGTTTGGTATCGCCCATCCAGGGCGCCCCAAACTCCGCCGGTACATCCCCGTACCGGCGGCTCTACCTACGACCACTTAAACTAAAAAACGGCCACACTTTTTGTTTTGATTTTGACCTTTTCCGGCACATTACCGGACAGCCAAGTGAATCATGCAGGTTAGGATTCGCCGATTGATATCGGCGAAAGAACGACGGAGGCATGGACAAATTTGCCTGGAGCAAATTTGAACAACGCTTGCGTTGGCCCCGAAGGGGTGAGGCGCAGGGATGCGCCGAATACTCGCGATTGTCGTTCGTTCCGTTAAGACCGGAATGATGAAACGAGGGAACCCGCGCAGCGGGCTGGTAGGGGGTGCCAAGCCTGGATGCAAGGCGGCGGCGATTGAGCCGCCTTGCTCGGACGCCTGCACGGAGTGCATGCAGGTTTCGGTGCATTAGGCGTACGAAACATAACACCACTCTATTTTCATTCGTTCCGTTAAAGCCGGAATGACGAGATTCGGGTACCTGCGAAGCAGGCTGAAGGACGGTGCCAAGCTGGGGTGTCGGGGGGCAGCGATTGGCCCCCCGACTCGGACGCCTGCACGGAGTGCATGCAGGTTTCGGTGCATTAGGCGTACGAAACATGACGCAAAACAACATCAACAACAGTCGTACGAAAAATTACACCGCCCTATTTTCATTCGTTCCTTTAAGGCCGTCGCGCACCTGCGAAACAGGCTACTACGCCGTCATTCCCTCCACCAACTCCATCTCTTCACTACTCAACAGCTTCTCAATATCGACCAAGATCAGCATGCGCTCACCAAGCGATCCTAATCCGGTTAAATATTCCGTAGATAGCGTGACAGCAAACTCCGGCGCTGGGCGAATCTGTTCGTTAGTTAACGACAGGACATCCGATACGCCGTCAACCACAATCCCGACAACTCGCTGGCTGAAATTAAGCACAATGACAACGGTATTATCGTTGTACGTCACATTTTCCTGAGAGAACTTCACTCGCAGATCGATGATAGGCACAATGACGCCACGCAGATTTGTCACACCCTTGATAAAAGCCGGTGTATTGGCAATACGTGTGACCTGATCGTAGCCACGGATCTCTTGTACTTTTAAGATATCAATGCCGTACTCTTCATCTCCGAGGGTGAAAACCAGAAACTCCTGTCCTACAGTTTCTCCCGCCAGTTTGGTTACAGAAGCCAGTCCTGTCATGTTAGTTCACCTTTACAAATTAGGGTATTTAACCGCCAGCAGTCACCTGCTGGCTAAATAGATAACGATTCGGTTCACGCTATGCAGCGGAAACCGCGGAGCGTTTTTCACGATTAATGCTCTGTAGCGCGGCAACGTCGACGATCAGCGCAACGCTCCCATCGCCCAGAATCGTCGCCGCAGAAATCCCCGGCACTTTTCGGTAGTTGGTTTCCAAGTTCTTCACCACAACCTGATGCTGGCCAATCAGCTGATCAACCAGCAATGCATAGCGGCGCCCTGCACTTTGCAAGATCACCACGATGCCCTGCATCGCATCAGTTTTTGCGCCTTCAACGTCAAACACGCTATACAGTTCCACCAGCGGTAAATATTCGCCGCGAACCTGTAGCACACGCTCGCCGCCCGCCAACGGATAAAGATCTTCTTCACGCGGTTGCAAGGATTCCATCACGGCGTTAAGCGGCAAAATAAAGACTTCGTTATTCACTTTGACCGACATGCCGTCGAGGATCGCCAGCGTTAGCGGTAGCACGATACGAATCGTGGTACCTTTCCCGCTCCGCGACTGGATCTCAACGTGGCCGCCCATTTCCTGAATATTTCGTTTCACGACGTCCATACCCACGCCGCGCCCAGAAACATCAGTGACCTGTTCTGCCGTGGAGAAACCCGGTGCGAAAATCAGCAACCCGACTTCATCATCGGTCATGGTGTCGCTGACCGCCATGCCCTGCGAACGCGCCTTAGCTAAAATACGTTCACGGTTTAAACCAGCACCGTCATCGATCACTTCGATGTAGATATTTCCGCCCTGATGCTCTGCCGATAACGTGAGATTCCCCACAGGACTTTTGCCTGCCGCAACACGTACCTCAGGAGTTTCAATGCCATGGTCGAGGCTATTGCGCACCAGATGGGTTAACGGATCGATAATGCGTTCGATCAAGCTCTTATCCAGTTCGGTCGAGCTACCTAACAGCGTAATTTCCACCTGCTTGTTAAGCTTGCCAGCCAGATCGCGTACCTGACGAGGAAAACGGCTAAAGACGTACTCCATTGGCATCATGCGAATCGACATGACGGACTCTTGCAGGTCGCGCGCGTTACGCTCCAATTGTCCCAGGCTGTTGAGTAAATCACCGTGATCGACTGGGTCTAGCATATCCGAGCGCTGTGCCAGCATGGACTGGGTAATAACCAATTCACCAACTAAATTAATGAGCTGATCGACCTTCTCAACCGCTACGCGAATACTGGTGCTTTCCGTTGCTTTTGCCGTACGTTTTGGGGCTTCGGTTCGTGGCGTTGCGGGCTCCTGAACTAGTTTTAGTTCTGGCGTCGTCGCTGTTTTAGGCTGGGCCTCAGCCGTTGGCGCAGCCGGTTGCGAAACCGTGTTTTCTGCCTTTTCAGGCAGTGTATGGTTGAACGCGATTTGCTCAGGTTCTAATACAAAGCAGAGCACCGCCGCTATGTCATCTTCACTGGCGGTGGTTTCTAGCACAGCGTCTAAGCCATGAGCCGTTTCGGTATGTTCACGTACCGTCCCTAAATTGCCGAGCTCTTCTAGCATCAGAGCGACTTCTTGCGGTTTTAGTCCACACAGCGAGAGAGATATGCAGCCATCGGGTAACGTCGACGCTTGAGCACCGTCGTTGTTGGTATTCTGATCGGCATCTGCGTTTTCTTCGGTAACGGCTTTAAGATGCGGGTTTTCCGCAGTTGCAGATCCACTCACGTCTTGAGCTTCTAACGCTAACTGCCTTAATGCCTGACAGATATATTCAAAACTGGCGTGATCGGGATCCTGCGCGGATTTATAGGCATCGAGCTGGTCCTGCATAATATCTTTGGTTTCCAGAAACAGGTTGATGATATCGGTGCTCAGGCGCATTTCATGGCGGCGCGCACCGTCGAGTAGGTTTTCCAGCAAATGCGTGGTTTCTTGCAATATATTGAAACCAAAGGTTCCGGCACCGCCTTTAATGGAGTGCGCGGCACGGAAAATCGCGTTAAGTTGTTCTATATCTGGCTCTTCTGGGTCCAGCTCCAGTAGGTGCTGCTCCATATCTGCCAGCAGTTCATCGGCTTCATCAAAGAACGTTTGCTAAAACGCAGTAATATCCATGCTCACAGGTCACCTCTTTTCGGTCGGTGTTGTCGTAATAATATGGTCATTCATCGGCGCCAGCGGGCTGGTCTGTACCGGTGACGCCTGTGGCGCAAGATTTACCGCGCCTCCTTCGCTCCACTGCTTCATCGCTGCAGGATTGGAAAAATCCATCTCCTGACTTTCTGAATTCTCATGCTCAATGTTATGTTGCGCACTTTTGTTCAATACCAAAATGCTGATTCGACGGTTAATTGCGGCGTCGCTGGTTTGCGATTTCAGGCTCATGGTGTCTGCCATACCGACCACGCGCAGAATTTTTCCTTCCGCTAAGCCGCCCGCAATGAGTTCTCGACGCGAGGCATTGGCGCGATCGGCTGAAAGTTCCCAGTTACTGTATCCGCGCTCACCGCTGGCATAAGGCAAATCATCGGTATGGCCAGAAAGACTAATCTTGTTCGGTACGTCATTTAGAATCGGCGCTATCGCACGCAAGATATCGCGCATATAGGGTTCTACTCTGGCACTACCGTTTTCAAACATCGGTCGGTTTTGGCTATCGATGATCTGGATGCGTAACCCTTCATCCATCATGTTAATCAGCAGATGCGGCTGTAACGCTTTGAGCCTTGGGTCGGTCAGAATGAGTTGGTCAATCTGCTTACGCAGTTTCTTAAGCCTTTCGCTATCCGCTTTAGTGGCTGGATCGGGCATTGATTTAGCCACCTCACCCTCTTTTTGCATCATGTCGTCGCCGCCACCGGGAATGGGGCTGGTACTGGCACTGGAACGATCGCCGTGAGTCAATGCGACTGCCAACGGTGTACGGAAATACTCAGCAATCTTGGTTAACTCCTGCGGGCTGGCTATCGCCAGCAGCCACATCACTAAAAAGAAGGCCATCATCGCCGTCATAAAATCGGCGTAAGCGATTTTCCATGAGCCACCGTGGTGCCCCCCTTTTTTCGAGGGTTTACGCTTCTTAACCAGAATTATCGGGCGGTTGCCATTCTTCATACTTCCTCTTCCACCGCCGACTGCTGCGCCGCAGGTGATTTCACCTGACGCACATGTTCTTCAAGCTCCATAAATGACGGGCGCTCGGTGGAATACAGCGTTTTGCGACCAAACTCGACCGCAATCTGTGGAGCATAGCCATGTAAACTCGATAACAGCGTAGTTTTGATGCACTGCATCATTTTGACGGTTTCGGCACAGTTTTGGCGCATCAGAGAAGCCAACGGCGAAACAAACCCATAGGCCAACAGGATCCCGAGGAAAGTCCCAACCATGGCATGCGCAATCAGCGCACCCAGCTCCGCAGCAGGACGGTCGGCCGACGCAAGCGCATGCACAACGCCCATCACCGCGGCCACGATACCAAACGCGGGCAAGGAGTCGCCGACCATCGCCAGACTGTCAGCAGGCCCTTCCGCCTCGCTCTCGAAAGTTTCGATCTCTTCATCCATCAGGGCTTCAATTTCAAACGCATTCATGTTGCCGCTCACCATCAATCTCATGTAGTCCGTGATGAACTCAATGAGGATCTTATCGGCCAGAATCCGTGGATAATTAGAGAAAAGTTCACTTTCTTGCGGATTTTCGATATCGCGCTCAAGCGTGAGCATCCCCTGCTGGCGCGCCTTAGCGAGCAACAGATACATCAACCCCATCACGTCCATATAAAGCGCTTTGTTATATTTAGCACTGCGCCCCAGCTTGGGTAGCGTACGGAGTGTCGCTTTGATGGCTTTACCGTTGTTCCCAACGATGAAAGCGCCAATACCAGCACCGGCAATAATCAGAAGTTCAGCAGGCTGATACAGAGCACCAAGATGCCCCCCCACGATCACATAACCGCCAAGAACGGCGATTGTTACAACGGCATAACCCAATAGAATAAGCACGCGAATTCCTTAATGCTCAAAATGGAAATTGGGTGTAACGCGCTGTCCGGGAGGACGGAGAAGGAGAATTCAGAGGCCGTCGGATGACGGCTCGAAAGGAAGATAACCGGTGGGTTGACCTGATAACATCGTTTAAAGCCACACCACCGATCGCCAACCTATAAGACTGATTGCCTCAATCAGGTTACACCACGCGTTTCTCTTGCTCATTGAGCAATTGTGGGAACATATCGGCAAGATTGTCAGAAAGTTTACGTTTTTTTATCGCTCGTGATGGCGGTTGGCACAAACTGCATACAAATGAGCTTAATGGCTGATGTGCATGGGCAATAAATGAACCCCCACAGCAAGAGCATGGAGCAGACTCCAACATCCCGCTGTCAACAAAGCGAACCAACGTCCACGCTCGTGTCAGAGCCAGAACAGGCTGCTCACCTGGAGGCACCGGACACTGTTCAAGATACAGTTTGTACGCGCGGATAACCGCCTCCACGCCACGGCATGATTGACTTTTTATCATGAAGGCATAGACGTTGTAGAACATTGATGAATGAATGTTCTGTTCCCACGTCATAAACCAGTCCGTCGAAAACGGTAACATGCCTTTTGGCGGAGGACTACCTCTCAGCTCTTTATAGAGCCGAATAAGACGGCCACGGCTCAATTGCGTTTCACTTTCTAACATCTGGAGGCGAGCCCCCAGAGAGATAAGTTCCATCGCCAGTTGAATATCGCGGGCTTCCTGAATAATGCTTTTTTCGCTCATTATCAGACTCTTTTGTGAGGGGGGCAGGTATCAGTTGGCGAAAGTTGTTTCAACAAATGGCTGGAAAGCATAATCCCAGTGTGAATCTGCTGGAGATCGTCAACGCGAGACTCTTGCGTTAGTTTTTGAATCGTTTCGTGATCGCTGAAACGAAACTGGCACACCAACTGGTTGGTTTCTGCCAATTTGACCATTTGTGGCAGGGTCAAAAGAGCCAATGAGTCAGCCATTTCATTGTTAATCCCCAACCGGAACATCGCTGAGGCCTTCTCTTCGTGAATTAAGCGTTGCGCTAATAACAAATATGACAAATTGATGTCATAAATATGCTTGAGTATTTCAGAGGTACTCATTATCTCCCCCTGTTAAATTTTTGTTCGCCAACATAATGAAATGCACCAATTACCCATAACGCGCCAAAGTGCGAAAAGTAATGGTGCCTGATAACTATCTGCTCAAATGAAAGCCTAACCTCACCGAGGCCCCCCAAAAAACTCAAGGGGCTCAACCGTAATTACGCTGGAAGTTGTATCTTAGACGTACAATTTTTCAGACTACCGGTTCAAAGGACATTCATAAAAAAATAAGAATATTCCTGATTCGTGGCAACTCTACCCCCGATTAAGAGATATATACAACGAGCGCCTCAGATTAATTTAAGAAAAACGTGATGCACATCACAAAAAATCAGTAAATAAATATTACCAATCACTTAATAGTTCATTAATCGGTCAAAAAGTATGAGCCACTTTAGGACATGCTAAGCAATTGAATCTCAAACATATCATTCACAATAATCATATAAAAAATACGGATATTTCGAGTTAAAAATTATCAAAATGCAAATTAAAAGCTTAAAACGCTACATATATAGCTTTACTGAGTATTTAGGCCTAACAGCCGAGTGGTCATATAGATTCTATAAATAACCCTTGTAAATTATGTTGCTGCTAGTGGTGAATTTTAGGGTTATTTAGGCCGTTAAATCGAAACATCATTTTATAAATTTTTAGCTTACCTTGAGAAAGATGCTGAACAAATGTGAATAACGTGAAATCCGTCACTGTGTAAACGGTTTCAACCGATAGATGAAACCAAAATAATACCATTCATTTTATTTTCTCCCTCCGTGCCTTACTGACCTATTTCCCTTCATGCTTATTCCTTATTCGTATTGGCTTATTCTTTTTTGCACATTAAATCCCCCCTAATATCCCCATAGGTACCAGACTATTCACGCTACACATAAAGAGTTATTTCACGTTCTCCCCCCTATTTCGTTTAGAAATTAGCCATACGCTTATCGAAGTGGGTTCTTAGATATAAGTGCTATTTGTCCAGAAGCAAAAACTGATTGTGATTTTCACCACAGCTAATCTGTGGTCTATTCTTTAAAATGTTTTTATTGTCATAGGGAATGGGGGCAGAGATGAGCTACAGGAGAGTACTCGTTGCCGTTGCGCAGGCACCGGACAGCATCAAGTTAGTTGAAAAGGCTATCGCTATTGTTCGCCCGTATCAGGGCTCAATCACACTACTGACCTTATGTAACGAAGCCGATCTTACTGCTAGCTTTGCAGGCTCCATGCTCGGTTCGCTACGTGAACTGATTCATGAAGAAGCTAACTTGTTTTTAGAGGAGCTACGTCAACAGGCAGATTATCCCATTAGTCGTACCATTGTCTGCAATGGAGAACTGGCTGATGGTGTGATCTACGCGTGCAAAGACGATCCGGTTGATTTGGTGATATGCGGCAACCACTGTGAAGGTTTCTTGAAAAGAATATTGAATTCAGCAACCCATATTATTGATAAAACACACACTGACGTTTTAATTGTACCGTTATAAGGTCAATTCCTAATTTAGGCCTTATACAATGACGTTGATGCCTCTCACGACGTTTTTTGGTTAGTCTAGTACTTATGTTCTATAACCATAATTACGTCAGTACTTGTCAACTGACCAACAACAATGCCGTAGGAGAATCACGATGGATCAAGAACTGCTTGATGCTGGCTACCGCCAGTACCACGGCAAAGACATTGATGTTTATTTCAATCTGAGCATCTGTCAGCATTCCGGCAACTGTGTGCGAGGAAATAGCCATCTTTTCAAATTAGATCGCCAACCGTGGATTATGCCTGATAGCGTCGACGTGAACACCGTCATGAGCGTTATCAACACCTGCCCAAGCGGCGCGCTTAAATATCATCAAAAATAGGGAGTCTGCTGTGGAAATCCTAGAAGGTGACAACAATTTTTATATCAATGACGCTCAAGGTAACTTGATCGCTGAAGTCGTATTTGTGCTAACAGGTGAGCATCTTGCCATCATCGATCATACGGATGTCGACGAGACGCTCAAAGGTCAAGGCGTGGGTAAGCGACTGGTGGCTAAAGTCGTGGAGAAAATGCGCAGGGAAAATCGCAAAATCATCCCGTTATGTCCATTTGCTAAACATGAGTTTGATACCACACCAGAATATCAGGATGTGCGAGCCTAAATAGCTCTCAATATCTTTATGAGTTTGTTTGAAAGGGAATTCAGATGCGCAGTCTAAAAAGCCATCTCTTCAAGTTTGTGATTAAGCGCCATTTTGCACAAGCCGACCTCAGTGACGTTGCTACCGTGCGTAAACAAATGGATGAATTGGGTGAGCGCATGCCGCTGGCCAATGGTGTACGCCTGAGCAGCGTGGAACTCTCCGGTATCTACGCAGAATGGCTGACACCTGAGAATGCGTGTGCTGATGCTGTCATTCTTTACTTACACGGCGGCGCTTATCACATGGGTTCATGCTCAAGCCACCGTTCTATGGCCTCTTTTATTGCCGATGCAGCAAAAATTCCGCTGCTTCTGATTGATTACCGCTTGGCTCCCGAATCCCCCTATCCCGCCGCGCTAGACGATGCAGAAACCGTTTATCGCTGGCTTTGCGTGCAACCTAACATCAATACTAAGCGTATTTTTCTCATGGGTGACTCTGCTGGCGGGGGTTTAGCACTTGCATTAGCTTTACGGATTAAATCAATTTCCACTCTCCCTCGCCCCGCTGCTATCGCAGTACTCAGCCCGTGGGTCGATCTCACTATGAGTGGCGAATCGGTCAAGACTCGATTAAAGCGCGATCCGTTTTTCGCTCCTCACATTCAACAGGCCTCTCATTGTGTAAACGCTTACTGTGGATCAACGCCGCTCACTAATCCTGATGTTTCCCCCTTATTTGGTCAATTAGAGGGGTTACCACCGTTATTGATTCAGGTTGGCAGTGAGGAAATCCTTTTCAGCGATGCACAACGATTGGCAGAAAAAGCACAAAAGTCAGGGAGTGAAGTTCTATTTTCTTACTGGCAAGGAATGTGGCACGTTTGGCAATATCTAGTGCCACGCATGAAAGAATCGCGTATGGCCATCGCTGAGGTGGGTAACTTCTATCGTCGCTATTTGAAATAAATGAGAGAGGAATGGCCTAAAAATGCCACTCCTCAAGAATATAAACGCTAAATTTAGACGATTTTTTTCGCCTGATCTAAAACCATACCGCACACTTTAGTTTTGATCTTCGCTTTCATATCGCTCGTCATTGAACCTAAATTGTTCAGATTGACGTCATCTTTACCTTGCAGGTCTAAAATACCGTTGAGACCATTTTGGTAAGATTGGCTTTCTGTCTGTGTGCCGAGTTTGTTCAGCAAAGCATCTTTAACAGACTCCACTTTCTGATTACCCGCAGCCAGCACATTATTTTGTACACAATAGCTGAGTACGCCACCAATATTCGCGCTGCTCGTTGACTGGAGTGTTTGAGCATTTCCACCCATGAGCGATCCTAAGGCTCCGGTCAGTAGTGATGAACTGTTCGCACCTGATGTGCTCGCCGTGTTGGATGAAAGCTGTTCACTTGCACTCTTTAACGATCCCATGAGATCGGCGTGCGCAGTCGCCATTCCAATAATACCGGTGAGAATAATGGCTACTCGGCTTAACGGCTTCAATTTTTGATTCATATTTAACCTCATACGCTTAGTGCACGGATAATATGATTGCAAAATAAAGATATCAATAAATGTTTGGCATGTTTCCATCATTAAAGAATAATCTGCATCAATAGCTCATAAACAATACTGCACGCCAGATTTTTCCCATTCCCACTTTTCACTCGCGGGTGGAGAGAGCATGATACTGTTGGCTCTAGCGGCATCATTGGCTTGAGAGAGATTCGTTTTTAATCGCTTTATTTTTATTTGTTTCATTTATTTCAATGATAATTGAAGTGCGAACAAATGTTTCATAAGCCAACCTTTCTTCTCACTCTCTTTTATAGTTAGCGGACTCCAGCACTCCACTCTATTGATATAGAATTTTTCCTATTGGCTGAATTATGCGTAAAAGAAGTCCATTGAATCCGCGTGGCAATTATTTTCAGGGGCGTTTTGTTCTAATTTGCTTGGGTATTGTCGTTTTTCTAGCCCTACTTCTTGGTCGAGTTGGTTACTTGCAGTTAATGAATCACCCTCAGTTAGAGCGTGAGGCCGATCAGCGTTCACTACGTTCATTGGTGACTCAACCTTTACGTGGAACGATTACCGATCGCGAAGGGCAACCTTTAGCGGTCAGCGTGGCGTCAAATGATGTTATTGCCGATCCTATCCATGTCTTAGAACGCGATCCTAACCTAACCAGTGAGCAATGGTCGTATCTCAGCACGGCGCTTTCACAGCCAGAAAGTGATATCAAGGCAAAGATACTCGATAACGCGCATCGCCACTTTATCTATCTTGGCCGCCAGGTTGAATCAGGTATTGCGGAATATGTTAACAAGCTTCATATATATGGAATATCCACGCCGTCTGACTCCAGCCGTTATTATCCGATGAGCGATGCAGCCTCTAATCTTATCGGTATCGTTGGATTAGATCAGCAAGGCTTAGACGGTATAGAGAGTGGTTTTAACAACCTTTTGCAAGGGAAACCTGGGCATCGCGTTTATCGTAAAGATCGTTATGGCAACGTGGTTAGCCTTATGGAAGACGATCCGGCACAGCAAGCCCCTACGCTCAGCCTCAGCATCGACCGTTACCTGCAATACGCGCTTTACTCACACCTACGCGAAGGCGTTTTGCTGAATAAAGCCGATTCCGGCGCGGCAGTGTTGGTCGATGTTAATACCGGTGAAATTTTAGGGATGGCAAGTTATCCCTCTTATAATCCGAATAATTACCAAGGCGTGCCGCAAAAGGATATGCGCAACGTGGCGATATCCGATAGTTTCGAGCCAGGTTCAACGGTTAAACCCTTGGTGGTGATGGCTGGTTTGGCGCGCCATCTGATTCGTCCTGATTCCGTTATCGATACGACGCCATATCCCGTCAACGGGCATTTGATCAAGGATGTTGGGCACTGGTCGCGCCTCACGATTACCGGTATCTTGCAAAAATCGAGTGACATCGGAGTATCACACATTGCACTGGCTATGCCTTCTGACGTGCTCGTGAATCTCTATCATAGCTTTGGGCTAGGTGTTTCCACTGGACTTGGGATTGGAGGGGAAAGTAGCGGTTATTTTCCACTGCATCGCGAACGCTGGTCTGATATCGAACGCGCTACATTCTCTTTCGGCTATGGTTTGCGTGTCACTCCTCTACAAATGGCGCGTGAATACGCCACTATCGGCTCCTTTGGTATTTTCCGTCCAGTTTCAATTACCAAAGTCACACCTCCTGTTCTGGGAACGCGAGTGATGGATGAGAACATCGTTCGCACCGTAGTCCATATGATGGAAAGTGATGCTTTACCGGGTGGCAGCGGCGTGACTGCAGCTGTGCCAGGCTACCGTTTAGCCATAAAAACCGGTACTGCAGAAAAAATGGGGGACAGCGGAAAGTATGACGGCGGCTACGTGAACTACACCGCGGGCGTCGCTCCAGCGAGCGATCCGCGCGTTGCACTGGTTGTAATGGTAAACCATCCAAACGCAGGAAAGCACTTCGGCGGCTCGGTGGCTGGGCCGATATTTGGTCAAATCATGGGGGATGTTTTACGCCATATGAATATCCCACCTGATGCATTAACCGACCAACAGTCGATTAATTTAAATAACCAAATGTTGTCACATAACGTACAAGGAATTAACACCCAACATAAGGGCGCTTAACGCTAATATCACCAAATGATATCGAGCTACTCGGTATCATTTGGTTGACACTTTCAATCGCGGTTTTTTCTTCTGTTAATCCCCTGAGTCCTTAAACTTTTCGCTATAATGCGTAGCCAAATTTTGGCAATGCGCTGTTGTCTTAAATTTGCATCCTAAATCACACCGCAGCCCCGCTGTTTCTGTTGCTATTCAATCTCGCTCAGCATATCTTCTTGCAGCTTTGCTCGGGATTTTGAAACCGGTAAAGACAGTACAATGGAAACACCTTCACAACATACCAAAGGCAGCGATGAGTCTGTAGGTGAGTGAAGATGGATCCCGCGGTTAATTTTGGTGCACTGCACCCTTTCAGATAATAAAAATGAACTTAACATCAAATCCTTTCGAGCCAGAGAATAAGACTCGCGAATTACTAACCCCTTATACACTGCTCTATTTTGTTTTAGCTGCTCTGATTAACCTGGGGCTCGGTTACGAATTTAGCGTGGTCTATGCTATCGGGTTAGGCTGCTTTTTCTTGCTATTGGGCAGTTACCTCCCCCGCGTTCAAAAAGCGGTGCTGTTTATTTGTATACTTACTGCCGCGTTTTACTACCCGTTTGGTCGCGTGTTTGGACCGCCGAACTTCAATTCTATTTTGTCTCTATACTCGACGAACCCAGAAGAAGCGGGCGAAATGATGCAGATATTCCCTTACTGGGACTATCTGATTGCGGTATTTATTTTCATTTTAGGTATTTTTATCCTACGCAGAAAAACGCCGCAAATACGCCGCTGGACGATGGCTAAATCGCTTTTCCTATTTTCTTTTGTTGGTGCGTTGTTACTGGCACCGGTGACTAATCTGAGAGCCGGCGGTGAATTTAAACTTAGCGACACTGGCTACCCCGTCGTGCGTTTTGTTGAAGATGTGGCCAATGGTAAGAAAGAAGTCGATGCCGAAATGGCGCGGATGAAAGAATTATCCTCCGTGCCTGATACTTGGCACGTAGAAGATGTAAAAGCGAAGCGGCAGGTGTACGTGCTGGTTATCGGTGAAAGCGCACGTCGCGATGCTCACGGCAGCTTTGGCGGCAAGTGGAACAATACGCCGTTCGAAAGCCAAGTCATTGGTACTTTCTTCAATGATTACATTTCAGCCGCTCCATCGACTCAAAAATCATTGGGACAAACGTTGAATCTGGTTCGCGACGGTAAGCCTGAATACCAAAACAGCATCATTACACTGGCTAAAAAAGCCGGTTTTCACACCTATTGGTTTTCCAATCAAGGACAAATTGGACGCTATGATACCGTAGTCGCCAGCGTTGCTAAGCGTGCTGACGATGTCCGTTTCCTGAAAAAAGGCGATTTTGAAGATGGCAAAGCGACCTCCGACTTCGATCTCCTGCGTTTTACTGAGGATGCGCTTCAGGCTCAGACTGACGGACCTAAATTAGTGGTCTATCACTTAATTGGTTCTCATCCAAAAGCCTGTGACCGCACCGGCGGGCGCTACGATACTTTCGTTCATTCAAAAGAGACCTCTTGCTACCTATACAGCATCACGCAAACCGACAGTTTCCTGAGCCAGCTTTATAACCAGCTCAAAGGCAGCGGACAGAACTTCTCTATGATCTATTTCTCCGATCATGGACTGGCGTTTCACGAAAAAGGCACCAGCAATGAATTTTTGTCACACGATGATAAATATCAGCAGAACTATCAGGTTCCGCTAATGATACTGTCCTCCGATGACACTCGCCGTAGAGTGATCAAAGCACGTCGCTCAGCTGAGGATTTCTTGCATCTATTCTCGGAGTGGACGGGCATTAAAAGTCAGGAGTTAGTGGCGAAGTATCCATTTATCTCAAACCAAAAGCACCCTTCACCTACGGTGATGAACTTTGCATTAAAGCAAGTCGCCTACAGCTCTCTGGGGAACGATCCTTTCACCCCCAAGGCGACGAAGGCAACCATGCCTAAATAACCGTTCGCCCAAGAGCCGCGATATATCCCGTAACGCCGATCGCGTTACGGGATTTTTTTATGCTGAAAATCACCACAACATATCTTGCTCTAGAACCGTTCATTGAATAAATGCTCGAATGGCGTTAGTCGCCTGTCTAGAGATCCTCTAATGGCACCTGTTTTAGCATCTCAACCTTCATGAGAAACTGGTATAGCGAAGCGAGTTGGGTAAATCTCTTCGCGAGCATCTCTGGCAACGTAGATGAAAAAAGCTGTTCTACCTGATGGTCTGTCACCATCACGGCAAAGGTTTTGCGGTTATACCAATTCGCGATGGCAGGATCCTGCTCCTTCACCAATGGGCGCTTATACATATCCCCCACCAGCTCAAAAGGCTTTTTACAACAGGCTGTTGCCGCCGCAAACTCCTCCGGCTGACGCAGCGCCAGATGACGGAAACGATCCATCGTACCTTTGGATGCAGAGTAATAGCCAAGCCCGTAGCGCAGCGTATCTGGGCTGATTTCAAAGAAGAACACTGGAGCATCGGTCCACTCTTTGGAATGACGTTTGAATGTAAGCCACATCTGGCTGCGATAGCGCGACTTATCATGGGAGAAACGCGTATCACGATGGATACGCGATAACGTTTTACCAATAGCAGGACGCGTTTCAAACTGAGGATCAATCTTCAGCATTGGCGTCGCAAGCTCATCCACTAAGGCGCGAAACGGCGTCAAAACATGTTGGTTGTAAACCGAACGATGCTCTTCAAACCACTCTTTACTATTTTCTACCCGCACCTGCTGCAAAAAATTAAGCCCTTGCTGAGTAAAACCGCTAAATTTTGTCTCTTTCACTCTCTGCTCCCTGCTGATATTTCCGCAAACTAAGCGACCGCGGAAATGAACACAAATAATATTTCATCGTAGCGCTTATCGCAGCGCAGCAATAATTTTCTCGCTGTTTGAAACACGAGAGATGCGAGGAAAAATATACTTAAAGCTATGCTGATGCTGAATATCATCAAACGCACTACAAGCATCTTCTGCAATCACTACCGCATAGCCATGTTCCCAAGCATTGCGCGCCGTGGATTCCACACCGATATTCGTTGAGATCCCTGCTAAAACGATATTACGGATGCCGCGGCGACGCAGTTGGAGATCCAGATCGGTGCCATAGAATGCTCCCCACTGATGTTTAATCACTTCAATATCTTCCGGCTGTACATTCAGTGCTTCAGGAAAATCCCACCAATTCTCAGGCAGCGCATGCGCTGGCGCGGGGGCATCTACCGGTTGCTTTAGCGCCTCTTCAAAAGACGCTGACCAGCCTACGCGAACTAAAATGACCGGCGCATTATGTTGACGAAAATGTTCAGCGATACGCGCCGATCTTGCTACAACATCAGCTGCCAAGTGCGGGCCGCCAGCAAAAGGTAGAATGCCTTCCTGTAAGTCAATAAGCACCAGCGCGGTTTCAGCAGCATTCAATGTCAACATACAAACTCCCATTATCATTTTAGTTTTCAATCGAACATCACATCCAAATTGACGTGATATATGAGGTTAGTTTAGGCGCTAGACAAAACTGAAAATGTAAATAAACCTTCTTTCATGGCGAGAAACTGTTAGCAAATGTGATAAAGATTCGTCAATTCAATGCATTGAAAACAAAACGCCATTTCTTTTTACTTTTTTTAAGTAACAAAACTGCCGCTCCGAGTGATATTATCACATAGAAAATCCGCAATCTGGCTCTCCCCTTGCCGTCGAGACATCATGGAATCTTGGAAAGTAAACCTCATCTCGGTATGGTTTGGCTGCTTTTTTACAGGCTTAGCGATGAGCCAAATCTTGCCTTTCTTGCCGCTGTACGTAGAACAACTCGGCGTACATAACCATGAATCACTAAGCTTATGGTCTGGTTTAGTTTTCAGTGCCACTTTTATGGTATCAGCCCTTGTGGCTCCCCTATGGGGAAGTTTAGCCGACCGTAAGGGACGTAAGCTGATGTTACTGCGCGCCTCTCTGGGTATGGGGGTGGTTATTGCACTTCAAGGTATGGCCACTAACGTCTGGCAACTGTTTGCTCTACGTGCACTGATGGGTTTGACCTCCGGCTATATTCCCAATGCTATGGCACTTGTCGCCTCACAGGTTCCGCGTGATAAAAGCGGCTGGGCGCTTGGTACGCTTTCAACAGGACAAATCTGTGGAGTGATTGCAGGACCATTGCTCGGAGGATTGATGGCGGATCATCTTGGCCTGCGCACGGTATTTTTCTCTACCGCGGCCATGATGTTTGTCAGTTTCTTCGTGACGCTATTTTTAATCAAAGAACGACGCATTACGGTCAAAAAAGAAGATCAGTTAACAGGCAAAGAAGTCTTTCGCTCCCTCCCGTATCCCACAATAATTATCACGCTGTTTGTCACGACATTGATGATTCAGTTGGCAAATGCATCGATCAGCCCAATTTTGACGCTGTTTATTCGGCAATTAGCCTCTGACACCAGCAATATTGCGTTTGTTAGTGGAATGATCGCCGCTGTTCCCGGCTTAGCCGCACTGGTATCGGCCCCTCGATTAGGAGGCTTAGGCGACCGGATCGGCACTGGAAGGATCCTAGTCGCTGCCCTTGGGTTTACCGTTGTGCTTTTCGGCTTGATGGCATGGGTGACTTCGCCGCTACAGCTTGGCATTTTACGCTTTATGCTCGGCTTTGCCGATGGGGCACTGATGCCGGCTGTACAGACGTTGCTTTTGAAATATTCCAGCGATCGCGTTACGGGCCGCATATTTGGTTATAACCAATCTTTCATGTATTTAGGCAATGTGATTGGCCCGATGCTGGGATCGAGTGTTTCGGCAGTACTGGGATTTCGTTGGGTATTTATTTTTACCGCGGCGCTGGTGCTTATCAACATGCTACAAATTCGGCATGCCTTTAAGAAAATCCGCTAAGACGATTTATCGCTAAAACAGTATCGATAACAAACGCCATGAAAGACGCTTGTTATCTCGACAAACGTTTAGCTTGTCACTCGTTGAGACGGTGTCACTTTACGACATATTGCGCTAAGTACAAATACCACTAGAGTAGGCACAATCCACCCCATTCCTTCTTTATAAAACGGTAAATGTTGTACCAACAAAGGGATATCATCCACAGGTACCACGCTTTGCATAATACCCACCACAAAAGCCACCAGTGTTGCAGGCATACAGAGCATGACCGAATTGTTGCCACCTTTGGCTAACGCGCCGTAAATTACCAGCACAATAAACGGAGGGTATACCGATGTTAATGCCGGTAAAGAAAAACGGATAATCTCCGTCAGCCCAAGATTCGACAGCAGCATGGATACCGCTGCCAGAATTACAACAAACATTTTGTAGGACTTTCCGGTTATCTGATTAAAATACGATGCACAAGCGCTAGTCAGTCCAATTGCAGTCACCAGACAGGCGATAGTGATGACAAAGGCTAAAAATACGCTGCCTTTAAAGCCAAAACCGTTGACGATATAGGCATGCAAGACATCAGCACCATTTGTCGCTGTGCGCGCTAACGGTAAACTGTAGGCACCAAGATAGAAAAGGCTGATGTAGACATAAATGAGCCCCACAGCAGCAATCAGCCCAGTAATCACCATATAACGAGTAATATTCTGTGCGCGATCTACGCCCCGAGATTTAATCGCGTTAACGATAATAATGCTAAATACCAGCGCGGCGAGCGTATCCATCGTCAGATAACCGTTGATCATTCCACTAGAAAATGGTGTTTCTACATATTCAGGGAAAGTAGAAAGCTCATTTCCCGCTGGTCGCCAAAAAGCATATAACCCCAGAAGCCCCAGCGAAACTACTTTAAGCGGGGACAAAAACTTCCCTACAATATCAATGAGTTTTAGTGGATTAAGCGAACAGATTATCACCGCGATGAAGAACACTAGGCTAAATATGCTCAAGGGCACCTGCCCAGAAAAAAGCGGATTAATACCAATTTCATAGGAAACCGTTGCCGTACGCGGCGTACCAAATAAAGGTCCTAGTGCAAGATAGCAAATAAGCGATAATAACAGGCCGAAATACTTCCCTGCGGGTTTCGTTAATTCAACTAACGAGCCATTTTTGCGCGCCATCGCGATAAGCGCGAGAACAGGCAGACCAACGCCGGTGATCAAAAATCCCGCAGCCGCATACCACAAGTTCTCCCCTGCTCTAAGACCAATAAAAGGTGGGAAAATAATATTCCCTGCGCCAACAAACAACGCAAATGTCATAAAACCTAATGTGATAATTTCTCTAATGTTCATATACAAAAGCCGCTTCGTGTCTGGTGTTTTCAGAGCAAAACTTTACCGATCACGCTGTTTGCGCACTCATCTAAAGTATTCACAAATTATGTCAATCGTTGCTTTGATTGAACTCGGCATACTGTCGAAGTACGACAGGCGCCGAAAGGCTTAATTTATCACATTTAATTATACTAAAGCGTCTGTATTATTTGATACGCTAATGATTATGATTAATAAATAATCAAGTTAAAGCTATTCACAGATATACAGTGTATGGTGATTTACCCTATACACGCCGAGAAAATCGTATGTCCTACCTTGATAGCTTGAAGCTCTATAGCAATCGTTCAGTACAAGTGATTTGCCCTAAGTGCTCACATTCTTCGGAGCAAAGCGCCTTAAAACTCCGTAAGAATACGACGCTGATTTGTACTTTCTGCGGCAATTATTTTTTACCCGATGAGCTAAAGCTCAAAACGCCCAAGTAAAAAGCTAGAAACAGACTGAATGAGAAAAGAAAATAAAAAAACCAAGCATGCTGGCTTCCCGTATCCCTCATCAAAAATGATGAGGGGTTGTTGGTACTCCCTTCCATCAAAAGATTAATTGTCAAACCCACCCTCTACAGCAGCCTGAATGATGCTAAGAGCGAAAACGACTTTATCACTGGCGGAGGACGAGGATGTGGTCAGGTTCTAGCGATCTGGCTGTCAGGGAAAGTGTGTTTTTTTATAATTTTCATATGGATAATTACCACCCTCATAATAACACTCGACTAACTCATATTTTATAAACAATGGGTTAAACATCATCTTTCCAGTTATTACAAAGAAACCTCACTTAAATTTCTTTCTCTGAATTCAATTATGCAAACTACCTTGAAAGAAAAAACCTAATGGTTACAAGACTGATGTGCCTGTGGAGTTGAACGTTAGCGGAGAGCAAAGGGACACTATAAGTTATAATATGCGTTAATTTAATAACTGTTTAAACATGAACTTGTAGAATATGCCAAATTAAAAATTCGTAAACTTGGCAAGAGAAATGTTATTAGCAAAATTATTAGGATGGAAAGCATCAAGTTATGAGATTTATTGTCAGGCATATCAAAAATTTGGTGGTAGTGTTTGTAATCATCCATCAGTGCTAAAACTCTTGGAGGAGAAATCCCCGAGTAAAATCCGGTTTTACCATAAAGAAATCAATGGCGAAATTGTTGGTGCAATCTTTACTGATAACCATGGCAATCTTAGCCATCCTTACAAAAAAATCCCAATTATTTTTGAAAACATAATACTTCCAATATGCCCTCAAAAAGGCGGTCGTTACCTCCCTGCAAAGTCTAAAGAATTATCCTTTAAGCACAAAAAACAATTTTTTAATTTAACGTACGGGATATTAAATCGCAGATCTATTTGCATCGTAAAAGAGAGTTTCTCCAAAAAAACACAGAAAAAAAGACAGGCCGAAATGAGGAGATTTCTTGCCAATGGTGGTTCAATAGTCCCTGTAACCGATTTCAGTAGCGATGAACTTAGCAAAATTTACCTAAAATTAATGAATATACGCTGGAAAGATAAGTATAAGGACAATTGTGTAAAAGAACTTGCTGATTTCATTGAAGCCATCAGACCCATGATTTTTGGCAGCGTATTGATGTTTAATGATACTCCTTGTGCATATGATTTAGTTTATAAAGCCGAGTGTAGTGATTGGATTTACTTTGATGACCATAATGGTGGTGTTGACACTAATATAAAAGAATTTAGCCCTGGAAGCCTTTTACTATCATGTAACATTAGTGACGCGCGGACATTGTGCCAAACCAAAAGCAAGGAATGTATATTCAGTCTTGGTAGATCAAATGATAAATGGTCATATAAAAAACTATGGGCTCATGAAGTAAAATTGGGTAAGTCGATATTTTAGCATAAACTAGATTTACTCTAGGTGCGTTGTAAAATACCCCCCCTACACCCTAAGAACCTTTCAATCAGTGGCATTATCGTATTAATGATAATGACATACATTATCACATGAATAGTGTGCTGATATAATTAGCGCCCTATTCTTTCCGGCCGTAGCAAGCAAATTAGCTTGATTTTTATTAGTATAATTAACTAGTTAATTATTTAATCATCAGCCGATAATTTTGTTATTTAACCTTTTTTAGCAACCATCTCATAGCGCGCTAAATAACATGCAAATAGTTTCAAGCGTTATTTATTGCCTTTTCCCAAGAATGTTCTATACCTAAAAGATTAAAAACTATACGGCAATAATTATCTTCCTTACTGTTAAGGAGTTAGTATGAACACTGAGTGCAATAATTTTCTCACAGTGACTCTCTTCACGCACAAAACTATATTATCTATTAGCAAATCAAACGAAATACATATTAACCCAAACCACCAAATAATAACCTGTCATAATATAGACCACAATAGTTTATCTTCAGTTCATCATATACATATTCCATCATACATTATCCGTGAATTTTTATCTTCAATTGATTATAAACTGTCATATATTAATTGTAATTGCCATTGTGACACTGACGTATTTCAAACAAAATGTATGGATACAGAAATATTCAATCTAGCTGTTAAGTATAATTCGATAAAAAACCCGACAAAAAATGAACGCAGCCATGCACGGATGCTTTCCCTCCTCGTTTTATCGTATTTTGAAAACAGTAAAGACTTCATTTCATTCCTAATGAGGAATACAAATCCCAGCCTGACATTTAAAGTAAAAGAGATCATCACAAGAGATATAGGTCATAATTGGTCACTTGAGTCTGTTGCTAACATTTTATGTATGAGTACTAGTTCTCTCAAAAAGAATCTGAAAACTGAAGGTTCAACGTACCGAGATATTATCACGCAGTGTAGAATGCAATATGCTGCAAAACTCTTGCAAACACACAACCATTTAGTAACTTACCAGTTAGCTAGCCAATGTGGCTACAGCCACCTATCCTACTTTATACATGTCTTCAGAAAATATTATGGTGTCACGCCTTATCAATATAGCAAAAAAGAAATTGCCGCTTAGTTGTCAATCAGCATATTAGCCGGTCTCTTGCACACGGACCGGCGTAAACCAAACCGCTATTCTGTAATTTATTCTTGTCTCATTCTCTTTTACGCTGCTTTTGCACCAGATCTCAGATCGAATCCTTCGGCATCTCTACGCGAACTGAAATAAATTGGTCTGACGGTATATCTATTTGATTATTTTTGACAAAATAACCACTAGCTATTTAAGGCTTTGTTAAGCTTTAGTTCATAAACTTTAACTTTTATAGCTTAAAAGGCACAACAATGACAAAATTCAGCAAGCTACAAATACAACTGCACTGGCTCACTCTAGTCTTACTTGCTGTGACTTATGCTGCTATGGAGCTACGTGGTTGGTTTCCCAAAGATTCAAATGCGTATCTTGCAATGAGAGCCACGCACTACAATGTAGGTGTATTGGTATGGCTGCTTATGTTCTTACGCTTGGGTCTGAAGCAGAAATACAAAGATCCGCGTATCGTTCCACAACCTCCTCGTTGGCAAATGACCGCTGCTAAGCTTATGCATATTGCGCTCTATGCAACCTTCCTTGCTTTACCCATTCTCGGCATTGCTCTGATGGCCTATGGTGGCAAATCATGGGATTTCTTTGGTTTCACCATCTCCCCCTTTGTCACACCTAACAGTGGAGTGAAGGCCACGATCAAAAACCTCCATGAAACCCTTGCTAATATCGGCTACTTTTTAATAGCGCTGCATGCAGCGGCTGCGTTATTTCATCACTACGTACAAAAAGACAATACATTGTTGAGAATGATGCCAAACAAAAAGATTTGAGTCCCAATTGCACACTGCAAAAAGGCGGCTTTTAGATTCAAAAACCGCCTCTCGGCAGTCGCGACACTGCTTTATTGCTTTCATTATTCTAGTGGATTTCCTTGGTACACGGGACAAGGTTTGAACTAGTACAGCCTTACAGTCGAGGGATTTTAAATCACCCTAAATTTATAGATATTTCATATATATAAATACTTTTGTCGCCAATAGATTGTCAGGATTTATCCTTTAAAATCAATTTAGTATAAGTAGCACAACACAGCAATGGCGAATATTACTCATCTGCGGCCCTTTCCTTTCGGCTAGATCCGAAAGAGTTTGCATGTAACACCCCCAACCGCATTTTCTTGACAGTCAGCTTTGTGCCAGAAGCGGAAGTAGCTAACAATAGTCTGTGTTGATCACCCCAGACCAGAGCAGACGTTCACAACCAGACCTTGGCTAAAGCCCCGAAAAGCCAATTGTGGCGATTAAGGGGAGCTTACCGGCCCTGCCGGTAAGCATTGTTGGGTTGACAACTCGGCTACGGCGCGACGCTGTAGGGGCCATCAGTATGATGAGACGGATGTCTGCGAAGTTTATAACCAGACTCGTGTAAGTCTGGGATGATTTATTACTTAAAATCAGCTCTGAATTGCTGATGGCCGCCTAGTGGATTGATACTAACGACCAGTTTCATCGCGAATTGAGAACAATGTCAGTTATTAGTCCTCCTCTTCATCGAATTCTTCATCATGTCCATGGTAGAAATCGTCATCATTAGGAGCTTGAGAGGCCTTAATGACTTCTTCTGCACTTACATCTTGAAGAGTCCCTTCAATATTGTTCAGGTCTTCAACTACTTCCTGGAATTTTTCAACTACATCAGCATCAGGTATTTTACCATCTGCGATGTCTTCCAGCACTTGGATTGAGGTATCGATATTTGATTGCTCACTCTTTACGCGAAGGGCTTCCTCACCAAATGGAATATCATCTAGAGATACCCAACGATTGCTATCGGGGCCGATATCACGCTCTTCCTCCAGTCTGTCACGCACCGTATTGTTGATGCCTTCGGCAATATCTATGTACTCCTCCGCAGTCTGTTTCAACAACAGGGCCCGCTCCAGTTCATCACTAACTTCTTGTTGCGTTACATCACACATATTTGTTCTCTCGACAAGACGCGCAGCGACATTGCTCCGGTGAAAGAAGCATAGAGGTGACAATGAATATAAGTCAACTTATAGATTAATCGTGATAACTTGATGTTTTTATTGCTTTGTTTTATTTTTAGTATCAAAATAATCAATTAAACTTTATTTTTTGTAATTTCCATTTATTTACAATCAAGTTAATTATTTTTCATTACTTAAATAGCTAATCAGGCATAATTATGAACAACAATAAACGAGCTCGTTGATGTAAAAGGACGTTTTTTACATTCATACTGGGCTGAAAGCTAGAAAACCAAAAAGTTAATATGCGATACACATCACACAAATAGACACTTTATGCACATTTCTGAACATAAAAAAAATATCTTTTGCACTCTTCTCTCAGGTGCAATCTCTCCCTTTCCGATCATTTATGATGCGGTTAGCGAACAGGTTCTTCTCCTCATTCTTAAGGCCCGGCAGCTTAATAGAGATCCAGAATTTAGCCCGTGGTTTGCGGAGCAGCACATGGTGCTTACAAAACTGCGAGGCCTAAGTAATAAAATTGAAAACATTTACTCTACTAAAAACTATACCCTTGATTTTAAAAATGAAAAACTAGATAGCCTCATGAATGCGCTCATTTTCATGAATCAGCTATATGCTGGTTTTGATAAGGGCAACGTTAGTCTTAAGACTTGGAGAGAAATGAACCGGCTTCCAGCAGAGCAGAGGTTCCAGTTTTCTCAACACAATAAACTCCTAGAAGAATTCATTCAGGACGACATGTTTGCAATTCTTCAGCATTTGAATAATTGTTCCCCAATCCCGCCCGAGGCACGAAAAGGCTACTGCCATCAAGATCTTTCAATCGCACACTCATGCAGCAATGATCTGCTTTCTCGGTTAAACCATTTTCATGAAATAGACTCGCTATCTATACTCGCTGAGGCAATTTACGACTTAATTACCGAGCTGCATAATTACAACATTGATATTCCTGCATGGCTCTCCAAATTTAAAAATGTATATACAAATTTCTTACTACCGAATAAGAGGGAAACCCCCGTTTTCCATGACTTCATAAAATTAATTAACGATGAGGGGCTTAACAACTTCATTGAAAGAATTGTTGAGCAGTGTGAACCTCATTATGCTGACTATCTGATAAACCAGTTTAAAGGTATCTATGCCTCTGAAATCATGCAGTGGTTGTCGAATGTTCAAATGTATTTTCAATACGCGCAATCAACACCATTTACATGGAAATTCAATACAGTTAAGTATGGAATCAGCACTGTCTCAGAAGAGGAGGAGCAGCAACCGTTACTGGCATGGGATAGCGATTATTGCCAGATCTCAATCAAGCGAGAGAATCTTTTGCAACTTATTCAATCTGCTACGTTGTATGATGCTGCCGACTCCCTAGCAGACTGCTTGATGAGAATTTATCGGGTTCCTGCCGAACAGATGATAAGAAATAAAGGCATTGTTCCGGCAGTCACTGACTCAGAATGTGAAGTCAAGAGTTCAGATAACTGGCTATTTAACACGATTTCTCAAGGTAATTATCAGAAGAAAATAGATAGTTTACATTCCTTTGAAAAATGGCATGTGAAGAATAAAACGTTGTTAATCAGCCGTAAAAATAAGCGTACAGAGCGTGTCAATGTTGAAGTCCGACTGGCAGGGTTGAAATCTTATGACCTATATATGGGCATCCCTGACGGGAACAGAATTAAAATTAAAGACGGTGTTTATGATCTTGTAAAAAACGATCCTAGTCTTCGTGTTGAAAGTACACTTAGTAACGTCTCACTTCAACGATATCACTCTCAAGTTAGAAAAATCATAGAAAAAGATATTGATAATCTGCTGCTTCAACAGCAGACCTATGATTCTAAATATCCGTACAGTAGCTCATATCACTCTATAAAGCCGCTATGGGGGAAAAGTCCAAAACCTGGAGAAAAATAAAATTACTGCTGGAAGTTAATCCTTATTGATTAGCTTCCGGTTGATTAAAGTATCGCAGTCTTAGTAATGCTTCACAATCTTATGCATTCAGTTCAAGGTAGACCTGCGTCATGATGACTATTGTTCATTCTAGGTATCAATTCCACATAACGTACTTTCTCAGACGATTTACTAGTGACCTCTAGGATTAATTTTTTTGAAAATAGTTAGTCACATTCAAATTACCAAGTTGTTATGGGCTATGACCGCTGTTCTAGAAACCAGCTGCTGCCAATTTTTTCGCAAATTATCTGTCATTTTGGGTTGGCGGATTGAATTACACATTGCTGCACGTGAAGGTGACATCAATGTTTTTACCTTCATCGTATACAGTACATTTTCATTAACTATTTTATTAAGGCGTTTTAGTGCTCTGTCCCGCTGTTCCTTACTTTCGAATGTCCATACAAACTCTTTAATTGTATGAAAAAAATTGTTAGTAAGCCCTTTATTTCCAGCAAACCCCTTAGAATTAACACTCATATTGATGAACCGTACATTATTCCCAAAATCCTTCATGATGTCGGATTCGACAATATTTCTAGTGGAAAAAATAATAGAGTAATATCGTTTTTTCATTATTTTACTCTCCCTGAATTGCAGACAAAAGTTGATCACTACTCAGCTTGCGAAACTTCGAGGCAGACTCGTGGCGGATCAGGCTATAGCTAGTATGGCTGACTTGGAACATACACCAACCACGTGTAATCAATTCCGTTGAGAGCAACATTAAATAACCATGATCAACAAAGTCGCGTTGAGCGAGCACTCCGATGCCTTTTAGTGACATCTGAAAACGAGTGATAACTTTTTGTCTGTTTAATTTTTCCATAGCAGTGCAAATCAATTCTGCTGTCTCAGAAGGGTCTATGGCCATGTTTCATTCCTGATTTCTTATCATGTAATCATACTAAGTGACTAGCAGCCAATACGCAACAAAAAAACACAAAATAAGTGTTCCAGGAACATATATTACTGCACTGAGATAAAAGAAATTGCCATTACCTGAAAAATAAGTTGACCCGCTCCTCGTTGATTCACACAGAATGGTTCTAGCAATGTCCGCAGATCGCTATTAGTTGACGTTCCCCCTCTGCAACTGTTAGTTTTTAGTTCTTAAATTATCAGCTCAAACTGCATTAGATATCCTCAAGTAAAACTCAGTACGTCTATACAGTATTGAGTCAGTTTTGTTGGAGTCAGCCCACGCGCGCCAACGCCCCCGCTTTTACTGGCTTTTCTTTGAACCTCATACATCACTCGCCTGCTCATACCAGCCTACTCGAGACAAATTTTTTGCCCCCTTTTTTGCCTCATTTAAAAATATTGCCGTCCCCATTTTCTGCGCTCCCAAGTGTTAAAATCATCGAAAAAAATTCCTTATTTCGAGTGCGTAAAAATTTGACTAAAGCGGCGGTCTTGGCTCGATGGAAAGGCCAACACAACCCCTCAAGGTTGGCGTCATCATCGGTTCCGTCATGGCTCTTAGGTTTGATATGGTCAACCGTGGTCGCGGGTATCGCTCAACCTTCACGCAGTCAGGATTGGCACAGGTGCTTATCACGGTGAAGAATGCCGCCCGAATGATGATCCACTTGCTACCGTAGCCACGCTCGTGGCGGCTCTTGCCCTGCTGATGGTTCTCCCAGCCAGTATTGCGGTGTTCATTACAATAGCCACATCGGTCTGTGGTCGTATTGCGACAGCCGTGCTTACGGCTGGCTCTTGGTATTAGTTTTGGCATACATCCCCAATAGAAAACACCATCAACAGTGGGCTATGAGAAAATTTAATGCATTGATTTTATAAAAAAATAAGATCACATAACGAGAAAACACAATCTATACTTCAATAAGTATTAATATGAAAACAATTTAATATGGTGTATCGCATGCAAAAGTTATCTACTTTAATTGACGAAAAAAAGGATGCTTTTGGAAATCATCCTTTTTTTTACTATCTTAAAGACTCGTCTGTTCCCTTGAATGAAAGGCTTTCCTTTCTACCTTATATTTCACATTTCGTTATGACATTTAGTGATATAAATAAATACGTTCTTCCATTCGAAACCCCAATGAATGATCTAGAATTAGCAGTAAATACACACGCCAAAGAAGATTCAAATCATTGGCCGTGGTTTATTAATGATCTGACAGAAACTGGAAATGATAAAAATATGCTCCTGTCTGACCTCATCAAAAAACTCTGGTCTGAAAAGCTGCACAGAAGTCGTATGTTGAGCTATAGCCTTATACAATTAGTTGTTAACCAACCAGCCCAGTTACGCTTAGTTGCTATTGAAGTTATGGAGGCTACCGGCAATAAAACATTTGAGGTTCTAACAGCTATTACTGCAGATTCTGATGTAAAACTCAAATATTGTGGAAGTTTACATCTTTCACATGAAAGTGGGCATACAATAGGTAGCCAAGATGAACTTATCGACACATTAGTTTTGACTAATGAAGAACTAGAACAAGCCAATAACATAATAAACTCTGGTTTTGATTCATTTACATCATTCTTTGATGAGTTGTTAGTGAACGTAAGCTCACATAGGTATAAAGCCTCTTAACGCTTAGATTTTGATACTGCTACCGACTCATATGTTCGTTCACAAGTTTATCCGGCGCTATAAGCGCGGTCAGCCTCTTTTGCATACTCTCTTGCTACTTCGTTTGATTCGCTGAGCAACTGGGTAAGCAATATGATGGTTTGGAACTTTGACGTGCTTGAGCTGACAGCACTGGAAAGTTTGCCGGTTTCACTATCTGCAAATTGCTGCCTGAGCTGTGCGAGCTGTTCCCGCAACCTGACAGCAGAACGCTGCGCATCAATAGCATCAGCCTTAAGCCGTTTGTTACCTTCGTCTGTATCTTTAACCGCCTGATTTGCTGCCTGTTGTCTACGTTGCTCTTCTGCACGTTCGTCTTCCTGTCGCTGGACTATAGCTTCAGAATCCTCTTTATCACGCTGCGTCCATTTCAACTGACAAGATTTATCTGTATCACAGTAGCCTGCTGAGTAAGCCCCTAATAACGACAAAGCCACCAGCGCGGTAGGGTTAATTCGGCAGTAGATATGAAAAAGGCCCCTCATAGGGAGCATATGAAGATTCTTAAATACTTACATCGAAAATTGCTGTGCCCACTCAGTTATCTGCTGCGGATAGATAAACCGAATGTTGCATGGGTGGAGAGGATTCTGAACTGCTTCTAAATACCCGACACAGGGATAGCTTTTGGGTCGATTATTGAACACATAATCAGCAATATCAGCTTCATCAGTAAGGTCATCATTTGCAAAACATGTGGATCTGCCCCATAAATCATATTCAGCTTCGTTCAGTAGCAGCCCCATGAGTTTTCTTGGCGGTAAGTTAATACGAATATAGATTAGCTAAACTAGAGATAATGGTACTGAATACTGAAAAAATATAGGGAGGTGAACAAAAACCCTAAGTGCAACGAACCATAGTGTTCCGCCCTATCCTCCCTGATGATATTTGTTATGGCTTATGCCCGTACAAGAGCTCAGTATAATGCTCATCAACCTTGCCACTACGTTTACCATCTACACCAAAATAGCGATCTTTTCGGCATAGTCTCTCTGTACTATCACAAAAGACACCATTAGAAAAAGTGAAAGCAGAATGATCGAAATTACCTTGAGCTGTTAGCCGCTTCCCCTTCTTCTTGCCTAAGTACCGAGTAGTCAGTTCTGCAGATACACCTTTATCATTAGCACAAAAATACACATCACAAACAACCCCGTCGGTAGGAGAGCGTGGACTACTTTTCGTTGTATTAGCCATCACATTCGCAGAAAGAGCCCCTAATGATAGGGCGATAACAACCAGTAATTTATTGACCAAAATTCCCCTCCAGAGTAGTCGCTAGCCACATTTTCCTCACCAGATTCACTGGCTAATATTCAGTATATAGTAACGCTAAGGCCCCTAAAGCTACATTACAAAAATCCTATATCTGCCAGATATCATTCACTAACCTTGATACCTTGGAGATTACTTCGTTACTACTTTACGCAGTTCTAAATTCGGGAGTGAGCAGCATATTCGTAGTCCACTAGCCATCAGGAGCAGGCTATATCAGGACACAAAAATGCATCGCAAACGGCAAGATATGATAGGAAGATTGCGATAGTTCCTGCTGTGGGGGATCAATAATATTATGAAAGTGAATTCTGAAGGGGAAAAACAGGCACAAAAAAACCGCCTCTCGGCGGTCACGACACTGCTTTATTGCTTTGATTATTCTAGTTAATTTCCTTGGTACCCGGGACGAGACTTGAACTCGTACAGCCTTACAGCCGAGGGATTTTAAATCCCTTGTGTCTACCGATTCCACCACCCGGGCTAAGGAAATTTGGAGGCGCGTTCCGGAGTCGAACCGGACTAGACGGATTTGCAATCCGCTACATAACCGCTTTGTTAACGCGCCAAAATCTTTAGCTTTTAACTTAGACTCGCACTTTCATGCCAGCTTTTAAATTTGGAGCGGGAAACGAGACTCGAACTCGCGACCCCGACCTTGGCAAGGTCGTGCTCT
>Ga0308156_1000710_pt1 | contig 55253 bp, 66 predicted proteins | sample PhyAR2_FD_201041 | JGI IMG/M metagenome (GOLD analysis project Ga0308156, IMG submission 201041) | Phyllosphere microbial communities from UC Gill Tract Community Farm, Albany, California, United States - DLSL A.R2 | ecosystem: Host-associated > Plants > Phyllosphere > Unclassified | place: USA... | reverse complement strand
ACGTCGCTGAGGTCGTCACCATCCCATTATGCGCGATCCGACGGGCCGATATTCCCATCTCGAGCTGGAGATATTCCACGCTCGAGACTTAGGGAAACCTAAGAATCCACGGGGAATCCCCGGTACGCCAGGACTTTCGCCGCGACTGTCGCGGCGCGGAGCGGGAGAGAGGGGTGTGGAAGGATCGTGGCATGGCGGAACGCTTGAGCTGGCCCGATGTCCTCACCTCCCTTCTCGAAGGGCGAGACCTCAGCGTGTCGGAATCGACGTGGGCGATGCGGCGTGTCATGGCGGGGGAGGCGACGCCCTCCCAGTTGGCCGGATTCCTGGTCGCGCTGCGCGCCAAGGGCGAGACGGTGGAAGAGATCGTCGGGTTCCGTGATGCGATCCTCGAGGCCGCCGTTCCCCTGCCTGTCCGTGCCGAGGTCCTCGACATCGTCGGCACCGGTGGCGACCGTTACGGCACCGTCAACGTCTCGACGATGGCGGCGGTGGTGGCGGCGGCATCCGGAGTCCCCGTGGTCAAGCACGGCAACCGTGCCGCGAGCTCGGCCTCGGGGTCGTCGGACGTCCTGTCGTCGCTCGGGATCGCGCTCACTCTCGACCCGGCCCACGTCGCCGAGACCCTCGAGCGCACCGGGATCACCTTCGCCTTCGCGGCCGCCTTCCACCCAGGTTTCCGTCACGCCGGGCCCACGCGGTCGGAGCTGGGCGTGCCGACGGTCTTCAACTTCCTCGGTCCGTTGTGCAATCCCGCCCGCGCGGAGGCGAACGCGGTGGGTGTCGCCCACCTCGACCGCGTCCCGCTCATCACGGGTGTGTTCCGCACCCGCGGCGCCACGGCGCTCGTGTTCCGCGGCGACGACGGCCTCGACGAGCTGACCACGACGGGGCACAGCCGCCTGTGGGAGATCAGCCGCGGTGACGTCCACGAGCACGATCTGGACCCTCGGGATCTCGGCATCCCTCTCGTCGAGATCGAGGCACTGCTCGGGGGGACTCCCGATCACAACGCCGAGGTCGTGCGGCGGACCCTCGCGGGCGAGACCGGGCCGGTGCGCGACATCGTGCTCCTGAACGCCGCCGCCGGGCTCGTGTCGTACCGCTTGTTCCAGGATGCCGCGCAGGTGCAGCGACCGATCCTCGAGCGGCTCGCCGAAGCGATGGCCGACGCCGCCGCCGCTGTGGACGACGGGCGGGCTTCCGCCAAGCTCGAGGCGTGGATCTCGACCACGCGGGAGCTCGCGGAGTAACGCATGAGACCGTTGGACGCCCTGAACGAGATCGCGTATCTGCTCGAACGCGAGAGGGCGTCGCGGTACAAGTCGAAGGCCTTCAGGACGGCGGCCGCCGCGATCGACGGTCTGAGCGACGCGGAGTTGCGGGATCCCGGACTCCGTCGGCGGCCCGGGATCGGGGACTCGACGTTCGCGGTGATCCAGCAGGCGCTGGCCGGCGGTGTGCCCGAGCGGCTCGCCGCCCTCCGTGAGACGAAGGGCGCCGTCGGCGGTGAGGCCCTCCGCGCCGCGCTGCGGGGCGACCTGCACAGCCACAGCGAGTGGTCGGACGGGGTGACGCCGATCGAGGCGATGGTCGAGGCGGGACGTGCTCTCGGGCACGAGTACCTGGCCCTCACGGACCATTCCCCGCGTCTCACCGTGACGAACGGATTGTCTCCCGCGCGGCTGCGGGAGCAGCTCGAGATCGTCCGCGGCCTGAGCGGCGGGGGCTTCACCCTGCTGTCGGGGATCGAGGTCGACATCCTCGACGACGGCGACCTCGACCAGGAGGACGCGCTGCTGCGCGAGCTCGACGTGGTCGTGGCATCCGCGCATTCGAAGCTCCGCGTGGAGCGGGAACCGATGACGCGGCGACTCGTCGCGGCGGCGAGTGATCCGCGTGTCGACGTCCTCGGACACGTCACGGGGCGGCTCGTCGAGGGGGCGCGGGGAACGCGTCCTCCTTCGGAGTTCGATGCGCGAGCGGTCTTCGCCGCGTGCGCGGCGTCGGGGGTGGCGGTCGAGATCAACTCGCGCCCCGAGCGGCAGGACCCTCCCGATGAGCTGATCGCGATCGCGCTCTCCGAGGGGTGCCTGTTCTCGATCGACTCGGACGCGCACGCGCCCGGGCAGCTGTCGCTGCTCGACTACGGGGCGGCGCGGGCGGATGCCGCGGGCGTCCCCCACGAGCGCATCGTGACGACATGGACCCTCGACAGGGTGCGGGAGTGGCTCGAACGCGAGCGGTGATCCGCGGGAGGTCGTGCCGTCAGCGGGGCAGGACGGCCAGGGCGCGGCTCATCGACGAGCCGAGGTTCCATCGTTCGGCGAGGGCTTCCGCGGCGGCGCGGCGGTCGTCGCCCAGCGGCCGCAACACGTCGTCCGGTGCGTCCAGGTCGAGATCGCGCACGACCCGTACGACGGTGGGGGCGACGGCGAGGTAGTCGGCGGCCGCCAGGATCTTCGCGCGTTGCGCGGGCGTGCCAGCGGAGCCCTTCTCGGCCGCGGCGAGGATGCCGTCGAGATCGCCGTGGGCGGTGAGCAGGGCCGTGGCCGACTTCTCGCCGATGCCGGCGACGCCGGGCAGGCCGTCCGAGGGGTCACCGCGCAAGACGGCGAAGTCGGCGTACTGCGCCGCGTGGATGCCGTACTTCGACATCACCGCCGCGTCGTCGACGAGCTCGAGGTTGCTCATCCCGCGGGCCGTGTAGACGATGCGGATCTCGCGCTGATCGTCGATCAGCTGGAAGAGATCGCGATCGCCGGTGACGATGTCGACCGGAACGTCCGCGGTGGTCGCGAGAGTGCCGATGACATCGTCGGCTTCGTGTTCGGCGGCCCCGACGACGGGGATCCCGAGGTGCGCGAGCGCGTCGCGGATGAGAGGGATCTGGGCCAGCAGGGCCTCAGGGGTCTCTTCGCGGTCGGGCCCGGTCGCTACCCCCTCGACGACACGGTGCGCCTTATAGGTGGGGAGGAGATCGACGCGCCAGGCCGGGCGCCAGTCGTCGTCCCAGCACGCGACCACACGGGTGGGGCCGTACGTCGAGACGAGCTTGGCGATCATGTCGAGAAGACCCCGCACCGCGTTGACCGACGTGCCGTCGGCGGCTCGCACCTTGTCGGGCACTCCGTAGAACGCGCGGAAGTAGAGGGACGCGGTGTCGAGGAGAAGGAGCTTCTCGGACGGGGATGCCATGTGCTCAGGGTAGCCAAGCGGTCACCTGGCGGCGTCCGCTTCCTCGCTCCCCGACAGTCCCTCTCGGCCGCTGCGTCGGCGGCCGTTCGGAGGTTGGCTCTCACCCTCGACGGGCCGTCGGAGAGGCCGGAACGAGTGGATGGGCAAACGATCAAGACGAGGAGCGGATGGCTCAAGATCGTCTTCCGGAGTGGCCTGTCGGGTGAAATCCCCGAGCTCGAGGTTCTTCGGGGCGAGCCGCGATGAGATCAGCAGCGTGACGAGCCCGGCCGCGCATCACCCGCGAAGAAGGTGCGGCGGGTGCTCTCCATCTTTCTGGCGCGTACGGGACCGTGATGCATGCCAGAAATCCGAGACGCGTTGCGGGCACGGTTTCGGTGGATCGGTGACAAGACTGCTCCGGACTACCGCGCGGACGTCACCGGCTGGTGGCGTGATGGCCATATCGTCAGCCAGATCGGGCCGGCCCTCGCGGGGTTGTTCGAGGGCGAACCGCCGAACGTCGTGATGGGCACGCAGTCACGCGGGAGCCTGCTCGGCATCCTGGTGGCCCTGAGTCTGGGCGTCGGCTTCGCTGAGGTCCGCAAGAACAATGGGCCGTCCGCCGACAGCGACGCGTGGTGGGAGGTCTTGACGGCGCCCGACTACCGAAACGAACACCTGAGCCTGGGACTGCGGCGGTCGCTTCTTCGAGCGAGCGACCGGGTGCTCTTCGTCGATGACTGGATCGCCACCGGGGCGCAAGCCGACGCCTGCAGAGCGTTGGTCGAGATGAGTGGTGCCCGCTGGATCGGTGCCGCCGTCGTCGTCGATGGTCTGACTCGCCCGAATCTTCGTCGTTCGCTCCGGGTGAAGTCCTTGCTCCACATTCGCGACCTCGGTTGAGGCGGGCCCATTCAACGGATCCGACTCAGCCGCCGGTCGTCGTCCATGTGATCGAGTCGCCGGAGTAGAGCCCCACCTCGACGCTCCCCTTGTCGGCGCCGGCGAACGGCGTGTCCTGGACGAGGTAGTACGTGACCGTCTCGCCGGGGGCGATGGGCTCGGCGATGTCGTAGCGGCTGGGGTAGGCGTCCGTGACGGACGGGTCGTACGCACCGTCGAGGTAGCTTCCGTCGGAGGAGCGGTAGCTCGACGAGAAGCGGAGCTGCCACCCGTCCGGGTCGATGGCCTCGTCGGTGAGGTTGGTCATCTCGACGGGAACCGCGACCAGTGATCCGGATGCCGAGAAGGGCGCCGGGCTCGCCGACGTCATCTCCGCCGTGATGTCGACGGGGGCGAGTGCGCGAATCGACCAGACGTCGTCACCGGTGTCGGAGTCGATGATGGTCTGCTCGGTTCCCCACATCAGCTCCGCCTGCGAGCCGTGTCCGGGGGCGACGGCCAAGCGCTGCGCGAGGGTGAAGGTGTCGGTCTCGGGATCGGGGGCGGGGTACGCGGATGACGTCAGGCCGGAGAGGATGGCGGAGCCCAGCGCGACGATGATGCCGAGAACGGTGATCACGATCGCGACCACCGCGGGGACACGGGCGCTGCCGCGGCGCGCCAGCTGCACGATGGCGAGCACGAGAGCGGTGACCAGCAGCAGCCAGACCAGCGGCGATGACGAGAAGGCGAACAGGGCGCCCACGCAGGCGATGATCAGAGCCGTGATGCCGAGACCGCGCCGCGGAGGTCGCGGACCCTGCGGGACAGGGGCCTGGACGAATCCCGGCGGGTGAGCGAGGTCGGGGTGCGGGCTCGGCCACGGCGCGGTCGACGGCGCGGCGGGCAGGGTCGCGACGGGACCGGCTGGGCCGTACCCGGCTGATGCGGGCCCGTACGCCGCGAACGGCGGGCGCCGGCCCTGCGGTGTGTCATTCGTCATGTCGCCTCCCCGGGTCCATGGTACGAAGGCGGGACCGCCGGGGCGATGTCCGGGGGAAAGTCCGCGCTCCGCACACGACCTAGAGTGGCGGGATGTCTTTCGGATCGGCCCGCGTCCGCCCCTCGTCGACCGCGCCCTGCCCGTGCGGCGGGGGAGATTTCGGTCGCTGCTGCGGGCCGATCCTCGACGGAGACGCGGCGGCGTCGGCGGAGCGTCTGATGCGTTCCCGCTACACCGCGTACGCCGTCGGTGACCTCCCGCACCTCGTGCGGTCGTGGCATCCGCGGACCCGCCCGGACGACCTCGAGCTCGACGACGACACCGTCTGGGAGGGGCTCACGATCGAAGACGCGCGCGAGGAAGCGGATACGGCCGTCGTCTCGTTCCGCGCGGCGTGGCGGCGCGGTTCCGAACGGCATGTCCTGTCCGAGCGCAGCCGATTCGTCCGGCGTGCGGGGCGCTGGGTGTACGTCGACGGGGATGTGAGCTGAGGCCGTCAACCCCGCGAGGGCGTGTCGGAGGTCGCGCGTAAGGTCGTGATCCATCGCCCCAGGAGAGGAGCCGCATGATCCCCGACAGACTGCGCGACCTGCTCGAGAAGCCGTATTACGGCGCGCTCGGCACGGTTCGTCCCGATGGCACGGTGCAGGTGAACCCGATGTGGTTCGAGTACGACGGCGAGCACCTTCTGTTCACGCACACCGTGACGCGGCAGAAGTACCGCAACCTGCAGCACAATCCGTCGATGAGCTTCATGGTCTACGACCCGGCGCAGCCGTACCGCTACATCGAGGTACGCGGGCGACTGGTCGACGAGGTCGCCGACCCCGAGGGCGCCTTCTACGTGCACCTCGGACAGCGGTACGGAAACCCCGAGCAGCAGGCTCCGCCGGACCGGGCGGATCGAGTGATCCTGAAGATGTCGATCGAGAAAGCCGGAGGACAGTGACATGGAACGCATCGTGATCATCGGGGGCCACGGGAAGGTCGCCCTGCACCTGGCCGGTCTCCTCTCGGAGCGTGGCGACGAGGCGGTGTCGGTCATCCGCAATCCCGACCAGACGGCCGATGTCGAGAAGGCGGGCGGAACGCCGCTCGTCCTCGACGTCGAGAAAGCGGACGTCGAGGCGCTCGCCGAGGCCTTCGCCGGAGCGGATGCCGTCGTCTGGGCGGCCGGCGCCGGAGGCGGGGATGCCGATCGCACGTACGCCGTGGATCGGGATGCCGCGCAGCGCGCGGTCGACGCGGCCGGCGTCGCGGGGGTGCGCCGCTTCGTCATGGTGTCGTGGATCGGCTCGGTACCGGACCACGGCATCTCGCCCGACGACTCGTTCTTCGCGTACGCCGACGCCAAGCTCGCCGCGGACGACCACCTGCGCGCCAGCGACCTCGACTGGACCATCCTCGGCCCGGGAACCCTGACCCTCGACCCGCCCACCGGACGCATCACCACGGCGCCGCAGGGCTCCGCCGAGGTGGGACGTGCCGATGTCGCGGCGGTCGCGGCGGCGGCGCTGCTCCAGTCCGCGACGATCGGACGGTTCATCCGGTTCGGCGCCGGCGACACGCTGATCGCGGAGGCGATCGTCGAGGAGAAGACCGCTCCGTCCGAGTGAGCGCCACCCTCCGAGCCCGATCTACTCCCCGGCGGTGTCGTCGTCGTCGATCACGATGACGCCGTCGGGGATGGGCTCGCTGAGCAGCGGCTCCGCGGCGAGGGTGAGATCGATCGTCGCGCGGAGAAGGCCCCCCGCGGTCGCGGAACGCAACAGCTCGATCTGATCGAGCTCTCCCAGCGGAGCGATCGCGGCGAGTTGCCACGCCCGTTCGAGCGCGTCTTCGGACAGCTCGACCTCGGGGTCCCACCGGCTGCCGCCGAAATGGACCGCCCGGCCGAGCACGCGTCGGACGATGCGCTCCGCCTCCTCGAGGAGGGGAGTGAGGGCATCGTTCCACTCGAGGTCGGGAAGGGCACGGACGTCGGCTCGCGGGTAGGGGTCGTCGTCGAGCCACGCGACGATCTCGAACCGTTCCGTGCCACGGGCGACGATCTGGAGCTGGTCCGCCTCGGGGAGCACGTGGCTCAAGCGGGCCATCGTGCCGATCGCGAACCGCTGGTCTCCGCCCCCGGTCTCGGTTCCGCGCTCGATGAGGACGACACCGAACGCGGGGTCGGACTCGTCGAGCAACCGCCCGAGCATGACGAGGTAGCGCTCCTCGAAGATCCGCAGCGCCAACGGCGTGTGCGGGAAGAGAACGGCTCCCAGAGGGAACATCGCGGTACCCATCGCCCCAGTCAACCAGGGTCGCGACCGACCGGGGTCGGAGAAGGCGAAGTCGTGCCCTTCCCACGGGGTCGGTCCGATTCCGCGCGGCAGCGCCGTGACGACGGCTCGACCGCAGGCGGCGTCACCTCGGGGGTCGCCCCACCGGCGCGCTCCCCGGAGGAGCGGCCCCGGGTGTCACCCCTCGCCGTCCCGCAGCGTCTCGTGCACGCGGTGCAGATCCATGAGGAGCGACCCCACCAGCACCCAGTGGGCGGCGGACGGCGTGCGGATCTGCAGCGGGCGGGTGAGCGCGGGCTCCTCCGTGGCGATGGGGAGGTCGGCCCCCGTGTCCACCGCGAACGCGCGGCGGACGTCGTGCGCCGCGCGATGAAGTTGTTCGGCGATGGCGCGCACCGAGGGTTCCTCGGCGATCGTCGCGTCATAGCCGTCGTAGACGGCGCGGGTCATGCCGATCGCCTGCGTCACGACCGGGGTGAAGCGATCGAGGAGATCCTGCATCGCGAGCAGATCGGTCCGGTGCCGGCCGCTCCGGGGGTTCAGAGACAGCGAGTCGGCGCCGTCCGCGATGGCGGTGGCCGCGGCATCCCGGACCGGGCGCAGCAGCCGCGCCTCGAGCAGGAGCTCCTCGAGGGATGCCGGGGTCTGCGGCGTCTCGAGGGCCCGGGCGAGGCGCTCCAGGGCCGCGGCGAGTTCGCGCCCCAGGAGCTCCAGCTTCTCGCGCGCGGGCGGCACGAGCACAGGCGGGACCAGGGCGACGTTGACGACGATGCCGACGAGCGCGCCGATCAGCGTCTCGAGCACGCGGTCGACGGCGTAGTTGGGCGTGGCGGTGCCCAGGGCGAGGACCAGGATCGCGCTGATCGCGACCTGGTTGGTCGCTCCGGGCGACATGCGCAGCGCCCACGCGATCACCAACGCCACTCCCGCGGACAGGAGGATCACCCAGGTCGGGCTGCCGAGCGCGATGCCGAGGAGGGAGGCGATGACGACACCGACCACGACACCGACGCTGCGTTCGACCGCGCGGGTGAGCGACTGGTTGATGCTGGGCTGGACCACGAGGAGAGCGGCGATGGCGGCGAAGATCGGCGGTGGCCCCTGCACCAGCCAGCCGGCGACGAGCCACGCCGCGACGGTGGCGATCGCGGACTTGGCCACCTGCAGGAACGGCGCGCGTCGTTTCGTCCGGAACGACAGGCTTTCGCGCATGAGTCGCGAGGGGAGCGAGTTCACGGTCACTCCGGTCGGGCGACGATGGCGGCGGCGTTCTCGGCGACCCACCCCATGAGCGGAAGGACGTGCGTCATGAGGTCGCGGCCGCGGTCGGTCAGTCCGTACTCCACGCGCGGAGGCACCTCGGGATAGGCGGTCCGGAGCACGAGGCCGTCGGCCTCGAGCGTCTTGAGCGTGCTCGCCAGCATCTTCTCGCTGATCCCCGACACGTTCCGGCGCAGGACTCCCCAGCGTTGGGTCCCGTCCGACAGCGCCATCAGCACGAGGATGCCCCACTTGCCCATCACGTGGTCGAGAACGATGCGCGTGGGGCAGCCGTCTGAGAAGACTTCCGGATGCTCTGCCCGTATTTCCGCAAGACTGACGCTCATGTGAGTACCTAACCAGAAAGTGGGTACCAGCATTCCGGAATGTGCGGGATGCGGATGCGTTGGGGTCGGCGTACCGACCGAAAGGACACTCCCATGACCCTCCTCGTCACCGCCGCCTCCGGACACCTCGGCCGTCTCGTCGTCGACGCTCTGCTCGAGCGCGGCGTCCCGGCATCCGATGTCGTCGCCGGCGTCCGCACCCCCGCCAAGGCGAGCGATCTCGCCGACCGCGGCATCCGCGTCGTCGAGTTCGACTACGCGCGTCCCGAGACCCTCGCTCCGGCGCTGGACGGGGTGACCCGCGTCCTGCTGATCTCCGGGACCGACGCCGATCGGGTCGCCGGGCACGGCAACGTCGTCGACGCGGCACGTGCGGCGGGCGTCGAGCGTCTCGTCTACACGAGCGCTCCGCGCAACGACGAGATCGACTACGCGCTCGGTGCCGATCACAAGGCCACCGAAGCGCTCATCGCCGCCTCCGGCGTCGAGGCCACGATCCTGCGCAACAACTGGTACACCGAGAACTACCTCGACGCGGTGGCGCGCGCGGCCGAGACGGGTGAGATCGTCGCCGCCGTCGGAGACGCCCGCGTGGCCAGCGCGAGCCGTCGCGATTATGCCGAGGCCGCCGCGATCGCGCTCATCGGGGACGATCTGCGCGGACAGACGCTCGAACTGGGCGGCGACGTCGCGTGGACCTACGACGAACTCGCGGTCGCGGCCTCGGAGGTCCTCGGGCGCCCCGTCACCTACACGGCCGTGACCGTCGAGCAGCTCGCCGCCGGTCTGGAGGCCGCGGGGCTGGACGCGGGCACCGCCGCCTTCGTCGCGGGCATCGACGACGCGATCGCCCGCGGCGCGCTGGGACAGACCGACGGTACGCTGTCGCGTCTCCTCGGCCGCCCGACCACTCCGCTCGCGGAGGGCCTGCGCGCGGGTCTCGCCGCGCGATGACCGGACGGCGTGGGGTGCCGTCCTCGTCGGCACCTCACGCCCCCGCGGTCGCCTCGCGCCGAGCCGTGAGGTGGCGCTGGCGCATCGCGAGGAAGAGCGGGAACGTGAACGCGAACGCGGTGAGGCCCGAGAGCACGACGTACAGCCACCCGAACCGCATCCCGATGCGGCGCGCCTCGACGATGACGAACACGCTCCCGGCGACGGCCACGACGAGCAGATCGACCGTGATCGACGACACCGCCGGGCCGCTCCCGACGAGGTCGCCGAGGAAGTCGCGCATCTGCACGATCGCGAGGGCGTTGAAGGTCCAGGTGCCCACCAGTCCCGCGATCGACAGGACGAGGTACAGCACGGCGGTCGCCGTCCAATGGCGTCGAAGCTCGCTCATGCCCCGATCCTGCCGCAGAGCCGATGTCGGTGGCGGGGGCTAGCGTCGAAGGATGGATGCCGCATACGCCGAGCGCATGCTCGACGACCGCCAGCGCGAGGTCGACCATCGCCTCGCGCGCTTGAGCGAAGACGAGGCGAGCCTCCGTCACGATCGGGCGGATGCCACGGCCGACGACGAGCACGATCCCGAGGGCTCGACCCTCTCGGGGGAGTGGGCGCAGGTCGACGCCCTGCGACGGGGTGCCGAGGCCGAGCGCCGCGAGATCCAGGCCGCACGGGACCGCATCGCCGCGGGCACTTTCGGGGTGTGCGAGAACTGCGGCCGTCCGATCGGCGACGCCCGGCTGGAGGCGCGCCCCTTCGCCCGCCGCTGCATCGCGTGCGCGGTCTGACGAGCCGGCGCAGACCTAGGCTGGGAGCATGGAACCGGTCCTGATCGCCCTGCTGTTCGCCAACGCCGTCTTCAACGCGGTCGTGTGGCCGCGGTTCTACGCGCGGGTCGCGAAGGACCCGCGCGCGAAGGACGCCGCGGGCAAGGCCACGCCGTTCCTCATCGTGCACACGGTGCTGATCGGTCTCGCTCTCGTGCTGGCCCTGGCGTCGTTGATCGCGGCGATCGCCGCGCTCGTCTCCTGACCCTTCGGTAGAATGGGGCGGCGGGTTCGCCCGCCGCACGCAGTGCAACTACCTACCGGCTCGGCAAGGCGGCACGTTCCCCCGCCCCCGGAGACCGCTCTATGACTCTGCCCGTGACCACCCACCGATCGCTGATCCACCACACCGGTCTCTGGTACTTTCCGGTGGCGTTCGTGGCGCGACTGCCGTTCGCCATGATGACCGTGGGCGTCCTCGCCCTGGTCGTCGCGGTGCGCGGATCCGTGGCGCTCGGTGGGCTCACCTCGGCCGCGGTCGGGCTGGGCGTCGTCGTCGCGGGCCCGGTGCTCGGCGACCTCGCGGATCGATTCGGACAGCGGCGTGTGCTGGTTCCGGTGGGTCTGGCCAACGGCATCCTGCTCTCGCTCTTCCCTCTCGTCGTCGCGGCGTCGAGCGCCGACGCGCTGCTGCTCGCATCGGCGGCCGCGATCGGCCTCACGGGTCCGCAGACCGCGGCGATGTCGCGCAGCCGGGTCATGGCGCTCATCGGTGACCGTGTGGACCCCGAGCGTCGTGAGAGGACGTTCTCCCGGGCGATGGCCTACGAATCCGCCGCCGACGAGACGGCGTTCGTCATCGGTCCGTTCGTGGTCGGCCTGCTGGCCGCGGTGATCGCCCCGTGGGCCCCGATCGCGGGCGCGGCGGTGCTGAGCTTCGTCTTCGTGACGGCCTTCGCCCTCCACCCTACCGGTCGTACGGTGCCGGAGCGGTCCCAGCGCGCCGCGATGGCGCCCGTGCGCGAGCTCCTGCACCCGCGTCTGCTCGTGCTCGTGGCCTCGGTGTTCGGCGTGGGACTGTTCTTCGGCTCGACCCTCACGTCACTCACCGCCTTCATGGAAGCCCAGGGTGCGCCCGAGGCCGGCGCCCTGCTCTACGGCGTCATGGGCGTGGGCTCGGCCGTGCTCGCCCTCGCGGTCGCCGCGCTCCCCGCCCGCTTCTCGCTGCGCTGGCGGCTCGTCGCGTTCGCGAGCATCCTCACGGCCTCGGCGGGCGCGTACACCGTCGGCGGGTCCGTCCCGACCGTCACCCTCGTGCTGTGCCTCATGGGCATCGGCGTCGGTCCATCGCTCGTCACGCTGTTCAGCCTCGCCGGGCACCGCGCTCCGCGGGGCCGCACCGCATCGACGATGACGGTGCTCGCCTCCGCCCTGACGCTCGCGCAGGCGCTGGCGTCGGCGGTGACCGGCACGGTCGCCGAGCAGGTCTCGGTCGAGACGGCGATGCTGTTCCCCGCGGGCGCGGCGCTCCTCGTCCTGGCGATGGCCGGAGTGAACGCCGCGCGCAGCGACCGCTGGGACGAGCGCACCCTCTGACCCTCACGCCGGCAGCGGGTAGCGCCGCCGGAGGAGAAGGCGCTGCGCGAGCGTCCACACGGTCGTGACCGTCAGATACAGCGCCGCCGCGAGAGGGACGAACAGGGCCACGACCGCGGTGGTGAACTGCAGCACCCCGACCATGCCCGTCATCCACGTCGGGGCCGACGGGTCGGTCGCGGGGCGGAGGAGCCGCCGGGTGAGCTCTGCCACACCGGCGATCACGACGACGAGCGCCGCGAACACGCCGAGGGTCGTGGCATCCACCGTCCCCGACGTCAGGGCGCCGACCAGGCTCGTGCCCAGGGGCACGCCGAGCAGGTCGTGGGTCAGGAGCGTGTTGGCGTGCCCGCCGACCGTGGGGTGCAGGAACACCGCGTACAGGAGCCCGACGATCGGCGCCTGCGCGAGAAGGGGCAGACAGCCGGCGGCGGGCGAGGTGTTCTCGTCGCGATACACCTGCATCGTCTCGCGCTGCAGGCGTTCGGGGTTTGTGCGCCAGCGCTCCCGGAGCTGACGCAGGCGGGGAGCCAGACGCGCTCGCGTCTGTTCGGCGCGCGCCTGGGACACCCCCACCGGGATGAGCACGAGGCGGACGACGAGGGTCACGGCGACGACGGCGAGAGCCGCGGCGAGTCCGCCGGTGAGGGGCGCGAAGATCGCGGTGAGAGCGAGCAGGGCTTGGGTGGTGAGGTCGAGGAGGACGGCGAGCGGGGGAAGAGCGAAGAGGTCCATGAGGGTTTCCGTTCGTGGCGGCGATCAAGGGATCAGCGCGCGCCACCGGTCCCTCCGGAACGGATGCCACAGGCCACCGTCAGCGGACGGTGCGGGGAGGAGGGGCTAGGCGGCGCGGGCCACGAATCCCGGCGCTCGAGGGCGGGGGTGCCCCGCGGCGTCGGGGTCGCTCTGCGCGAGGGGAGCGGACGGGTCGATCGGCCGTGCCGCACGTGGCGCCACCCCGGCGAGGAGCGCCGGCAGCACCACGAGGACGATCGCGACGGTGATGACCACGGCCGCGGCGAGGACCACCGCGAGAAGCGGTGCCCCGGTTCCCGGCGTGAGAGCCAGCTCGGCGGTCGCGAGGAGCAGGTTCAGCAGAGCGATCAGCGATGCGATCATGTGCGCCCTCCCCTCGACGTCCCTTCCACGCTAGCAGGGGCCGGTCGCTACGCTGAGGCCATGACCACCCTCGTTCTGACCATCGTCGGCGATGACCGTGCGGGCCTGGTGTCGTCCGTCGCCGACATCATCGACGTCCACGGCGGCAACTGGGAGAACAGCGAACTCGCGGAGCTCGCGGGGGCGTTCGCCGGCATCGTCGAGGTGTCGGTCGCCGCCGACCACGCCGACGCCCTGCGTGTCGCGCTCGAGGGCATGGCCGGAACCCTCGCGGTGACCGTGCACACCGGGGCGCCCGAGGGCACGGCATCCGCTCCGCACAGCGTGACCCTCGACGTGATCGGCAACGACCGACCGGGCATCGTCCGCGAGGTCTCGGCGGCGCTTCACGCCCGGGGCGTGAGCATCGAACGCATGTCGACGCAGACGACGGATGCCGCCATGGCGGGCGGGCGTCTGTTCGAGGCGTCGATCACGGTGACGCTCACCGACGGCGTCGAGACCGACGACCTCGTGACCGAGCTGGAGCGGCTGGCGGCGGAGATCCAGGTGGACGTGTCGCTCGCGGACTGATTCCGCGGGCCGGGGGTGCTCACGCGACGCGCCGGAAGCGGCGGATGGCGGGACGACTCCCAACGAATCCGCCAGGCCTCAGACGGCCCGGCGTCGCCGCGACACGAGCCGAGCGATCCCGCGCCAGCCCACCAGGAACAGGCCGAGGGTGATCGCCGCGACGATCACGAAGGCCACGGCCACGCCCTGACCGCTGACCGCGCGCAGCACCATGCCGACGACGACCGTCACCGCCCACACGATCAGTCCGGTCCGCACGGGCGCGAGGGGTGCGCGCCAAGCGCGGGAGACGAGCCAGCCGAGCCCGAGCGCGACGACGAACGGCCACGCGGTCGTGGCGAGCCCGGAGCCGGCCGGTCCGAGGACGTCGCCGTCGTGGGTCGCGCGACCGATCGCGGCGAACACGACGACCAGGACGACGTCGACGAGCAGAACGAGTGCGGGGCGGGTGGGGGAGGAGGTCACGGCATCCATTGTCCTCGTCCGGGCGGGGCGTATCGTCCGTGTATCGACGGGCGCAGACGCGCTCGCAACACCTCGGCGGGTGGAGTGGAACCCCGAACACCCAGGAGTCGCCATGCCGAACGCCCCCGTCCTCACCCCCGCTCGCATCCTCGTCGCCGCCGCGGCGCTGGCCATGGTGGGCGCGCTCACCCTCGCCCCGCGCGCGCTCATCCGGCCCTTCCAGGAGCGCGCGGTCGACGCGTTCTTCCTCGTGGCCGAGCGGTGGGGCGGCGTCACGCTGGCGTACAACAGCGACGTCGTGATGAACATCGCCCTGTTCGTGCCGCTGGGCCTCGCGGTCGCCGCGCTCCTCCCGCTGCGCTTCGCGCCGTTGACGGTCCCCTTCGGGGCGGCGGTCTCGCTCGCCGTCGAGACCGCTCAGTCGGTCATTCCGGGGCGGGTCCCCGATGTGGACGACGTCCTGCACAACACCCTCGGGGCGGCGGTGGGCGCGCTGGTCGTGATCGCCCTGCGACTCGTGACGCGCGCGGCGGTGCGCGCGGGGGAGACGGTCTCGCGCGGGTGATGCCCTGCCACGGGCCGATCCCCGCGCGGGGTCGCGTTCAGCTGCGCGTCTGATCCGCCGTGGGACGCGGAAGGCGCACGCGGGCGTGGAGCCCGCCGCCCTCGCGCGGCCACAGCTCGAGAGACCCCTCGTGCACGCGCACGATCGCGACCGCGATGGCGAGACCGAGGCCCGTCCCGGCCGCCGCGGTCCGCGCACGGCCCGCCGCGCGCACGAACGGTTCGGGAAGCGTCGCCACCGTCTCGCGCGAGAGCTCCGTCCCCGTGTTCAGCACGTCGACGATCACGCTGCGGGCATCGGTGCGCACCGTGACCTGGACCTCTCGCGGCGCGGTGCCGTCGGCGGCGCTGTGCACGATCGCATTGTGCACGAGGTTGGTGAGCATCTGCCGCGCGAGCGTCTCGTCCGCGACGGCCACGGCGGGGGAGGCGATGCGCGTCGTGAGTCGGGCGGGTGCGCTCGCGGCCAGGGGAGCGAGCTCCCCGCAGACCTCGCCGGCGAGGGCGTCGATGCCCACTTCCGAGCGGGCGATGACTCCGCCGTGCGAGGCGCGCGACAGGGCGAGGATGGCCTCGGTCAGACGGATGGCGCGCTCGTTCGTCTCGTCGAGTCGACCGAGCAGCCGCTCGACATCGACGCTGTCCGGGTCGGCGCGGGCGACCTCGAGCATGGTCCGCATCGTCGCGTGCGGTGTCCGCAGCTCATGCGAGGCGTTCGCGGCGAAGCGGCGCTGCTCCTGCACCGTCTCGGCGATCCGGGCGAGCATCGCATCGAAGGTGTCGGCGAGGTCGGTCAGCTCGTCTCGGCGGCCCGGAAGATCCACCCGCCGGTCGAGGCTCCCGTCGCGTACCGCGCGGGCCGCGTCGGTGATGCGGGTGAGCGGACGGAGCATGAGACCCGCGACGATCCAGCCGCCGCCGAGTCCGATGATCGTGAGACCGGCGACCGTGAACCACGCGTACTTGACGAAGACCTCCGCGAGATCGCTGCGAGCCGGGGTGAACAGACCGTTGTCGGCGTAGAGATTGCCCTCGGGGAGGAAACGGAGCATGAGGAATCCCACGGTGAACAGCGCGATCCCGGCGATCACGACGAAGACCGCGTAGCTGAGGGTCAGCTTGATCCGGACCGACAGTCCGGCCGGACGCTCACGCATCCGCGGGGCCGATGCGGTAACCGACCCCGGCGACGGTCTGGATGAGCCACGGCTCGCCGAGGCGTTTACGCAGCGTCGAGATCGTGATGCGCACGGCGTTGGTGAACGGATCGGCGTTCTCGTCCCAGGCGCGCTCGAGCAGGACCTCCGCGCTGACCACCCCGCCGCCCGCGGTCAGGAGCACCTCGAGCACCGCGAACTGCTTCCGGGTGAGCGAGACGTAGCGTCCGTCCCGGTACACCTCGCGCCGGAACGGATCCAGACGGATGCCGTCGCGCTCGAGGATCGGGGGAGCCCCGGTCGCGGGACGACGCGCGAGCGCCCTCAACCGCAGCACGAGCTCCTTCAGGACGAACGGCTTGGTCAGGTAGTCGTCGGCACCGCTCTCGAATCCGGACGCCTTGTCGTCGAGTCGGTCCGCGGCGGTGAGCATGAGCACGCGCGGGGCGGCCGGCTGGGCCGCGAGGTGCCGGGCGATCTCGTCGCCGTTCGGGCCGGGAATGTCGCGGTCGAGGACCACGACGTCGTACGCGGTGTAGCTCAACTGTTCGAGGGCGGAGTCGCCGTCGCCGGCGATGTCCGCCGCGATCGCCTCCAGGCGGAGTCCGTCGCGGATCGCCTCGGCGAGATAGGGCTCGTCCTCGACGATCAGCACGCGCATCCCGTCATCGTAGGCGGGGGCGTGTATCGCGAGCGTATGTAGCGTGGACGCATGGCGATCCGACTGCTGCTCCTGGCCGACACGCATGTGCCGAAGCGGGCCCGGACGCTCCCGGATGCCGTCCGGCGCGCGGCATCCGAGGTCGACCTGATCGTCCACGCGGGGGACTGGGTGACCGAGGCGGTGCTCGACGAGCTCCTCGCCCTCGGACCCGTGCTCGGCGTGTGGGGCAACAACGACGGACCCGACCTCCGCGCGCGCCTGCCCGAGATCGCCCGCGCCGAGATCGAGGGCGTCCGCGTCGCCGTGATCCACGAGACGGGCGCCGCCGCCGGTCGCGAGAAGAGGATGGATGCCGTCTTCGGCGACACCGACCTGCTCGTGTTCGGGCACTCCCACATCCCGTGGGACACCACGTCGCCCGCGGGCATGCGCCTGCTCAACCCGGGGTCGCCGACGGATCGACGGCGGCAACCGCGCTGCACGATGATGACCCTGACGGTGAGCGACGGCGAGGTGCGCGACCTCGAGGTGCACGAGGTCGCCCGCGACTGAGGGCGTATCGTCCGCGTATCCGTCGCTCCATACGGCGGGGCAACCGCCCGGGCGATGGACTGCCGGACATGGCTGTTCGTTCCCACCCCGTGTCGGGGCATCACCGTCTCGTCCTCCTCCTGGCGACAGCGGGAGGCATCGTGCTCGTGCTCGCCTCGATCGTCACCCTCGCGACGACCCTCACGTTCTCGTCGTTCGCCACGGCGGTGCGCCCGGCGGGGATCTTCATCCCGACCGAAGCGGACGGACTGATCGCCTCCGACGCTCCGCTGAGCGTCGACGACGACACCCACCCGGCTCTCGCGCGGCTGGATCCTGCTCTCCTCGACGCCCTGCGCGCGGCCCAGGCCGCGGCCGAGGCCGACGGCATCCGGTTCGACATCACCAGCGGGTGGCGCAGCGTCGACCTGCAACGGCGGGTGTTCGCCGACGCCGTCCGCGAGTACGGGAGCGAGGAGGTGGCCCGGCAGTTCGTCGCCACACCCGAGACGTCGAGCCACGTGACCGGCACGGCGGTGGACATCGGCACGCTCGACGCGCAGTTCTGGATCATCGAACACGGGAGCGAGTGGGGACTCTGCCAGACCTACGCGAACGAACGCTGGCACATCGAGCGCGCAACCGAGCCCGGCGGGGAGTGCCCGGATCAGAAGCTCGACGCTCGAGGCTGACGGAGACCGAAAGGGCGTCGCACCGGTTTCCCGGAGCGACGCCCTCGGTGGTGGCGTGGCGGCGTCAGATCCGACGGGCCGCCGACGTCAGGGGGCACTCGAACGGATCGCGGGCGGCGAGGCCCACGCGGTTCAGGTACTGGATCACGATGCCGTACGACTGCAGCAGCGTCGTCTCGACGTAGGGCACGCCGAGCGTCTGGCAGTGCTCGATGACGATCTCGCGCGCGCGGCTGAGGTGCGGTCGCGGCATGTTCGGGAAGAGGTGGTGCTCGATCTGGTAATTGAGCCCGCCCATGAGCCACGTGGCCCACCAGCCGCCCGAGATGTTGCGCGAGGTGCGCACCTGCTTGCTGAAGAAGTCGAGCTTCGCCCCCGGGGCGATGACGGCCATGCCCTTGTGGTTGGGGGCGAAGGACGCGCCCATGTACACACCGAACACCGCGAGCTGGACGCCGAGGAAGGCGAAGGCCATCCCGATGGGGAGGAAGACGAAGACCGGGGCGACGAAGACGGCGAAACGCAGGGCGATGAGTCCGAGCTCGGTCCAGCGTCCCTTGACCTCGCCGCGCGAGAGCAGGTGACGGATGGCGAGCACGTGGAGGTTCAGACCCTCGAGCGTCAGCAGGGGGAAGAACAGCCAGCCCTGACGCTGGGTGATCCAGCGTTGGATGCCGCGAGCCTTGGCGGCGTCTTCGTCGAGGAACGAGATCGTGTCGATCTCGATGTCGGGGTCCTTGCCGACGCGGTTCGGGTTGGCGTGATGCCGGGTGTGCTTCGACGCCCACCACGACTGGCTCATGCCGACGATGCCGTTGCCGATCCACAGGGCCAGGCGGTCGTTCGCGGGGCCGGAGGCGAAGATCTGGCGGTGGTTCGCCTCGTGGGCGAGGAACGCCACCTGCGTGAACAGGATGCCGAGCGCCGCGGCGATCAGCAGCTGGAACCAGCTGTCGCCCAGGAGCACGAAACCGGCGATGCAGCCGGCGAAGGCGAGGACGAGGGCGGAGCCGACGAGAGCGTAGAAGACGCGGGTGCGGACCAGGAGGCCGCTTTCGCGAACGACCTGGGACAGCTCTGTGTAGGCCTTCGCGATCGGGGGGAACTCGGTGGTGCCGGAGTAGGTCTGACGGACGGGGCCGAGGCGGGACTCGACGATGGTGGAGGCGATGAACTGCTCCTCGATGTGGGTGACCGGAGTCGGGATCCCGAGAGGCTTCCCCGGGTCTGCCCCACCATACGGGGCGACGTATGGAGCCTCCGGTATACGTCCACATGCGCAGCAACCTCACCGGGAATACACATCTCCCGGACCCGCGGTGTTCACGTCGCGAAGACGACGAAAGCCGGGCCTGTCGCACGTGCGACAGACCCGGCTCTCGGGTGAAGCGGAGCTTAGAGGGGGCGGATGTTCGCCGCCTGCATGCCCTTGGGGCCCTGCTCGGCGTCGAATTCGACCTTCTGCGCTTCCGTCAGCTCCTTGAAGCCGTTGCCCTGGATCGCGCTGAAGTGCGCGAACAGGTCGGCGGAGCCGTCATCGGGAGCGATGAAGCCGTAGCCCTTTTCGGAGTTGAACCATTTCACGGTGCCAGTGGCCATCGTGTTCTTCCTTTATTCATGTTGGGCCGCATAAGCGACCGTGGGCGCCGCTCCGACGAACGCGGAGCGGACGGGGACGCCGCAGCACCGAGGTGGTGCCGCGTACGCGGTGCCCGTCGACGGCGGCCTGAGCCGCCCCGACGGACGTGTGGATGCCGAGATTCTCGCCGAGCGGACCCTGGGCCTCGTAGCCCGAGGTGGCCGCGCCGACGAAACCGGCATAGTCGGATCCGGCCGTCGCGACGTACACGTCGAGATCGGCCTGGCGCCACGACAGTGGCGAAGGGTGAAGCGAAGACACAGAGACTTTCCGCGGGAGGCACGCGGTGACGGAGGTCATCGAGCGCGCCGTGCGACGAGATAGAGGGGGATTCTGGTGGTGAACGGCTCGGTGCCGTGCGCCCGACATCTCATCGATGAGGCGGGCGTCCATGAAGCAAATCCCGGAATTGATGCTTCCACGGTAGCACGGATGCTCGTCGGCCGCCCGGGAGATTTCCGACGGTGGTCCGGCGCGGTGGACTGGGGGCATGGCATCCGGGATCGACGACTCCACCGACGACGAACGATGGCTCGTGATCGACGGCCGCCGATGGCGCCGCACGGACCCGGCGCTGCCGGACGACCTCGCCGCGCGGTTGCGCTCGCACCTCGGACGGGCCCGCTCCGCGGTGCGGACGACGACGCGCGCGGGCGACGCCGACGGCACGGCTGATGCCCGCCGCCGCGTCGGGCTCGCCAAGACCGGGCTCGGCGAGCGGGGGCCGCGGTGGTGGGACGAAGACGTGGCGACCCGGATCGAGCGCGCGCGTGCGGCGATCGAGGAACTCGACGCGGACGCCCCGCCGAGAGCAGACGTCGGCCCCGACGTCAACGCGTAGCGCTCGTCGGATCGAGCCAGTGGGCTGAGGGTCCACGAAACAGAGGGAGTCTCATGTCATCCACCGACACCGAGCTGGACATGCTCAACGACCTGTTGAAGAAGTTCCGCTTCGCGATGGTCACGACGCGCGCCGAGGACGGCGCGCTGCACGCTCACCCGCTCACGGTCCAGGAGCACGAGTCGGACGGCGACCTGTGGTTCATCGTCGGCACGCACGCGTCGGCGGTCGAGCACGTGCGACGGGATCCGAAGGTCGGGTTGTCGTTCAGCTCCGACAGCACGTGGCTCTCGCTCGCCGGCGAGGCCGAGGTCGTCGACGATCTCGCGAAGCTCAAGGAACTGTGGTCGACGACGGTCGAGGCCTGGTTCCCGGACGGCCCCGAGTCGCCGGGCGTCACTCTGCTGAAGGTCTCCGCATTGACCGGGGAGTACTGGGGCAGCGCCGGTGGGCGCCTGGCCACGGCGATCGCCCTGGTGACGTCGAAGGTGACCGGCGAACGCCCGAAAGGCGGCGAGAACGAGACCTTCGATCTCACGGACTGACCCGACGAAGGGCCCCGCGTGCGGGGCCCTTCGGTCGTCTCAGCCTCCGGACGGGTTGTCGACGGGCGCGCCGTCGTCGTCGGTGGTGTCGGGAGTCCTCGGCACGTCGGCGGTCTCGAGCTCGTCGGGCTCGTCGGCGGTGTCGTTCGTGCGGTCCGGTGTCGTGTCCATGCGGGCACCCGACCACGAACCACCGCGGGTGCGCGCGGGGCTTGCGCGCACGCGGTCCCTGTGCGAGCGCAAGCCCTCGTGCCGCGAGGGCGCGTTTTGCGACGATGACGGCATGTCACGACCCGAGGTGCGCGCCAAGCCCTGTGCATACTGCGGACGCCCGTTCACCGACCGCAAGCGTTGGAGCGGACGCGACCAGTGGGACCAGGTGCTCTACTGCTCGCGCGGATGCCGCGCGAACGCCGCGAAGCAGAGGCGTCGCGCATGAGCCCGGTCTCGGCCGTCCCCCGCGGGCGGGGCCGCGAAAGGAGCATCGCATGAGGGCCGCGCTGATCCTGGCGACGCAGCAGTTCGCCGAGCACCCCGCCTACGCCGACGACGGCGTGGAGGAGTTCTTCTTCGTCGAATCGGCGCCCCGGTTCCGAAAGCTCCCGTATCACCGGCACAAGATCGTGCTGCTGATCTCCGCGATGCGGCACACCGCCGCGCGGCTCGAGGCGGAGGGACGCACGGTCCGTCGCATCACCCTCGACGACGACCTCGGCTTCAAGGCGGGGCTCGAACGTCTCGTGACGACGCACCGTGTGACCGAGCTGACCTGGATGAGCGATCCGAACCGGCCCGTCGATGAACGGATCGCGCGGATCTGCGCCGATCACGACGTCGCGACCGACGTGCTCGAGGACGGTCTGTTCCTGACCCCCGCGGACGAGGTCGACGAGTGGTTCGCCGCCCACCCGACGCCGCTCATGGAGGACTTCTACCACTGGCAGCGCCGACGCACCGGCATCCTGATGGACGGGGGCAAGCCCGCGGGGCGCCGCTGGAACTTCGACGCCGACAACCGCAAGCCGCTGCCGAAGAAGGGCATCGAGATCCCGCCGCTGCCGCAGATCGAGCCCGACGAGATCACGCGCGCCGTCATCGCCGAGGTCGACGAGCTGTTCGGGGACCACCCCGGCGCGGCGGAGGAGTTCTGGCTCCCGGTGACCCCGGAGGACGCGCGGGACTGGCTCGACGTCTTCGTCGCCGAACGCCTGCACGACTTCGGCCGCTACGAAGACGCGATGAGAGCCGACGAGCCGTTCCTCTTCCACGCGATCATCTCGCCGATGCTGAACATCGGGCTGCTCACCGTCGAGGAGGTGGTCGCCGCCGCCACGCGGACCGATGCGCCCCTGGCATCCGTGGAGGGGTTCATCCGCCAGGTGATCGGATGGCGGGAGTACATGCGCGGCATGTACCGGGCGCACCCGAAGCTCGAGCACGTGAACGCGCTGCACCTCGAGAAGCGGGTCCAGAAGTACTGGTACTCGGGCGAGCGGATGCCGAGCGACCTGCCGATCCCCGTGCGCACGGTGCTCGAGCGCGTGCACCGGTGGGGGTACGCGCATCACATCGAACGGCTCATGGTGCTCGGCAACTGGTTCCTGCTGCAGGGGTACGCGCCGCGGCAGGTGAACGACTGGTTCCTGGCGCTGTTCGTCGACGCCTACGACTGGGTCATGGTGCCCAACGTCATGGGCATGAGCCAGTTCGCCGACGGCGGGTTCGTGGCCACCAAGCCCTACGTGTCGGGAGGGGCGTATCTGCAGAAGATGGGCTCGTGGTGGCCCTCGGCTCAGGATGCCAAGGACTCGGTGTTCACGGACGCGTACTGGGCGTTCCTCGAGCGGCATGAGGACGTGCTGGCCGGCAACCACCGGCTGGGGCTCGCGTTGGCGCAGATGCGGAAACGGCGCGACGCGACGGGGGAGCACGGGCGGAGGTGACGGAGCCTGTCGACGTCACCGGTCTCCGGTTGGTTCCGGACCCTTCGACAGGCTCAGGCACCTGGGCAGGCGCAGCGAGGTCTGCGCGAGCGGTCGCTGAGCCTGTCGAAGCGTCCGAGGGCTCAGCTCTTCAGCTTGTTCAGCGCCGAGCCCTTGTGCGCGGCGGTCGCACCCGACTTCTCCGACTTCACGATGTAGGCAGGGTCGTCGTCCGAGGCCGTGAACTTCTGGCCGTCGTGTTGGAAGTCCTTCGTCTTCTTCTCCAGGACCTCGCCCTGGGTGCGCCCCTGCGGGGTGTCCCAGCTGACGCGGTCGCCCTTCGACAGATCCTTCGACATGCTGCTTCCTTCCGTTGGTAACGGCCATGCTGTCGAGACCGCGGTGGCGGCCGCCGGGGATTGACAGGCCCGGACCGTACGGCGTCGTCGGCGGATCCGCAATGCCTCGTCGATGTCGGAGGGGGTGCGTAGCGTCGAGGCGGGCCTTTCGTTTCGGGGCCCACGACGTGAGGAGAGCCATGACCGAGCCGACCACCACGAACGGCGGCGCCCCCGTCGCCAGCGACGAGCACTCCCAGAGCGTGGGGGCCGACGGCTCCATCGCTCTGACCGACCACTACCTCATCGAGAAGCTGGCGCAGTTCAACCGTGAACGCGTCCCCGAGCGCGTCGTGCATGCCAAGGGCGGCGGCGCGTTCGGCACGTTCCGCACCACGGGCGACGTCTCGGCGTACACGCGAGCGGCGCTGTTCCAGCCCGGGGTCGAGACCGAGATGCTCGCGCGGTTCTCCTCCGTGGCCGGGGAGCAGGGCAGCCCCGACACCTGGCGCGACCCCCGCGGGTTCTCGCTGAAGTTCTACACGACAGAGGGCAACTACGACCTCGTCGGCAACAACACTCCGGTCTTCTTCGTGAAGGACGGCATCAAGTTCCCCGACTTCATCCGCTCCCAGAAGCGCCTTCCCGGCAGCCACCTGCGCGACAACACGATGCAGTGGGACTTCTGGACGCTGTCTCCCGAGAGCGCCCACCAGGTCACCTGGCTGATGGGCGACCGGGGCATCCCCGCATCCTGGCGGCACATGAACGGTTACGGCTCGCACACATACCAGTGGATCAACGCCGAGGGGGAGCGGTTCTGGGTGAAGTACCACTTCCACACCGACCTCGGCCACAAGACGCTCACCCAGGACGAGGCGGATCAGATCGCCGGTCAAGACGCCGACTTCCACATCCGCGATCTGTACGCCGCGATCGAGCGGGGCGAGTTCCCCACGTGGACGCTCAAGGTGCAGATCATGCCGTACGACGACGCCAAGACGTACCGCTTCAACCCCTTCGACCTGACGAAGGTATGGCCGCACAGCGACTATCCCGAGATCGAGGTCGGCACGATGGAGCTGAACCGCAACCCGGGCAACTACTTCGCCGAGATCGAGCAGGCGGCGTTCGAGCCGTCGAACTTCGTGCCCGGCATCGACGGCAGCCCCGATAAGATGCTGCAGGCGCGCATCTTCAGCTACGCCGACGCGCACCGCTACCGCGTGGGCACCAACTACCAGCAGCTGCCCGTGAACCGTCCCCACACCGACGTGCACTCGTACTCGAAAGAAGGCGCGATGCGCTACGAGTACAACCCGCCCGAGGTGCCCGTCTACGCGCCGAACTCGTCCGGCGGTCCCGCGGCGGATCCGCGCCGTGCGGGTGACGGCGGCTGGCAGAGCGACGGCGAGCTCGTGCGGTCGGCGGCGACCCTGCACGCCGAGGACGACGACTGGGGGCAGGCCGGCGCCCTCGTGCGGGAGGTCATGACCGCGGAGCAACGCGATCGCCTCGTCGAGACGATCACCGGACACGTCGGGGGAGTGACCCGCGCCGACGTGCGCGAGCGCGCTGTGCAGTACTGGAAGAACGTGGACGCCGAGATCGGCTCGCGTCTCGAGGCCGCCCTCCCGCCGCTCGAGGGCTCGGCCGCCCCGGGCGAGCAGCTGAGCGAGCCGAACCCGGACGGGGATCTCGTGGGAACGGACGTGGCGGGCCGCATCTGACCCCGACGACGCGGGCGTGGGCGCTGTGTCGGCGCTCACGCCCGCGGCCGGGTGTTCTCGGGGACAGAGGCCCCGGGTCTACAGGGCCGCCCGCTCCTCACGCGTCAGACGGAATCGGGATGCCAGCACCCCGGCGACGAACGCTCCGGCGCCGCCCGCCATCATGTCGCCGATCGTGTCGTCGTAGGTCACGAAGATGGCGTCCGTGATGAAGCGGTAGCCGAACCACTCGACCATCTCCCACACGGCGCTGAGGGCGAGCCCGGCCATGGTCGCCACCACGATCGGCGTGCGACGGCGTCCGGTCGGCGGGATCACGCGGGCATCGTCGAGCAGCACCAGCGCGACCGCGGCGAGGACTCCGGTGCACGCGAGGTGCACGACGAGGTCCCAGCCCGTCCACGTGCGGTACAGATCGATGACATTGCTGCCCGCGGCCACGAACACGGTCACGCACGTGACGAGATCCAGACCCGAGCGGAGCCCGATCATGCGCGACAGCATCACGGCGGGCAGCGACATCGACAGCACCGCGAAGTCGGTGAACGGCAGTGCGAACAGCGCCACGACGACGACGACGATCGCGATCGCCCGTGTGAGGTCGGCCAGCCAATCGGTCACGCTGCGGGGCGGACGCTTCAGATTGGCGTACATGGCCCGGATCATCGCGCCCCGCTCGCGGGGTGGATGCGGACGACCGCCTGCACCGGCAGGTGGTCGCTCGGCCACTGCGTGCCCGTGGGGCGCGGGTCGATGCCGACGGCGCGCACACCGACGTCGGGCGTGGCCAGGAGCGCGTCGATACGGCGGGCGCCGACCCGGGGGCTCGCGTAGTTGTTGAACGTCCCCCACTCGGCGGTGCGCCGCGCGGGCGCGTGCGACCACGTGTCGACGAGGAGCCCGTCGGCGAACATGCCCGCGAGCTCGCCCGACCGCACGTGAGCGTTGACGTCGGCGGTGAAGAGGAGCGGTTTCTCGCGCTCGGCGACGAGGTCGTGCAGCCACCTGGCGGACCGTCGGCGCGCACGTCGCGAGAAGGCGTCGAAGTGCGTGTTGACGAACGAGAAGCGCGCGTCGGTCGCGCGATCGCGCAGCTGGGCGATCACCGCGACGCGGGGGATGGTGTTGCCCCAGCCCGTCGACCCCGGGACATCGGGGGTGTCCGACAGCATGATCTGCTCCCAGTCCTCCACCTCGATCCGATCGCGGTCGTAGAACAGGGGTGTGCCCTCGCCGTCGCGATTCCTCCCGCGCCCGAGTCCGATGCGCCCGTACGCCGAGCCGAGGGACTGCTGCACCCAGAGCGCCTGATCGGGGAGAGCCTCCTGGGAGCCGAGCAGATGCGGGCGGTTCGCGCTGAGGAACGTCCGCAGGCGCTGCTTCCGCATCGGCCAGCGGTCGGCCGGCGGCCAGGTGATCCGGTCGAACCGGCGTCGGATGTTGAAGCTCATCACGTGCAGGTCGGGCGCCTGGACGTCGGGGAACAGGATGGCACCCATCAGCGCGTCGATCCGATCCGACCGGTGCGTCGTCGCGCCCGCGCCACGCGCGCCCACCGCACCGGCGGGAAGTCTCCCGGCCAATGCGCGAACACCGTGCCGGCTCCGCGGCGGAAACACACCGCGAACCGCCGCGGCTCGACCGTCCGCGACGAGACGCGCATGTGTCGACCGGGGACGCGGCGGATGCGGTGACGCAGGCCCAGGTGGTAGGCGAGGTCGAGGTCGTCGTGGAGTTCGGCGTCGAGATGCACCTCATCGCGCACGTTCTCCCACGCGTGGCGCCGAAATGCCATGTTCGACCCCCACAGCGGCGTGTGCCCGAGAGCGGGGAACGCGAAGGAGGTGTACGTGCCGAGGAACGCCCGTGCCATCAGCACACGCCGGGAGACGGGGCCGTCGTGGAACACGGCACCGCCGGTCACGGCATCCACGTCCGGATCGGCGAGGGCCGCGACCATGCTCGCGATCCACGTGGGGGCCGGGAGGCTGTCGGCGTCGAGACGCAGGATGAGCTCTCCCCGCGCGGCGTCGTAGCCGGTCGCGGCCGCGGACGGGATGCCGCGCTCGCCGCAGAACACGACGCGTGCTCCGGCGGTCCGGGCGATGTCGGCGCTGTCGTCGGTCGAGTCGTTGTCGACGACGACAATCTCGTCGGCGGCGAGGGTCTGCGCGGACAGCGCTCGCAGACACCGCCACAGGTGCGGTCCGTCGTCGCGTACAGGGATGACGACCGACACGAGGGGGCCTGCGGGCACGACGGACTCCAGACGACGAGTGATCCTCCACGCTAGGCGATGGCCTCCCGGGCATGCGGAGGCTTGACGCTTTCGTACCCTGGAGTCATGGCATCCGTCCTCAACGTCTCGGCGTATCTATTCACGCGCATCGACGACCCGGCCGCTCTCCGCGAGACGCTGCGCGCGCGGGCGACGGAAGCGGGGCTGCGCGGCACGATCCTGCTCGCGGAAGAGGGCATCAACCTCTTCCTGGCCGGGCCCGCCGACGCGGTGCGCGCTTTCCTCGATGCGTTGCGCGCGGACCCGCGGTTCGTCGCTCTCGAGACGAAGGACAGCTGGTCCGAGGCGGTGCCGTTCGGCAAGCTCCTCGTGAAGGTGAAGCGCGAGATCATCCGCATGGACCGGCCCGAGGTGCGTCCACAGGACGGGCGGGCTCCCGCCGTGAGCCCCGAGACCCTGCGCCGCTGGCTCGACCGCGGCGCCGACGACGACGGCCGCGAGGTGGTGCTCGTCGACACCCGCAACGCCTTCGAGGTCGACTACGGCACCTTCGTCGGCGCGAAGGATTGGCGCATCGAGCGCTTCACCCAGTTCCCGGATGCCGCCGGCTCTCACCGCGACGAGCTCGCCGGGAAGACGGTCGTGAGCTTCTGCACGGGCGGCATTCGCTGCGAGAAGGCGGCGCTGTACCTGCGCGACGAGGGGGTGGACGCGTACCAGCTCGAGGGCGGGATCCTCGGGTGGTTCGCCGCCCAGGGCGACGCGCACTGGGAGGGCGACTGCTTCGTGTTCGACGGGCGAGAGGCGCTGGATGCCGGGCTCGCACCGATGCACGACTCCGGCACACCGGGCGCCCTCGCCGTCGCGGGCGCTTTCGACGACGGGATCGCCTGAGCTGTGCTCTGGGATCAGCACGCCTGCGTCGAACTCGTCGAGACGGCCGACATCGCCGACCTGCGGCGCTATCGCGGCGCCGGGGGTGGATACGTCTCCGTGAACGTCGGGTACGCACCTCACGCGCCCGAGCTCACGGCATCCCTCCTCCGCTCCTTCCGCGCGCAGGTGAACGCGATCGACGGACTCGAGCTCGCGGACACCGTCGGCGACATCGACCGCATCGCCGGCCGGGGCGACACCGCCGTCGCGTTCGACCTCGAGGATTGCGCTCCTCTCGGCGGAGACCTGGATGCCGTCGGCCCCCTCGTCGCGCAGGGCGTGCGCACGCTCGGCCCGACGTACAACCACGCCAATCGCGCGGGCGGCGGCTGCCTCGACGCGGCCGACGACGGTCTCACCGCATGGGGTCGCGACCTCGTCGCCGAGATGAACCGTCGCGGGATGGTGCCGGACGGCTCGCACGTCGGCGCCCGCACCACGTTCGACATGTGCCGGGTCTCGGCCCGTCCCGTGGTGTTCAGCCACTCCAACATGCGTGCGGTCTGGGACCACCCCCGCAACATCACCGACGACCAGGCCCGTGCCGTCCGCGACACCGGGGGAGTGGTGGGCATCACCGGCGTCGGGATCTTCCTCGGCCCGAACACCCCGACGCTCGAGGCGATGGTGCGCCACATCGATTACGCGGTCGGGATCGTCGGCGTCGCGCACGTCGGTGTCAGCACCGATTTCTCGTTCGACTGGCGGACCTTCCGCGACACGGTCGCCGCCTCTCCCGAACTGTACGACGACAGCTACACCCGGTGGGGTCTCATGGAATGGATGCCGCCCGAGACCTTCGTCGGCCTCGGCTCCGCGCTCGCCGCGAGAGGATGGACCGACGCCGACACCGCCGCCGTGCTCGGCGGGAACTTCCGCCGCGTGGCGGCCGAGAGCTGGGAGCCGCTGACATGACCGATCTGAGAGACGGGGCCGTGCTGCGCCCCGCCCGCGCGGGCGACGAAGAGGGCATCCTCGCCTGCATCCAGGCGCTGGCCGACTACGAGAGGGAACCGGATGCCGTGGCCAACACGGCCGAGATGATCCGGGGCACGCTGTTCGGCGAGGACCCCCGTGCGTTCGCGTTCGTCGTGGAGAAGGACGGCGAGGTGCGCGCGATCGCCATCTGGTTCCTCACGTACTCGACGTGGACCGGCCGCCACGGGATCTGGCTGGAGGATCTCTACGTCCACGAGCAGCACCGCTCGAGCGGCTACGGGGTGGCGCTGCTCGCCGCTCTCGCCGCGGAGTGCGTCGCGAAGGACTACACGCGCCTGGAGTGGACCGTCCTCGATTGGAACGAGCCCGCGATCGGGTTCTACCGCGCGATCGGCGCCGAGGCGATGGACGAGTGGACGACGCGGCGGGTCACGGGAGACGCGTTGACCGCGCTCGCCGCCCGAGGGGCGAAGCCCTAGGTCGAGAGGCTCCCGCCGGTCCAGACGGCATCCGTGCGGCCGTCGAGCCGCTCGCGAACCGTAGCCCCAGGGCCACGCCGGGTCTCGCGATGCGGGATGAGGGCGGGTACCCGGATACCGTCGATACAGCCGGACCATCCCGGGGAAGGAGTCCGCCCGTGCGGTTCCACGAGACGCTCGTCGGGCCTCGATGGCTCGCGGTCGCGGGCGCGCTCACCCTCGTCTTCGTCGCGGTCCTCGCGGTCGTCGCCCTGCCCTCGATGCTCGCGCGCATCGACCGGGTCGGGATCGGAGCCCTGCTGGCGTGTGCCGCGGGACTTCTCGCGGCTGTCGGCGCGGGGGCACTGGGCCTCGCGCGCCGGATCACCCTCACGGTGGACGACACGCACCTCGACGTGCGTCTCGTCCCCTTCCGCGTGATGCACGTCCCGCGGGGGCGGATCGTCGACGCCCACGTCTGCGCGGTCGATCCGGCGACGGCGGGCGGCATCGGCTGGCGGATCCGAGGGCGTCAGCGCATCGTGCTGTGGTCGGCCGGCCCCGCCGTCCGCCTCACCCTGGAGGACGGGTCGCTCCGGATCCTCCAGACCTCCCGTCCGGAGGAGCTGCGATCCGCTGTGTCAGCGCGCGAGATCGGCGAGGACCGCTTCCGCCGCTCGCTGCCCTGACACCAGCGCCCCCTGGATCGACGCGGTGTCGCGGTGGTCGCCCGCCACGTAGCGTCCGTCGTCGAGGCGCACGGGGCGACGCAGTCGGAGCGGCGGGTCCTGCGTGGGCAGAGCGCGAGCGATGTCGTCACGCCGCAGGAGCCGCCACGGACGGGTGTCGGCGTCCCAGATCTCGGCGAGCTGGCGACGGATGCCGTCCTCGGTCGCCGCGGAGGGCATCACGCAGGTCGCCTGGATGAGGTGCTGCCCCCGCGGGGCGTAGGTCGGGGCGGTGTTCGTCAGGACCGCGGTGTTGACGATCGGTCCGCGCCGGCGGCCGTCGACGCGGAGAGCGGCATCGGCGCTGGGGGCGTCGCCGGCGGCGAACCACCACGTCTGCAGTCCGCGCGGGCGGGGGAGCGCGACATCCAGCGCCGGGTTGAGACCGGTGGCGATCACGACGGCGCGGGCGGTGACGGCATCCTGTCCCTCGATCCCGACGTGCCAGCCGGAGGCCCGGTGCCGGGTCGAGACGACCCGATGCCCGAGCCGGATGCCGACCCCGGCCCGGCGCGCGGTGTCCGCGAGCTGCGCGGGAAGCGCTCCGATGCCGGCGGCCGGGACCCCGGGTCGTCCGAACGCGAAGCTGCGGATCAGGAGGCGCGTGAAGGCGTCCGACGTCTCCGGCCGGTCGTCGGCGAGGACACCGGCGAGGAAGGGCTCGAGCACGCTCTCGCGCAGGGGTCCGCGCAGGCCCGCGCGGTCCCACGCCTCGTCGAGAGGGCGGTCGCGACCGGTCTTCGCGGCGCGGGCGGACGCGAGGGTCGGCCCCGCCCACCGCCCGAGCGCGACGAGATCGGTGGGCCGGACGAGACCGGCGCGCAGCGTCTCGGGGAGGGCGCAGGGGTGCCGCAGCGGGTGCGCCAGACGGGCGAGTCGGTCCTCGAGCCGCACGCCCACGGCGACCGGGAAGCGTCGGAGCGCGAGGGCGTCGACATCGACCCAGCGCCGGACGGCCGGATACGCGGGATTGAGCACGTGGAAGCCGAGGTCGAGGCGGAACCCGTCGACGATGTCGGTGCGTTCGCGTCCGCCGACCGCGTCCTCCGCCTCGAGGACGACGACATCACGCCCGGCCTCGGCCAGGCGGGTCGCGGCGCGGAGTCCGGCAAGCCCTGCTCCCACCACGATGACGTCGTACGCGCTCATTCCTTGAGCCTAGGCAGCACGCCCCCGGCGCGAGCGGGGGTTGCGGGGGTCAGGGGCGGGGCGCGATGGCCGCGGCGACGCTGTCGAGAGCGCCGGGCACGAGCGAGAAGTACGCCCAGGTCCCGCGCTTCTCGCGGGTCAGGATGCCGGCATCCACCAGCACCTTCGTGTGGTGCGAGACCGTGGGCTGCGAAAGGCCGAGAGGTTCCTGCAGGTCGCAGGCGCAGGTCGCGCCGGCGTCGTGGGCGGCGATGATCGACACGATCCGCAGACGCGCGGGATCGGCGAGCGCCTTGAGCGTCTTCGCCAGAGCCTCCGCGTCGGCGGGCGCCATCGCCGCGTCCCCCGATGACACGCAGCAGGGGGCGTCGAGCAGGGGGAGCGCGGTGCCGGGAGTCATGGCATCCATCATCCCCATCACATCGACAATCGTCAATATTGACGAGTGTCGATGTCGTGCGTCATGCTGTTCCCGTCCGTCCCGACCCGAAGGAAGAGCCATGCCCGACACCGCCACGATCCTCTTCGTCTGCGTGCACAACGCCGGCCGTTCGCAGATGGCCGCCGGATACGCGCGCGCGCTCGGCGGCGACCGTGTGCGCGTGCTGTCGGGCGGGAGCGCTCCGGGGGAGGCGCTGAACCCGATGGCGGTCGCGGCGATGGCCGAAGAGGGCATCGACATCAGCGCCGAGGTGCCGCAGCTGCTGCTCACCGACGACGTCCGGGCGTCCGACGCGGTGATCACGATGGGCTGCGGCGACGCGTGCCCGATCTTCCCCGGCAAGCGCTACGAGGATTGGCAGCTCGTCGACCCGGCGGGCCGAGGGCTCGACGAGGTGCGCCCGATCCGCGACGACATCAAAGCGCGCGTGACGACGCTGCTCCGCGAGCTCGGGATCGGCGAATGAGTCTGACGCTCACCGTCCCGCCCCGGCCCGAGGTCGACGGCCGCGCGGGTCTGCCCGTCGCGATCATCGGCGCCGGTCCCGTCGGGCTCGCCGCCGCCGCGCACCTGGTCGGGCGCGGACTCCCGGTCGTCGTCTTCGAAGCGGGCGATTCCGCCGGCGCCGCCGTTCGCGCCTGGGGGCACACCCGTCTCTTCTCTCCCTGGCGGTACGTCGTCGACGCCGCGGCGCGACGGATACTCGAGACCGAGGGGTGGATCGCCCCGGACGCCGACGACCTCCCCACCGGCGACGACCTCGTCGACCGCTATCTCGACCCCCTCGCGCGCACCTCCGCCCTGGCATCCGTCATCCGGTACGGCACCCGGGTGGAGGCCGTGTCCCGCCAGGGCATGGACCGCACCCGATCGCTCGGCCGGGCGTCCGTCCCCTTCCTGCTGAGGCTCCGGACGGCCGACGGACCGGCGGATGCCACGGCCCGGGCCGTCATCGACACCTCGGGCACGACGGGCTCCCCGCGCTCGCTGCTGTCGTCCGGTCTCGCGGCCGAGAGCGACCTCGGCGACCGCGTCACGACAGCGCTCCCCGACGTGCGCGGACGCGACCGCACCCGTTTCGCCGGCCGCCGGGTGCTCGTCGTCGGCGCAGGCCACTCGGCGGCGAACTCCCTCATCGCCCTCGCCGCGCTCGCCGCGGAGGAGCCGGCGACCCGCGTCTGGTGGGCGGTGCGCACCGACGGTACCGCCCGCCTGGCCGCCGACGCAGCCGACGACCTCGCCGCACGCGGCCGGCTCGGCGGGGAGGTGCACCGGCTCGTCGCCGACGGTCGGGTCGAGCAGATCACGTCGTTCGAGATCGACGACGTGCGGATGTCCGATGACGGAGTGCGCGTGAACGGGCGGCGGGCGGGGCAGTCGTTCGCGATCGAGGTCGACGTCATCGTCAACGCCACGGGCTTCCGCCCCGACCTGTCGATGCTGCGCGAGATCCGTCTCGGTCTCGACGAGATCGTCGAGGCCCCGCGCGCGCTCGCCCCGCTGATCGACCCCAACCTGCACTCGTGCGGCTCCGTGCCGCCCCACGGCGTCGCCGAGCTCACGCACCCCGAGCCCGACTTCTACCTCGCGGGCATGAAGTCGTACGGTCGTGCCCCCACGTTCCTGCTGCTCACCGGGTACGAGCAGGTGCGCTCGATCGCGGCCGAGCTCGCGGGCGACCGCGCGGGGGCGCGGCGGGTCGATCTCGTGCTCCCCGAGACGGGCGTGTGCACGACGGACGCGGGGTCCTGCTGCGCATGAGTGCGTCGGTGCGAGGGCTCGACGAGGTGCGCCCGATCCGCGACGACATCAAGGCACGCGTCACACGTCTGCTCGACGATCTCCTGACATGAGAGGGGCCCGGATGCTATGGCATCCGGGCCCCGAAAACGACTTATGCCGACGCTTCCTCGCGCTTCGGCAGCACCCAGCCGGGCCGTACGAAGTGGCACGTGTACCCGTTCGGGATGCGGACCAGGTAATCCTGGTGCTCCGGCTCCGCCTCCCAGAAGGGCGCCTCGGGCTCGATCGTGGTGACGACCTTCGCGGGCCAGATGCCCGACGCGTCGACATCGGCGATCGTGTCGCGCGCGACCTTCTCCTGCTCGGGGGAGAGGGGGAAGATCGCGGAGCGGTAGCTCGTGCCGACGTCGTTGCCCTGGCGATTCAGGGTCGACGGGTCATGGATCTGGAAGAAGAACGCCAGGATGTCGCGGTACGACGTCTGGGTGGGGTCGAAGACGATCTCGACGGCCTCGGCGTGGCCGGGGTGGTTGCGGTAGGTCGCGTGCTCGTTCTGGCCGCCGGTGTAGCCGACGCGCGTGTCGAGGACGCCGGGCTGACGACGGATGAGGTCCTCGACGCCCCAGAAGCAGCCGCCCGCGAGGACGGCGGTCTCGGTGCCGGGACGGCGGGTGATCTCGCCGGTGTCGGTGGGTCCGCTGGTCATGGTGTTGCTCCTTTTGCGGGTGAAGAACGTGAAGAGGTTCATGAGGACTGTCCCTGCGGGAACAGGGCGAGGTAGGCACCGTAGCCCTGCTCCTCGAGTTCGGCGACGGGCACGAATCGAAGGGCAGCCGAGTTCATGCAGTATCTCAGCCCGCCGGCATCGCGCGGGCCGTCGTCGAACAGATGCCCGAGGTGGCTGTCGGCGCCGGCCGAGCGCACCTCGGTGCGCGTCATCCACAGGCTGCGGTCGGTCTTCTCCACGACGGCGGTCTCGTCGATGGGCCGGGTGAAGCTCGGCCACCCCGAACCGCTCTCGAACTTGTCGGTCGAGGAGAACAGCGGCTGTCCTGATACGACATCGACGTAGATGCCGTCCTCGTGGTTGTCCCAGTACTCGTTGCGGAACGGCGGCTCGGTGGCGTCGTCCTGCGTGACGGCGAACTGGTGGTCGGTGAGGCGGCTCAGCGCCTCCGACGTCTTCCGGTACTCCGTGCTCACGGTTCGTGTCCTCTCGTCCTGGCGCTCTCGAATCGAGCGTCACAGGGGAGAACGCGGGACCGGTCGCTTTTGGTCCCGCGGGGCTGGGAGCGGGCTGTGAGTTCTCCGGCGGTGTGGATGCCGAGGGCAAGCCCCGCGGTTCTCATCGGTGCCCGCGTTAGCGTGGCGCTCATCGACCAGGAGGTACGCATGACCCGCACCATCGTCATCACCGGAGCCAGTGACGGCATCGGAGCCGCATCCGCGAAGCAGCTCGTCGGGGCCGGCGAGGAGGTCGTGGTCGTCGGTCGCAACCCCGAGAAGACCGCGCGTGTCGCGCGGTCGCTGGGCGTGGACTCGTTCGTGGCGGATTTCAGCGACCTCGCCCAGGTGCGGGAGCTGGCGGCATCCCTCCTCTCGACCTACCCGCGTATCGACGTGCTCGCCAACAACGCCGGCGGTGTCTTCGGCGAGCGTCGCCTGACGACGGACGGCTACGAGACGACGTTCCAGGTCAACCACCTCGCGCCGTTCCTGCTCACCCACCTTCTGCGAGACCGCCTCATCGCCTCCGAGGCCTCGGTGATCCAGACCTCGAGTGCGGCGGCGAAGCTCTTCCCGCGCTTCGACCTCGACGACCTGCAGGGCGAGCGCCGGTACTCGTCGACCACGGCGTACGGCAACGCGAAGCTCGCCAACGTGCTGTTCACGAAAGAGCTCAACCGCCGGTTCGGCGACCAGGGCGTGTCAGCGGTGGCCTTCCACCCGGGCGTGATCGCGTCGAACTTCGGCTCGACCAGCGACGGTCCGTGGAAGTTCCTCTACGGCGGTCCCCTCGCCAAGAGCCTCATGACCTCGACCGCGGTCGGCGGCGCGCGCCTCACGTGGCTCGCGCTCGGCAAGCCCGGTGTCGACTGGGAGCGCGGCGGCTTCTACGCGAACAACAAGCCCGCCACCACGAATCGCATCGCCGACGACCCGGTGGTCGCGAAGGTCCTGTGGGAGCGGAGCGCGGCGCTCGTGGGGATCGACGAGTAGGGCCGAGCACGGCGTCGCCGGAGCCGGCTCCTCCCTCGAGGCGTCACCCCCGTCGGCTGGGGTGGCGCCCGGGGCGCGTCGGTTCCGCACGCGCACTTCCGCCTTCGTCGGGCACGCGGAAGTGCCTTTTGTAGACGTTCTTCCACAGTCGGATGATGTTGCTACGCACGACAAGTGAGGTGAGCGACATGACCGACAGCGGCTACGCGCAGGCGCTGGCCCAGACCGTCACCGACGCCCCCGTGGGTGCCGCATGAACGCGGCATCCGGTCAGCCCCTGACGCTGCAGCCCGTCGGCGACGCCGACGCGGCGTTCCGGCATCGGGCGAGACGTGCGCCCTGCTGACCCCGCATCGACGCCCCATCCAGAACTGACCCCGCCAACGGAATCGGAACCCCCATGTCCACTCTCCTCGTGCTCGGCGGCAGCGGCCGCACGGGCATCCATGTCCTGTCCGAAGCGGTCGAACGCGGTCATCGTGTTCGCGCGCTCGTCCGCACCCCCGACGCCTTCGTGGCACCCGACGGCGTCGAACTCGTCGCCGGGACGCCCGGTCGTATCGACGACATCCGCCGCGCCGCGGAGGGGGTCGACGCGGTGGTCAGCGCGCTGAACAACTCGCGCGCGAGCGACAATCCCTGGGCCAGACCGGTCAGCCCTCCGACGTTCATGACCGATGCGACGCGCGACACCCTGACGGTGATGAAGGAGAACGGCATCCGCCGGATCGCCATCGCGTCCACGCAGGGCGCCGGAGACTCCTGGGATGCCCTGAACCCCCTGATGAAGGGGCTCATCGCGATCTCGAACATCCGCCACGGGTACAACGACCACCACGGCGTCGACGCGGTGGTCCGTGCCTCCGACGCGGAGTGGGTGATGGCCCGCTCCGTCGCTCTCTCCGACGCGCCCTCGGCGGGAGCCGTGCGCGCTGCGCTCGTCGGAACGGAGAAGCCCGGGTTCCGCATCAGTCGCGTCGACGTCGCCCGTTTCCTCCTCGACTCCCTCGAGGACGACACCTGGCTCCGCCAGGCTCCGCTGATCTGGAACCAGCGCTGACCGCGCCCGAGACCAGCCGGATCTCCAGAACGACCCCCGCACGCTCATCGCTCACGGGATCGCCGCCGGTACGCACGCTACGTAATCCCTATGCGTCAGCTCACCCGCCCGCTTTCTTGGAGCCGTCTGGGGAGCACGCGGGCACGCTGAGCGCATGACCGCCACCCCCACCCTCGCCGCCCCGCCCGACGCCACCCTCCGCGGCGCTCGCCGCGCTCCCCTACGTGCGGCGAGGACGCGGCCCCTGTGGAACCTCGCCGCGATCGTCGTCATCTGGGCGACCAGCCTGATCGTCGTGGCCGTGTGGGTCGCCGGCGGAGAGGTCCAGTCGCTCCTGGCCGGGGGAGCGGACTCGCTCAACGCCCTCGGCCGCGCGGCGGGACTGGCATCCGCGAACCTGCTCTTCTACCAGGTGCTGCTCATGGCGCGCGTGCCGTTGTTCGAGCGGGGCTTCGGGCGCGACGGGATCACCCGCATGCACCGCATCGTCGGCTTCTGGTCGTTCGCGCTGTTCATGGCGCACATCGCCCTGCAGATCCTGGGCTACGCGGTGCAGGCGGGCATCAACCCCCTCGAGCAGGCCTGGCAGTTCGTGTGGGACTACCCGGGCATGCTGCTGGCCGCCGCGGGGACCGGTCTTCTGCTTCTTGTCGTGGTCACCTCGGTGCGCAAGGCCCGCACGCGTCTGCGGTACGAGTCGTGGCACCTGCTCCACCTGTACGGCTACCTCGGCGTCGGCCTCGCCATCCCGCACATGCTGTGGACGGGCGCCGACTTCACCGTCTCACCCGCGGCCACCCTCTCCTGGTGGGCGATGTGGGGCGTGACCGTGGCGACGGTCCTCGTCTTCCGGCTGGGGCTTCCGCTGACCAGGTCGCTGCGCCACGGCATCCGGGTCGCTTCGGTCGAACGCGATGGCCGCAGCGGTGTCTCCGTCCGCATGACCGGTCGCCGCATCGACGCGCTGAAGGCCCGTGGCGGGCAGTTCTTCATCTGGCGGTTCGTCGACGGGCCGGGCTGGACCCGCGGGCACCCCTTCTCTCTGGCGGCCGACCCCGCCGACGGCGAGCTCGTCATCTCGGCGCGCATCGTGGGCGACGGCACGCATCGCCTCGCCGCGCTCCGCCCCGGTACGCGTGTGCTGATCGAGGGGCCCTACGGCACGATGACCGCCGACGAACGACGCGGCGGGCACCTGCTGATGATCGGTGCCGGTGCGGGCGTCGCGCCCCTGGTGGCGATCCTCGAAGAGGGCGACTGGGCTCCCGGAGACGCGACCCTGATCGTGCGCGACCACAGCGACGCCGACGCCCTGCGCACCGACGCGATCGCCCGGCTCGTGCGCGAGCGGGGACTGCGGCACGCACCGCTGCCGGGTCCGCGGGCGCGCACGAGCTCGTCGTGGTTGCCGGTTTCGCACGCCCGATGGTCGGGTCCCGACCTCATCCGTTACGTCTCGCCGCGACCCGCCGAGACCGACGTGTTCGTCTGCGGACCCCAGCCGTGGATGGATGCCGTGCGCACCGACCTGCGTCGCGCCGGCGTCGCGTCCGACCGTATCCACCTCGAAGCCTTCACCGTCTGAGGAGAACCCGATGAAGAGAATCGTCTACGCCCTCATGGCCACCGTGACCGGGCTCGTTCTGTTGTTCAGCTACCGCACCTCCGCCGCTCCCGAGCCCGCGAGCGCGCTCGCCGACGCGCCGGCGTCGGGGGTCGCGGCGGCACCCAAGGCCGCCGCGCCGTCGCCGAGCCCCTCGGCGTCCGCGTCCCCCTTCGCCGCGAGCGGCTCGTCTAGCTCGAACCCGACGACGCCGATCTCGTCGAGCGGCCTCCGCGACGGAACGTTCACGGGCCAGGCGGCGAACACCCGCTACGGCGCCGTGCAGGTGCAGATCACCGTCTCGGGTGGGACGATCACCGACGTGCAGGTGCCGCAGTACCCCTCCGAGGGCGGGCGCGACCAGCAGATCAATTCGCGCGCCCTGCCGGTCCTCGTGAAGGAGACCGTGCACGCCCAGAGCGCCCAGGTCGACATGGTCTCGGGTGCCACGTACACCAGCACCGGGTACCGCACCTCCCTGCAGTCCGCCCTCGATCAGGCTCGGGCGTGACCGGGGTGTTCACGGTCGTCGAGCCCGTCATGGGAACGGTCGCCTCGATCACCGTCGTGGGCGAGCGCACTCCGTCGGTCGACGAGGCGATCGCCGCGTGCGTGGCGCGCCTGCGCGACGACGAGCGGGTGTTCTCGACCTACCGGGACGACTCCGACATCTCGCGCCTGCGCGACGAGGGGCTCGACCTCCGCGACGTCGATCCGCGCGTGGCCGAGGTGGCCGAGCACTGCCGTGACCTGCGCGAGCGCAGCGGCGGCCGCTTCGATGCGCACTGGCGCGGATGGTTCGACCCGACGGGCTACGTGAAGGGATGGTCGACGGATGCCGCGACCCGGGCCTTCGACGAGCTGCTCGCCGACGGTGAGATCGAGGCGGTCGGGGTCAACGTGGGCGGCGACATGCGCCTTCGCACGGCCGCGACGAGCGACCACGTCTGGCGGATCGGCATCGCCCACCCGACCCACGAGGGCGAGCTGCTGGCCACCGTCGAGGTCGTCGACGGCGCGGTCGCCACCTCCGGCACAGCCGAGCGCGGGGCCCACCTCGTCGATCCGCGCACGGGCGTGTCCCTCGCGGGTCTGGTGAGCGCGACGGTCGTGGCCGACGACCTCGCCACCGCCGATGCGTGGGCGACGGTCGCGGCCATCGCCGGGATCGACGACCTCGAGTGGATGCCGGTGGCCCCCGTGGCATCCGGGATCGTCTGGGAGCACGGCCGCTCGCGCCGCTTCGCCGGCCGGGTCGAGGTGTCGGCCTTCCGCGACGCGATGGCCCGCTGATCCGAGCCCGTCAGCGCGCGCGAGGCAATCGGAGGGCGAACACCGTGCCCGCCGGCGACGAGCTCTCCACGTCGATACGGCCGCCGTAGCGCGTCGCCGCCTCGCGGACGAGGGCGAGTCCCAGGCCGAACCCGCGTCGGCGGCCGGATTCGGCTCCCCGGGCGAACCGGTCGAAGATCCGCGGCAGGTCGTCGTCGCGGATGCCGGAGCCGGTGTCCTGGACCCGGATGACGGCGGTATCGGTGTCGGCGTCGACGCCGACCGAGAGCGTCACCGTGGAGCCGGCGGGGGAATGGCCGATCGCGTTGTCGAGGAGCGCCGTGCACATGCGCACGAGCGTGACGGGAGGAACACCGACCGTGATGCGGGGGAGTTCCTCGGCGCGCACCGTGACCCCCGCGTCCTCGGCGAGAGACGACAGCGTGGCGACGGCCGCACGCACCCCGTCATCGACCCGGGACGTTCCGGCGTGCGCGAGTCCTTCCGCGGTGAGCAGCATGTCGGCGAGCACGTCGTCCAGGATCTGCGCGTCGTGACGGAGCTGCTCGAGCGGCTCGTCGGTCGCCTCACCGCGACTCTGCCGACGCTGCACGATCTGGATGCGACTCGTGAGCGCCGTGAGGGGCGTGCGCAGTTCATGGCTCGCATCCGAGACGAACCGGCGCTGGCGGCGCAGGGCTTCGTCGAGCGGGCGGACCGACCAGCGGGCGGCGGCCCACCCCACCAGCCCCAGGACGATCACCCCGGCGAGCCCGAGGCCGAGCACCCACGGCAGCACATCGTCGAGATCGACCACGAAGCGATCGCCGATGCCCCCGCCCGCCCCGCCGGAGTGCCGTCCGCCTCCCTCGGTTCGCGCTCCCGAGACGAGGACGGCGACGAGGATGCCGACGCCCAGGGCGATCGCGACGGCCGACGCGCTCGCCACCAGCGTCCCCACGCGGAGCGCCGCGCGACGCACGACGCGGCGATCGTCGTCGACGCTCACCGCGGGGCTCCGGCGCGGTAACCGCGTCCGCGGACCGTCTCGACGAGGTCGGTCTCCGTCTTCCGGCGCAGGTAGTGCACGTACGTGTCGACGGTGGTCACGGCATCCGGAGACGAGAACACCGCGCCGGCGACCTCTTCGCGCGAGAAGACGTGGTCGGGGCTGCTCGTGAGCAGATCGAGCACGGAGTTCTCGGTGGCGGTGAGCGAGACGCGCGCTCCCGTCGAGCCGTACACCACGGCGGAGTCGGGCAGGTACGTCCAGCCCGCGACCGCGCGCCGTCGGCCCTCCGCGCGGAAGGCGCGGCGCAGCGCCCGCAGGCGTGCCAGCAACTCCTCGAAGTCGAAGGGCTTCAACAGATAGTCGTTCGCCCCCGCATCGAGCCCCTCGACCCGGTCGGCGACGGCTCCGAGAGCGGTGAGCATCAGCACCGGTGTCGTGATTTGCGCGGTTCTCAGGTCTCGGACGATCCCCGCTCCGTCGAGGCGTGGGAGTCGGCGGTCGAGCAGGATCACGTCGAAACGCTCGCGGAGCGCCCGGTCCCGGCCCGCGACGCCGTCGCTCTCGTGCACCACCTCGTAGGTCTCGCTCAGGACCTCGATCGTCATCGCCGCGATCTCGGCGTCGTCCTCGACGTAGAGCAGCCGGGGGAGGGGAGCGAGGGTCACCGGACACCCGCCCGGGGCGGTTCGACTTCCCATCCGAGTCGCTCGAGCGCGTCGTGCAGGCGCCGTGCCTGCGCCCAGGCGACCTCGCCCGAGACGTCGGAGTACACGTCGATCGCGAACGGCGGCGGGTCGGCGAACTTGGGGATCTCGACCTCGGCCCAGGCGTGCGGGGCGAGCCAGACGCGCGGGCGGGCCGTACCGGCGTCCTCGACGCCCCCGTCGGCGGCGAAGGCGATGACGTCGAGGGCGTCGATCTTGGTGATCGGCATGTCCACGACGAGGGTCACCGCGTGCAGTACTCCGGCCATCGCGAACCTCCCTTTCCTCATCCTCACACGCGCGCGTCGGTCGTGGACGGGTGTTTTCGACGAGGGATGCCGCCTCATAGGCGCCGCACAGGATCGGTGAGGGCGCGGGCAGGGCGCGGGCTCCATCCTCGAGGAAACGCCAGCCCGATCACGGAGAAGAGAGCATGAGCCGCATCCCCGACACCCAGATGACCCCCGACGGCCCCGCGTACGAGGGGCGGTTGCTCGATCGGGCCGATGAGCCCGTCGTCGACCAGGGTGCGCCGTTCGACATCCGCACTCTCGTCTCACGTCGCGGCATCCTCGGACTCGTCGCGCTCGGCGCCGGCGCGGTCACGCTGGCCGCGTGCACCCCGGCCGGCGCCGGGACGACGGCGGCCACGACCGCGACGCCCTCCGCCACGCCGAGCACGACACCGACCGCGTCGGCGTCACCCACCGCGTCGGCGACCACCGCGGCTGCGGCCCTGCCCGCCGGCGAGATCCCCGACGAGACGGCGGGACCGTACCCGGGGGACGGCTCGAACGGTCCCGACATCCTCGAGCAGTCCGGAATCGTGCGCAGCGACCTGCGCTCGAGCCTGGACGGCGGGGCGACGGCCACCGGTACTCCGATGACGTTGAACCTGACGATCTTCGACACGGCGAACGGCGACGTCCCCTTCGCCGGCGCGGCGGTGTACGTGTGGCATTGCGACACCGAGGGCAACTACTCGATGTACTCCTCCGGCATCGAGAACGAGACCTACCTCCGCGGAGTGCAGGTGGTCGGCGACGACGGCGTCGCGTCGTTCACCTCGATCTTCCCCGGCTGCTACGACGGACGCTGGCCCCACATCCACTTCGAGGTCTACCCGAACGTGGACGCCATCACCGACGCCTCCCACGCGATCGCGACCTCGCAGGTCGCCCTGCCGCAGGCCACCTGCGACACGGTCTACGCCGACACGAGCATGTACCCGTCCTCGGCATCCAACCTCTCCCGTGTCTCGCTCGACAGCGACAACGTCTTCGGCGACGACGGGGGAGTTCTCGAGCTCGCCACCACCTCGGGAGACAACACCTCCGGCTGGACCGTCTCCCTGGGCGTCCGCGTCGACACCACGACCACCCCGACCGCGGGCGCCGCGCCCGGCGGTGCGCCCGGCGGGCGCTGATCCGAATCGAAAGGAACCCTCCCATGCTGCAGAACCTCACCGGCTGGCACGCCCTCATCGTGCTGGCGATCGTGGTGCTCATCTTCGGCGCCGCCAAGCTCCCCGCCCTCGCGCGGAGCCTCGGGCAGTCCGTCCGCATCCTCAAGACCGAGGTGGGCGATGCTTCCACCGAACCGGCCGCATCCGTCGACGACGCCCGCGTGCCCCACGTGCGCGAGAACTCGTCCTCCTCGTCCGTCCTCGTGCCGCCGAGCACGTCATGAGCCCCGCCGCCGCCCCCGCCGCCGCGCCCGCCCGCCCCGACGCGCCGCGGCCGGCCTCGATGCCCGTGGCCGCGCACCTCGACGAGGCGATGCGTCGAGCGGTGCGGGCGGCGGTCGCCGTCGCGATCGGCGCGCTCCTCGGGTGGCTCCTGTACGAACCCGTGATGGACCTCGTGCGCGCCCCGATCGCGCAGATCGCGGCCGAGCGCAGCGCGAGTCTCAACTTCGACAGCGTCACCGGGGCGTTCGATCTGCGTCTGCGGGTCGCTCTCGTCGCGGGCGTGGTCCTCTCCAGCCCCGTCTGGCTGTACCAGCTCTTCGCCTTCGTCCTGCCCGGTCTCACGCGACGGGAACGGCGGTATGTGCTCGGCTCGGTCGGCGCCGCCGCGCCGCTGTTCCTCGCGGGATGTGCGACCGGGCTGCTTCTCTTCCCGCACATGGTGTCGGTCCTGACGGCGTTCGCCTCGACCGATGACTCCACGATCCTGGATGCCGCGGCCTACATCGACTTCGTGCTGAAGATCGTGGTGGCCACGGGGATCGCGTTCGTCCTGCCCGTTCTGCTCGTGGTGCTGAACCTCGCCGGGATCCTCCCCGCCCGCACTCTGGCGCGGAGTTGGAGGTACGCCCTCGTTTGCATCGTCGTCTTCAGCGCGCTCGCGACCCCGTCCGCCGACGTGCTGTCGATGGTCCTCGTAGCCGTCCCGATGAGCGCCCTGTTCGCCGCGGCACTCGTCGTCGCCGCGCTGCACGATCGCGCGCTGGCACGCCGAACGCGCGCCCGGGCGGGGGAGGAAACGTCGTGTTCGGCCTGACGTTCGAGAAGCTCCTGCTCGTCGGGTTCCTCGCCGCCGTGATCCTCGGCCCGCGCCGTCTGCCCGTGGCGGTCGCCGAGATCGCCGCCTTCGTGCGGGGTGTGCGGCGGACCGCGGATGCCGCGCGCGTGCGCGCCGTGGCCGAGCTCGGCGTCCCCGCCGACGCCGTGTCGTGGCGCGCGCTCGATCCGCGGCAGTACGACCCGCGTCGCATCATCGCCGAGGCGCTCGCGGCACCGACCGTGCCGGGCGCGCAGCCGTCTGCTCCGGACGTCTCCGCTGCCTCCCCGTCGAAAGACGATCCGGCGGGCACCGCCGTGTCGGCTCTCGCCGTGTCGGGTCCGACCGGCGGCGGGGAGCCGCGCGACGTCGGCCCGGTCCGGCATCCCGTCTCCTCCTCTCCCACCCCCGCCGTCGGCCGCCGCATCCGCGTCGGCACCTCGGCTCACCCGCGGTGGGTCGTCATCCCGGGCGAGGGCGACGGCGCGGACGACTCCGGGGACGGCTCGGCCGCGTCGGACGGGGGCGCGGGGGCGGCAGGTGCCGACGACTCCGCCCTCGACGGGGCCGGCGACGACGGGGCACGCCCGGCCTGACGGGTGGGCGCGCTCGGTAATCTCGACGCATGCCCTCACCCCGCGCGCACCTGGAGAACCTCGTTCGCCGTCCGCGCGCCGACGATTTCGCCGCCCTGCGCGCGCTGCCCGTCGACGGCGAGGCGCGGGCCGCGGCGGTCCTGATCCTCTTCGGCGTGCTCGACGGCATCCCGAGCCGCCGCGCTGCCGCGCACGTACCGAGCGACCTCGACGTGCTGCTGCTCGCGCGCGCGAGCACGCTGCGCGCGCACCCGGGCCAGGTCGCGTTCCCGGGCGGGCGCATCGATCCGGGGGATGCGGATGCCGTGGCCGCGGCGCTGCGCGAAGCGCGGGAGGAGACGGGGCTCGATCCGGACGGCGTCGACGTGCTGGGCACGCTTCCGCCCGTGCCGCTGGCGTTCTCCCGGCACGAGGTCACCCCCGTCGTCGGCTGGTGGTCGCGCCCGACGCCCGTTCGCGTCGTGGACAGGGCCGAGTCGGCCGAGGTGTTCCGCGCCCCCGTCGCCGATCTGCTGGATCCGACACGGCGAGGGTCGACGGTGATCCGCCGCGACGGGCGGGAATGGCGGGGGCCGGCGTTCGCTCTCGACACGACCGGGGGCCCGCAGACGGTCTGGGGCTTCACCGCGATGCTGTTGGACGGACTCTTCGACAGGCTCGGATGGACCGAACCTTGGGACGCTGCGCGCGAGATCCCGCTTCCCACGCCGGCGCCGACCCCTCCCTCCCACCCGGTCGATCTCTAGAGTCTTCCCCCGGCTTCGTCATCCGCGATGTACGCGAGCGTCCGGGTCGCTAGCGTGGACACCGTGACTGCGCCTATCGACCCCACCACCACCACCGCCTGGTCCCGCCTCTCCGCGTTGCGCGACACCTTCCAGCCCGATCTCCGGGGCTGGTTCGCCGCCGACGGCGACCGGGTGCGCGACCTCACCCGCACGGTCGGCGACCTGCACGTCGACCTGTCGAAGAACCTCGTGACGCCCGAGGTGCTCGACGCCCTCGTCGCCCTCGCGGGAGAGACCGGCGTCCGCGAGCGCTTCGCCGAGATGCTGCGCGGTGCGCACCTCAACACCAGTGAGGATCGCGCGGTGCTGCACACGGCTCTCCGCCGGCCCGCCGGTGCCGAGCCGGCCCTGGTCGTCGACGGGCAGCAGGTCGATCACGACGTCCACGAGGTTCTCGACCGCCTGAGCGCCTTCGCCGACCGCGTGCGCGCGGGCGAGTGGCGGGGGGTCACGGGCAAGAAGGTGACCACGGTCGTCAACATCGGCATCGGCGGCAGCGATCTCGGTCCCGTGATGGTCTACGAGGCGCTCCTCCCGTACGCCGACGCCGGGATCCACGCGCGGTTCGTCTCCAACATCGATCCGACCGACATCGCGCAGAAGACCGCCGACCTCGACCCCGAGACCACGCTCTTCATCGTCGCCTCCAAGACGTTCACCACGCTCGAGACGCTCACGAACGCGCGCCTCGCCCGCGACTGGCTGTGGGAGAAGCTCGCGGCGGCGGGCGCGATCGCCGACACGGATGCCGCCCGCACCGACGCCGTGGCGCACCACTTCGTCGCGGTCTCGACGGCCCTCGACAAGGTCGCCGCCTTCGGCATCGACCCGGCCAACGCCTTCGGATTCTGGGACTGGGTCGGCGGTCGTTACTCCGTCGACTCCGCGATCGGCCTCTCGCTCGCGATCACCCTCGGCCCGGACGCGTTCCGTGATCTCCTCGCCGGTTTCCACACGGTCGACGAGCACGTGGCATCCACGCCCGTCGAGCAGAACGTGCCCGTCCTCATGGGGCTTCTGAATGTCTGGTACACGAACTTCCTCGGGGCGCAGTCGCACGCCGTGCTGCCGTACGCGCAGCAGCTGCACCGCTTCGCGGCGTACCTCCAGCAGCTCACGATGGAGTCCAACGGCAAGTCCGTCCGGTGGGACGGAACGCCCGTCACCACCGACACCGGCGAGGTGTTCTGGGGCGAGCCCGGCACGAACGGCCAGCACGCCTTCTATCAGCTCATCCACCAGGGCACGCGTCTGATCCCCGCCGACTTCATCGCCTTCGTGAACCCCGCCTACCCGCTGGCCGACGACGGACGTGACGTGCACGGCCTGTTCCTCGCGAACTTCCTCGCGCAGACCAAGGCGCTGGCCTTCGGGAAGACGGCAGAAGAGGTCGAAGCAGAGGGGACCACGGGTGCCCTCGTCGCGGCGCGCACGTTCCCCGGCAACCGCCCGACCACGTCGATCTTCGCGCCGTCGCTCACCCCCGCGGTGCTGGGGCAGCTGATCGCGCTGTACGAGCACATCACCTTCACGCAGGGCACCATCTGGGGCATCAACTCCTTCGATCAGTGGGGCGTGGAGCTGGGCAAGCAGCTCGCGCTGCAGATCGCGCCCGCGATCGAGGGCGATGAGGAGGCCTCGGCGGCTCAGGATGCCTCGACGGCGGCCCTGCTCGCGTACTACCGCGAGCACCGAGCCTGAGAAGTCGGGCTGATCCGCGATTTTTTTCGGCGCGGATCAGCCCGGCCCGGGCGGCTCCGGAAGCCCTCGGCAGGGCGCCGGACGGCGGCATTCGACCCACCCTTGAAGGTTTATCGAGAAAATCCTGATCAGCGCCGCTGTTTTGCGTGCTGACGAGGAGCGTCCCCCGGCCTCGGCCGATGCCGCGGGCGGTCGCGTCGACCGGTGGGGGACCCGCGCCCGCTCCCACGACCCTCCCAGGTAACGAAGAGATAACGCTCAGAACAGCCACCCACACTCGGGGACTTGTGTCGACCCGACGGCACAGCGATCGCGCTCTGCCCGAGAGCGCGCCCCCGACGAAAGTGCTCCCTTGCTGCGTTCCGATCTCAAGCTCGTCCCCGTTCATCGCGCCCGCCGAACCCTCACGACGGCGATGACCTGCGCCGGCCTCGCGCTCGGCATGGTCGCCACCACCGGCCTCGCCGTCGCCGCTCCGCTGTCCATGCCCGACGCCTCGGCGTCCGCGTTCAGTGCTCCGGCCGCGACCGCCGCACCCGCCCCGATCAGCGCCGTGGGCCTCGGGTCCACCCCGACGCTGCAGGCGGTCACGCAGACCGCCGATGCCGCGACCGCCGATGCGCAGTCCGCTCTGGCCGGTGCCTCCGCCGTCCAGGCCGACATCTCCACGGTGGGGCTCCCGCTCTCGGTGGGCGACACGAGCGTCGACACCGCGGCGCTCAGCGACGCGGTCGAGCGTCTGTCGGCCTCCGACCTGCTGCCCACCGTCCTCCTGCCCGCGCTCAGTCAGAACGCCGAGGTGGAGACGCAGCGTGTCAACGACCGTGTCGCGACCCTGCGCAGCAGCCTGAACGAGGCCGTCGAAGCCAAGGCGGCCGCGGATGCCGCCGCCGAGGCGAAGCGTCAGGCCGAAGCCGCTGCCGCCGCCGAAGCGCAGCGTCAAGCCGAGGCCGCCGCAGCCCTCGCCCGGGTGAACACCCCCGACGGCGCGAAGGCCTACGCCGCCCAGCTCGCCGCCGACCAGTACGGGTGGGGCGACGATCAGTTCTCGTGCCTGTCGTCGCTCTGGACCAAGGAGTCCGGCTGGAATTACCAGGCGTACAACCCGAGCGGGGCCACCGGCATCCCGCAGTCGCTCCCGGGCGACAAGATGGCCAGCTTCGGTTCGGACTGGGCGACCAACGCGGCGACGCAGATCAAATGGGGTCTCGACTACATCTCGCGCGGATACGGCACGCCGTGCGCCGCGTGGGGACACTCGCAGGCCACGAACTGGTACTGAGAAGTTCCCGACCGACGGCCCCATCGGTCCTCATAGCGATATATCGTTGTGTATCGCTGATTCAGATCGGGTCCGCGCGAAGGAGGTCGTCATGAGTGGTTCATTCCTGGGAGACGCGTTCGGCGGGCGCGGTGGCAGCGGCACCCCCGGCTGGCCGATGTCCAACATCCTCGAGGCCATGGAGCAGCTGCGCACGCAGTTCGAGCAGAAGACGAGCAGCGCGCCGCGCATGAACAAGGGAGACGTGCGCTCCGCGGTCCTCTCTCTTCTGCTGGAGCAGCCGATGCACGGCTACCAGATCATCCGCGAGATCGAGGAGCGCAGCGGCGGCTCCTGGAAGCCCAGCCCCGGCTCGGTCTACCCCACCCTGCAGCTGCTGACCGACGAAGGACTCGTTCAGTCCGAGGAGTCCAACGGCCGCAAGACGTACTCGCTCACCGCCGAGGGCCGCGAGGCCGCCGGTGAAGAGACCACCGAGCGGACCGCGCCGTGGGAGTCCGCGGGCTCGCGGGACGGCGGCCGCATGACGGCCCTGCCGAAGGCGGGCGTCGAATTGGCCCAGGCCGCCGCGCAGGTCGCGCGCACGGGTGACAAGGAGCAGGTCGCGCAGGCCGTCGAGATCCTCGACGACGCCCGTCGCAAGCTCTACGCCATCCTCGCCCAGGGCTGAGATTGCCCGTCCCCGGCGCGTGCCCCCGGCACGTCGGCCTTCAGGAGTCCCGTTGACCGACGACGCCCTCATGCGCACGCGCTACCGGCGCATCACGCGGTTCGCCGCGCGCTATCTCGTCCAGGCGTGGTGGTACGAGCTGTTCCTGCCGCGGTTCGGCCTCGGGTGGGTCTCCGCCCGGGGCCGCACCCGGCGGCTGCTGCGTCTCGCGCAGCGCTTCCACGTCCTGGCCGTCGATCTCGGCGGCCTGATGATCAAGGTCGGGCAGTTCATGTCGTCCCGCCTCGACGTGCTCCCGCCCATCATCACGAAAGAGCTCGAGGGGCTGCAGGACGAGGTCCCCGCGGTACCGTTCGCGCGCATGCGCGAGCGTCTCGAAGAAGAGCTCGGGATGCCGCTCACCCGCGCCTTCGCCGTCGTCGACGAGAGACCGCTCGCGGCGGCGTCTCTGGGGCAGGCGCATCGGGCGACCCTCACCGACGCGATGGCCGAGGAGAGCGGCCTGCGCGAGGTGGTCGTCAAGATCCAGCGCCCGGGGATCGATCGGATCGTCGACGTCGACCTCCGCGCGTTGCGCAAGGTCGGTCGGTGGCTCAGCAAGGTCTCGCTCGTGTCGGACCGTGTCGATATGCCCGCCCTCGTCGAGGAGTTCGCCGTCACGAGCCTCGAAGAGATCGACTACCTGCACGAGGCGGCCAACTCGGAGCGCTTCGCCGCCGATTTCGGCGATGACGCGCGGGTCGCCGTCCCGGCCGTTGCCTGGGAGCGCACGACGCGGCGTGTGCTGACCCTGGAAGACGTCTCCGCGATCAAGATCACCGATGTCGACGCGTTGCGTGCCGCGGGCATCGACCCGTCCGAGGTGGCGGCGCGCTTCGCCGCGGTCATGTTCGACCAGCTCTTCGAGGACGGCTTCTTCCATGCCGACCCGCATCCCGGCAACGTCTTCGTGACCCCGCTTCCGGGCCCGGATGCCGGTGCCTGGCGGTTCACCTTCATCGACTTCGGGATGATGGGCGAGGTGCCCCCGGGACTTCGCCGAGGGCTCCGGCGCGTCCTCATCGCCGCGGCGTCGCGCGACGGAAAGGGCCTCGTCGACGGCATCCGCGACATCGGCGTCCTTCTTCCCTCCGCCGACACCGTTCAGCTCGAGCGCGCGATGACGCAGCTGTTCTCCCGCTTCGGGGGAATGGGATTCGCCGAGCTGCAAGAGGTCGACCCGCGGGAGTTCCGTGCGTTCGCGGTCGAGTTCGGCGACGTCGTGCGCACGCTGCCCTTCCAGCTTCCGGAGAACTTCCTGCTGATCGTCCGCGCGATGTCGCTCACCAGCGGCATGTGCAGCGCGCTCGATCCGTCCTTCAACATCTGGGACGCCGTCGAACCCTACGCGCAGCGTCTGATCCGCGAGGAGAGCGGGAACACCGCGCAGGCCCTCGTGCGCGAGGTCGGGGCCGTGGCGGCGGTCACCGCGCGTCTTCCGCGCCGCCTCGACAACCTCGTCTCCCGCTTCGAAGAGGGCGCCGTCTCGGTGCAGACGCCGCGGATCGAGCGCCGGTTGCGCGACCTCGAACGCATGATCCGTCGTGTGGTGTCCGCCGTGCTGTTCACGGGGCTCCTCCTCGGCGGCATCCTGCTCCAGCCCGAGCAGGGATTCTGGGGCACTGTCCTGCTCATCGCCTCGGTCGCGCCGCTGTCGCACGCTCTGCTCGCGGGAATCATCGCGCGCCGCAACGGGACCTGATCGCGACCGGCCCGTCCCTAGACTGTCCCGGTGCCCTCGGAACCCGCGCGCCCGCTTTCGGGGTGGTCGTTCGACGGCACGCTGCGCGCCTACCAGGAGGCCGCGCTCCGTCGCGTCGACGTCGACGCAGGTCGCCCGCTGCACCTCGTGGCCCCGCCCGGTTCGGGAAAGACCCTCGTCGGGCTCCTCCTGGCCGTCCGCCGCGGCAGGCGGACGGTTGTCTTCGCCCCGACACTCGCCATCCGCGAGCAGTGGGTCGAGGCGGCGCGCGGCCTCGCGCACGACGACGGCGCCGTCTCGGGGGATCCCGCGGCGCCGGCCGACCTGACCGCCCTGACGTACCAGTCGATCAGCGTCCTGGACTCCGCTTCGCCTTTCGCCGCTCTCGCTCGCGATCGGTGGCGGGAGGATCTGGAGGCCGACGAGCGCACCCCCGACGCGGCGGTGGCGTGGCTCGACGCGCTGTCCGAGAGCAACCCGAGCGCGTACCGGCGCGGCATCCGGTCGCGTGCGCGGGCGATCCGGCGTTCGCTGGCGCGACAGGATGCCACCGTCCTCGCCGCCGCCCTCCACCCCAACGCGCGCGATCTCATCGATCGTCTCGTCGCCGAAGGCATCGAGACGATCGTGCTGGACGAGTGCCATCACCTCCTCGATCACTGGGCGCTCGTCGTGGCCGCGCTCATCGCCCGGATCCGAGCCGAGGGTCGCGAGCCCCTGGTGATCGGTCTCACCGCGACTCTGCCGACGCCCGACGACGCCGACGAGTACGACAACTACATCTCGCTCCTCGGCGATGTCGACCTCGAGGTCCCCGTGCCGGCGGTGGTCCGCGAGGGCGACCTGGCTCCCTCCCGCGAACTCGTCCACGTGGTCGCGCCCACCGCAGAGGAGCGGCTGTTCCTGAGCGCGCACGCGCAGGCCCTCGAGGTCGCCCTGCGCACGAGCTTCGCCGTGGGGTCCGGGCGTGCGAGTCTCCTCGGCATCCTGCAGCCTCCGAGTGCCGACGCCTCCGTCGACGGCGCCGCCACGCGCGGCGACGAGGCTCTCGACATCGACCGACGGCTCGCCGCCGCCTTCGCGGCCGACTTCGCCGGCGCCGAAGCGGCCGGTGCGATGCTCTCGCTGGTCGCCCCCGACGATCCCGTGACGGCGCACCTGCCCGCGTTCGCCCGTCGTCCGCCGACGACCGATGAGACGCTGCGCCTGCTCGGACGCTTCGCCCTCGATCAGGTGCTGCCCGACCCGTCCCGCGCCGCGGAGTGGGTACGGCTGCGCGCGCTCCTCGCCGACTTCGGCTACGCCCTCACCGACCGGGGCGTGCGCCGGACCCGCGATCCCATCGACTCGGTGCTGACCTCCTCGCTCGCGAAGGATCAGGGCGCCTGCGACATCCTCGCGGCCGAGGCCGCGGTGCTCGGCGAGCGACTCTGCGCCCTCGTCGTGACCGACTTCGCGCGGCACGGGAACGTGCACGGCGGCCTGGTCGGGGCGGCAGGCGCCGTCCGGACCTTCTCGGTGCTGACGACGGATGCCGCCACCGCCGGCCTCCGCGCGATGCTCGTGACCTCGACCACCGTGCGCCTGGCGCGTCGCGATGTCGCGGTGCTCCTGCCGGCGCTCGTCGCGGAACTCGGCGTCGAGGTGACCACCGATGCCGTCGACGACGATCCGCACGTCGTGGAGGTGCGCGGGGTCGCCGGCGCCGGCATCGTCGGCGCGGCCGCGCGTCTGCTGAGCGCCGGCCGCCTGCAGGTCGTCGTCGGCACCCGCGGTCTGTTCGGGGAGGGCTGGGACTGCCCGCGGGTGAACACCCTCGTCGACCTCACCGCCTCGGCCGGCGACGCCGCGATGCAGCAGCTGCGCGGGCGTACTCTCCGCCTCGATCCGTCCTGGCCCGAGAAGACGTCGCACAACTGGACGGTGACGGCCCTCGTCCCGACCGATCTCGCTGTCGAGGCGCAACCGGATGCCGCCCGCCTCCGTCGCAAGCACGCCCGCCTCTGGGGTGTCGACGCCGACGATCCGGAACGGATCGTGCGGGGCCTCGGCGCCGCTCTCGGTCACGCCCAGCGCCGAGCGATCGCGGCGGTGCTGTCGAAGGAACCGGGCGCGACGCCCGAGGGGATCGGCGCTCTGGGGGCGATCCCGTCGCGTGCCCGTACACGGGAACTCTGGCGGATCGGCGAGCCGTACGACGACGTCGAGGAGGAGTCCTTCGTCGTCGAACACCGCCCCGAAGCTCCGCTGTTCCCGACGTCGGTGTCGACGACGCGGGCGACGGCGGCGGGGTTCGTCGGCGCGGTCTGCGCATCCGGCACCGGGGTCGCCGGCGCGTTCGCCCTCGTGCCCGATGTCGCGCCGCCGTTCGCGGGAGCGGTGCTGCTGGGCGGCGCCCTCGTCGCGGTGCCCCTGGCGATCGCGTGGCGGCAGGGCCTCCGGCGCGTCCGGGACGCGCGAGCGACGCTTCAGCGGATCGCCGAGGTGCTCTGGGCGGCCCTCGCCGAGGCCGGTCGTCTCGAGGCCGATGCCGGTGCGCCGTCGGTGACCTCCGCCGATCCCCTCGCCGACGTCCAGCGCCTGGAGGTCGCGGTGCGCGACGCCGATCCGGGCGCGCGCACCACCTTCGGACAGGCCCTCATCGAACTCTGCGGGCCCGTCCGCGCCCCGCGGTTCGTGCTCGAGGTGGACAGGGGTGGGCGCTCGGCGATCGTCGCCACGGTCCTCCGGGTCGCGGGTTCCCGGCACCGCCGTCGTTTCCTCGCGGTGCCGACCGATGTGGGGCGCCGCCGCGAGTCCGCGCATCGTTTCGCGCAGGAGTGGCAGCGGCGGATCGGGCCCGTGACCCTCCACGAGGTCGGTGTGTCCGAGGGCGACCCCGTGATCAGCGAAGCGCGCCGCTCCGGAGCGTTCTCCGGAGCGGCGCGCTCGATGGTGCGGTGGCGCTGAGCCTCAGTACCAGCCGGTCGACTGCGAGTGGTCCCACGCCCCGCACGGGCTGCCGTAGCGGCCCGAGATGTAGCCGAGTCCCCACGCGATCTGCGTGCCGGCGTTGGTCTGCCAATCCGCCCCGGCGGAGCTCATCTTGCTTCCCGGCAGAGCCTGCGGGATGCCGTACGCACCGCTGCCGGCGTTGTAGGCCTGGTAGTTCCACCCGGACTCGCGGTTCCACAGCGAGACGAGGCACGAGAACTGGTCGTCACCCCACCCGTAGCCCGAGAGCATCCCGCGCGCGGTGGCCTGCGCGCCGCCCGGGCTGTTGTCGCCGGAGCCGCCGCCCGAGGACGGCGGGGGAGTCCACCCGCCGGACGAGTCGTCGGACTGAGCCGACGAGCGGGCCTGCTCTTCTTCCTTGGCCTTCGCTGCGGCCGCGGCCTCGGCTTCCTGCCGGGCCTTCTCGGCGGCTTCCTCCTCCTGCTTCTTCGCGACAGCGGCGTCGAGGCTCCCGCGGAGCGCGCTGACGCGCTGGTCGACGGCAGCTGTCGCGGCGGTGACCTCGCCGGTCACACCGGGGAGGAAGGCCGGCGGCAGTACCTGCGCGGCGTCGAGGCGGTCGGCCGCCTGCTGGAGGACGGTGGTGTCGACGGTCGCCGGCTGGCCGATGTCGAGTCCGGATGCCGCGATGTCGTTCTGCACGGTCGTCGCGGACTCCAGCGACGCGGCGGCCGCTTGCTCCGCGGCGTGTGCGTCGGCCACCGCGGGTGCCGAGGTGGTGGCCGGTGTCACCGGCGCGGTGTAGGAGGCGAGCTGGAAGCTCGGGGCCGACAGGAGCGAGGAGGCCGGAGCGGCCTGCGCGACCGGCGCGGTGCCGGTGAGGGCCACCGTCGCGACGATCCCGAGGGTGACGACACCGGCGGTGAGCGCGGGGCGGCGGGTGGAGCGGCGGGCAGCCAGTCTGCGGCTGCGGCGGTTGTGTGGGGGCGTCGAATCAGAACTCATATAACCGGTTTCGTATCGCGAGGACGGCGGTCCACAGCACGTCCTGCCCGTGATCGACGGGCACGAAACGGGGAGCCTGGCACGGCAGTCTGGACGCAACCTGGGCGGAGAGGCGTGAGCGGAGGCTGGTCCACGGGGTCTTCCGGCGCCCCTCGGTGCGGCATCGCGATCGAAGGAGTCGGTATCGGGGCCCCCGGATGGGTTAGGCTTGAGTGTCACTCGTCTGGCTATCCCGCTCCGCGGGTGTGAGCGAGTGGTATCGCACGAAACAATCCGCTTCGCTTCGGCTCGTGGCTCTCGTTCGCCCTCGGGCGAGTGACGTCCGGCCGGGCGCGGTCCCACCCGGGGCCGCCTCGCAGGAGCCGAAGCCCGACACCCACCCACTAGGACAACCCACTACATGACTACCGCAACGACCGCCCCGGCTATCAAGCAGGTCGCGATCAACGACATCGGCTCCGCCGAAGACTTCTTGG
>Ga0308156_1000709_pt1 | contig 55275 bp, 46 predicted proteins | sample PhyAR2_FD_201041 | JGI IMG/M metagenome (GOLD analysis project Ga0308156, IMG submission 201041) | Phyllosphere microbial communities from UC Gill Tract Community Farm, Albany, California, United States - DLSL A.R2 | ecosystem: Host-associated > Plants > Phyllosphere > Unclassified | place: USA... | reverse complement strand
TCCATGAAGTCCATCTCGAAGATGGTGACGCCGTCGATCGGGTCGACCGGCAACAGGTCGATGCCGACCACGCTGGCGTTCGGCACCTGGCGCCGCACCACCTGCGCCCAGCCGCCCGGCGCCAGCCCCAGGTCGATGATCCGCTTCTTGCCGCGCAGGAAGCCGAACCGCTCGTCCAGCTCGATCAGCTTATAGGCTGCACGGCTGCGATAGCCCTCCGCCTTGGCGCGGCGGACATAGGGGTCGTTCAGCTGGCGCTCCAGCCAGCGGGTCGACTGGGCGGTGCGCTTCCGCGCGGTGCGCACCCGCTGGTGCAGCCCTGCATTGCCTCTGCTCACGTTCTGGCGATCCCCATCAAGCGGCGCAGGATTCCCTCGCGAATCCCACGGTCGGCGATCCCTAGCCGCTCGGCGGGCCAGAGGTCCAATATCGTCTCCAGGATGGCGCAGCCCGCCACCACCAGATCGGCGCGTTCGGGGCCGATGCACGCCACCTTGCCGCGCGCGGCCAGGCTCTTGCGCGACAGGTCGGCGCTGATCGCGCGCATCGCGGACGTGGGCACGATCAGCCCGTCGACGGCGGCGCGGTCATAATGGCTGAGTCCCAGATGGACGCTGCCCAGCGTCGTCACGGTGCCGCTGGTGCCGAGCAGCCGGGGGCTCTTCAGGTTCCGGGGCAGGCGCGCGGCGAAATCGGCGAAGCTGTCCGCCACCATCGTCCGCATCCGGGCATAGGCGGCCAGCCGCCCGGCCTCGCCCTCGCCACCCCCCGCACTCTCGGTCAGCGAGACGACACCCCAGGGCGCCGAATGCCAGTCGAGGATACGGGGGCTGGGGCTGCGCGTGTCGACCAGCACCAGCTCGGTCGAGCCGCCGCCGATGTCGAACACCAGCGCGGGGTCGTCCCCCGGCTCGATCAGCACATGACAGCCCAGCACCGCCAGCCGCGCCTCCTCCTCGGCCGAAATGATGTCGAGATGGATGCCCGTCTCGGCCAGCGCGCGCGCGATGAAGGCGGGACCGTTGGCGGCGCGACGGCACGCCTCGGTCGCGACCGCGCGCGACAGGGTGACGTTGCGGCGCTTCAGCTTGTCGGCGCACACGCGCAGCGCGGCGATCGTCCGGTCGATCGCGGCGTCGGACAGGCGGCCCGTGGTCGCCAGTCCCTCGCCCAGCCGGACGATTCGCGAAAAGGCATCGACGACCGCAAAGCCGCCACCCTGGGGCCGCGCGATCAGCAGGCGGCAATTGTTGGTGCCCAGGTCGAGCGCGGCATAGGCCTGCGCATCGGACCACCGGCCACGCTGGGGCCGGGGGGGTGCCGGACGGGCAGGCGGCTTGGCCTGCCGGTACGGCCTTCGGGTGGGAACATCCCCCATCGCCGTATCTCGCTTTATTCTGTTCTATCCGTCACGAACATGAGTGTCCGCCGGTGCTTGAAGCCCAAGGTAGCGAGTCGGCGCCCGCGCGACAAGACGCACCGCCGCCGCCGTTGCGGAATTCGGTTGACAGGGGTGATTCGGCCGCCTAGAGGCACGCCCCTGTTCGATGCCCCGTCGTCTAAAGGTAAGACCACGGACTCTGACTCCGTTAATTGAGGTTCGAATCCTCACGGGGCATCCAGATCTCTCTGAAATCGCTGGCTTTTACTCTGTCGCGGATCGGATGGTGCGGGCGTTTGTGCGGTTTCCGCCCGGAACCGGGTCGTGTGTGGCGGGGTTCCCATTGTCATGGTCGTGATCGGATGCCTGCTGCTCGTCATCCTGCCGCTCATCGGTCTGGTGATCGGGGGATATCTAGGTGGGCTAACGGTTGGCCTGTGGACGGCACTGGCCGGTTTTGCCCTGGCCTTCGCGGTCTGTTCGCTGTCGGTCATCGCCTTGATGAAGGCGCGCCCTTCGCGCTGAGGTCGTAGGCGCAAAGGCCGGCGCGGCTGACGGCATGCGGCGCAAGACAGGGCCGCATGCGAACGCTATGAGCGCAGGATGCCCCGGCTGCTGCTGTTCAACAAACCCTATGGGGTCCTGTCGCAATTCACGGACAACGGGTCGCCGACGGTTCGGTCGACCCTGTCGGACTTCATTGCGGTGAAGGGCGTCTATCCCGCCGGGAGGCTTGATCGGGACAGCGAGGGCCTGCTGCTGCTGTGCGATGACGGGCGGTTGCAGGCGCGCATTGCCGATCCGCGCTTCAAGATGCCCAAAACCTATCTCGTCCAGGTCGAAGGCGATCCGCAGGAGCAGCAACTGGCGCGCTTGCGGCAGGGCGTCCGCCTCAAGGACGGCATGACCCTGCCCGCCGATGTCGCACATATCGACGCGCCGGACCTGTGGCTGCGCGATCCGCCGATCCGCCAGCGCAAGCTCATCCCCGACGCCTGGCTGAAGCTCACCATCCGCGAAGGGCGCAACCGGCAGGTGCGCCGCATGACGGCGGCGGTCGGGCTGCCGACCCTTCGGCTGGTCCGCTGGTCGATCGGCGACTGGTCCGTCGCCGGGATCGTGCCCGGCCAGTTCGTGGAGGCCGCCGGCCCGGGCAGGGAGAGCGGTGGCGCGCCGGACCGATAAGAGCGGTGTGGGCCGCTTTGGGCCATGATGCTCCTTGCCGTCTGTTGCGATCGACCGCGAAAACTGGTTTGAGGCTTTGACGCCTTCCGCTTCCCTAAGCGTCCGGCAGGTTTTGGATTCCATGAATTATCGCCACTCCTTCCATGCGGGCAACAGCGCCGATGTCGTGAAGCACAGCCTGCTGATCGCGCTGGTCCGGGCCTTGCAGCAGAAACCGGGCGCGTTGACCCTGATCGACACCCATGCCGGTTGCGGGCTCTACGACCTTGGCGGCGAGCAGGCGCAACGCACCGGCGAGGCCGCACAAGGCGTGCTGCGGGCCTTTGCCGATGCCGACCCGTTGCTGGACGATTACCGCGCCGCCGTGCAGGCGGTGAATGACGGGGCGGAGCCGCGCCTCTACCCCGGCTCGCCACGGTTCCTGGCGCAGCTGCTGCGCCCGCAGGACGTGCTGATCCTCAACGAAAAGCATCCCGAGGATGTCCGTACCTTACGCGGCGCAATGCGCGGGACGCCCGCGGCGGTGCATGAGCGCGATGCCTATGAGTTGTGGCTGGCGATGCTTCCCACCCGCACCCCGCGCGGCGTGGTGGTGGTCGATCCACCCTATGAGCAGACGGACGAACGCGAACGCATCGCCGCCACCCTCGCGGCGGCGCATCGCAAATGGGCGCATGGCGTGACGGTGATCTGGTATCCGCTGAAAGACCGCGCCACGCATGGGCGGTGGAAGTATGAGCTGCACAAGCTCGGCATCCCGAAATTCCTCTCGGTCGAGCATTGGCTGTATGATGCCGATCAGCCCGGCATCTACAATGGCGCGGGCCTTTTCATCGTCAATCCGCCCTATGCCTTCATGCAAGCCCTGCCGCCCCTGCTGGAATCCCTCCGTGCCGCACTGGCACCCGAAGGGCATAGCGGCGAGATCACGGCGAATTGGTTGCGCGACTGAGGATTGGCCTAGAACTCCGCGACCTTGCCCCAGGCGGAGTTGGCGAAGCGGCTGGGGTGGTAAGGTTTGGGGTCGACGATCGGCGCCGCGCCGCTGACGATATCGGCGATCATATGGCCCGCGCCCGGTCCGATGCCGAAGCCATGCCCGCTGAAACCGGCCGCCAGCACCAGCCCGGGCAGTTCGTCCACCTCGCCGATGCCGGGCACGCCGTCGGGCGTGCTGTCGACATAGCCTGCCCATGCCCCGGTCACCGCCCGTTCGGACAGGCGCGGCATCAGCTCCAGCGCGCGGGCATGGGTGCGCCTGACGGTCGCGGGGTCGGGTGTGGGGTCGAGGATGCGCATCGCCTCCATCGGCGTCGGCCGGTCGAGCCGCCAGCGTGCGACCCGCTCATGGCCCGACCGCACGCCCTCCAGCCCGCCGGGGGAAAGCTTGCGCCAGCGCCGCAGGAACATCGGCACGAACTGGGTGGAGAAGCGCAGGAATTGCGGGGTCGGATCGACCTTGCCGCTGCCACTGATCGACAGGGTATAGCCACCGTCGCCGCGCCGGGTCATCGAGATATAGTCGCTGTGCATCGCGGCCGGGAAGATGTCCTCGCCCGGCCCGACCGCCATCACCGTCTGGCGGATCGTCGCCTGCGGAAAGCGGATGCCATATTGGTGGCAGAAGGAGGAGGCCCAGGCCCCGGCCGACAGCACCGCGATACGGGTGCGGATCGTGCCGTGTTCGGTAACGACCGCGGACAGGCTCCCGCCCTCGGTCTCGATCCCGCGCACGGCGCAATTCTGATGCACCGTGCCGCCCAGTTTCATCAGTGCGCGCGCGGCGGCCGGTGCGGCGCGCGAGGGGTCTGCGGTGCCGTCGGTGGGGGAGAAGACGCCGCCCTTCCACGGCTTGTTGCTGAATCGGCCGCGCTCGCTGGCCTCTGCCGTCGACAGCATATGGGTGGTGACGCCCGCCGTCCGGGCGAAATCGCGCCAACGGGTCCAGCCCTCGATCTCGGCCTCGTTGTCGCTGAGATAGAGCAGGCCACAGCGGCTGAAGCCCGTCGCCTCGCCGGTGTCGGCGGCGAACTGTTCCCACAGGTCCAGCGCCTTGGTCGCCATCGGCAGCTCGCGGGCGTCGCGATTCTGCTGGCGGCACCAGCCCCAGTTGCGGCTCGACTGTTCGGCGCCGACCCGGCCTTTTTCGACCAGCGCGACCTTCAGCCCGCGTTTGGCCAGGTAATAGGCGGTGAAGCTGCCGACGATGCCGCCGCCGATCACGACGACGTCGGCGCTGTCGGGCAGGGCAGGGCTAGAATCGACCAGGGTAAGCGGTGCGGGCATTCCGTGGCTCCAGCGGGTCCGGGTTGACAGTCATGGTGTAGGGCAGGCCGGGTCAGAAATATTTGAGCCAGCCAATATCCTTGCGGCGCTTCTTCAGGTCCGCGAACCAGCGCGTCGGGAAATAGAGCGGCACGATCATCACGATCCACATCAGCCAGATCCCATGGATCGAAGGGAGGCCGAACACCGCGTCATGATTGGTGCCCCAGATCGCCACCGCGCTCAGGTACAGGGTGCGCAGGACATAGAGGTGGAAGAGGTAGAAGAACATCGGCGCGCTGCCGAGCACCGCCAGCCAGCCGATCACCCGTGTGTCCGCCACCCGCTCGAACAGCGCCAGCAGCAACAGGCCGATGCCCAGCGTCTCCAGCACGAACAGCAGCGAAGGAGGATATTTGGTCAGTGCCAGGAAGCTCATGACCGTGCGGACGGTCGAGCCGGGCACGACGAACCAGGGGGTATCGCCATAGACGTTGAGCGCGCGCAGCACGACGAAACCGACCAGCATCAGCACCCCGGTCCGCACCAGCCGCCGCCGCCGGGCCGCGATGTCATCGCCGACGAACCACGGCCCGATCGCCCAGCCGAGGCAGATTACCCCGATCCACGGCAGCAGCGGATAGCTGACCCGCACGGGAAAACCGCCGAAGTTCAACATCCCGCGATCGTGCAGAACGGTCCAGATCAGGTGGAGCGGATGTCCCTCGGGAAAGGTGATCGGACCCAGCAGGTTGTGCCCGGCCACGATGACGATGCCGATGGCGGCGATCGCGGCGTGGGGCAGTCGGATCAATGCCGACAGGACGATCATGCTCAACCCGATCGCCCAGATCACCTGGAGATAGAGGATCGTTGGCGGAATTTCGAAGCGCCAGACGAAGTTGACGACCGTCAGCTCCAGGAGAACCAGGAACGCCCCGCGCTTGAACAGGAAGGCGCTGGTTTCGGCCCGGCTGCGCTTGCAGCTGTAGAGATAGGCGCCCAGTCCGGTCAGCGCGACGAAGATCGGCGCGCAGAGCGTGCTGGTCATCCGGCTGAAGAACGAGTCCGGCGCAACGGTCAGCGCATCGACCGGATCGCCGATGGGGACCCAGAGCAGGAATGCCTCGCGGATATGGTCGAGCAGCATCAGCACCATGACGAACCCGCGCAGGGCGTCGATACCGACCAGCCGCGCACCGGCGCGGACGGGGGTGGCCTGTGTCTTGAGGGGATTTGCGACCCCGGCGGGTCCGATACCCGCGGACGTGATGCTCGCCATGAAGAGGAACTCCGACGGAATGGAATGGGTCAGTCGTGCGCCAGCAGCGCGATGGCGTCGATTTCGACCAGATAGCCGTAGTGAAGCTCGGGCACCGGCACGACGGTACGCGCGGGGCGCGCCTCGCCCAGCCGCGCGGCATAGACCGCATTGAAGCGCGGCCAGTTCTCGACCCCGACGATATAGGCGGTGACCCGTGCCAGCCGGTCGGGCGTGCCGCCCGCCGCCGTCAGGATCGCCAGCATGTTGTCGATCGCCTGCGCCGCCTGCGCCTCGAAACCCATGTCGTCGAGGGCCGCGCCGTCGGCGCGGATCGGCAGCTGGCCCGAGATATAGAGATGATCGCCAGCACGCACGGCTTGCGAATAATGCCCGGCGGGCAGCGGCGCATCCTGGGTCAGGACGGGTTCGATCCGGGTAGCGGTCATTACCATCCTCCGAAACGGGGCCATGTCGCGGCGACCTGCGGGTCGGCGCCATGCACGACACGATAGGCAGGATGCTGCGCGCCGGTGGAACAGGCGTGGTTGGGCAGCACGCGCACCCGGTCGCCGATCGCCAGCGGCGGCAGCGTGCCGTCCGAACCCGGCCGCACGGTGATGATGCCATGTTCCTGATTGGCGTCGGCCAGGATCAGGTCCGCATAGGGTGTCCCGTCCAGCGTGCAGACGATGCCATAGCCTTGGTCGACTGGTTGCTTGGCGGTGCCGCGATCGCGCGACATGGCCATCCAGCCCGCATCGATCAGGATCCAGCCCTTCTCGCGCTGAAAGCCGATCACCGTGCCCAGCACCGACAGCGCGATGTCGTCGATGGCGCAGACGCCGATGCCGTGCATCACCAGATCGAAGAACACGAACACGCCCGCGCGCACTTCGGTCACGCCGGTCAGGTCGGTGGCGAAATGCGCGGTCGGGGTCGAACCGACGCTGACCACCGAACAGGCATGGCCGTCGGCGCGCAGCGTTTCGGCGGCGTCGACGACGCTCTTGCGTTCGACCCCGGCATAGCGGCGCAGTTCATCGGGCGTGCGCGCGGCATAGCTGCCCCCCGCATGGGTCAGCACACCGCGCAGTTCGCCGCCATCGGCCAGCGCCCGACCGATGGCGAGCAACTGGCCGATATCGCCCGGCAACACGCCAGAGCGATGGCCGTCGCAATCGATCTCGATCAGCGCGGGGATCGCGGTGCCCGCCGCGCGTGAGGCCTCGGCCACCGCCTCCGCCTGTTCGACCGTGTCGAGAATCACCGCCAGATCGACTCCGCGCGCGCGCAGCGCCAGCACGCGGGGCAGCTTGTCCGGCGCGATGCCGACCGCATAGATGATGTCGCGCACACCGGCATCGGCGAATTGCTCGGCTTCGCGTAGGGTCGACACGGTGGCGGGGCCGTGCGGGCTGCTCATCAGCCGCGCCGCTACCTCGATCGACTTGCCGGTTTTCAGGTGTGGGCGGAGCGCCACGCCCATCGGCGCCAGATGCGCCTTCAGCCGCGCGATGTTGCGGTCCATCCGGTCGGCGTCGAGCACCAGGCACGGCGTCTCGACGGTCGCCAGCGTCGCGGTGACAGGAGCCTGAACCGGCTTGGCGAGCGTATCGGCTTGCATCGTCTTGATCTCCATCCGGGGCTCAGGCCAGGATCGCCTTGGTCTCGAGATATTCCTCGAAACCATGGACCCCATATTCGCGTCCGTTGCCCGATTGCTTGTAGCCGCCGAACGGCGCGTGCGCGGTCCAGGCGGGATAGTTGATATGAACCTGTCCCGATCGGATGCGCCGGGCGATGGCCTTCGCACGGACCGGGTCGCCCGACTGGACGTGCGCGCCCAGTCCATAGACGGTGTCGTTGGCGATCGACACGGCCTCGTCCTCGTCGGCATAGGGCATGATGCACAGGACCGGGCCGAAAATCTCCTCTCGCGCGATGCGCATGTCACGGGTGACGCCCGAGAAGACGGTCGGGCGGACATAGAAGCCGCGATCGAGCCCGGCGGGACGGCCGGGGCCGCCCGCGACCAGCCGTGCGCCTTCCGCCTGGCCTGCCGCGATCATGGCCTGGACGCGAGCGTGCTGCGCGGCATTGGCGATGGGACCCATCGTCGTCGCCTCGTCGCCCGGCGGGCCCACGCGCCATTCGGCGGCGGCTGCCGCCGCCAGCGCCTCGACCTCGGCCAGGCGGTCGGCGGGAACCAGCATCCGGGTGGGCGCGCTGCAAGACTGGCCGACATTGCGCATCCCAGCCATCACGCCGCGCGGCACGGCCTGGGCGAAGTCCGCATCGGGCAGCAGGATATTGGGCGACTTGCCGCCGAGTTCCTGCACGACGCGCTTCACACTGACCGCTGCCCCTTGCGCGACCAGCACGCCCGCGCGGGTCGATCCGGTGAGCGAGATCATCGCGATGTCGGGATGCGCCGCCAGGGCTGCGCCGACGACCTCGCCGGTGCCGCCGACCAGGTTGAACACGCCCGGCGGGGTGCCTGCATCGTGCATCACCTGCGCGAACAGGAGTGCGCTATAGGGCGACAATTCGCTGGGCTTCAGCACCACCGGGCACCCGGCGGCAATGGCGGGTGCGACCTTGGCGGTAATCTGGTAGAGTGGCCAGTTCCACGGCGTTATCAGCGCGCAGACCCCGATCGCCTCCTTGCAAAGGGTAAAGCCCGCCTCCTGCCGCTCGAACGCGTAATCGGCCAGCACCTCCATCTGTGCGCGGACATGCGCGATGGCAAAGGGCACCTGCGAGGCACGGGCAAAGCCGATGGCGGCACCCATTTCAGTTGCGATCGCCCGGGCGAAATCCTCGGCACGCTCTTCCAGCAAGGCGGCGATCCGGCCGAGCAGGGCGATGCGGTCCGCGACCGGGCTGATGGCAAAGGCGGGAAAGGCGCGGGTCGCGGCGGCGACGGCCCGGTCGATATCGGCGGCAGACCCTGCCGCGACCCTGCCGATCCGGGTCTCGGTCGCGGGATCGATGACGGGAATCGCAGGCGCCGGCGCGACCGGCGCGTGCCAGTCGCCATCGATATAGAAATGTCCCGCCCTGTCGCTCGTCATGTCCACCTGTCCCGACGTCCGTCGCCCTTGCCCCGATCCGAGGCCCCTTGCGCGATCCGGCCTGGGGCCAGTGTAGCCATGGGCGATCAGCAGACGCTTCCGAAAACAGGGGGACAAACGGCATACCCGCCATGGTCGGCGTATCGCGACAGCGGTTTACCCCGATCGACGCTCCGATACCGCTCGAAAAGGCCAGCATATTATGCTGCGATATCGCGAAGGTTGCGCCGCGCGCGGCATGGACGCGGGCGTAACAAGCAATTCTGCCGCATGGGGCGCACTATCATCGGCCCCGGCAATATCATCTTAGCGAAGGGGGCCGACCGTGCTTCGTCCAAAGTACATCACGTTCGATTGTTATGGCACGCTGATCTATTTCGAGATGGCGCCGGTCGCGCGCCGCCTTTACGCCGACCGTATCGCGGCGGCGGACATGGACAAATTCTGCGCCGATTTCTCAGCCTATCGCCTGGACGAGGTGCTGGGCGCGTGGAAGCCCTATCGGGACGTGGTCGAGGGTTCGCTGCGCCGCACCTGCGGAAAGTGGGGCATCGAATATCGCGACAGCGACACGGTGGAAGTCTATGCCGCCGTGCCGACTTGGGGGCCGCATCCGGATGTGGTCGAACCGCTCAAGCGCGTCGCGGCGGAATATCCGCTGGTCATCCTGTCCAATTCGATGGTGGACCTGATCCCGGCCAGCGTGACCAATCTGGAGGCGCCGTTCCACGCGGTCTACACCGCCGAGGAGGCGCAGGCCTATAAGCCCCGGATGCAGGCGTTCGAATATATGTTCGACCAGCTGGGCTGCGGGCCGGAGGACGTGCTGCACGTCTCGTCCAGCTTCCGCTACGACCTGATGACCGCCTATGACATGGGCATCACGAACAAGGCGTTCGTCAATCGCGGGCACGAGCCGCTGAACGGCTATTATCAGGTGCATGAGATCCCCAGCATCGCGGGTCTGCCCGGGCTGGTGGGGCTGTGAGCATGGCGACCGAGGTCCGCTCGTTCATCGACCTGCGCGCCTTCGTCGCGACGGCCGCGCTGCCCGCCGGTGGTGACTATCGCACCGCGCGCACGCCGCTGCCGCTTGCGGAGGGGACGTGCAGCGTCGACCTGCTCGCGCTCGACGGTACCTCGGGCATGGATGCGGGCCTGCCGGGTGATGAGTTCGTCATCGTCCTGGCGGGGTCGCTTCGGCTGGGCGAGGTCATGCTGGCGGCGGATGGCTGCGCGGTGATCCCGAGCGGCGTCGCCTTCGACTGGGAGGCCGCGCCCGGCACCCGCGCGCTCGCGATGCGCCATGCGATTCAGACGCCCGCCGCCGACCGGATCGTGCCGATCGACGAAGCGGCCGACCTGACGCCGTCCAACCCGCCGCTCGCCGAGCTGCTCGTCGGGCCGACGCCATCGTGTCGCAACCATACCGATTATCTGTCGAGCGACGGCGTGTTCATCTGCGGGACCTGGGACTCGACGCCCTATCACCGCACCGCGATGCGCTATCGCCATCACGAGCTGATGCACCTGCTCGACGGCAGCGTGACGTTCGAGGACGAGACGGGCGCCCGCCGGACCTTCGCCAAGGGCGACATCTTCCTGCTGGAACATGCCGCGATGTGCTCATGGGACAGCCGGGAGCATGTGAAGAAGGTCTATGCGATCTGGCGGCCGGTGGTCGCCTGATCCCCTCGGGGCGATGCCGCGACTGGCATCGCCCCGATCAAAGCGTCTCGAGCGACTGGTGGCAAAAAATCTGGCGGTCGTCCGTCAGCAGCCGCGGCGGCATCGCCTCGGCACAGGACGGAGCCGCGCGGATGCAGCGCGGTCGGAAGCTGCATCCGGTCGCCGACATGCGTGCCGCCGCCGCCCCTGCCTGCCGCGCGGGCGTCTCCTCCAGCCAGCCCGGCCGCAATTCGGGCACCGAGGCCGTCAACAGCCGGGTATAGGGGTGGTGCGGTCCGTGGCCCAGCCCGTCGCGCGTCGCCTGTTCGGCGACCCGCCCGGCATAGAGGACCAGCACATTGTCGGCGATGGCGCGTATGATCTCCAGGTCGTGGGTGATGAACATATAGGCCAGGCTCAGTTCGCGGCGCAGCTCGATCAGCAGGTCGAGCACCGCCTCCGCCACCACGGGGTCCAGCGCCGAGGTCACTTCGTCGCACAGCAACACGTCGGGGCGCGCCGCCAGTGCGCGCGCCAGGTTGACGCGCTGTTTCTGTCCGCCCGACAATTCGCCGGGTAGCCGGTCGGCGAGCGCGGTGGGAAGGCGGACCAGATCGAGCAGCCGTGCCACCTCCGCCCTGGCCGAACGCCGGTCCAGGCCATGATAGAAGGCGAGCGGCCGGGCGATGGCGGCACCGACGCTGACCGCCGGGTTCAAGGCGGTATCGGCACTCTGGAAAACCATCTGGACTCGGCGCAGCTCGTCGCGCGAACGGTGGCGGACCAGTGGGGCCAGCGGATTGCCGTTCAGCAGGATGCGCCCGGCGGTCGGTGCGTGCAGCCCCGCCGCGACACGTGCCAGGGTACTCTTGCCGCACCCGGATTCACCGATGACGCCCAGCACCTGACCCCGCCGGATCGACACGTCGATCCCGTCCAGTATCTTCGTGCGCGGCGCACCGTCCGGGCCGGTCCCGCCATAGCCCGCGACGATTCCCCACATGTCGAGAAGGGGCGTATCGTCGGTCGGGGGCGCGATGGCGGGCGCGCGCGGCGCGGCGGCGGCGACCAGCGCCTGCGCATAGGCATGACGCGGCGCGAACAGGATCTGCTCGGTCGTGCCCAGTTCCTGCACCTCGCCGCCACGCAGCACCGCGATCCGGTCGGCGATCTGTGCGACCACCGACAGGTCGTGGGTGACATAGACGGCGGTGGTGCCGAGATCGCGTACCGCGTCCTTGAACGCCTTCAGCACCTCGATCTGGGTGGTCACGTCGAGCGCGGTGGTCGGCTCATCGAAGATGACCAGCGCCGGATCGGTGATCAGCGCCATCGCGGCCATCAGCCGCTGGAGCTGCCCACCCGACACCTGATGCGGATAGCGTGCGCCGACGCCTTCGGGGTCGGGCAGGGCGAGGCGACGGAACAACGCCCTGGCCTTTTCCTCGGCGGCGGCGCGATCAAGCGTCCCGTGGATCAGCGCAGGCTCGATCACCTGCGCCATGATGGTCAGCGACGGATTGAAGGCGGCGGCGGCGCTCTGCGCGACATAGGCGACCGTCCGACCGCGCACTTGGCGCAGCCGCTCGGGGGTGGCGCCGTCCAGCCGCTGGCCCGCTACCTCGATGGTGCCGCCTGCGATCCGGCAGCCCGGCCGCGCATAGCCCAGCAGCGACAAGGCGATGGTCGTCTTGCCCGACCCGGACTCGCCGATCAGGGCCAGCACTTCGCCCTTGGCAACCGACAGGCTGACATCGGGGACGATCACGATCTCGCGTCCATCCTCGCCACTGGCGGTGATGCGCAGATGCTCGATACGGGCGAGCGGCGCGTCGGTCATCGCCGCCGCCGTCCGGGAAGGGAGTCGATCACGAGGTTCATTCCGATCGTGAGGGAGGCTATCGCCACCGCCGGGAACAGGACAGCAGGCGCACCGAAGCCGAGCCCGGCGATATTCTCGCGAACCAGCGCGCCCAGGTCGGCCTGGGGCGGCTGGACGCCCAGTCCGAGGAAGGACAGGCCGCTGAGCAGCAGGACGACGAAGACGAAGCGCAGGCCGAAATCGGCGGCGAGCGGCCCGGTGACGTTGGGCAGCACCTCGCGCACGACGATATAGGGCAGGCGCTCGCCCCGTGCGCGGGCGGCGGCGACGAAGTCCAGCGCCATCACCCCCATCGCCAGCGCCCGGGCGGTGCGGAACGCGCCGGGGGTATAGATCAGTGCCAGCGTCCCGATCAGCACCGGGATGGACGCGCCGGTCGCCGCGATCACCACCAGTGCGAGCATCAGGCTGGGGATCGCGATCACGATGTCGAACGTCCGGGACAGGCCGATGTCGATCCATCCGCCCGCGGCCGCCGCAAGACCCAGCAGGATGCCCGCCGCCGCCGCGATACCGGTCGCGACGAAGGCGATCAGCACGGTATAGCGCGCGCCGTACAGCACGCGGCTCAGCATGTCGCGGCCCAGATAGTCGGTCCCCAGCGGGAAACGGCGGCTGACTGTGTCGAACACGTCGACATGCACGACCTCGGCCACGCCGTGCGGCGCGACGCCGGGGCCGAGCAGCGCGACAACAATCCACGCCATGACGAGGGCAAGGCCGATGCGGCCGCTGATCGCCATCGCCCTCACCGGTGCCGCAGCCGGGGATTGGCCAGGATCGCGACCACGTCGGCGGTCGTCACCAGAACGAGATAGGCGGTGCAGAAGATGATCGCGACCGCCTGGACCAGCGGCAGGTCGCGAGTGGCGACCGCGTCGACCATCAGCCGCGCGACGCCGGGATAGTTGAAGATGATCTCGACCACGATGACTCCCCCCAGCAAGGTCGACAGGCTGAGCGCGATCGCATTGGCGATCGGCCCAATGGCGTTGGGCAAGGCATGGCGCAGCACCACGCGCGCGGGCGAACACCCCTTCAGCCGTGCGGCTTCGGCATAGGAGGTGTCGAGCGCGTCAATCACCGCCGCGCGCGTCATCCGCACCATCTGCGCCATGACGAAACAGGCCAGGCTGAACACCGGCAGCGCAAAGACGCGGACCATGTCCCAGCTCGAATGAATGTCGCGGGTCGAGGAGAGGGCGGGCAGCCAGTGCAGGGTGACGGCGAACAGCATGACCGCCAGCGTCGCGATCAGGAATTCGGGCACAGATACGATGCCGATGGTTGCGATGCTGATCGCCCGGTCGAACGCGGTGCCGCGCTGGACCGCCGCGACGATGCCCAGGGTCAGCGCGAACGGCACCGACACCAGCGCGGTCAGCCCAGCCAGCGTCAGCGAATTGCCCAGCCGTGCCCCGATCATTTCGCGCATCGGCAGGCCAGTAACCAGCGAATGGCCCAGATCGCCGGCCAGCACGCCGCCCGCCCATTCCAGGTATCGCCGCCATGCAGGCTGATCGAGGTGCATGGCATTGCGCAGACCCGCCAGCGCCTCGGGCGTGGCGCTTTGGCCCAGAATCGCCTCGGCGACGTCGCCCTCCATCATCTGGGCGATGGCAAACACCGCCAGCGAGACGAAGACCAGGGTCGCCAGGGCCGCACCGATCCGGCGGCCGATCAGCAGGATCAGGGGGGAGCGGATCATGCGCCCTCCAGCCATGTGTCGGCAGTGAAGTCGAAGCCCATCAATCCCCCCTGCGCCATGGGTTGCAGCCCCTTCAGCCTTGGGCTGTGCGCATCGAGCAGGCTGAGGAACAGCGGGATGCCGATACCGGACTGGTCGTGTACGAGATGCTGCATCTCGCCATAGAGCGACTTGCGGCGCGCCTCGTCGGTTTCGCCACGCGCGGCGACCAGCAGGCTGTCGAAGCGGGGATTCTTCCATCCGCTTTCGTTCCACGGCGCGTCGGAGGCGAAGAACTGGGTGAAGACGATGTCGGCGGTCGGGCGCGGATTGGTGTTGCCGAAACCCAGCGGCACCTTCATCCAGCTGTTCGTCCAGTACCCGTCGGACGGCACGCGGCGGATGTCGAACTGCACGCCCGCCCGCCGCCCGGCATTCTGGATCAGGACGGCCATGTCGTCCGACTTGTCCGCCGCCGTCGAGGTGACGATGGGCAGGCGCGCGCCGATCATCCCGGCCCGCGCGAAATGATGGCGGGCACGGTCGGGGTCGAAAGCGCGCTGCGGCACGCTGGGGTCGAAATAGGGGTTGGTCGGCGCGATCGGCTGGTCGTTGCCGATGGTCGCATAGCCGCGGAAGATGGCGCTGCGCATCGTCTCGCGGTCAAGCAGCAGCTTCAGGCCCTGGATGAAATCGCGGTTGCCGGTCTGCTTCTGGTCCAGCCGCGCGATCAGATTCGTATAGCCGCCCGACTTGGTGACCAGCAGGTCGAACCCGGCGCGCTCCAGATGGCTGGCGATGCGCGGGTTGATCGCATGGATCAGGTCGACATCGCCCGATAGCAGCGCATTGATCCGCGCATTGTCGTCGGAAATGCAAAACAGCTCCACCTCGCCCAGCCGGACCTGGCGGCGCCAATATTCGGGCCAGCGCACCGCGATCGACCGCACGCCGGGAGTGAACTCGACCATGCGCATCGGCCCGGTGCCGATCGGATGGTGAAAGTCCCGTGTCCCGTCGCGGATGATCTGAAACTGCGAAATGCCGAGAATCGTCGGCAGGTCGGAATTGGGGCTCTTCAGGGTGATGCGGACATGATCCGGTCCATCGGCACGGATCGAGGCAAATTGCTCGGCGAAGATGCGGGCCTTCGATCCGACCGCCGGATCGAGGTGACGCTTCAGCGAATAAACGACATCGGCGACGGTCAGCATCGATCCGTCATGGAACCGCACATCGCGGCGCAGGCGGATGGACCAATCGCGGGCGTCGCTTGTCTCAATCGACTCGGCCAGCGCGGGTTGCGGGCGGAAATGCTCGTCGAGCCGGGTCAGCCCGTCATAGACCATCGCGCAACGGCAGAAGTCGGACACCACGGTCTGGCGTGCCGGGTCCATCGTGTCGGCGGTCGAGCTGACTGCGACCGCGACCCGCAGCCGCCCGCCCGCGGGTTCGGGCCGCGCGGGCGAAAAGCCGCATGCGCCCAGCCCCAGCGACAGGCCGCCGCCGCCGATCAGGCGGATCGCGTCGCGCCGCCCGATCAATGCCGCCAGTCCTGATAGCGGTAATAGGCCCCGACCAGCGGCAGGAACCAGGGCGGCCCGAAATGTCCCGGTATGGCGGGCCAGTCGATGCCGTGAAACGGATTGGCCTCGGCCGGACTGGCACCGGTCATGATCCGCGCCATCACCTCGCCCATCAGGACCGAGATCTGCGTGCCGTGGCCGCTATAGCCCATCGCATAGTGGAGGCCGTCACGGATGCCCGCGCGCGGCAGGCGATCGGCGGTCAGGTCGACGATCCCGCCCCAATTGTGCGCGATGCGGACATCCGCCAGGGCGGGGAAAATCTCGCGCATCCGTGCTTCCAGGATCATGCCGCTGCGTATGTCGTTGCGCGGGCTGGACAGGGCGAAGCGGGCGCGGCCGCCGAAGATCAGGCGGTTGTCGGCAGTCAGGCGGAAATAATTGCCGATATTGCGCGTCGTCGTCGCGTTGCGCCGCCCCGGCATGACCATGTTCGCCAGATCACCCAGCGGCTCGGTCGCGACGATGAAGCTGCCGATCGGCACGATCCGCCGCCGCAGCCAGCCGAATGGCCCGGCCATGGACGCGCCGGTCGCCAGCAATACGGTGTCGGCGATGATCGTGCCGCGCGGCGTGACCAGCTTGTGGCGCCCGCCCGGCGCGCGGGTCAGGCCGGTCAGCGGCGTGTCCTCATGGATATGCGCTCCGTGCCGCTTCGCCGCACGCGCCAGCCCGGTGGCAAAGCGGCCCATGTGGAGCGACGCGCTGTGCGGGAAGACCAGGCCGCCATGGAATGCGTCGGACCGGATTTCCCCGGCCAGCCGGTCGCGGTCGAGCAGGCGGATGTCCGGCTCTACCGTCTTCGACAGCAATTCGGCGGCGCGGGCGAGCTTGGCGACATGTTCGGGTTTGTCGGCCAGCTTCAGCTTGCCGTTGCGGGTGAAGTCGCAGTCGATGGCTTCTTCGGCGACGATCGCCTCGACCCGGTCGACGCCGGTGTCGAAGGCGCGATAGAGGGCGGTGGCGCGCTCGCGGCCGAACCGAGCGCCCAGCGCGGCGAAATCGCCCGCGATGCCGTTGTTGCACTGGCCGCCGTTGCGCCCCGACGCCTCCCCGGCGATGCGTCCCGCCTCGATCACCACGACCTGCGTGCCCGCCAGAGCCAGGGCGCGCGCAGCGGCAAGACCCGTGAACCCGCCGCCCACGACAACGACCGAGGCACGGGCGGGCAGTGGGGTCACCCCCTCCGGAGCGAAGCGTTCGCCGCTATCCAGCCAATAGGATTCGAGCATCATCGTGCGGCTTTGCGTCCCCCGGCGAGAGGCCATCCCCGTGCGGCCCCGTCGCAGCATAGTCTGCTACGTCCGCCCAGCATCGTACCACTTTAGTTGTGTCACATGCCGGTCATATGTGCCGATCGGCCCCCGCCTCGCCGCACAGCATACCGCGCCCTCGTCTTCGGCCCGATGGGAGACGAGCGTGCAGGAGCGGGTCGGGAAGCCGCCGATGCCGGGTGCAGCATGATATTCCGCATCGCCCCGCAAATCACATGCGATATGCCCCGGCGCACTAGGCGGTGCGGCACCTCCTGCGCCATGGGGGCGGTAAAAAGGGCAGAGAGGATTTCGATGGAACAGCCAGCCATGCCGACAAGCGCCGACCCTTCCCCCGTCCAGGCCGAGCATCGGACGATGCGCCTGCGTGCGATGACGCTGCGGGACGTCGCCAGCCTCCATGTGCTCGCCAAGGCCGAGCAATGGCCGCACCGGGCGGAGGATCTGGCCGATATGCTGGCGGTCGGCACCGGCACGGTCGCCGAACTCGACGGCGAGATCGTCGGCACGACGATGTGGTGGCGCGCGGGACCCAAGACCGCGACGCTGGGCATGGTCATCGTATCCAGGCGGCACCGGGGCGCGGGGCTGGGCCGGATCATCATGGACTCGGTGCTCGACCAGATCGCGGCCGAGCTGGGTCCGGATGCCGCGATCGTGCTGAACGCCACCGAGGAGGGGCTGCCGCTCTATCGCAAGCTGGGCTTTCGCGGCATCGGCGAGATCCTGCAGCACCAGGGTGCGGCCTTTCAGGCGCCGCTGGTCCCGCTGGAGGCAGGGGAGCGGATCCGGCCGATGGGCGAGCGTGACGGCGCGGTCGTCGATGTACTGGTCCATGCGGCCACGGGCCTTGATCGCCCACCGGTCATGACATTGCTGCGCGAGAAGGCGCATGGCGTGGTGTTGACGCATGGTGACGCCGTGACGGGCGCGGCGCTGTTCCGCCGGTTCGGGCGCGGCTATGTCGTCGGGCCGGTGATCGCCCCCGACGCGACCCGTGCCAAGGCGCTGATCGCCCAGTGGATCGGGTCGCGCAGCGGCGAATTCATCCGGCTGGATATACATGGGAACAGCAGCTTGGGGCCGTGGCTGGAGGAGCTGGGACTCGTTCAGGTCGGCCGGGTGGTAACGATGGTGCGTGGCGCGGAGCCGCCTGCCGCCGTACCGGGACAGGCCTTCGCCATCGTCAGCCAGGCGCTGTGCTGATGTCCCGGGACCTTCGCGCGACCGGCCTGCTTGTCGAGACGATGCTGATCGGTGGGGCATGGCGCGGGGCCGGGGACGGCGCGACGCTGGACGTAGCCGACCCCGCCACCGGGGCGGTGATCGGCACCATCCCGGCGGCGGGGGCGCCCGAGGCCGAGGCGGCGATCGCCGCCGCTGCCGAGGCGTTTCCCGCCTGGCGTCGCCGCACCGCCGATGACCGCGCCACGCTGCTGGAGGCGTGGCATCGGCTGATCCTGGACCATGCCGATACGCTGGCCGCGATCATGACCGCGGAACAAGGCAAGCCGCTGGCCGAGGCGCGGGGCGAGATTGGCTATGCCGCGTCGTTCGTGAAGTGGTTCGCGGGCGAGGGGCGGCGCATCGCCGGACATATGATCCCCGCGCCGACCACCGACCGCCGTATCCTTGCGACCCGCGAGCCGGTGGGGGTGTGCGCGGCGATCACGCCGTGGAATTTCCCCGCCGCGATGATCACGCGCAAGGTCGCACCCGCACTGGCGGCGGGCTGCACCGTGGTCATCAAGCCGTCCGAGCTGACGCCCTATACGGCGCTGGCGCTGGGCAAGCTGGCCCTTCGGGCGGGTATCCCGGCGGGGGTCGTCAATATCGTCACCGGCCTGCCCCAGGCGATCGGCGCGGCGTTGACCACATCGCCGGTGGTGAGGAAGCTTTCCTTCACCGGATCGACCCGCGTCGGCGCGCTGCTGATGCGCCAGTCGGCCGATACGCTCAAGCGACTGAGCCTGGAGCTGGGCGGCAATGCGCCGTTCCTGGTGTTCGACGATGCCGATGTCGATGCGGCGGTGGCTGGGGCCATGGCGTCCAAGTTCCGCAATGCCGGACAGACCTGCGTCTGCGCCAACCGGCTGTTCGTGCAGGACGGCATTCACGACCGCTTCGTGGCAAAGCTAGGCGAGGCGGTGCGGGCCTTGCGGGTGGGCGACGGGCGTGACGAGGGTGTGACGGTCGGCCCGCTGATCAACGCCGCCGCCACGACCAAGGTCGCCGAGCATGTCGCCGATGCGCTGGCGAAGGGCGCGCGCATCGCCGCCGCCCCCGATGGCGTGACCGGGGATGCCCGTTTCGCGCGGCCGGTCGTGCTGATCGATGCGACGCCCGACATGCGGCTGGCCTCCGAAGAGACGTTCGGGCCGGTCGCCCCGGTCTTCCGCTTCCGTGACGAGGCGGAGGCGGTGGCGCTCGCCAATGCAACGCCGTTCGGGCTGGCCAGCTATTTCTACACGAATGACCTGCACCGTGCCTGGCGTGTCGGCGAGGCGCTGGAGTTCGGAATGGTCGGGCTCAACACCGGCGCGCTGGCGATGGAGATGGCCCCGTTCGGCGGCATCAAGGCCTCCGGGCTCGGCCGTGAAGGCGGCCGCGAAGGCATCGACGAATATCTGGAAACCAAGGCGTTCCACTGGGGGGGATTGAAGGGCCTGTGACACAGTATCGGATCGCGGTGATCCCCGGCGACGGGATCGGCAAGGAAGTCGTGCCCGAGGGCGTCCGCGCGCTGGAGGCGGCGGCGGCGGCCTTCGGTTTCACCATCGCACAGGAATGGCATGATTTCGCCTCCTGCGACTATTATGTCCGCCACGGCCGGATGATGCCCGAGGACTGGAAGGCGCGGATCGGCGATGTCGATGCGATCTTCTTCGGTGCGGTCGGCTGGCCCGATACGGTGCCCGATCATATCTCGCTCTGGGATTCGCTGATCCAGTTCCGGCGCGAATATGACCAATATGTCAACCTGCGCCCGGCGCGGCTGATGCCGGGCGTGCCATGCCCGTTGGTGGGGCGAAAGCCCGGCGATATCGACATGATGATCGTGCGCGAGAATACCGAGGGCGAATATTCCGCCATCGGCGGCACCGCCTTTCCCGGCACCGACCGCGAGGTGGTGTTACAGGAAACGGTGATGACCCGCACCGGCACCGACCGCATCCTGCGCTACGCCTTCGACCTGGCGCAGAAGCGGCCCGCCCGGCACCTGACCTCCGCCACCAAGTCCAACGGTATCGCGATCACCATGCCCTGGTGGGACGGCCGCGTCGCGGAGATGGCGAAAAACTATCCCGAGGTGCGGACCGACAAATATCATATCGATATTCTGGCCGCACAGTTCGTGATGAACCCCGACCGGTTCGACGTTGTGGTCGCATCCAACCTGTTCGGCGACATCCTGTCCGATCTTGGCCCCGCCTGCACCGGCACCATCGGCATCGCGCCGTGCGGCAACATCAACCCGGACCGCAGCGTGCCGTCGCTGTTCGAGCCGGTGCATGGCTCGGCACCGGACATTGCGGGGCAGGGGGTCGCGAACCCGGTCGGCCAGATCTGGAGCGCGGCGATGATGCTGGACCATGTCGGCGAGACGGCGGCGGCAGCCTCCATCGTCACCGCGATCGAGACGGTGCTGACGAGCGAGACCGGTCGTACCCGCGACCTGAAGGGGGCGGCCGACACCGTGCAGTGCGGCAAGGCGATCGCGGCGGCGATCGGCTGACGCGCGGACGCGGCATATTCTGCTGCCGGGTCGCAAAACTTGGCAGCTTGCGGCGGCGGGAAGGGTGGTGGCGGTCCCTCCCGCTGGTGAACCGGGCCTAGGATGGCGTCACCACAGACAACAAGGCCAGACATGCTCTCCAATTCGCTGATCGAGGCGGATCGCCGCCACCTCATCCACCCGGTCACGGCGTGGCGCGGGCACGAGGCGCGGGGTGCGACCGTGCTGACGCAAGGCCAGGGGATGTACCTGACCGACAGCGACGGCAACCGCCTGCTCGATGCGTTCGCTGGGCTGTGGTGCGTCAATATCGGTTATGGCCATGACAGCGTCGTCGAGGCCGCCGCCGAGCAGATGCGGCGCCTGCCCTATGCCACCGGTTATTTCTCCTATGCCAGCGAACCCGCGATCCGGCTGGCCGAGCGACTTGCGACCCTCGCCCCCCAGGGGCTGGAACGCGTCTATTTCACGCAGGGCGGTTCGGACTCGGTCGACTCGGCGCTGCGCTTCATCGTCCATTACTGGAATGCCAGGGGACGGCCGACCAAGAAGCACGTCATCGCGCTCGACAAGGGCTATCACGGCTCGTCGTCGAACGGGGCGGGCATCACCGGCCTGGCCGCCTTCCACCGGCTGTTCGATCTGCCGCATCACTGGCAGCATCATATTCCGGCCCCCTATCCCTATCGTCATGCGGTCGGTGCCGATCCGCAAGCGGTGATCGATGCCAGCGTCGCGGCGCTGAAGGACAAGGTCGCCGAACTCGGCGCCGACCATGTCGCGGCCTTCTTCGCCGAGCCGGTGCAGGGCTCCGCCGGGGTGATCGTGCCGCCCAAAGGCTGGCTGGCCGCGATGCGCGCCGCCTGCACCGAACTCGGCATCCTGCTGGTGGTCGACGAGGTCATCACCGGCTTCGGACGCACCGGCCCCATGTTCGCCTGCGAACATGAAGGCGTGTCGCCCGACCTGATGACGCTGGCGAAGGGGCTGACGGCCGGGTACGTCCCGATGGGTGCGGTGCTGATGTCGGCCGACATCTATGCCGGGATCGCCGATGGCCCCGACAACCATCTGCCGGTCGGGCATGGTGCCACCTATTCGGGGCATCCGGTCTCGGCGGCCGTCGCGATGGCGGTGCTCGACCTGTATGAAGGCGGCATCCTGGCGAACGGTATCGCCCGTACGCCGCAGCTGGCCGCCGGGCTGGCGGCGATTGCGGACCACCCGCTGGTCGGCGACGTGCGGCAGGCGGGCATGCTGGCGGGAATCGAACTGGTCGCGGACAAGGCCGCGAAGACACGCTTCGACCCGGCGCTGGGTCTGCCCGACCGGCTGTCGCGGGCGGGCCATGCCAACGGCATCATCTTCCGCGCCTTTGCCGACGGGACGATCGGGCTGGCGCCTGCGATCAGTTGCGGCGAGGAGGACATGGCCACCTTGCTTGCGCGGCTGACGCGCACGTTGGATGATGTCATCGAGCAGCCGGAGGTGCGCAGCATATTGTGATGCGCGTATCTCGCACGGGGAATGAAGGGGTATATCCGCCACCATGACGTCAGCGCCCAAACTCGATCGACTGGACTTTCGTATTCTGGCGCAGTTGCAGCGCAATGGGCGGATCACCAATGTCGACCTGGCCGATGCCGTCGGCCTGTCGCCCAGCCCCTGCCTGTCGCGGGTCAAGCGGCTGGAAAAGGCGGGCTATATCACCGGCTATGGCGCGCATGTCGCGCTGGCCAAGCTGGGCGAGACGCTGACCGTCTTTACCGAGGTGACGTTGAAGGATCACCGCACCGGCGACTTTTCCCGGTTCGAGCAGCGCGCACGCAACGTGCCGGAAATCGTCGAATGCCACCTGGTCAGCGGCGGTTACGACTATCTGGTCAAGTTCATCACCCGCAACGTCTCGCAATATCAGGAACTGATCGAGTCGATTCTCGACAGTGATTTCGGGATCGAGAAATATTTCAGCTACATCGTCCTCAAGTCGCCGATCGTGAAGCGCTATGACCCGATCGAAACCTTGTTCGAGGATCGCGGCTGACACCATCACGAAGGTATGCCCATGCCCATCGACGCCCAGGAACTCGATCATCTCACCGCGTTGCGCCGCGATCTGCACGCGCATCCCGAACTGGGTTTCCACGAACATCGCACCGCCGGGATCGTCGCCGAGGCGCTCCGCGAGGCCGGGTTGGCGGTGACGACGGGGGTCGGCGGCACCGGCGTGGTCGGCACGCTGCGCAACGGCCCCGGCAACGGCGCGATCGGTTTTCGCGCGGACATGGATGCGCTGCCCTTCGCCGAGGCGACGGGGCTGGCCCATGCCAGCACGGTGCCGGGGGTCTTCCATGGCTGCGGTCATGACGGGCATAGCGCGACGCTGATCGGCGCGGCGCGGCATCTGGCGCGGATGCGCGATTTCTCCGGCACGATCCACTTCATCTTCCAGCCCGCCGAGGAAGGACTGGGCGGGGCCGATGCGATGGTGCGCGACGGCCTGTTCGAGCGGTTCCCGTGCGACCGGGTGTTTGCGCTCCACAACTGGCCCGACCTGCCGCTGGGCAGCGCGCGGACGCGGGCCGGGCCGATCATGGCGGCGGCGGACCGGTTCGACATCACCATTTCGGGGCGCGGCGGCCATGCCGCCATGCCGCACCAGACGCCCGATGCGATCCTGGCGGCGGCGACCCTGATCGGCGAGCTGAACACCATCGTCGCCCGCCGCGTCGCCCCGACCGAGAGCGCGGTGCTGTCGGTCACGAAGGTGACGGGCGGCGACTCGCACAATGTGATTCCGGCGCAGGTAAGTTTGACCGGCACCGTCCGCACCTTCTCCACCGCGGTGCAGGACCGGATCGAGCAATCGCTGCGCGCAATCTGCGAGGGCGTCGCACGGGCGAGCGAGACGCAGGTGGCGGTCGATTATGTCCGCTATTACCCGGCGACGATCAACGATGCCGATTGCGCGGAGATCGCGCTGGCGGCGGCGCGCGCAGTCTGCCCCGATGCGAAGGCGGCGCCCGATCCGGCTTTCACGTCGGAGGATTTTGCCTTCATGCTGCGCGCGCGGCCGGGGGCCTATCTGTGGCTGGGGCAGCGCGACGAAGAGCATGTCGCGCCGCTTCATCACCCCGGTTACGATTTCAACGATGCCGCCATCCCGACCGGCATCGCCTGGTTCGCGCAGCTGGCGCGGACCCTTCTGCCGGCCTGACTCCAAACCGGCAGCCAGTCCCCGGCAGGATCGCGTCGGCCCGGCACGCGCAAATCCGCATTTCGTTCCGATCCTGTCATGGCTTCGCAATAAAATGCTTGTCGCGGCTGCCCATCATGTCGCCATCGCAGAGAGGGCGCCACATCGGCCCGCCGGTCCAGGGACCAGGACGAAGGCCAGGACGCCGTCGAGTTGAGGACGACGCGACATCCATTGAAGTCTTGGGGGATCCTATGCGCTACCGACATCTGCTATCGTTGAGCGTCGCCGGTCTGGCGATGACGACATCCACGGCGGCCTGGGCACAGACCATGCCGGTGGCGTATCACGACACGGCCGGGGCGGCCGGTCCGGGCACGGAACCCGACACCGCGGGGGCGGCGGAAGGGCAGCAGGCGGACATCGTCGTGCAGGGCCAGCGTCAGCAATATGTGGCCAACGTTCCCACGATCGAGGTGCCGCAGAGCATCCAGGTCCTGTCGGCCGAAACGTTGCGCGATGCCGGCGTGACCCGGCTGGACAATGCGCTGGACTTCGCGACCGGCATCGCGCGGCAGAATAATTTCGGCGGCCTGTTCGACGTGTTCGCCTGTCGCGGCTTCTCGGGGGATGAAGGCACGGCGAGCAATTATCTGGTCAACGGCTTCAACGCCGCGCGCGGCTATGGCGGGTCGCGCGACACGTCCAATGTCGAACAGATCCAGGTGCTGAAAGGCCCCAATTCCTCGCTGTTCGGGCGCGGGGAGCCAGGCTGCACCGTCAACATCATCACCAAGAAGCCGGGCTTCGTCCTACATGGCGGTGCAATCCTGTCAGCGGGCAGCTTCAACACCTATCGCAGCGAGGGCGATTTCAACGTGCCGCTGTCGTCGCGAGTCGCGATGCGTGTGACCGGCGCGGCGGAATCGGCCGACAGCTTCCGCGACTTCAATTCCAGCCGGAAGATCACGGTCACGCCGTCCTTCCTGGTCAAGCTGGGCGAGGACAGCTCGGCCAGCTATGAGTTCGAGTATATCGACCAGAAGGTAACTTTCGACCGCGGTATCGTCGCACCGACCGGCAACCTGTCGCTGGTCCCGCGCAACCGCTTCTTCGGCGAGCCTGGCGATGGTCCCGTCCATGTCCGCGCCATGGGGCATCAGGCCCAGTTGCAGCATGACTTCGACAGGAACTGGTCGATCATCCTGGGTATCGGCTATCGCGACACCTTCTTCCGGGGCGTGTCGACCGAGGCCGAGCTGGCGGCGGGGCGTCAGCGGCTCTATTCCGACGGCATCACCCTGTCCCGCCAGCGCCGCGACCGCGATTACAAGACCACCGACCTGACCTTCCGTGGCGAGTTGAGCGGCAAGTTCGATACCGGGCCGCTGACCCATCACATGATCATCGGCGCGGACTGGGACGATTACGAACTGGATATCCTCCAGAATCGCTACCGTCCGCCCGCCGTCGCGTCGCAGGCCGCCGGAAATCTGGCGGCGGGCAACCGCATCGACATCTTCAACCCGGTCTATGGCAAGCGGCCCGCGGCGGGTGCGTTCCAGAGCTATCTGGAGCGGCAATATAGCTGGGGCGCCTATCTTCAGGACCAGATCGACGTCACCGACGCGCTGAAAATCCGCGCGGGCGGACGTTACGACCAGTTCGAGCAGATCATCGACGACCGCGCCGCGCGTCGCCGGACGCAGCAGCTGCGCACCGCGTTCAGCCCCTCGGTGGGCGCGACCTATCTGTTCGGGCCGCATGTCTCGCTCTACGCCAATTACGGGCGCGGCTTCCGTCCCAACAACGGCACCGATGCGAACAACAACGCCTTCGTGCCCGAGCGCACGACGTCGTACGAGGCGGGGGCCAAGGTTTCGCTGCTCCGCCAGCGGCTGACCGGCACGGTCGCGCTGTTCAAGACGACCAAGAGCAACGTGCTGACCGCCGACCCCGTCAACGCCAATTTCTCGCTCGCCGTCGGCAAGGCGCGCAGCAAGGGCGTCGAGGCCGAGCTGTCGGGCCAGCTGCCCGCCGGGTTCCGGGTGCAGTTCAACTATGCCTATATCGATGCCGAGGTGGCGCAGAACGCCCTCGATCCCAATTTCGGGTTCGGCCTGCGCGAGGGCGATCCGCTGCTCAATATCGCCAAGAACAGCGGCAGCGCGCTGGTCTTCAAGGACTTCGACATCGGCGAAAAGCGCCTGACCCTCGGTGCGGGCGTGAACTATGTCGGCAAGCGGCTGGGCGAGACCGGCTTCCGCTTCGCCAATGGCGATTTCTATTACCTGCCTGCCTATACGTTGACCCGCGTGACGGCGGCGTTCGAGGCGACCGACCGGCTGCGCATCTCGGGTGAGGTCACGAACCTGTTCAACGTCCATTACTTCCCCAGCTCCTATTCGCGGCTGTGGACGCTGCCCGGCGCGCCGCGCCAGTTCATGGTGCGGGTTGGCTATTCCTACTGACCGACGGGCGGTCGCCCCCGCCCGGCATGGCCCCAAAAAAGGGCGTGTCGGCGGAGGGGCGGCCGCTTTGCCTGCGTAAGGGTGGGTGACGGCAATTCACCCCCAATCGGAGTTTGATCCCATGCGTCGTATCCTGTTCGCCCTGACCCTGGTCGCGTCCCTTTCCGCGCCCGTGCTGGCGCATCCCAAGCTGCTGTCGGCCAGCCCTGCGGCCGACGCCACGGTCACGACCGCGCCGCGCACGCTGGTGCTCAACTTCTCCGAAACCCTGCTTGCGCCGATGTCGGGCGCCGAGCTGACGATGATCATGCCGGGCATGGCCGCACATGTCATTCCGACAAAGACCTCGGTCGGGGCGGACGGCCGCTCGCTGGTCCTGACCCTCGCCGCGCCGTTGCCACGTGGTCAGTATCAGGTCGCCTGGCATGTCGTATCCGCCGACACCCACCGCGTCACCGGCAGCTACAAGATCCAGGTCGGCTGACCCCATGATGCAGGTTGCGCTGATCCTGGTGCGGGGATTGTCGCTGGCCATCCTGCCTGGACTGTTCGGGCTCGCACTGTTCGCGAAGATAAGGCGGTGGCCGCTGATGGCGGTCACCGCCTTTGCAATTTCGGTGTCGGCGATCGGCTTCGTCCTGTTGGCCGTCGCGATGACCGGCGGCGATCCGGGGGCGCTGAGCGGAGAATTGCTGGCCATGCTACTGCGCGACACCGCGCCGGGGCTGGCCTTTGTCATGCGGATATTGCTGCTGGCGGCGTTGCTGGTCACGCTGCTGGCGCGGCCGATGGTGCCACGCTGCGCTGTCGCGCTGTTCGCGGCGGCCGCGACCGCGACGCTGGCCTGGAACGGGCATGGCGCGATGGATCCCGGCGCGCTCGGCTGGGTCCATCTGGGGGCGGACATCGTCCATATGCTGGCGGCCGGAGCCTGGATCGGCGCGCTGGTCGTCTTTGCCGGGCTTGTCCTCCGCCGTGCCCCCGATCGGGAGGAAGCGACCCGCGCCCTGGCGGGATTTGCCGGGGCGGGGAGCGTGATCGTCGCCGCCATCCTGGCGACGGGCCTCGTCAATGCGGCGATGCTGATCGGTGTCGACGGTATCGCTCGGCTGCCGGACACCCTTTACGGGCGGCTGATGATCGTCAAGCTGTTGCTGTTCGGGGCCATGCTGGGGCTGGCCTCGGCCAATCGCTTTGTGTTGACGCCGGGCCTGCTCGCGTCGGGCGACAGGGGGCTGCGGCACCTGCGGATCAGCCTGTCGCTGGAGCTTGCCGCCGCCGTCCTGATCGTCGGACTTGTCGGCTGGGCGGGGACAGCCGAGCCGCCGGTCTCCGCCGGCTGACCCACCCGCGCCATGTGCGAGGGCGGGCGACGCAGCGAGCATCAGGGGCAGGATGCGATAGCGCATCCCGCTGGAGGGCCGGGTTCATTCTTCGGGCGCATGCGGCAGGGTGAAGGCGAGCGTCGCGGTATGTTCGTAACGGTCGATCTTGGTCGGCTGGTCCGAGGGTGAGACATAGACGGCGCGCAGCACGTTCAGCCCCTGGTTGCGCACGGGCAGGGTGACCCGGCCGTCCGCCCCGGTCGCGACCTCGGCCGCGTCGGGGTCGTTGACCATGTCGTTGATGACCGTCGCGCCCGCGATCGGCTTGCCCTTGAAGTATACGCGATAGGTCATCGGCGTGCCCAGCTTGGCGGGCAAAGCGCCGACCGGCACGATCTGCAGCGTCTGCGCCGGGATCAGCGGCACCGGCTTGGTCAGGGGGCCATGGATCATCGTGGCATATTTGATCGTCGTCTCGCTCTTGACCGCGTTCGGCACCTCATCCTTGGACTTCTTGACGAATTCGCCGTCGGGCAGCTTGGACCATGTGCCATTCTGCAGCACCGCGCTGACGATGGTCGGCGGCGCTTCGGTGTCGACCAGCACGACCGGCCCCGCCGTGCGCAGCTGCGCGCCGATCGGGTTCAGCTCGGCATCCCAGGCCTGGACGCTTTCCATATGGGGCTGGCGCTTGACCGCCTCCAGGTCGTCGGCGCCGATGCCATAGACGATGGCGATCTGCTTGGCGCGCTGCGCGAACCAGATGCCGTGAGCATCCGCCAGCGCGGGGATCAGGAGCCCTGCGGTCAGGGCGGTGGACCAGATCGGTGTCATTCGCTTCGCCACGTCATCACTCCTTTGCCAATGTCCCGAAAGGCTAGAGTCGAAAACGATCAACTCTGCTCACCCCTCCCCTTCAGGGGAGGGCTAAAACCGTGCAATGCTGATCGCTTTCAACTCTAGGCGTGGATCGTCCGCAGCTTTGATCGTCTTTTGCATTTTCCGCGAACAAGATGCCGTGACGGGGGGCGGGTTGAAGCATGTCTGGTGCCCGCCCCCGGACGGTGCCGGGGGCGGGCGGCGGCTCAGGCCTCGGCCAGTGCCCCGGGACGGCGGGGGCGCCCCCGCGATTTCGTCCAGCGCGACACCCAGGCGGTGATCGCGGGCAGGACGACCAGCGTCAGCGCAGTGGAGGTGATAAGCCCGCCGATGACCACCGTCGCCAGCGGCCGCTGCACCTCCGCCCCCGTGCCGGTCGCCAGCGCCATCGGCACGAAGCCCAGTGAGGCGACCAGCGCGGTCATCAGGACGGGGCGCACCCGCTCCATCGCGCCATCGGCGATCGCACGATCATCCTCCTCACCCAGCGCGCGGTGCCGGGCGATGGCGCTCATCATGACCAGGCCGTTCAGCACCGCCACGCCCGACAGCGCGATGAAGCCGACGGCTGCGGTGATCGAGAAGGGGATGCCCCGGAGCAGCAGCGCGAAGACGCCCCCCGCCAGCGCCATCGGCACCGCCGAGAACACGATCAGGGCGGGCACGAAGCCGCCCAGCGCCATGAACAGCAGCGCATAGATGGCCAAGAAGCAGATCGGCACCACCAGCATCAGGCGAAGCCGCGCCGATTGCAGGCTCTGAAAGGTGCCGCCCCAGTCGGTGTACATGCCCGGTGGCAGGGGCATTTTCGCGATCCGTGCCTCGGCTTCCTCGACGAAGCCGCCCAGGTCGCGGTCGCGGACATTGACCTGCACGGTTATCATCCGCTTGCCATTCTCGCGGCTGATCTGGTTCAGCCCCTGGGTATAATGGAAGCTCGCCACCTCGCGCAAGGGCACCGAGCGCGCCGTCTGCCCCTCGACGGCGGGGAGCATCACCGGGATCGCGCCCAGCGTGTCGATATCGTCGCGCTGCACGTCGGGCAGGCGGACGACGACGGCGAAGCGGCGATCCCCCTCGAACAACAGTCCCGCCTCACGCCCGCCCAGCGCCGCCGCGACGGTGGCGGTGATCGCGTCGACCGACAGGCCCAGGCGACCGGCCGCCTGGCGATCGATCCGCACGTCGAAGGTCGGCGCGCCATCGGTCTGCTCGACGCTGACGTCGGCCGCGCCGGGAATGGTGCGGACGGCATCGGCGATCTTCCGGGCCTCTGCCCCCATGGCGTCCAGGTCGTCGCCGTACAGCTTGATCGCGACATCGGCCCGCACCCCCGCGATCAGCTCGTTGAAGCGCATCTGGATCGGCTGCTGGATCTCCGTGCGGTTGCCGATCACCTGCTTCATCCGCTCCTCGACGCGGCGGATGATGTCCGCTTTGGTTCGCACCTCGGCGGGCCATTCGCCCTCGGGCTTGGGGATGACATAGGTGTCGGAGGCATTGGGCGGCATCGGGTCGGTGCCCAGATCGGCATTGCCGTTCTTGGAAAAGACCAGGGCGACCTCGGGCAGCGTCTTCAGTGCCTTCTCGATCCGCATCTGCATCTGCGTCGACTGGTCGATCGAGGCGGACGGGATGCGGAAATTGGTGACGGTAATGTCCTTCTCGTCCAGCTGCGGCATGAACTCCTCGCCGAGCAGGCCGAAGCCCAGGGCCGCCGCCACGAACACCGCCACCCCGCCCAGCACGAAGGGGCGGGGCCGGGCGATGGCACGGGCGAGCACCGGGGCATAGCGCGCCTTGAACCAGCGGATGGGCCGCACTTCGCTTTCCTCGACCCGGCCCTTGATCAGGATCGCGATCATCGCGGGCACGAAGGTCAGCGACAGGATGAAGGCGCAGGCGAGTGCGATCATCAGCGTGATCGCCATCGGGGCGAAGGTCTTGCCCTCCACCCCCTGGAACGTCAGGAGCGGCGCGAAGGCGAGGAAGATGATCCCCTGGCCATAGACGGTCGGCCGGATCATCTCGCGCGCGGAGGCGGCGGTCGTCTCCAGCCGTTCCGCGCGGGTCAGCAGCCGCCCCTCGATATGCTGGCGCTCCGCCAGATGGCGCAGGGCGTTCTCGACGATGATGACCGCCCCGTCGACGATCAGCCCGAAGTCGAGCGCGCCCAGGCTCATCAGATTGCCCGACACGCCCAGCATGTTCATGCCCGTCGCGGTCATCACCATGGTGATCGGGATGACGGCGGCGGTGATCAGCGCGGCGCGGACATTGCCCAGCAGCAGGAACAGCACCACGATGACCAGCAGCGCGCCCTCGACCAGATTCTTGCGGACGGTGGCGATGGTCGCGTCGACCAGCTTCGACCGGTTGTAGACCGGCTCGGCAAAGACGTCGGGGGGCAGGGTACGGTTGATCTGGTCCAGCTTGTCGGCGACCGCCGTGGCGACGACGCGGCTGTTTTCGCCGACCAGCATCAGCACGGTCGAGATGACCGCCTCCGACCCCATGCGGCTGCCCGAGCCGGTGCGGACCGCGCCGCCGATCGTCACCTGGCCGACATCGCGTACCCGGACCGGCACCGCGTTGCGGGTGGCGACGACGGCGTCCTGGATGTCCTCGATCGACTTCAGCCGGGCGTCGGCCCGCACGAGGAAGTTCTCGCCCGCACGGCGGACATAATTCGCCCCCGCCGAGACATTGGCGCGCTCGACCGCATCGGCCAGCTCGGTCATCGCGATGCCATAGGCGGCAAGCGCCGACAGATTGGGCTCGATCAGATACTGCTTCACATAGCCGCCATTGGAGTCGACGCCCGCGACGCCCTTCACCGTGCGCATCTGCGGGCGGATGATCCAGTCCTGGACGGTGCGCAGATACGCGGCCTTCGCCAGCTCGGTGGTCAGCCGCTCGCCCTCGGGCGTCAGATAGCTGCCGTCGCGCTGCCAGCCCGGCTTGCCGTCGATCCGGGGGGCGCCGCGCCCGTCGGGATGGCGAAAGGCGATGGAGTAGAAGAAGATCTCACCCAAACCGGTGCTGAGCGGCGCGAGATTGGGCTGGACGCCGACGGGCAGGCTGTCCTTGGCCTGGGCCAGCCGCTCGGCGATCTGCTGCCGCGCGAAATAGATGCTGGTCGCGTCGGTGAACACCGCCGTCACCTGGCTGAAGCCGTTGCGCGACAGCGAGCGGGTCATCTCCAGACCCGGTATGCCCGCCAAGGCGGTCTCGATGGGGAAGGTCACCTGCTTCTCGACATCGACCGGCCCCAATGAGGGGACGAAGGTGCTGACCTGTACCTGTCGATTGGTCACGTCGGGCACCGCGTCGATGGGCAGCATCGTGATCTGCCACGCGCCGAACGCTACGACGGCGAGCGTCAGGACGGCGACCAGCCAGCGCAGGCGGACCGAGCCGGAGAGGATGGCGGCGATCATTCCTCGCCCCCCATGTCCTTTTCGAGTTCGGCCTTGATCAGGAAGGCGTTGGTCGTGGCGATCCTCGTGCCCGCCGCGATGCCCCCGGCGATGGCGACCATGCCGTTCGAGCGGCCCGCGATCGTCACCGGCCGGGCGCGGAAGCCCTGGGCTGTGCGGACGAAGACCATGTCCCGCCCGCCCAGTGTCTGCACCGCGTCCTGCGGGATCGTGATGCCGTCATGGGCGACGCCCCCACTGGCGAAGATGCGCGCCTGGACCAGCTGGCCGGGCGAAAGCGTGTCGGCGGAGGCCTGCGGCGTGACGATGATGGTCGCGGTACGCGACTGCGGATCGACGACGCCGGTCGCGGCGCGGACCCGGCCCGCCACGCCTTGGCCGTCGCGGGTCAGCAGTTCGACCCGGTCGCCGACCCGGATGCGGGCGGCTTCGGCCGGGGGCACGGCGGCGGCGACCTCCAGGCGACGGGGATCGGCGACATGGAACAGATCGGCCTCGGCGGTGACATATTGGCCCAGCCGTGCGGCCGCCATCGTCACGCGTCCGGCGATCGGGCTGATGACTGCCACCGATCGCCCGTCGCCGGTGACGCGCGCCGCGCCCGCGGCCGCACTCGCACGCAGCGCATCGGCCTGTGCCACGGCAAGATTGGCCTGCGCCGAATCATAATCGGCGCGCGGCGAAACCCCCTGCGCCAGCAATCCGCGCTCACGCTCCAGCTGTCGCCGCGCCAACCCGACCCGCGCGGCGGCGGCGGCGCGGTCGGCGGTGATCTGCGAGGCGTCACGGCTTTCGATCAGCGCCAGTGTCTGCCCGGCGCGCACCGCATCGCCCATGCGGACGAGGATGCGGGTGATGGTGCCCGGCGCGCGGGCGGTAAGCACCGCATCCGCATCGGGCGTCGCCTGGACGGTGGCGGCGGCGATGACCGCGCGGCCCAGCCCGCCCGTGTCCGCAGGTGCGACGGCGATCTGTGACGCCGCGATAGCTTGCGGAGAGATGGCGAGCGTTTCGCGCGGCCCTTTTTCGACGGCGGCCTGGGTGGTCGGGGCGGGGGATGCGTTCGGCCGGGTCAGCCGGGCCGCCCCAAAGCCCAGGGCGGCGGCGGCCACGAGGCCGAGCGCGGCTCCGGTGGACAGACGATATTGGGGGGTCATTGAACCGGTTCTCCGGTGATGCTGAGGCCCGCGAGGCGGGCGAGCGTGGCGCGCGCGTCGAAGCGGGCGATGTCGGCGTCCAGGATGACGCCGCGCGCGGCACCCAGATTGTGGCGGGCGGACAGCAGCTCGATCAGCGGGGCCTTGCCCGCCTCATAGGCGATGCGCGCCAGCCGATAGGCTTCCTCGGCGGTCGCCAGTGTTCGCTTTGCCGCCGTTGCGCGGGCATCGGCCGCGTCGATCTGGGCGCGGGCGGCGTGGGTGCCCGCCTCTGCTTCCAGTCGGGTGGCGGCGGCACGCGCTTCCATGCCCCGCAGTTCGGCCTGGGCGGCGGCGATATTGCCCCGGTTGCGATCGAACACCGGCAAGGGAATCGTGACGCCCGCAACGATGGCGGGGCCATTGGCGACCCGCAACTGGCGCACGCCCAGCTGTGCGGTGATGTCGGGCGTCGCGCGGCGTTGCTGCACGGTGACGGCGCGGGCGGCGGCTTCGCGCTCGGCCTGGGCCAGCTTCACGGCGGCGCTCTGCATCGGGTCGACCGGACCACTGGCCGGGCGGGCGTCCATCCGGTCGATCAGGGACTCGGCCAGCGCCGTATAGGGCCTCGGCGACCCCGCCATCGCCGCCAGCCGGGCGAGCGCGCCGACCCGCTGCGCGCGGGCGACCTCCAGGTCCGACTCCATCGTGTGGAGTTCGGTTTCGGCCTGCACCTGACGCAGCCGAGCTTCCTTGCCGGCCGCGACCAGCGCGCGCGAGACTTTCAGCACGTCCGTGGCCTCCTCCACCTCGTCTTCGGCCAGTGCGATGCGGCGGTCGGCGATTTCGGCTGCGGCATAGGCGCGGGCGAGCTCGGTGGCGAAGGCGACTCGCCCCTCTCTGCTGCGGGCCTGGGCCACTGCCATCCCCGCATCCCCGGCGGCGATCCGCGCGGCACGTTTGCCGCCCAGTTCGATCGGCTGGTCGATCTGAAAGGTCGTCTGCTGCTGGTCGCGGGCATTGGTGCGCAGATCGCCTGCAAAATTCTCGCCATAGAGGTTGATCGAGGGATTGGGGCGCGCGCGGGCCTGCTCGGCAAGGCCGCGCGCTTGCGCCACATCGGCATCCAGCGCGGTGATGCGTGGCGCCTCGCGGGCCTGGCGCAGCAACTGTGCGAAGGGCGGCGCGATCTGCGCCCAGCCTGCGCCGGGGCAGAGCGCCGCCAGCGTACCGGCCAGCGCAATCCTGCGCGACCGGCGAATGAAACCGTTCATACCTGTCCGTTCCTGCCACAATGAAGCCTGTCGACGCCGAGGCGCCGGACCGGGTTCAGCTGCGTGGCGGTCGCAACAGGGCGGCGGGGTCGGTGCCGCCGGGCAGGTCGTCGCTGGCGATCGCCCAGTTTGGCGCGACGATGCGGATCAGATGAAGGGGTGTCGCTACCCCGCCATGAACGATCCACTGGCCGATCGCGTGGGCGAGGGTATGAATGGGCGCATCGGGATCGCTGGGCGACGCCGTATGGCCGTGCAGCACGGACGCGGCGTGGACGGGATCCTCGTCATGCACCATGGCATCATGCCAGCCGGACAAGCCGATCACGCCAAGCACCGCCAGCAGGGCCAGCGCGGCGTTCAAAAAGACGGATCGGGCGTGGCGTATCGCCATGGTCGTCAGAATGACCGGGCGGCATGACGAAGGCAACCCTGCCGCCGGCATCCATCGCGCAGGATCGGCTGTGGCGGGGTGGCCTTTCGGCAGATCATCCTGTTGGCCGATACCAGCCGGAAATTCCCGGCTGGACGGACGGGCCGTCGGCGCAGAAGCCGCATGGTACGGGTCGACGGGGCCGCGCCTCTCGTGAACCCCGGCGCCTGGGTCAGGCGATGCTGCGCTTCAGCAGGACCAGCATGGGGTCGCCCTCGACGGCATGAGGTTCGAAGCCCATCTCCTTTTCGATCGTGATGGCGGAGCGGTTTTCGCGGTCCTCGAGTGCTTCGATCGTACGATATCCCCTGCGCCGCGCATGTTCGACCAGATGGTCGAGCAGCGTCCAGCCGATACCTTGTCGCTTCATGTCGCGCCGGATGGCGATGGCGGCCTCGGCGGAGGTGGACCTGTCGTCGCCCGCCAGCATTGCGGCCGCGAGGATCGATCCGTCGTCGGCAAGGGCGATCAGGCTTTCCGTGTTGCTGTCGTTCGCGGTGATCATGCCCCTGAGCCGCTCATGGCTGACCTCGCGCACGCCGGTCAGGAAACGGAAGCGCAGATCCTCGGGCGAGACATGCGCGAAAAAGGCAGCCAGCGGCGCCTCGTCCTCCCCGCGCGCGGGGCGAACGTGCAGCCGCACGCCTTGGCGGGTGACCAGCAACTCGTTGTCGGCGATCGTCATGATATCCTCCTGCATGGCCGCAACCATCAGGCTTTTTGCCGTCCGCGACATTGACCATGGTCAAGACGGCCGCATCGTCCCCGTTTCCATATAGCGTCGATGCCAGGACAGCGCCTCGGCGGGAAGCGAGGGGGCATGAAGGCCATAGGAACCACCCTCGGCCCGCATCGCATAGTCGGCGAGCATCGGTCGGTAATCGGGATGGGCGCAGCGTTCGATCACGGCCTTCGCGCGCTGACGCGGCGACAGGCCGCGCAGGTCGGCCAGCCCCTGTTCGGTGACGATCACCTGCACGTCCTGCATGATATGGTCGACATGCGAGGCCTGCGGCACGATGGCGGAGATCTTGCCGCCCTTGGCGGTCGAGGGGGTCATGAAGATCGAGACATAGGCGTTGCGCGCGAAATCACCCGATCCGCCGATGCCGTTCTGGATGCGCGATCCCATCACCAGCGTCGAATTGACGTTGCCGTATATGTCCGCCTCGATCAGTCCGTTCATCGCGATGCACCCCAGTCGGCGGACCAGTTCGGGATGGTTGCTGATCTCCTGCGGGCGCAGGATCATGCGGTCGCGATACGCGGCCATGTTCGCGTTGAGCCGCGCCGCCGCCTGCGGGCTGAGCGAGAAGGCGGTGGCCGACGCCATGCGCAGGCGCCCGGCATCGAGCAGGTCGAGCATCCCGTCCTGGATCACCTCGGTATAGGCGGTCATCGGGTCGAACGGCGCGTCGATCAGGCCGGACAGCACCGCATTGGCGATATTGCCCACCCCAGACTGGATCGGCAGCAGCGCGGGGGGCAAGCGTCCGCGCGACACCTCATGCGCCAGGAATTCGATGACGTGCCCCGCAATGGCGCGCGCGGTATCGTCGGGCGCGGCGAAGGGCAGGTTGCGGTCGGGTGCCTCGGTTTCGACGATGGCGACGATCTTGTCGGGATTGCAGGCCAGATAGGGCGTGCCGATCCGATCATCGGGGCGGACCAGTGGAATCGGCACGCGGTCGGGCGGCAGGCGGGTGCCGTAATAGATGTCGTGCATCCCCTCCAGCGCCGCGTCCTGCCAGCGATTGACCTCCAGGATCACGCGCTTCGCCCGGTCTGCCCAGGTCTTGTTGTTGCCGACCGAGGAGGACGGGATCAGCGAGCCGTCCGCGCGGATGCCCGACACCTCGATGATCGCGGTGTCGAGCGGGCCGAGCACGCCCTCCCACGCCATCGGCGCCACCTGGCTGAGATGCATGTCGAGATAGTCGATCTCGCCCCGATTGATCTTCTCGCGCGCGACCGGATCGCCGCTATAGGGCAGGCGCTGGGCGATGCCGTCGACCGCCGCCAGCGCGCCGTCCAGTTCCGGGCCGGTCGAGGCGCCGGTCCACAGGTTGACGCGGAACGGATGCCCCTCGGCATGCGCCACCGCGATGCGCCGCGCCAGTGCCTGAGGCACCATCTTGGGATAGCCGGAGCCGGTGAAGCCGCTCGTCGCCACCGTCTCTCCGGGGCGGATCAGGGCGGCGGCGGTGTCGGCATCGGTGATACGCGAACGAAGGGCGGCACAGGCGATACGGTCGGTCATTGTTTCTCCAGTGCCGGCGGGCGGGGCTGGCGCCGCCCCAAAACCCGCTTTCGGCGAGTTTTCAAACGGACTCTCAGGCCGTCAGGTCGAGGACGATGCGACCCTCGATCTGGCCTCGCCGCATCCGGTCGAACACCTGGTTGACGTCCTCCAGCCGCGCGGTCGAGACGGTCGCCTTCACCTTGCCCTCGGCGGCGAAGTCGAGCGATTCCTGCAGGTCGAGCCGGGTGCCGACGATCGATCCGCGCACCGTAATGCCGTTCAGGACCAGCCCGAAGATGTTGAGCGGAAAGTCGCCCGGCGGCAGGCCGTTGAGCGCGACGGTGCCGCCGCGCGCCATCATGCCGATGGCCTGCGCGAACGCCTTTTCGCTGACCGCCGTCACCAGTGCGCCCTGCGCGCCGCCGCCGGTCTCGCGCTTGATCGCCGCGGCCGGATCGGCCTCGGTCCGGGCATTGACCGTGACCTTCGCACCCAGCCGCCGGGCAAGGTCCAGCTTGGCGTCGTCGACATCGACCGCCGCGACGTTCAACCCCATGGCGACCGCATATTGCACCGCCATGTGACCCAACCCGCCGACGCCGGAGATGACGACGGTATCGCCCGGCTTGGTATCGGTCATCTTCAGCCCCTTATAGACCGTGACCCCGGCACAGAGCACCGGTGCGATCTCGGTGAAGCCGATATTGGCGGGCAGATGGCCGACGAAGTTCGGATCGGCGATGACATAATCGGCAAAGCCGCCATTCACCGAATAGCCGGTGTTGAGCTGGCTCTCGCACAGGGTCTCCCACCCGCCCAGGCAGTGTACGCAGTGACCGCAGGCGGTGTAGAGCCAGGGCACGCCGACCCGGTCGCCTTCCTTCACGTGGCGAACGCCCTTGCCGACCGCCGAGACATAGCCGACGCCTTCATGCCCCGGAATGAAGGGCGGATTGGGCTTGACCGGCCAGTCGCCTTCGGCGGCGTGCAGGTCGGTATGGCACACGCCCGAGGCCTGGATCGCGACCTGGATCATGCCGTCGCTGACTTGCGGCACGGGGACTTCGTCGATGGTCAGGGGAGCACCGAATTCGCGGACGACCGCCGCCTTCATGGTCTTCGACATGGATATTCTCCTATCGTCGGAATGATGAAGCGGGGATGGGCGCGCCCGGCCGTCCCCGCCTTGACCGGGGTCAAAAGAAGCCGAGCTTCTTGGCCGAGTAGCTGACCAGCAGATTCTTGGTCTGTTGATAATGGTCGAGCATCATCCGGTGCGTCTCGCGCCCGATGCCGGAGCGCTTATAGCCGCCGAACGCCGCGTGCGCGGGATAGGCGTGGTAGCAGTTGGTCCAAACGCGCCCCGCCTGGATGGCGCGGCCCATGCGATAGGCGCGGGTGCCGTCGCGCGTCCACACGCCAGCACCCAGGCCATAGAGCGTGTCGTTGGCGATGCTCAGCGCTTCCTCATCGGTCTTGAAGGTCGCGACCGAAACCACGGGTCCGAAGATTTCCTCCTGGAAGACGCGCATCCGGTTGTTCCCGCTCAGCACCGTCGGCTTCACGTAATAGCCCTCCAGCCCCTCGGGCCGGTTGCGGGTGCCGCCGGTCAGCACCTTGGCGCCTTCGTCGCGACCGATGTCGAGATAGCCGAGGATCTTGTCCATCTGCTCCTGCGAGGCCTGCGCGCCGACCATGGTGGCGGGGTCGAGGGGATCGCCCTGGATCATCGCCTCGACCCGCGCGACCGCCTTTTCCATGAAGCGGTCATAGATGGACTCATGGACCAGCGCGCGGCTGGGGCAGGTGCAGACCTCGCCCTGGTTGAGCGCGAACATGGCGAAACCCTCGATCGCCTTGTCGAGATAATCGTCATCCTCGGCCGCCACGTCGGCGAAGAAGATGTTGGGGCTCTTGCCGCCCAGCTCCAGCGTCACCGGGATCAGGTTTTCCGACGCATAGGACATGATGAGCTGGCCGGTCGTCGTCTCGCCGGTAAAGGCGATCTTGGCGATGCGCGGATTCTGGGCGAGTGGCTTGCCCGCTTCGACGCCGTACCCGTTGACGATGTTCAGCACGCCTTCGGGCAGCAGGTCGGCGATCAGTTCGGCCAGCACCATGATCGAGGCGGGGGTCTGCTCGGCGGGTTTGAGCACCACGCAATTGCCCGCCCCCAGCGCGGGTGCGAGCTTCCAGCAGGCCATCAGCAGCGGGAAGTTCCACGGGATGATCTGCCCCACCACGCCCAGCGGCTCGTGGAAGTGATAGGCGACGGTGTCGTGGTCGATCTCCGAAATACCGCCTTCCTGCGCGCGGATGCACCCAGCGAAATAGCGGAAATGATCGATCGCCAGCGGCAGGTCGGCGGCGGTCGTCTCGCGGATCGGCTTGCCATTGTCCCAGGTCTCGGCGGTGGCGAGGAGGGACAGGTTTTCCTCCATCCGGTCGGCGATACGGTGCAGGATCAGCGCGCGCTCGGCGACGCTGGTGCGGCCCCAGCCGTCCTTGGCCTTGTGCGCGGCGTCGAGCGCCAGTTCGATATCGGCGGCCTGGCTGCGCGCGACCTGGCAGATGACCTGCCCGTCGATCGGCGATCGGTTGTCGAACCAGCGTCCGTCGACCGGATCGACCCAGCGGCCGCCAATGAAATTGCCATAGCGTTCCTTGAACGGTGCTTTGCGCGCCTTGATGGCGTCCTGGATCGTCATCGAACCTCTCCTTGGTCTGTTATGATCCAAGGCTCTGCCCGTAGCGCCCGAGGGGCAAGACGATGCGCGACGAAGTGCAGGCGATGTGGTGGACTTTCCGCCGTCGAGGCGTAGCATGTGTTGCAGGGCGCGACGCCAAAGCCGCGCCGGTGTCGCAACTTGCGACAGTGGGAAGAGGATGCGGCGATGGACGGCGCCGGAATAGAATATGGGCGTCGGGCCTTTTTCGACGAGGGGCAGTTGCCGCTGGAAAGCGTGCGCCAGCCGGTGCTTCGCTCCTGGCTGCGATGCACCGATATGGGCTTGGCGCAAGGAAGGCGACGCGATGGCGGTCCGCTGACCGAGAGCGAACTCAACGCGCTGCGCCAGCGGCGCGAGTCGCTGCGCCGCCTGTGCCGTCCCGAGCTGGAGATGCTGGCGGGCGAGGCCCGCGATACGGGCAGCGTCGTGATCCTGGCCGACGCGGACGGCATGATCCTCGATACGATCGGCGATACCGGCTTCCTGTCGCGGGCGGCGCAGGTGGCGCTCAGGCCCGGTGTGTCCTGGACCGAGGCGAGCACCGGCACCAACGCGATCGGCACCGCCATTGCCGAGCGTCGCCCGATCGCCGTTCACGGCCCCGAGCATTTCTTCGCCGAACATGCGGTATTGAGTTGTGCGGCGACGCCGATCCTCGACCCGCGCGGCGCGATCGTCGGGGCGCTCGATATCTCTGGGCCTTCGGTCAGCGGGCATGGCCATGCGCTGGGGCTGATCCGGCTGGCGGTCGACCAGATCGAGCATCGGCTGTTCCGCAGCGGCTTCGCCGATTGCCGCGTGTTGCGGATGCATGATGACGCCGCGATGCTGGGGACCGCGCGTGAGGGGATATTGGTGTTCCGCGACGACCGGCTGGTCGCCGCCAACCGGCGCGGGCTTTCGCTGGTCGGGCGCAGCTGGGAGGCGCTGGACGATGCGGCACTCGGCGAACTGGTGGACGTGCAGGGGCAGGCGGCGCGGGGTCGATTGCGCCTGGCCAATGGCGCGACCCTGATCGGTGGCTGGGATGCCGAGGGGCGGGGCGGCGGCGCCGAACTGGCCATGGCCGCCCGCCCGCTGGCCGACGACCGCGCCGAAGCGATCGAGGCGGCGTTGGCGACACATGGCGGCAATGTCTCGGCGGCGGCACGGCAACTGGGCGTCCATCGCAGCACGATCCACCGGCATCTCGCCCGCCAGCGCTGAATACGGCCGCCGGGCGCTTTGACCATCGTCAATGCGGGGGCCGCGTCCCTTCGTCACCAGAGGCGCGAAGGAGAAGACCCGCGATGGATCGCAACCCGCTTCAAGGCAGCGTCGTGCCGTTCGCGCGGCGCTGGCACGTCATTCAGGAAATCGACCTGATCCGCCTGGTGCAGGAGCATCGTCGTCGGCTGGCGCTATGCGGGCAGGCGGAGGCGATGGCGGACGCCTTGCCCGATCGTCCCGACGCTTCGACCATGACGCTGTTCCTGCACGCGCTCGATACGCTGGTGGAGCGGGGCGAGCAGGCGGACGGCGTCTATCTGGAGGCGATGCTGTCCAATGGGCGGGCCGATCCGCTCACCGACACGCTTCTCGACCATGTCCGGCACCGGCATGAGGCGGATGCGGCGGCGGCGCGCGAACTGGTCGCGGCCTTTGCCGAGGCGGATGCCTTCGCCGCGCCCGAGACGTTGGGCCATATGCTGCGCAGCTTCTTTAACGGATGCCGCCGCGCGGTCGATTTCGAGCAGCTGGCCATCATCGCGCTGGCCGGACACCGACTGACCCCGGAGGCGCGCGGCCTGCTGGTCGATGCGCTGGCGGAAAGTCTGGCGGCTTAGGCCGGATCGACATTCATAATGGCCCTTTCTTCCCTCTCCCCTGGATAGGGGAGAGGGTTAGCGGAGCTTGCCAGCGTGCTGGCTAGCGCAGCTTGGGTGAGGGGTTGAGCGAGCCTCCGGCTCGCGCTCGCTTTGCGAGCAATCACCCCTCACCCAGCTCCGACTAAGTCTTTGCGATGCAAAGACCAAGTCTGCGCAACCCTCTCCCCTCTATGAGGGGCGAGGGAAGGATAGGTGTGGCTGAATATCGATCGCCCCTAAGCGGCTTCGGCGCGCGCCGCCAGCGCCTCGCGGTTGCTGATCGTGATGGCGCGGCCGCCCGGCAGGCCGATCAGGCCGCTTTGCTTCATCCGGGTCAGCTGGCGGCTGACCGTCTCGATCGTCATGCCCAGCACATCGGCGATCTGCCCGCGCGTCAGCGGCAGCTCGAAGGTGACCGGCCCGTCGCGGCTGGCCCGGCACCCGCTGGCCCCCGCGCGCGCCGCCATGTCGAGCAGGAAGCCCGCCAGCTTCTCCCCGGCCGACCTGCGCGCCAGCACCAGCATCCGCCCGCGCGCCTCGTTCAGCGATTCAAAGGTCCGCTGGAGCAGCAGGCGCTCCAGCCGTTGATGATTCTCCAGCACCCGCTCGAACGCGGCGCGGGGAAAGACGCACAGCTCGGCCTCGGTCAGCGCGGTCAGGGTGAAGTCGACATCGCCCGCATAGGGCTGCCCGAAGAAATCGGCGGGGTAGAGCAGGCCGACCGTCTGCTCGCGGCCATCGGCGGTGGCGGCGACCAGCTTCAGCACGCCGGTCAGCAGATTGCCGCAGATCACCGCTTCGTCGCCTGCCCAGGCGATGGTCTGGCCGCGCGCGACCCGGCGACGCTGGCCGATGGCGTTCAGCGCGGTCAGTTCCCGGTCATCCAGGCTGCCGCACAAGGCCCGGTCGCGCACCGCGCAATCGGCACAGATGTCGTTCGGGATCATGACCTTGCCTTATAGCGCGGCCATGATCCCCTGTCGTCGGACGGATTGTCCTATCTGTCAGTGTCGCGGTGACACGTTGTCGTCCTGCGGCAGATGGAATTCGTGCCAGATACCGTTGAGGATGCCGAAGCCGACCGCAAGGCCGAGGCCCAGGACCCAGGAAAAATACCACATGGGTCGTTCCTTTCTCAGTAGAAGTCGGGGTTGGTGCGCACCGCCTCCGCCGTCACGCGCCCGAACATCACCCGGTAAGCCCAGGCGGTGTAGGCGAGCACGATCGGCAGGAAGACGAGCGTGACGAACAGCATGATGCCCAGCGTCTTGGGCGTGGACGAGGCGTTCCACACCGTCAGGCTGCTATGCGCGTCGATGCTGGACGGCAGGATGAAGGGGAACATCGCGCAACCCACGGTGGCGATGATCCCCGTCGCGGCGAGCGACGACCCGGCAAAGGCCAGCACCTCGCGACCGCGGCGGATACCGACCAGCGCCAGCACGGCCCCGGCAAAGCCCAGCATGGGCAGCGCCGTCATCCACGGATAGGTCGCGTAATTGTCGAGCCATGCGCCGCCCGCCCGCTCCGCCGTCATGCGCAAGGGGTTGGACGGGCCGAGCGGATCGACCGCGCCGACGATGCGGTAACCGATATCGCCCCAGGCGACGAAGGCGAAGCCGACCGCGAACAACAGGATGGAGGCGATCGCCGCCACCGTCCCGAACCCCCGCGCCCGGTCATGGACGGGACCATGCTCGACCTTGATCGACAGCCACGCCGCGCCGTGCAGCACCAGCATCGCCACGGACAACAGCCCGCAGACCAGCGTGAAGGGTGTGAACAGCCCGAGCAAAGTGCCATCGTAAAAGGCGCGCAGATCGCCATCGAGGCGGAAGGGCGCACCTAGCAGCACATTGCCGACCGCGACGCCGAAGACGAGGGCGGGGACCAGTCCCCCGACGAACAACGCCCAGTCCCAGCGCGCGCGCCAGGCCGGATCGGGCCGCTTCGAGCGATATTTGAACCCCACCGGCCGCAGGATCAGCGCAGCCAGCACCAGGAACATGGCGAGGTAGAAGCCCGAAAAGCTGACCGCATAGACGAAGGGCCAGGCGGCGAAGATCGCACCGCCGCCCAGGATGAACCAGACCTGGTTTCCCTCCCAGGTCGGGCCGATCGAATTGATGACCATCCGCCGCTCGGCATCGCTGCGCGCGACGAAGGGCAGCAGGGTGGCAACGCCCAGGTCGAACCCGTCGGTCAGCGCGAAGCCGATCAGCAGCACGCCCAGCAGCGTCCACCAGATCAGGCGCAACATCTCATAATCGAACATGTCCTGGCCTCCTTCAGGCGGTGACGGGAATGGTGGCGGGAATGGGACCCGGCGCGGGCTGGTCGTCTCGCTCCTCAGGGCCATGCGCGATGGCGGCGAGGATCAGCCGCACCTCGATCACCGCCAACACCCCATAGAGCGCGGTAAAGCCCGCCAGCGTGATCCACAGTGCCCCGCGCGACAACGAACTGGTCGCCAGGAAGGTCGGCAGCACACCCTCGATCGCCCAGGGCTGCCGCCCCAGCTCGGCGACCACCCAGCCCAGCTCGATCGCGATCCAGGGCAGCGGGATCGCCGCCACCGCGAGGCGGAGGAACCAGCGCGAATCCATGTGCATCCGGAGCGAGCACAGGGCGAAGGCGGTCGCGAACAGCGCGATCATCGCAAAGCCGATCGCCGCCATGATGCGGAAGCTCCAGAAGAGCAGGCCGACATCGGGAACGGTATCCCACGCCGCCGCCTCGATCTGCTGCGGCGTCGCGGTGCGCGGATCGGCCATCTGGCGCTTGAGCAGCAGGGCATAGCCCAGATCGCGCTTGTGCGCCTCGAATCGGGCGCGCTGGGCCATGTCCTGCGGGTTCGCCTTCAAGCGCTGGACCGCGTCATAGGCGATCACGCCCGAGGCGATCCGCTCCTGCGCCTTCAAGACCAGTTCGGACATGCCGGTGACGGTGCCGTCCAGGCTGCGCGTCGCGATCAGGCCCAGCAGCCAGGGAATCTCGACCTTGTACCGCGTTTCGCGCGCGACGGTGTCGGGATAGCCGAACAGGGTCAGGCCGGAGGGGCCGGGCTCGGTGTGCCAGACCGCCTCGATCGCGGCGAGCTTCATCTTCTGGTTGTCGGTCAGCGCATAGCCGCTCTCGTCGCCCAGCACGACGACCGATAGCGAGGAGGCGAGGCCGAACGCCGCCGCCACCGTCATCGACCGGCGCGCGACCGGCAGGAAACGGCCCTTGAGCAGCCAGAAGGCCGACACACCCAGCACCACGACCGAGGCGCAGACATAGCCCGCACTGACGGTATGGACGAACTTGGCCTGGGCTACGGGATTGAACAGCACCGCGCCGAAATCGGTGACCTCCATCCGCATCGTGTCGGGATTGAACGACGCCCCGACCGGATTCTGCATCCAGCCATTGGCGACCAGGATCCACAGCGCCGACAAATTGGTGCCCAGCGCGACCATGAAGGTGACGATCAGATGGCCCAGCTTCGACAGCCGGTCCCAGCCGAAGAACATCAGCCCGACGAACGTCGCCTCCAGGAAAAAGGCCATCAGCCCCTCGATCGCCAGCGGCGCACCGAAGATGTCGCCGACATAATGCGAGAAATAGGACCAGTTGGTACCGAACTGGAATTCCATGGTCAGGCCGGTGGCGACGCCCAGCACGAAGTTGATGCCGAAGATCTTGCCCCAGAAACGCGTCGTCACGCGCCATTCCGGGCGGTTGGTCATGACATAGACCGATTCCATGATGACCAGCATCATCGACAGGCCGAGCGTCAGCGGCACGAACAGGAAATGATACAGCGCGGTGGCCGCGAATTGCAGTCGCGACAGGTCTACGACGCCGGGGTCCATAGCAGGTCTCCAAAAAAGGAGCCGCCCCCCGGCCCCTTGCCGATCGACTCGCTAGACCTGGGGTTCCGCGCGGACATTGACCGCAGTCAAAGACAGCGGCTGCGGTCGGGGCGACCGTCGCGGCATGACGACGATCGCCCATTCTCCCCCGACGCGTAAGGCGCGCAACCGCTGGTTGAAGGATGCAGGCGCGCGGCGTGACGGCGTGGCGGGCATGTTGCTGCTCGATACGCTGGCGGCGATCGGCTTTGCGGCGGGGATCGCGGGCGGCGTGACGGTGGTGGCGGGGCAGGGGGCGGGGCAGGGGGCGGTGCTGCCCTGGGCCGTGCTGATGCTCGCCACGGGGGCGTTGCGTGGGGTGTTCGCGACCCTCGCCTTGCGGCGGGGCGCGGTGAGGGCGGGGGCGGTCAGGCGCGCGCAGCGGCTTCGCGCCGTGGCCGCCACGCTGTATCGCAAGCCCGGCGTCCCGATCGACAGCGGCCTGCTCGCCAGCCAGGCCGTCGATGCGGTCGAGGCGCTGGACGGCTATGTCGCCCGCTTCCTGCCCGCGCGCCGGGCGGCCGCCATCGCGCCGCTGCTCGTCCTCGCCGCGACCGCCTGTGCCAGCTGGGTGGCGGCGGCCATTCTCGCGGCTACCCTGGTGCCGTTCATCGCCGGGATGATCCTGGCGGGCGGCGCTGCGGCGGACGAGTCGCGGCGGCAATTCGTCGCCCTGCACCGCCTGTCGGCCCGCTTCGCCGACCGGGTGCGCGGCCTGCCGGTGGTGCTGGCCTTCCGGGCCGAGACACGCGAGACCGAGGCGATCGGCGCGGCGGCGCAGGATCTGGCCGAGCGGACCATGCGCGTCCTGCGGGTCGCCTTCCTGTCTTCCGCCGCGCTGGAATTCTTTGCGGCACTCTCGGTCGCGCTGGTCGCGGTCTATTGCGGTTTCGCGCTGCTCGGCCTGCTGCCCTTCGCCGTGCCCGAGACGCTGACCCTCGCCCAGGCCTTTTTCGTGCTGGCGCTGGCGCCCGAATTCTACGCCCCGATGCGCCGCCTGGCTGCGGCCTATCACGACAAGCAGGCGGCGGAGACGGCCGCCGACACGCTGATGCCCCTGGCCGAACCGGAGCCTTTGCCCGTGGTCCGAGTCGCGGCTCCGCTGGTCCTGCGCGATGTCGCCATCCACTATCCGGGCAGCGATGCCCCGGCCGTCTCGCATCTGTCGTTGCGGATCGAGACGGGCGAGACGGTGGCGCTGCTCGGCCCCTCGGGCAGTGGCAAGACCAGCGTCCTGCACCTGCTGCTGGGGCTCGCCCCGCTATCGGCGGGAACGGTCGAGGCGGGTGGCGTTCCCCTGGTCTCGCTGGCGGGACAGGCGAGCTGGGTGGGCCAGCATCCCCTGCTGATCGCAGGTACGATCCGCGACAATCTGACGCTGGCCCACCTCCAGGCGGATGAACTGGCGATCCAGCGCGCGGTCGCGGCGGCGGGCTTGGGGCCGATGCTCGCGGTTCGGCCGGGCGGCCTTGACGCCCCGCTCGATGCGCGGGGCGGCGGGCTGTCCGGCGGCGAGCGGCGGCGGATCGCGCTGGCCCGAGCATTGCTGAATCCCGCACCCTTCCTGCTGCTCGACGAGCCGACCGCACATCTGGATGCCGCCGCCGAAGCCGCGCTGATCGCGACCATCGCGCGCCCCGCGCAAGGCCGCACGACGCTGATCGCCACCCACAGCCCCGCTTTGGCCGCCATCGCGACCCGCGTCGTGCATCTGGGAGATACCGCATGACCCTCCACAGGCTGATCGCCGCCGAACGCTGGCGGGAACGCCGCCGCTTGCGCCAGGCCGCACTCTGTGCCGCGCTGGTCGCGATCGCCTCGGTGCTGTTGCTGGCCTTGTCGGGCTGGTTCCTGACCGCCGCGGCGCTGGCGGGGGGAGCGGGGATCGTCGCGGCGCAGGCGTTCAACTATATGCTGCCCTCCGCCGCGATCCGGTTGCTGGCGATCGTGCGGACCGGCGCACGCTATGGTGAGCGGCTGGCGAGCCATGGCGCGGCCTTTGGCGCGCTCGCCCGGCTGCGGCCTGCGCTCTATCGCGCGCTCACGGTTGCGCCGCCCTCGGTCGCGCTGGCGCTCGGCCGGGGCGAGGCGACGGCGCGGCTCATTGGCGATGTCGATGCGGTGGAATGGCATTTCGTCCGCCTGTCGGGGCCGTGGGGCGTCGTGGCGGCGCTGGTGGCGGGCGCGGCGCTGACGCTGCTTGGCGGATGGCCGGCCATGGTCGCGACGCTGGCCTGTATCGGGGGAGCGCTCGGTCTGGCCCGCCTCTGGGCGCACCAATTGGAACAGCCCGGCCGCGCGGTGCAGCGGGCGATGGGCGCCCTCCGCGAGGAGGTGGCGACGCTCGGCGGCGCGGCGGCGGAACTCCGCTGTTTCGCGCTGGAGGATTGGGCGACCGCCCGGATCGCGGCGGCGAGCGACCGGCTGGCCGAGGCGCAGGCCCGGCAGGCGGCGGTGGCGGCACGGTTCGAGGCGCTCCATGCGATCAGCGTCGCACTGGCGGCGGCATCGGCATTGGTCCTGTCGGCGGGCGCTGGCGCACCAATCGCGGCGCTGGCGGCCCTGGCGGCGGCGATGACGGCCGATGCGGCCGCGCCGATCCTGCGCGCGATGACCGAGCGGGGACGGCTTCGCGAGGCGGAGGTGCGACTGGGAACGCTGTTCGCGGCGGCGGAAGAGCATCCGGCGGCAGACCGGGCATGCGACGCCAGCCTCATGATCGACGGCGCTCCGTTCGCGCCGGGCAGCCGGATCGCCCTGACGGGGCCATCGGGCTGCGGCAAGACGAGCTTGGTCGAGGGATTGCTGGGCCTTCGTCCGCTGGCGCTTGGCCGGATCATGATCGGGGGGCGGGATGCCGCCTCCCTCGGACCTGCGACCCTGCGTGCGACCTTCGCCTGGGCGCCGCAGGACGCGGCGTTGATGGCGGGCACGGTGCGCGACAATCTTTGGCTGGCCGATGACCAGGCGAGCGAGGACCGTATGTGGCGGGCGTTGCGCGACGCCGTGCTTGATGGCGTGGTGCGCGCCTTGCCCGAGGGACTCGATACCTGGCTGGGCGAGGATGGGGCGCGGCTGTCGGGCGGCGAGCGGCGGCGGCTATCGCTGGCGCGCGCCTATCTGGCGGATGCGCCCTGGCTGCTGCTCGACGAACCCGGCGAGGGGCTGGATGCGGGGGTGGCGGCGCAGGTCGCGCGACGCCTGCACGCGCGGCTGACGCGGACCGGGCAGGGGATGATCCTGGTCAGCCACCGGCCGGTGCTCTCGGCCCTGTGCGATCGGCAATGGGCGGCCGTTGGCGGAACCCGCCGCTCCGCCGCCTGACCCGGCTGCCCGTCGCAACGCGCCATGCCGTACGGCGCAGGCGGTCCAGGCGGCAGGTCAGACGGCGTGGCTGAAACGCGTGTCGTCCTCGCTACGCCAGGCGTCGAAGGCGGCGGCAATGCTGCGGGCATAGGGCAGGGCGTCGGCCTTCAGGCGAAGGCGATGGCCTTCCCATCGGAGGAGTCCGGCCTTCTCAAAACGGGAAAGCCGGATCCGGATGGCGTCCCGCTCCGGCAGTCCGTCCGTATCGGCGACGCCATGGCACAGCACCCCCGCGATCGCCGCGCCCCGCCGCTGGTCGAGTGGCGTCCGACGGATACCACGCACGGTTGCGAACCGATTGGCACCGAGCGCCCGGTGCCATTCGCCCGTATTCTTCGCATTCTGGAGCAGGCGGTCGGGAAACGCGCTGATCGCGCTGGCGCCCAGGCCGATCAGGATGTCGGCGGGATCGTCGGTGAAGCCCTGGAAATTGCGGCGCAGCGTACCGTTGGCCGCCGCCTGCGCCATGGGATCGTCCGGTTTGGCGAAGTGATCGAACCCGACTGGCCGATAGCCCGCTGCCGTCAGTCGCTCATGCGCCCATGCGGCCTGTGCGAAGCGCGCTGCTGCGTCGGGGAGTGCGGTCGCGTCGATCCGGCGCTGGCGCGGGATCAGGTGGGGGACATGCGCATAGCCGAAGACGGCCAGCCGCTCGGGTGCAAGCGCGATCGTTTCGTCCAAGGTCGCTTGAAGCGCTGCGTCGGTCTGACCGGGCAGGCCGTACATCAGGTCGAAATTGATCGATCCGACTCCGGCGCGGCGCAACAGCGTGACCGCGCGGATAATGTCTGCACGGGGCTGAACCCGGCCGATCGCCGCCTGGAGCATGGGATCGAAGGTCTGCACGCCCAGGCTGACCCGCGTGACGCCGGTCTCGGCTATGACGCTCGCCCAGTCCGGCGCGAAGCCGCGCGGGTCGATCTCCAGCGATAGCGGCGCATCCCGGCAGGCAAAGGCGGTGCGCAGATGCGCGACCAGCGCCGCAAACGCGTCCTGCCCGATGGCATTGGGGCTCCCGCCGCCAAAGGCGATCCGCCCGATACGCCCGCGCCCGTCCAGCCGGGCGGCGACCCTGTCGATCTCGGCATGCAGCCGGACCATATAGGCATCGAGCCGCGCGGTGCGGTTCGCCGCGGCGGTGTTGCACCCGCAATACCAGCAGATCGCCCGGCAATAGGGGATGTGCAGATAGAGCGACACGTCCGCATTCGCATCGATGGCGTGGAGCGCGGCGGCCATGTCGTCATGACCCACCCCGTCGCAGAATTCGGCGGCAGTGGGATAGCTGGTGTAGCGCGGCACGGGCCGGGCGAGCAGTTCGGGATGATAGGGCCACATGGCCCATGCCGTGCCCAGATCCTGCGGGCGCGCCTTTGACCGGCATCAAACCAGCCTGTGTCGATCGTCAAGGCGATGGGGCGGCACGCTCCCAATGGGTCTTCGGATGTCGACACCGGTGACACGAGAAGGCCGCCATCATCCCATCAGACATGGGAGGGGCTGGGCTTGGTTCGATCCCATGTCATCATGTTCTAGGGCGGATCGCCATTCATTTGTTTCCTCCCCTGGAAGGGGAGGTGGCAGGCCGCAGGCCTGACGGAGGGGTGTCCCGGTCTGAGAGGTCGGTCAGACATCGCAAGCGGCGATACCCCTCCACCATGCTGCGCATGGTCCCCCTCCCCTTGCAGGGGAGGAACTGAGGGGGGACTGAATGTCGATCCGGCCTAAGAGGACAGGTGCTGCGTCAGGATCACGCCGCCCATGACGATCAGGACAAAGCCACCAAGGATGCCGGCATATCGGCCCAGATAAGGTCCGATATGCTTGCCAAGCATGACGCCGATCGTCGCCATCAAGGTGGTCGTCCCGCCGATGACCAGACAGGCGGCCCAGATGTTGACGTCCATCAGGGCCAGGGTCACACCCACAGCCGCCGCATCGACGCTCGTCGCGATCGCCGTCGCGGCAAGGCGCAGCATGCCGGGCTTGGTCTCGCCGTCGCTCTGCTGCGCCTCATCCTGGTTCGTCCAGGCTTCCCGTATCGTATAGGCGCCAACCGCGAACAGCAGGCCGAACGCAACCCAATGGTCATAGTCCGCGATCCAGTCGTTCAGCGCAAAGCCGAGCAGCCAGCCGAGCGCAGGCGTCAGCGCCTCGAAAAAGCCAAAGACGATGCCGACCTTGATCGCATCGCGAAAACGGGCTCGTCCTTCAGTCGCGCCCTTGCCCAGCGCCGCCGCAAAGGCATCCACGGACAGGCTTGCGCCCAAAGCGCCAAGCGTCAGAATTCCGGGCATCACGTCATTACTCAGGGCCAGCAAACCACATGATGCATGCACCCGTGGCCACAAAGCGGAGCGCTGCATCATCGGTCTCGCTGGGCAGGACGAACCTGCTGCTGCCGCCACGAGCCGATGGCTCAAGGATGTTGACGGCAACCCCGCTACTGCGGGTAGCTACTCCCCAAGGATGCAGGCCCAATATCTGGTAAAGCCCGCTGTCTCCAGACGGTAAATACGATCACTGCCGTCCGATTGATCGAGAGGCGATGCTGCCGCTCGAATCGCGCTCGGCTCTATCCAAAACCGCTTTCGAATCATCGCCAGGCGATGATGGCTATTGATGGCGCGCCATGGCCAGGGACGATGATCGTGGCGAGCGGCATGCCACCCCCATGCGATATGTCGACCCGAAGCGCCTCACTCTGCCATACCGCCTCCGGCCGATCGCGATCCGCCATGATCGCCCCAGGGCTGCCGATGATACCCGCATGGTCAGAACCGCGCCCGGACCGCGCCGAAGACACTGCGCGGATCGGCGGGCGCATGCAGGCGTTGCGTGCCGTCGTACCAGACATATTCGTACCGATCGTTCGTCAGGTTGCGTATCTGCGCCGATACCTCGATCGCCTTGGTGATGCGGTAGGCCAGTTCGGCGGTGACCTGAAAATAGTCGCCATAGCGGCCCTGGCGGTTGGCGGTGTCCAATTCGTACGACGACTGGCCATTGCCCCAGAGCGAGGCGCGCCACGGCCGCGCCGCCGGTGCCCATTCGATCCCGGCGGTGTAGACGTTCCTGGGGACATGATCGATCTCATTGCCCGCCGTCAGCGGGGCTGAGGGATCGGGAACGCGAATGATCGCCTTCTGGTGCGACCAGCTGGCCCAGGCCGACAGGCCGGGCAAAGGCTGCACGCTCGCCTCCAGATCGAAGCCGCGCCGTCGCGTCGCGCCCAGATTGTCGAATTCGCCGGACGGATCATTGAGGCGCCGCTTCAGCTCGCCGGTCGCGGTCTGCTGCCACAGCGCGGCGCGGGCGGTCAGCCAGCGGCCCTGCGTCAGCTTGATGCCGCCTTCGAAGCCTTCGTTGATCGAGGCGGCGACATCGCGCACGCGCGGCGGCACGACATAGGCCCCCGAGCCCGCGCCGATCTGGAAGGTGCGGCCGAAATTGCCATAGGCGGTCAGGCCGGGGACGGGCGTCACCGCGACCGACAGCTTGGGCTGGTTGATCGTGCCGTAATCATTGACCGGATAGCTTTGGCCGTTCAGCCGGTTGGTGAAATGGCCGCTCACCCGGTCGATCCGCCATGCCGGGGTGATCGTCAGCCAGCGGACCGGGGTCACGATCGCCTGCACATAGCCTCCGCCCACCGTCAGGTCGAAATCCTGGTTGCGCGTGGCGGCCGTGATGATCCGCCGGTCGGTGGTCCAGCGCAGGCTCCGGTTGTGCTGCCACTGCACATCGCCGCCCGCCTCGGCCATCAGCCAGTCGGCCGCATGCCAGTGCAGGCCGGTCACGACGCCATAATGCTGTTCGTCGGTCAGCCGCTGCTGCTGCGCGACATTGGCCGAGAAACGGACATAGCGATTGTCGTGGTTGGTCGTCGCATAGCCCAGGGCGGTCAGCGACAGGTCGCGCGCCAGATCGGCGTCGAGGTGCAGGCTGTACTGGCTGAGTTCGCGCCTGCCACCGTCGGTCGCCGAGACGTCGTAGGATCGCGACCGGTTGGTATAGGCGTCGGCATCGGTCAGATAGCCCGGCTCCTGCGCCTCGCTGCGGCTATGGCGCGCGATCAGGCCGAGCCTGGCGGGGCCGAAGTCGTAGAACCACTTGCCCGCGACGTTCAGTCGGTCGAGATCGGCATGGTCGCGAAAACCATCGCTCTGACGATAGGACAGCAGATAGTTCTGGCTCAGCCTTCCGGTCTCGACCCCGGCCGACATTTGCGCGTCATAGGTGCCGAACGCACCGACGATGCCGCGCGCGTCGAGATAATTGCCGCCGATCCGCGTCTTGATATCGGCACTGCCCGCGATCGCGTGCAGCCCCCAGCGCGGGTCGGAGGTGCCGCGCACCAGCTCGATCGAGGCGATGTCGAGCGGGGAGATGAAGTCGATGAAGTCCATTCGCCCGGCATTGTCGTTGGACGGCACGCCATCGATCAGCAGCTTGACCGCGTTGATCTCACCCTCGCCATTGAAGCCGCGGATCGAGAAGCGGCCCGAGGTCGTGCCCTGGTTGAAGTCGGTCAGGACCACACCGGGCAGCCGGGCGAACAGCTCCCACGCATTGTCGACATTCTGGCGCTGCGCGACATCGCCGCTCAGCACGTCGACCGAGGTCAGCACGTTGGCGGTCGAGCGCGCCATGGATTGGGCGGTGACGACGATCTCGTCCCCGCCGATCGTCACCTGCGTGTCGGCGCGCTGCTGCGCGGCCGACGGCGCGGCGATCAGGAAACAGGAGGCGGCGACCGCCACCATCAAACTGGTCTTCGACATAGAGTCCCCCAGGCCCGCTCCCAGGCGGGCCGAATGCGTTTCGTGTTTTTGCGAACGGACGCGTCAGCCGGTGTCTGACCAAGCCAGGGCATTGGCCTGCGCCGTAAAGCCCCTGATCGGCCCGGCCATCGGCTTCACGGCCTCGGGCGGTGCGGTCTTGCGAAGCCATGACGCACGGTGGCGGCGATGCGCTCTCGTGCTGGCGATACGCCCGCACCATCGATCGCTTGCGACCGCAAACCGATACGGGGCATGGCTCGCGTGACAGCCGACCGGGCTGCCCGACGACGGACTTGGCCAGCCGGTTTGCCGGTCATTCCGTCAGGCGCAGAGCGGGGGACCGCGCAGGGGTGGGCGCAGATAGGGTGCGGCACGCGGGGCAACGCGCGGGATGGCCCGCAGCGCCATGATCGCGACGGCGGCCAGCGCGATGGCCAGCAGCACGATGTCGACCGAACCCAGCACCTGTGCGGACAGTCCCGAAAAGGCGCAAGGCATTTCCGGCTTGTCGTGATCTTTCGGCTGGCCGGTGTCGGGCATTGTCCCATGCGCCATGGCCATGGCATGATCCGTGCCGGGCATCGCCATGGCCCTGGCCCCGGTCGCCATCCCGGAACAGATCGTGATGGCGAACCATCCATGATCGGGTGCGACCATGTAGCCGGTCGGCACCAGCAGCCTCAACAGTATCGCGGCGGCATAGATCAGCGCCGCCAGGTGGCGTTGCGCCAAGAGATACCGGAAGGCCTGCACGATCGCGGCGTTATCGTGAATGCCATGTCATGTCACTTGGGCATTCTGTCAGCGCCACCATGGATCGGGCGGCTGCAATCCAGCGTAAAGCTGGCCCCCGGCGCGGCAGATCTAGCGCTGATCGGCCCGGCTTTTCCGCCCTAGAGTCGAAAACGATCAACTCTGCTCACCCCTCCCCTTCAGGGGAGGGGCTAAAACCGTGCAATGCTGATCGCTTTCAACTCTAAACGATAGCTTCCCTTGGGGGCGGATGACATCAGATCGATCCGGGCCAAGCCCCCCTGAAGGCGAAGGGGGGATCAAGTCTATGGCGTCACGCGCCGGTCGCTCATGGGTGTAGAGATCAGGGGGGTAGCGGCATCGTCCGCCCGAATTCTGCCTGCTTCCGATGAGGACTATCGAAGGCGTACACGGTCCATGCATGGAGAGGCGGATGCGTCTTAAAGGGTTCGATCTCAGCGTCGGCTATTTTGGGCTTCAAATTGCCTTTGGCATTCAGAGC
>Ga0308156_1000707_pt1 | contig 55453 bp, 53 predicted proteins | sample PhyAR2_FD_201041 | JGI IMG/M metagenome (GOLD analysis project Ga0308156, IMG submission 201041) | Phyllosphere microbial communities from UC Gill Tract Community Farm, Albany, California, United States - DLSL A.R2 | ecosystem: Host-associated > Plants > Phyllosphere > Unclassified | place: USA... | reverse complement strand
GCTTCGTCAATCTTCTCCTTCATGAAGGTTTCCAGCGCTTCACGTACCACTTTGGTGTATTCCGCTTTGTCCCACTCGGCACGGCCCACCCCAATGATGCGGGTTTCAGCGTGGATCTGACCCGCTTTCTCTAACTGATACAGTGAAGGCAACAGTTTACGGCGTGCAAGATCGCCTTTGGCACCGAAAATCACCAGATCGCATGCCTGGGCTGTTTGTGTTACCGCCATTTTCCTCTCCTCATTGCAGGATAGTCCGGTGGGGATGCATCCTCTGCCACCGGGTCCAGGTTATTATTTTACTGAGCACACTCTACTTTTTTCCCCGCGCCAGGTAAACCGACTCGCCGGGTCAACCGCATTAACTCTGTACCGGATAAGCGCAGTGCGTGTGATGACCCGTGCGGATGGCCATTTTTTTCTGTTTCTGCTGGTGTCAGGAAAATCTGACGCGGGTCAAAGTATCTCAAATCTGTGGGCAATCGGCTTGTCCGCCGTTGCGCCTGCCGGGTGCTGACGCGATATAGTCTCTGTTATTCCGCCGCGACGACAGTGATAATTGAAATTGATAAAAGTGATGATGGTCATTGCCTTATGAATATGCTGGAAAAGATTGAGGCGCAGTTCGCTGCGCTGAGCAAAGCGGAACAGAAAGTCGCCCGGCAGATTCTGGCTGCGCCACAGGCAGCGATACACTCCAGCATCGCAACGCTGGCACGGGAAGCCTGTGTCAGCGAACCCAGCGTAAACCGCTTCTGCCACCGGCTGGGCACACGCGGCTTTCCCGACTTCAAACTGCATCTGGCGCAGAGCCTGGTGACAAACAGCAACCGGGTCATCCACGGCGTGGAAGACGATGATGACGCAGAGCACTACAGCCGCAAAATCTTCGACTCGGCGCTGGCCGGACTGCAGCGGGTGCGGGATCAGCTGAACAGCGTTCATCTGCAGCAGGCGGTCACCCTGCTCGCGCAGGCCGACAAGCTCGCCTTTTTCGGGCTGGGCACCTCCGGCGTGGTGGCGCACGACGCCTTCACCAGATTTCTGCGCTTTAATCTGCCGGTCATCTGGTCGGACGATATTGTGATCCAGCGCATGAGTTGCATAAATAGTCGAGCCGGTGACGTTTTTGTTCTCATTTCGCATACTGGGCGCACAAAAAATATGGTAGAACTGGCTCGCCTGGCCCGTGTAAACGGTTCCACCGTTATTGCCATCACCTCTCCCGATTCACCCCTGGCCCACGAAGCAGCGATCGCTTTAGTGCTTGATGTAACGGAAGATACTGATGTCTGTTTGCCGATGGTATCGCGCCTGGCCCAGCTGACCGTGATCGATGTTCTGGCGACCGGTTTGACCCTGGAACGGGGAGCACCCTTCCGGGAAAACCTGAAACGCGTGAAAGAGGCGTTGAAAGCGTCGCGTTACGAAAAGCCCACACTGCGGGAAGAGGATGTTCAGCAAAAAAATTAACATCACATTTACAATGTGAGTCGTATCACAACCCGTCGATCATATAGAATAGATAACCATGTTGTGTCCTCCCACCGGGACACGCTTAAATGTTTACGGAGTCCTCGATGTCAAGACGTCTCAGAAGAACCAAAATCGTTACAACCCTCGGCCCGGCTACCGATCGTGATAATAACCTCGAAAAAATCATCGCTGCTGGTGCGAACGTTGTCCGACTCAACTTCTCTCACGGCACGCCGGAAGATCACCAGTTACGTGCTGACAAAGTCCGCGAGATCGCCGCAAAACTGGGGCGCCACGTCGCGATCCTCGGTGACCTGCAGGGCCCTAAAATCCGCGTATCGACCTTCAAAGAAGGCAAAGTTTTCCTGAACATTGGCGACCGTTTCCTGCTGGATGCCAGCCTGGGTAAAGGCGAAGGCGATAAAGAGCGCGTCGGTATCGACTATAAAGGGCTGCCGGAAGATGTGGTGCCGGGCGACATCCTGCTGCTGGACGACGGCCGCGTGCAGCTGAAAGTGCTGGAAGTTCAGCAGATGAAGGTGTTCACGGAAGTAACCGTAGGTGGCCCGCTGTCGAACAATAAAGGCATTAACAAGCTGGGCGGCGGCCTGTCGGCGGAAGCGCTGACCGAGAAAGACAAGGCGGACATCATCACCGCCGCGAAGATTCAGGTCGATTATCTGGCCGTCTCCTTCCCACGCTGTGGCGAAGATATGAACCTGGCGCGTCGCCTGGCGCGCGAAGCGGGTTGTGAGGCGAAGCTGGTCGCTAAAGTGGAACGTGCCGAAGCCGTCGCGACTCAGGAAGCGATGGATGACATCATTCTCGCCTCCGACGTGGTGATGGTGGCGCGTGGCGATCTGGGCGTTGAGATTGGCGATCCGGAACTGGTCGGCATCCAGAAAGCCCTGATCCGCCGCGCCCGTCAGCTCAACCGCACCATCATTACCGCTACCCAGATGATGGAGTCGATGATCACCAATCCGATGCCTACCCGTGCCGAAGTAATGGACGTGGCGAACGCCGTGCTGGATGGCACGGACGCGGTCATGCTCTCCGCGGAAACCGCAGCGGGCCAGTATCCGGCGGAAACCGTCTCGGCGATGGCGAAGGTCTGTCTGGGCGCAGAGAAGATCCCCAGCGTCAACGTCTCCAAGCACCGCCTGGATGTGCAGTTCGACAACATCGAAGAGGCAATCGCGATGTCCTCCATGTACGCCGCGAACCATCTGCAGGGCGTCACAGCGATCATCACCATGACCGAATCGGGCCGTACCCCGCTGATGACCTCACGCATCACATCGGGCCTGCCGATTTTTGCCATGTCACGCCATGAGCGCACGCTGAACCTGACCGCGCTCTACCGTGGCGTTACGCCGGTCTTCTTCGACAGCAACAACGACGGCGTCGCGGCAGCCCACGATGCAGTTAATCTGCTGCGCGACAAAGGCTTCCTGGTGTCCGGTGATCTGGTCATCGTGACACAGGGTGACGTGATGGGCGCGACCGGCACCACCAACACTTCGCGTGTACTGCGTGTGGATTAATTGAGCCCGGGTTGACATTGTCAGTGTAGAATCATCAGCGCGACTGCCTGGCAGTCGCGTTTTCTTTTCTGACAAGGAGGCCAGATGGCCCGTTTTCACCCCATCAGCCAGCTTACCGGCCGAATTTTACTCTTTCCTCTGGCGTTAGTGCTGTTCGAATTTGCCACCTACATTGCGCATGACATGATCCAGCCCGGCATGCTGATCGTCACCCGCGAATTCTCCGTCGGCCCGGAATGGGTCTCTACCTCCCTGACCGCCTATCTGATTGGCGGCGTGGTGCTGCAGTGGCTGCTCGGCCCGCTCTCTGACAAATATGGCCGACGCCCGGTGATGCTCACGGGCATCCTCTTCTTTGCCGTCGCCTGCATCCTGACCCACTGGGTCAGCTCAATTGAAGAATTTGTCAGCCTGCGCTTTATTCAGGGCATCAGCCTCTGCTTTATCGGCGCGGTCGGTTACGCGGCGATTCAGGAGGCGTTTGATGAGGCACTGGCGGTGCGCATGATGGCGCTGATGGCCAACGTCGCGCTGCTGGCTCCGCTGGCGGGCCCGCTGGCCGGTGCCGCCTGGCTCACCCTGGGCAGCTGGCGCAGCATGTTCTGGCTGTTTGCCGCCTGCAGCGTGGTCGCGTTTGTGGTGCTGTGGCGCGTGATGCCGGAAACCGCAGGCGACCGCAGTCACTCGATCGCCCTGCCCAGTCTGGCGCGTAACTATGGCCGGCTGATGAAGGACCGGCTGGTGATGTCCGGCTCCTTTGCCATCGGGCTGGTGTTTATACCGATTCTGACCTGGGTGGCGCTTTCTCCGGTGATCCTGATACATGACGAGGGACTCTCCCGCATGCAGTATGCCCTGCTGCAGCTGCCGGTGTTTATGGCGATGATTGCGGGCAACCTGACGCTGAGCAAGCTGGCCGGACGGGTGCCGATCGAGCGGCCGGTGATCTTCGCCGCCTGGCCGATTCTGATCGGTCTGACCCTGGCGCTGGTGGCGAGCCTGCTGAACAGCCACGCCTGGCTGCTGGTGACCGCCGGGCTGAGCCTCTACGCCTTTGGCGCGGGTATGGTCAACGCCGGGCTCTATCGCCTGACACTCTATGCGAGTCAGGAAGGAAAAGGCAGCGTGGCGGCGATGCTGGGGATGATCAGTATTCTGACGCTGGCGGCAGGGATTGAACTGGCGAAGAGCGGTTACTTCAGCGGCGGCATGCTGTGGTTCTGCCTGGTCAACTTTATCAGCGGCGTGCTCTGGTTCGGGCTGGTGAAACTGTTTATGCGCGAGCGTCAGCGCCGCAGCACGCTGGAAGCATTGTAACATTGCGCATCGGGGCCTGACCGCGTGACGCCTCTTCGCCGCGCGGGGCGGATCAATCAGGAATAAAAAAGGCCGCTTATGCGGCCTTTCTGCTATTTACGCGGATAAAGCTCTTTGCGCGAATAGGGTTCGATATCGCCCTCTTTACGGGTCTTGAGCAGTTTGAGTATCCAGGTGTACTGCTCGGGATGCGGACGGACAAACACCTCCACCTCCTCATTCATCCGGCGTGCCAGCTGGCGATCGTCGGCTTCCAGCAGATCGTCCATCGGCGGACGTACATAGATTTCAAGCTTATGCGTTTCGCTGTTATAGACCGGGAACAGCGGCACCACGCGGGCGCGGCACACTTTCATCAGCCGTCCGACCGCTGGCAGCGTGGCTTTGTAGGTTGCGAAGAAATCGACAAACTCGCTGTGCTCAGCGCCGTGATCCTGATCGGGCAGATAGTAGCCCCAGTAGCCCTGCCGTACCGAACTGATGAAGGGTTTAATCCCGTCATTACGGGCGTGCATACGGCCACCGTAGCGACGACGCGCGGTATTCCAGGCGTAGTCCAGCAGCGGGTCGCTCTGATTGTGGAACATCGCCGCCATCTTCTGGCCTTCTGACGCCAGCAGCATCGCGGGGATATCCACCGCCCAGCCGTGTGGCACCAGGAAAATCACATTCTGCTGGTCGGCCTTCATCTGATCGATGATTTCACGGCCATGCCACTCCACGCGCTCACGGATGCGCGCCGGGTCACGCAGAACCAGCTCGGTCATCATGGTCATCGCCTGCGGCGCGGTCGCAAACATCTCATCGACCACCGTGGCGCGCTGCGCCTCGCTGAGTTCCGGCAGGCAGTAGTAGAGGTTAATCAGCGCACGGCGACGCGCCCCTTTTGCCAGCTTACCGGCAAAGCGGCCCAAACGGCCCAGCAGCGGATCGCGCACTTTTGCCGGCAGATACGCCAGCCCGGCCAGCGCACCAATCGCCAGCCAGCTGCCCCAGTATTTAGGTTTCAAAAAAGAACGTTCAAAAACGGGAATAAATTCAATGTTATTTTTTTTACGGGTTTCCATGCACTCGCCTCAAGCAATGACCGGCTAATGATAGTGACCACCTGAAAATTTGCAATCGTCATGCGCCAGATAGCAGAAAACCGACGGGAAACCGTCGGTTTTCTGGCGAGCTGACGAATCCGCTTACTTCAGGCCGAGCTGAGGCAGCCAGGATCTGACCTGTGCCAGATAGTCGCTGCGCGCTTTGCCGGTCAGACCTTCCATACGCGGAAGTTTGGCAGTTAACGGGTTCACGGCCTGGTTATTGATCCAGATTTCAAAATGCAGATGCGGGCCGGTAGAGCGTCCGGTGTTTCCTGACAGGCCGATTCGGTCGCCACGTTTCACCTTCTGACCCGGTTTCACCAGCACTTTCTTCATGTGCATGTAGCGCGTCATGTACTGACGGCCATGACGAATCGCCACGTAGTTCCCGGCGGCACCGCCATTTTTCGCCACGACGATCTCACCATCACCGACAGCCAGGACTGGGGTGCCGATTGGCAGGGCAAAGTCGACGCCTTTGTGCGGCGCAATACGGCCGGTAACCGGATTAAGACGACGCGGATTGAAGTTCGACGAGACCCGATACTGCTTCACGGTCGGGAAGCGCATAAAGCCACGCGCCAGACCGGACCCGCTGCGATCGTAGAACTTGCCATCTTCCGCCCGGAAAGCGTAGTAGTCTTTGCCGCCGCTGCGCAGGCGGACACCCAGCAACTGGCTCTGCGCACTCTTTCCATCCAGCATTTCGCGTGACATCAGGACGCTGAACTGGTCACCCGCCCGCAGCTTACGGAAATCCATCTGCCACTGCAGCGCCTTGATCACGCCGCTGGCTTCGGCGCCGGTCAGACCGGCACGCTGGGCGCTGGCCGCGAAACTGCCGCGCACTTCACCCTGCATCACGCTGTTACGCCATTCGCCCTTCTGCATCTCCGCGCTCATGGTGAAGCCCCCTTTCGGGGTACGCTCATAGGTGCGGGTTTCGCGGCGGGAGATCTCCCAGCTCAGGGTTTTCAGGCCGCCATCATCATCCAGCGTCCAGCTCAGTTGCTGACCGACCTGCAGATTACGCAGATCGCGATCGCTTACCACCAGCGCATTAATGTCGCCAATGTCGATGCCATACTGGTTGAGGGCACTGCTGAGCGTGTCACCGGAGGAGACGGTATAGTCGTGGACGCCTGCGGTGTCCGGCACGTCGGTGTCGACATCGTCTGCAGGCAACTCTTCGTCCGGTTCCGGTGTGCTCTGATCAATCGGCTCACTGGCTTCCGGCAGCAGCGTACGAAGTTCGTTTTTATCCAGGTCGATGGTTTTGACGATCGGCGTCACGTCATCGGTGGGATGGTAAACATAAGGCCGCCAGACAGCGACGGCCAGAGTAACAACGGTTAATGACCCCAGCATAACGCGGTGGGGGCGCGGCAAATTGTTAAATGCGAGGGCGACAGAGCGGGCTATCTGCTGCACTTTTACCTATTCCTCATGCTCCTTTCAGGCAGCTTTCATACTGGCTCGACAGTTGTGAGAGGAATTTCACATAGCTGTCTTTGGCTAAGCTGATGTCTGTGCCCAGGGGGTCGAGCGTGCCTTTGTGCACCTGCGTTCCGCGGGCAACAGCATCGATGACTGCTGGCCTGAATTGTGGCTCAGCAAAGACGCAGACCGCCTTTTGCTCAACCAACTGTGTTCGTATCTGGTGTAAACGCTGAGCGCCCGGTTGAATTTCAGGATTCACGGTAAAGTGCCCGGCAGGCGAAAGACCGTAGTGTTTTTCAAAGTACGTGTAAGCGTCGTGAAAAACGAAATATCCTTTATTTTTAACCGGAGCAAGCTGTGCGCTGACGCGTTTGTCCGTGTCCGCCAACGCTACCTCAAACTGCTGGAGGTTGGCGTCAAGTTTGGCTTTGTCTTGCGGCATAAGTTCCAATAATTTTCCATGGATTGCAACCGCGGTCTTGCGCGCGATCTCTGGCGACAACCACAGGTGCATATTAAACTCGCCGTGATGGTGGTGGTGAGCTTCGGCCTCATGATCTTCAGATTTTTCCGCTGCGTGCTCATCTTCATCTTCACCACCGCTAATCAATAACGGTTTGACGCCGTCGATATTGACCATCGCGAGATTTTTTTGCGCCGGAAGTTCAGCCACAGATTTGGTCATAAACGCTTCCATTTCCGGCCCGACCCAGACGACTAAGTCTGCGTTTTTTAAGCGTTTTGCATCAGAGGGACGCAGGGAGTAGTCATGCTCAGAGGCGCCGTCCGGCAGCAGGACTTCGACCGGGGTTACCCCGTCTGCAATGGCGGAGGCGATAAAGCCGACCGGTTTGATAGATGCCACCACGGCAGAGTGTGCCGGAAGGCTTAACAAAGCGGTAACGGATAAAGCAGATAAGGCGAAAATTACGCCCTTTTTATTATGTAACATATTGCGTCATTCCATCGTGACCATGAAGTGGAATGTGATATTATAACATTCGAAATTCTGTGCAACCTGTAAATACTATGACCTCACTTGTCACACTCGAAAACGTTTCGATAAAATTTACCCAGCGTAATGTGTTATCAGGCGTCAGCCTGGCATTGCAGCCTGGCCGTATTCTCACCCTGCTGGGCCCCAATGGTGCCGGGAAATCTACCCTGGTCCGCGTCGTGCTGGGCCTGCTTGCCCCGAGCAGCGGTAGCGTTCAGCGTCTGCCCGGCCTGCGTGTCGGCTATGTTCCTCAGAAACTGCACATCGATCCCACCCTGCCGGTCACGGTTGAACGCTTTATGCGTCTGACGCGGGGCAGCAAAAGCGCCGATATCCTGCCGGCCCTGAAGCGGGTGCAGGCGGGCCATCTGCTGCATTCACCGCTGCAGAAACTCTCAGGCGGGGAAACCCAGCGTGTGCTGCTGGCGCGTGCGCTGCTGAATCAGCCTCAGCTGCTGGTGCTGGATGAGCCGACCCAGGGCGTGGATGTGAACGGTCAGGTTGCGCTCTATGATCTGATTAATCAGCTGCGCGTTGAGCTGAACTGCGGCGTATTGATGGTCTCCCACGACCTGCACCTGGTGATGGCGAAAACCGACGAAGTCCTGTGCCTGAACCATCACATCTGCTGTTCCGGCACGCCGGAGGCGGTCTCGCAGCATCCGGAGTTTATCGCGATGTTCGGCCCGCGCGGCGCGCAGGAGCTGGCGATCTACCGTCACCATCACAATCACCGTCACGACCTTCAGGGACGTATCGTTTTACGCAAAGGACAGGGTTCATCATGATTGAGTTGTTATTACCGGGCTGGATTGGCGGCGTGATGCTGGCGCTGGCGGCCGGCCCGCTGGGTTCGTTTGTGGTCTGGCGCAAGATGTCCTACTTTGGCGATACGCTGGCGCACGCCTCGCTGCTTGGCGTGGCCTTTGGCCTGCTGCTGAACGTAAACCCTTATTACGCGGTGATTATGGTCACCGTCTGCCTGGCGCTGGGGCTGGTCTGGCTGGAGCGCCGTCCGCATCTGGCTATCGATACCCTGCTGGGCATCATGGCGCACAGTGCCCTGTCGCTGGGCCTGGTGGTGGTCAGCCTGATGAAGAACGTGCGCGTGGATCTGATGGCCTATCTGTTTGGCGATCTGCTGGCGGTCACGCCGGACGATCTCTGGATGATGGGCGGCGGCGTGGTCGTCGTGCTGCTGGTGATGGCGTGGCAGTGGCGTGCCCTGCTGTCGATGACCATCAGCCCGGAGCTGGCGCAGGTCGATGGCGTGAACATTCAGCGTACCCGCCTGATCCTGATGCTGGTCACGGCCCTGACCATCGGGGTGGCCATGAAGTTTGTCGGCGCGCTGATTATCACCTCACTGCTGATCATCCCGGCCGCGACCGCCCGTCGTTTCGTGCGCTCGCCGGAAGGCATGGCGGCCACCGCCGTGCTCATCGGGGTCGTTGCCGTCACCGGCGGTCTGACCTTCTCCGCCTTCTACGACACCCCCGCCGGTCCGTCCGTGGTGCTCTGCGCCGCCATCCTGTTCATCATCAGCATGGTGCGCAAACCGGCGATGTAACTACTCTTCGCGCGTGATGCCGAAGTGACGGTAAGCATGCTGCGTGGCGAGACGGCCACGCGGCGTGCGCTGAATGAAACCCTGCTGAATCAGGAAGGGTTCAATCACATCCTCGATGGTTTCGCGCTCTTCACCGATCGCCGCCGCGAGGTTGTCCAGCCCGACCGGCCCGCCCATAAATTTGTCAATGATCGCCAGCAGCAGCTTGCGGTCCATGTAATCGAACCCTTCACTGTCGACGTTAAGCATATCGAGCGCGCTGCAGGAGACTTCACCACTGAGGTCGCCGTTGGCCCGCACCTCGGCAAAGTCACGCACACGGCGCAGCAGGCGGTTGGCGATACGCGGTGTGCCGCGCGCACGGCGGGCAATCTCCAGCGCCCCGTCATCACTCAGCGCCAGGCCGAGACAGGCGGCGCTGCGGCCCACGATGTGCTGCAGATCTTTTACCTGATAGAACTCCAGCCGCTGGACGATGCCGAAACGGTCGCGCAGCGGCGACGTCAGCGAGCCTGCGCGGGTCGTGGCACCAATCAGGGTAAACGGCGGCAGATCGAGCTTGATCGAACGCGCGGCAGGCCCTTCACCAATCATGATGTCCAGCTGATAGTCTTCCATCGCCGGATAGAGCACCTCTTCCACCACCGGTGAGAGGCGGTGGATTTCATCGATAAAGAGTACGTCATGCGGTTCGAGGTTGGTCAGCATCGCGGCCAGATCGCCGGCCTTCTCCAGCACCGGGCCGGAAGTGGTGCGCAGATTCACGCCCATCTCGTTGGCCACGATGTTCGCCAGCGTGGTTTTCCCCAGCCCTGGCGGCCCGAAGATCAGCAGGTGATCGAGCGCATCGCCGCGCAGCTGCGCCGCCTTGATGAAAATCTCCATCTGCTCGCGCACCTGCGGCTGACCGACATACTCGTTCAGCAGTTTCGGACGTATCGCGCGGTCGATTAACTCTTCTTCGTTAACGCTGGCAGCAGAGACCAGACGGTCGGCTTCAATCATGACTTACCTCAAATGGCGGCGCGGAGCGCTTCGCGGATCAGCGTTTCGCAATCCGCATCCGGTCGACCGACTTTACTGATCATGCGGCTCGCTTCCTGCGGTTTATAACCCAGGGATACCAGCGCTGCAACCGCTTCGGATTCGGCGTCGTTCGTTTCCGGCTCCGGACCCGGTGTGGTGAGGGTAAAGGCGGAGTCGCCGCCAAACAGGTCGCCGTGCATCCCCTTGAAGCGATCCTTCATCTCTACTACCAGGCGCTCGGCGGTCTTTTTACCCACGCCCGGCAGTTTCACCAGCGAGGCGATCTCCTCTTTCTCCACCGCCGTCACAAACTGCTGCGCCGACATGCCGGAGAGGATCGCCAGCGCCAGCTTTGGCCCGACGCCGTTGACTTTGATTAACTCGCGAAACAGCGCACGCTCCTGCTTGCTGTTGAAACCAAACAGCAATTGCGCGTCTTCACGCACCACGAAGTGGGTGAAGATCACCGCTTCCTGCTGAAGTTCAGGCAGCTCATAAAAACAGGTCATGGGCATGTGAATTTCATAGCCTACGCCGTGTGCCTCAAGCAGCACCAGCGGCGGCTGCTTTTCCAGAATATTGCCCCGTAAACGACCTATCACCTGAATGCTTCCTTAACTGACGAATGTGGCGGAATTTATAACATAAAAAAGGCTGGATGAATATCCAGCCTGAGCGGCAGCCCTGCGTCTGCGTTACTAACCCGAACGTAATCGTCCGCGCGTCAGCACCAGTTTGCTGTCACTCATCCGCGCCGCATTCTGCGCGACGTGGCAGTGGGTGATGGCAATTGCCAGTGCATCGGCGGCATCCGCCTGCGGGTTGGCTGGCAGCTTGAGCAGGGTTCGCACCATGTGCTGCACCTGACTTTTTTCGGCGCTGCCGATGCCGACCACGGTCTGTTTAACCTGACGGGCGGCGTACTCAAACACCGGCAGATCGTGGTTCACCGCAGCCACAATGGCGGCCCCGCGCGCCTGGCCCAGCTTCAGCGCTGAGTCGGCATTCTTCGCCATAAACACCTGTTCGATGGCGAAGAAATCGGGCGAAAACTGCGTGATGATTTCGCAGACGCCCGCATAGATCAGCTTCAGTCTGGCGGGCAGTTCGGCGGTATTGGTACGGATACAGCCGCTGCCCAGATAAGTGAGCTGGCGGCCGGTCTGACGGATAACACCATAACCGGTGATGCGTGAGCCGGGATCGATCCCCAGGATAATCGACATTACGCCTCTCCGGTTAACGTGATGACAGCAGACGCCATTACAGCGTTTCCGCCACCTCGTCTGAGATTTCACCGTTGTGGTAAACCTCCTGCACATCGTCGCAATCTTCCAGCATGTCGATCAGACGCAGCAGTTTTGGCGCGGTCTCGGCATCCATTTCCGCTTTGGTGGTCGGGATCATTGACACTTCGGCGGTATCGGCTTTCAGGCCTGCGGCTTCCAGCGCATCACGCACCGTGCCCATCTCTTCCCAGGCGGTGAACACATCGATCGCGCCGTCGTCATAACTGACGACATCTTCGGCACCCGCTTCCAGCGCCGCTTCCATCACCGCATCTTCATCCTGACCCGGTGCATAGGAGATCACGCCCTTCTTATTAAACAGGTAGGCTACCGAGCCGTCAGTACCGAGGTTGCCACCGGTTTTGGTGAAGGCGTGACGCACTTCGCCCACGGTACGGTTACGGTTGTCGCTGAGGCATTCGATCATGATGGCGGAGCCGCCCGGACCGTAACCTTCATAGATGATGGTTTCCATGTTGGCGTTGTCTTCGCCGCCCACGCCGCGGGCAATAGCGCGATCCATGGTGTCACGCGTCATGTTGTTCGCCAGCGCCTTATCCATCGCGGCACGCAGACGCGGGTTAGAGCCCGCATCCCCGCCGCCCAGCTTGGCGGCCGTCACCAGTTCACGAATAATTTTGGTGAAGATTTTGCCGCGCTTGGCGTCCTGTGCCGCCTTACGGTGTTTGGTGTTTGCCCACTTACTGTGTCCAGCCATTTCTCTTTTCTCCGATCTTTTACAGGGTGCAGACTCTCTGCGCTGCGGACTGCGCCTCCGGCCCGGCTCTTACAGGATCTGCCTGTATGCCCGATGAGGGCGTCCCTGGCGGGGCGAGCTTCGTGAATCGTGCGCTGACGACTTCACGCTGGCGGCGGACAACCTCGCGGCACCGATTACGCCTGACTGTTTAATAGCCTGGTGCAGTCCTGTTAAAACTCACCATATTGATAAAATTTACGCGACCGGCCGCCGGAAAAGCGGGCGGTGACGCGCATTCAGGCAAATTCTTCAATTGCCTGGCGGTTACTCCATGATCGGGTTAATGCTGCTGCCTCTGCCGCCGTCAGCCAGCGAAACGCCAGATGTTCGGTCAGGGCGATCGCCCGCTCCTGCGGCAGTTGCAGGCGAAACCAGTGCTCGTGATTGTGGGTGACACCCGGCGCGTAGCGATGGCGGAAATGGGGGAAGATTTCAAAGTCAATCTGACGCTGACAATCCTCCATCTCCAGCCGCTCAGCCACGACGTCGATGCCGACCTCTTCATTCACTTCACGACAGGCGGTCGCCAGCGGCGACTCCCCCGGTTCCAGGCTGCCGGTCACCGACTGCCAGAACGTGGGATCGTCACGCCGCTGCAGCATTAACACCCGGCCAGTATCCCGCGCCGAAATCACGACCAGCACTGAAACCGGGTGTTTGTAGCCCATTATTTGTTCTCGAGCTTTTCTTTTTTCACGACCTGAATGCCCAGCTCCAGCAGAGAAGCGGGGTTCGCTTCGCTTGGTGCTTCGGTCATCATGCAGGCTGCTGCCGTGGTTTTCGGGAAGGCGATCACGTCACGGATGTTGTCGGTGCCGGTCAGCAGCATGGTCAGACGATCCAGGCCAAAGGCCAGGCCTGCATGCGGTGGCGTACCGAATTTCAGCGCGTCCAGCAGGAAGCCGAACTTCTCGCGCTGCTCGTGCGCTTCAATTCCCAGAATGCTGAAGACCGTCTGCTGCATTTCGCCGTTGTGGATACGCACGGAACCGCCACCCACTTCGTAGCCGTTGATCACCATGTCGTAGGCGTTAGCCACGGCACGGGTAGGATCGGCGGCCAGCTCTGAGGCGCTCATCTCTTTCGGTGCGGTGAACGGATGGTGCATCGCCGCCAGACCGCCCTCTTCGTCCTCTTCGAACATCGGGAAGTCAATAACCCACAGCGGTGCCCAGGCGTTCTCGTCGGTGATGCTGAGATCGCGGCCCACTTTCAGGCGCAGTGCACCCAGGGCATCGGCCACCACTTTGGCGCGGTCGGCACCGAAGAAGATGATGTCACCATCCTGCGCACCCGTACGGCTCAGGATACCTTCGACAATCTCCGCGTTCAGGAATTTGGCGACCGGGCTCTGGACGCCTTCAGCGCCGTCAGCACGGACATTGACCTTCATCCACGCAAGGCCTTTCGCGCCGTAAATCTCGACGAACTTGCCGTACTCATCAATCTGCTTGCGGCTCAGCTGCGCACCGGCTGGCACACGCAGCGCGGCTACGCGGCCTTTGGCGTCGTTCGCCGGGCCAGAGAAGACCTGAAACTCCACGTTTTTCAGCAGGTCGCCTACGTCCACCAGCTCCATCGGGTTACGCAGATCCGGCTTATCGGAACCGTAGCGATGCATCGCTTCCGCAAAGGTCATCTGCGGGAACTCACCGAGATCAACGCCCTGCACGTCCTGCCACAGGTTGCGGATTAAACGTTCCATGATTTCACGCACCTGAGGCGCGGTCATGAAGGAGGTTTCGACGTCGATCTGTGTAAATTCTGGCTGACGGTCGGCGCGCAGATCTTCATCGCGGAAACATTTGACGATCTGATAGTAGCGGTCAAAACCGGACATCATCAGCAGCTGTTTAAAGAGCTGGGGTGACTGCGGCAGCGCATAGAATTTGCCTTTGTGCACCCGGCTCGGCACCAGATAGTCACGCGCGCCCTCAGGGGTCGCTTTGGTCAGCATCGGGGTTTCGATATCCAGGAAACCTTCGTCATCCATAAAACGACGGACAAAGCTGGTGATTTTTGCGCGGGTTTTCAGGCGCGTCACCATCTCCGGGCGCCGCAGATCCAGGTAGCGGTACTTCAGACGCGCTTCTTCGCTGTTGGTCTGGTTCGAGTCCAGCGGCAGCGGCTCAGAGCGGTTGATGATGGTCAGCGCCTGGGCAAACACTTCCACTTCACCGGTCGCCATGTCGCTGTTTTTGTTCTTCTCATCACGCGCACGCACGGTACCGGTGATCTGGATACAGAATTCGTTACGCAGTTCAGAAGCCAGCTTAAACGCGTCCTCACGATCGGGATCAAAAAACACCTGCACGATACCTTCGCGGTCGCGCATATCGATAAAGATCAAACTGCCCAGATCGCGACGGCGGTTTACCCAGCCGCAAAGCGTGACTTGCTGACCCACATGAGACAGATTGAGCTGTCCGCAATATTCTGTACGCATAACACTATCCTTTTAACTTCGCCGCTGCAGCTGACAGCATCCAGCCGCGTTGCCTTATGTGATGCTGTCGCAAAAATGGCGGCTATTATAATGGAAAAAGGCAGGCAGGATAAGCAGATCCACGCCAAAGCGCCGATTTCCTGTGTGCATTTGCCCCTCAGCCCGACGCTGACGGATAATGGGCTATCTTAACCTGTCGTCAGGAGCGCGCGTGACACTTCGTATTGGCCTGCCTCAGTGGCAGCATTCACACTGGAAACGCTGGGGTATCGGGAGCCTGGCGGATTATGCCCGCTATTTCCACTGTGTGGAGGGAAATACCACGCTTTATGCGCTGCCCGGTGCCGAAACGGTGATGCGCTGGCGCGACATGACGCACGAGGCGTTTCGCTTCTGCTTTAAGTTCCCCAACACCATCAGCCATCAGGCGGCGCTGCAACACAGCGACGATCTGCTGACCGATTTCCTGCGCCTGATGGAGCCGCTGGCCGACCGTATCGGGCAGTACTGGCTGCAGCTGCCGGCCAGCTTCTCACCGGCGGAGCTGGATGCGCTCTGGCAGTTTCTGGACAGCCTGCCGCGTCGTTTTCACTATGGCGTCGAGGTCCGCCACCCGGCGTTCTTTGCCAAAGGCGACGCGGAGCGGGCGCTGAATCGGGGTCTGCTGGCGCGCGGCGTTAACCGCGTGATGCTCGACAGCCGCCCGGTTCACGCCTCCACCTCGCAGAGTCCGGCGGCGCTGGTCGCACGTTCCCAGAAGCCCAGGGTGCCGCCGCACGCCCTGCGCACCGGTTCGCAGCCGATGGTGCGGTTTATCGGCAGCGACAGCGTGGAAGAGAGCGTGCCGCTGTTTCAGATCTGGCACGACAAGCTGATGACCTGGCAGCAACAGGGCGACGTGATGCTGTTTCTGCATACGCCCGATATGGGCCAGGTCTTTCCGCTGGTTCAGGCACTCTGGCCCCAGCTGCAGCAGATCGACCCCGGCATTGGCAGCGGACCAGACTGGCCGCAACAGACCTCACTGTTTTGAACACGTAACAGGACAGCGCCCGATCCGCTGGCTAGACTAACCACTTTACCGACGGTGACAGGAGTCCCGATGATTAGCGCATTATATGTGGTACTGGGTGCAATACTGGTGATGAAATTCACGCTGGACGTGGTGCGTTATCGTCGTTTCTATCATGTAGCCTATGGCGACGGCGGCTATCACGATCTGAAGATGGCGATCCGGATTCACGGTAATGCCATCGAAACCGTTCCGCTGGCGCTGCTGCTGCTGGTCATGATGGAGATGAACGGCGCCGACATCTGGATGGTGCATCTCACCGGCCTGCTGTTTTTCATCAGCCGTCTGCTGCACGCCTGGGGGTTGCGCAGCAGCGCAATGGCGGGACGCAAATATGGCATGATGCTGACGCTGTTTTCGCTGTGCGGCATGGTGATTTTCAACCTGATCTACCTGCCGTGGGATCTGGTTCTGTCGCTGCATTAAGCCAGCCGGGGTTAAGGGGTGCAGCCTGCCCCACTTTCTGCGAGAATAGCGCCCTTTCCGTCGTCTCTTCGGATTTTCGATATGTCTGACCGCGATCAACTCTTCTCAGCGCCCATTGCAAAACTGGGCGACTGGACCTTTGACGAGCGCGTTGCTGAAGTCTTTCCTGACATGATTCAGCGCTCGGTGCCGGGCTACTCCAACATCATTTCGATGATTGGTATGCTGGCTGAACGTTTTGTCACTCCGGACAGCCAGGTTTACGATCTGGGCTGTTCGCTGGGCGCGGCGACCCTCTCAGTACGCCGCAATATCCATGTGCCGGGTTGCCAGATTATTGCCGTGGATAACTCTCCGGCAATGGTCGAGCGCTGCCGTCGCCATCTGGATGCCTTTCGCGCTGACACGCCGGTCACGGTGCTGGAAGCGGATATCCGCGATATTCCCATCGAAAACGCCTCGCTGGTGGTGCTTAACTTCACGCTGCAGTTTCTGGAGCCGCCTGCCCGCCTGGCGCTGCTGCAGAAGATCTGGCAGGGTCTGAAACCCGGTGGCGCGCTGGTGCTGTCAGAGAAGTTCAGTTTTGAAGATGCCGATGTCGGCGAACTGCTGTTCAACATGCACCACGACTTCAAACGCGCCAACGGCTACAGCGAACTGGAGATCAGTCAGAAGCGCAGCATGCTGGAAAATGTGATGCTGACGGACAGCGTTGAAACCCATAAAGCCCGCCTGAAACAGGCCGGTTTCCCGCACGCCGAACTCTGGTTCCAGTGCTTTAACTTTGGATCTCTGGTGGCGTTGAAATGATTGATTTTGGGCGTTTTTATCAGCAAATCGCCGTGGGCCCGCTGGCGAAGTGGCTGGAAGTGTTACCGGCACAGATTAGCGAATGGCAGCGTGAAAACCTGCATGGGCACTTCCGTGACTGGTACAAGTCGCTGGAGTATCTGCCGCTGCTGGAACCGCAAAAGCTCGACCTGCTGCACAGCGTGACCGCCGACCGCGATGACATCAGCGACCGCCATCGTCAGGGCATTGAGAAGTTGCTGCGCAACCTGATGCCGTGGCGCAAAGGCCCCTATTTCCTCTATGGCACCCACATCAACACCGAATGGCGCTCAGACTGGAAGTGGGAACGCGTGATTCCGCACATCTCCCCACTGGCGGGCCGGACGGTGCTGGATGTCGGCTGTGGCAGCGGTTATCACATGTGGCGGATGATTGGCGCAGGGGCGCAGATGGTGGTCGGCATCGATCCCATGCAGCTGTTCCTGGTGCAGTTTGAAGCGGTGCGTAAGCTGCTGAATGACGATCGCCGGGCGCACATGCTGCCGCTGGGTATTGAGCAGCTGCCCGCGTTACAGGCTTTTGATACCGTCTTTTCAATGGGTGTGCTCTATCACCGTCGTTCCCCGCTGGATCACCTGTTACAGCTGAAAAATCAGCTGGTGAGCGGCGGCGAGCTGGTGCTGGAAACGCTGGTGATTGAAGGCGATGTGAATCAGGTGCTCGTGCCCGGTGAACGCTATGCCCAGATGCGCAACGTGTTTTTCATTCCTTCCGCGGAAGCGCTGAAAAGCTGGCTGGAAAAAAGCGGGTTTGTCGATGTACGCATCGTCGATTTCGCCCGCACCACCACGGAAGAGCAGCGCCGCACCGACTGGATGACCAGCGAGTCGCTGGCGGAATTCCTCGATCCCGACGATCACGGCAAAACGGTGGAAGGCTATCCGGCTCCCCTGCGCGCCGTACTGGTCGCCACCAAACCTTAATGCCCTAGCGGCGAGACAACGCCAGTTTCGCCGCAAATCCAATAAACACGCAGCCGGTCAGGCGATCCATCACCTTCAGGATCGGCGGTTTGCGCAGATGCCGCGCAAAGTAGTGGCTGCCCGCAATCAGCACCGCATTCCAGACCAGCCCCAGCACCATATGCGCCAGCGCCATCAGCGTGCACCAGAGCGCGACTGACGCCCCTGCCGGAATAAACTGCGGCAGGAAGGTGACATAAAACACGCCCACTTTCGGGTTCAGCAGATTTCCCGTTAATCCCCGCAGAAAGCAGGCCAGATAACCCTGCGGCCTGAATGGCGTGTCCTCTTCCGTTGTCACCGGCTGCTGGCGCGGGTTGAGCAGTAACCTGATCCCCAGATACAGCAGCCAGCCTGCGCCAGTCCACTTCAGCAGGTTATAGGCGAGTTCAGAGGCCATCAGCAGCGCGCCCAGCCCGAATCCCACCGCAATCCCCCAGAGCAGACAGCCCAGCGTTACGCCAGAGGCGGTGGCCCAGGCGCGCTGCCAGCCCTGCGCAAGCGCGGTGCGCAGCACCAGCGCCGTATCAAAGCCCGGAGTCAGCGTCAGAATAGTTATCGCAAACAGAAAAGAGAACAGCGTGGCGGTCATGATTACCTCTCCATCGATCTTTACAGGGTGTCACACCGCGAAACCGTTCGGGGAGCTGCTCACAGGATGACCAGAATGTGCCAGGCTGGATCAGGTTAATTCATTCCTGTCACGGAGTTGTGGTTATGAGCAAATTTATTTTTTCGTCACCCCGAAAATATGTGCAGGGCGCTGGTGTGCTGGATGAACTGGGCACCTGGCTGGCAGAACTGGGCGACCAGGCGTTTCTGGTGGCGGACGAGGTTGTCTGGACACTGATTGGTGAGCGCACGCAGCAGACGCTGACATCGGCCGGAATCGGCTTCAGCTGGCAGCAGTTTAACGGTGAAGCCTCCAGCAATGAGATCACCCGCCTCAGCAGGCTGGCGCAGGATCAGGGCTGTAACGTGGTGGTCGGGCTGGGCGGCGGCAAAACGCTGGACACCGTGAAGGCCATAGCGGATGAGCTGAAACAGCCGGTGGCGATCGTGCCGACGATCGCCTCCACCGATGCGCCCTGCAGCGCCCTGTCGGTGATCTATTCCGACAGCGGGGTTTTTGAGAGCTATCGCTTTTACAGTAAAAACCCCGACCTGGTGCTGGTGGACACGGCGGTCTGCGCCAGCGCCCCGGCCCGCCTCTTTGCCTCCGGCATTGCCGATGGCCTGGCCACCTGGGTTGAAGCGCAGGCGGTGGCGCGTTCCCATGCCAAATCGATGGTGAACGGGGATCCGACCCTCGCCGGACTGGCGATTGCCCGCACCTGTGAAGAGACGCTGCTGAAGTGGGGTTACAGCGCCTACATCGCCGTGACGGAAAAGCGGGTCACGCCCGCTGTGGAGGCGGTGGTCGAGGCGAACACGCTGCTCTCCGGTCTGGGCTTTGAAAATGGCGGGCTGGCTGGGGCGCACGCAATCCACAACGGGTTTACCGCGATTGATGGCGAGATCCACCATCTGACGCACGGCGAGAAAGTGGCCTATGGCACGCTGACACAGATGGTGCTGGAGCAGCGCCCGGATGAAGAGATTGCCCGCTATGTTCGCTTCTATCGGGCAATCAACATGCCGACGACGCTCAGGGAGATGCATCTGGAGAATGAAAGCTGGGAGAATCTGGTAAAGATCGGTGCCCTGGCAAACAGCGACGGCGATACGCTGAAAAACCTTAATCCTCATCTTGCGCCGGAGGATATTGCCAACGCGCTGCTGGCGCTGGATGCCTTCAGCCAGACGGTGAAATAATCTCTTAACAGGCGATCCGCGGGTCGCCTGTTATTCGTCCGCTGCAGGCTTCGCATCCCAGTACTCATACTTGTAAGCGGAACTGAGATGGCGCTCAATAGTGCCGCGCGTGAAGATTTCGGTTTCATGCAGATAGCTCAGGGTACAGTTACCGACCTCATCCCAGGACTGACACTCATCAACCGAGCGTATAGTGCTGAGCGGTGTGGTCGCCGTGCCGTTGAGCCGCACTTCGCGCCATTGGGGATCGTAGGTGTATTCGTCGGTCCCCCGGGCAGAGGTGGTGCGCGTCACCAGGCCCTTTGGATTCCAGTGGTAATGGAACTCGCCGTTAGTGAGCGGATCGCTGCCACGTGCCACACTCTTCTCCAGTCGTAGCTGGCGATCGTAGCGATAGGTGGTGTCGGTAAAGCCGGTTCTACCCATGCTGGTAAATCTGTCGGAGGCGCTGGTAATATTGCCATGCTCGCCTTTCTGCCAGTTAATCGTTCCCTGCCGGTTATCAACAACGACTTCCCTGCCCTCTTTCAGCACTTTGACCAGATATGCATATTCAGCCACCCAGCCGCCCTGAACCCTGGCGATGTGTTGCTCCATGCTGAGGATCACGTTGCGTTCACTTTTATCATAGCTGACGTCGGCCACCGTCAGTTCACCGCAGGCATCAAACTGTCCCAGCACCCGCTTTTGCGAATTCACATCTTTGCCAAATTCACCTGCAATCACCTGCTTCACTGCGCCTTTCGCATTGCCGCCCAGCAAAATCAGCTGATTGCTGTTCGCCACGGCAGCCACGCCGCATTCGCCAGACGCAGCATGGCTACTGCAGGAGGCCGTCAGCGTCAGGATCAGAAGAGCCATCAGATTCCGTTTCATAGGGTAAGCTCCAGGCGATGATGCTTTGAGTGTAAACGCTGCGACGGCCGGCCGCCGTCAAACCTGCGGACTTTTGTCCGCCGTGGCCTGATTGTTCCAGCTTTCAGGGCATCCGGGCCGGGAATAAGTGAGATGATCATCGCTCTGGCGCAGGCGCGCGGGAGCGTAAGTCGCCGTCAGCAGACGCTGCACAAAAAGAACCCCAGCAAGCGTACTGGGGTTTGGTACTTGCAAACACCACGTCAATGATCGGCGTGCTGCGCGGCAAAATCTGTTGTGGTTCAGGCGACCCGGACGGTACTCATCTGCATCACGCTCTTCATCGCCTCCACCACGTCGCCATCGACACAATAGCGGCTGAATTCGTCGGTTTCGGCGTCTGAACACATGGAGACCCCCGCTTTGCGGTAGCGCATCGGCGAGACAATCAGATGACTGGCCGAGCTGTGGACTTCGTTAATCCCCATGTCGAGAAACTTCTGCAGGTTGCTGAGGCGTACGCCCGCACCCGCCATAATAATAGGACCGGTGCTGCTCTCATTTAGTTCCCTGAGCAATGCAATTCCGTTTTCAGCATTCTGCTGCTGACCTGAAGTCAGAATACGCGCCACCCCTAAATCCGTGAGTGTCTCCAGGGCACGACGTGGGCTGTGACAGAGGTCAAAGGCGCGATGAAAGGTCACCGCCAGGCCGTCGCAGAGCGCCATAATCTGCCGCATCTGCCCCAGATGCACGTGGGCATCCTCATCCAGCATCCCGATAACCAGACCGGGGAAACCGAGTTCGCGGATCAGCGCCACATCCGATTTCATCGTCTCAAACTCCCGGGCGGTATAACAGAAATCGCCGCCGCGCGGCCGGATAATGGGATGAACCGGAATCGAAACGTCACGACGGGCAGCCTGCAGCGCTCCCATCGAGGGGGTCAGTCCGCCTTCGCGGGGAGCGGCGCAGAGTTCGACCCGATCGGCGCCCGCCTCCTGTGCGGTCACGGCGCAATCCACGCCATAGCAGCAAATTTCCAGTGTGGTCATTCTCTTCTCCTTTACATGACTCTGGTTCAGGGCAGATTCATCGGTTAGTCTGGCTGCTGGAATGAGTTTACCGGGAAAGTTAACTATGGCATTCAATTTCGACCAACGGATAGACCGTCGTCACAGCGATAGCCTTAAATGGAACAAATATGCGGACCAGGACATTCTGCCGCTCTGGGTGGCCGATACGGATTTCCGATCGCCTGACTGCGTGATCGAGGCGATTAAAACCCGCGCCGAACATGGGATTTTCGGTTATGGCGACACGCCCGTTGCTTTTATCGACAGCGCGGTAGCGTGGCTCGCCTCGCGCTATCAGTGGCACGTTAATCCGGAGTGGATTGTGGTTTTACCGGGCGTCGTCAGCGGCCTGAATCTGGCCGTGCGTGCGTTTACCGCCCCGGACGAGCTGACCGTGGCGCCCACGCCGATCTATCCACCGTTTCGCGGTTCAGCAAAACTGGCGGAACGGGGTCAGCTCAGTCTGCCGCTGACGCTGCAGCAGGAGCGCTGGGTAGTGGATATGCATGCGGCTGACGATCAGCTCACCGGCAAAGAGCGACTGTTAATGCTGTGCAATCCGCAGAATCCGGGCGGCACCGTTTATCGCCGCGACGAACTGCAGGCGCAGCTGGAATTTGCGCAGAAGCACGATCTGATTGTCTGTTCCGATGAGATCCACAGCGATCTGCTGCTGGAGCCGGGTGCGCAGCACATCCCGTTCGCTTCACTGAGTGAAGATGCGGCGCAGCGCAGCGTCACGCTGATGTCCCCTTCCAAAACCTTTAATATTGCCGGTCTGGGTGCATCCATCGCCGTTATCCCCAATGCCGAACTGCGCACCCGCTTTAACCGGCTGCGGCGCGGCATTGTGCCGGAGGTGGATATCCTGGCGCTGACGGCCGCGACGGCCGCCTGGCGCGACGGTGAACCCTGGCTGAAGGCCCAGAATGCCTATCTGCGCAGCAACCGTGACTGGCTGGTGTCGCAGGTAAACAAAATGAACGGCCTGCGCGTCGCCTCACCGGAGGCGACCTATCTCGCCTGGATCGACGCCAGCGCGCTGAACGTCGCCAGTCCCGCGCTCTATTTTGAGAAATATGGCCTCGGCCTGACGGCCGGACGCGAGTTTGGCAACGATCAGTTTGTCCGGCTCAACTTTGGCTGTACCCGCGCGCTGCTGGATGAGGCCGTGGCGCGCCTGAAGCGCGCGCTGGCCGCCCGCATTTAGCCCTGTTCGCTGGCGACAATCTCTTCCAGTCGCCACGGATGAAACTTGATGGTCGTCTGCCCGTCCGTTACCGCCAGGGTCGGATTGGGCAGGCGCTCATTCTCGCCCTGCGGGGCACTGGTTTTGAACGAGATCCCCGGCTGCGTCAGCGCCTCGTCTGACAGCAACGCCATGGCGCGCACTCCCAGCGTCTGGTGATCGCCGCGCAGCACCACCTCGATATGCTCCCAGCCCTCGTGGCGATACCGTTTTTCGCCCGGCCACGGCAGCTCCACCACATCGATCTCCCGATCGGCTATCCGCAGTGGATCATGCAGCTTAAACAGGCAAATCTGCCGTCCGTTGATCGTGGCTGCTGAAAATTGATGACCAATCTGCTGCAAGCCTTGCTGCCAGCGCATTGCGGTGGTCTCCTGGTGACAACGCACGGCAATGTGGTCGATTTCCAGATCGTTAAGGCGTAAACCCAGTCGCTGCGCAAAATTTAGCAACGATTCTTCAAAACGTTCTAAATCTGTCTTTAAATCATCCAATTCTGTCGGAAAAGATCTCTTCACTGCCCCGATTCCTCATAATTTGTTTAGCATTTATAATCAGTCTGGTTTATTGTGCGCCGCCTGCTGAGCGCCACATAATGATAAGATTCATCTTATTTGACCCGAAATTTAACGCAAAACCGTATAATAACATCTTTCATTTCGGATTTATCTTCTGTTTAGGACCATGAATTTCTTGATGAAAGTACTATAATCGTATGATTAATATGGCTTTCTTTTATACAATAAGATAACTCTTATTTGGAACATAAACAATTGCAGCCCTCACCACCTTCCTATAAATTTGACCTAACACAACCAAAAGGAATGGCTCTATGTCTATGCTCATCGTTGTCGCTGTCCTTATCGCACTGATGGGATTTGCAATTTCCCGCCATTGGAAGGTGCGTGAAGATAAAAGCGTAAAGAACCCTCGCCGTCACTTACGACGTCGTTAACGCCTCCGGGAAACATCTTATTCAGCTCTGTTTCCCCACTTCATCCAACTACTGACGCCCACTGACATTTCACGTATACTTTTCCCCTCATTTTTTTCCGTTTTGTCTGCCGCATCCGTTTCGCTGTTCCGGTGACGTGCTCGGTTCAGGCAAGATGATGACAGCCCGGCTTCGCAGGCAGGGCGTTGTTCAGCACATGAAGGTAACGCGGTGAATATTCAGGCACTTCTTTCCGAAAAAGTCAGTCAGGCAATGGTTTTAGCCGGCGCACCCGCCGATTGCGAACCACAGGTTCGTCAGTCCGCACGGGTTCAGTTTGGAGACTATCAGGCTAACGGCATCATGGCCGTGGCGAAAAAGCTGGGACAGGCTCCGCGACAGTTAGCGGAAGCGGTGATTCAGCACCTCGATCTGACCGGTATCGCCCGTAAAGTTGAAATTGCCGGCCCGGGCTTCATCAATATCTTCCTTGACCACGCCTGGCTGGCAAAACATGCCCGCGAAGCGCTGACCCTGCCGCGTCTGGGCGTGCAGCTGGCTGAACCGCAGACCATTGTGGTGGATTACTCTGCGCCAAACGTGGCGAAAGAGATGCACGTCGGCCACGTCCGCTCCACCATCATCGGTGATGCGGCGGTGCGTACCCTGGAGTTCCTCGGTCACAACGTGATCCGCGCCAATCACGTCGGCGACTGGGGCACGCAGTTCGGTATGCTGATTGCGTTCCTGGAAAAGCAGCAGAATGAAGATCACGCCGAGATGGCCCTCGCCGATCTCGAAGGCTTCTACCGTGAAGCTAAACGGACCTATGACGAAGATCCCGAGTTTGCCGAGCGCGCACGCGGTTACGTGGTGAAACTGCAGGGTGGTGATGAATACTGCCGTCAGATGTGGAAGAAGCTGGTCGACATCACCATGAGTCAGAACCAGAAGATCTACGATCGGATGAACGTCACGCTGACGAGCAACGATGTGATGGGGGAAAGCCTTTACAACGATATGCTGCCTGGCATCGTTGCCGATCTGAAGCAGAAAGGCCTGGCGGTCGAGAGTGAAGGCGCTACCGTGGTGTTCCTGGATGAGTTCCAGAACAAAGAAGGTGAGCCGATGGGCGTCATCATCCAGAAAAAGGATGGCGGCTACCTCTACACCACCACAGATATCGCCTGTGCGAAATACCGTTATGAAACCCTGAAAGCCGACCGCGTGCTTTACTACATCGACTCCCGTCAGCATCAGCATCTGGTGCAGGCCTGGACCATCGTCCGCAAAGCGGGCTACGTGCCGGAATCGGTGCCGCTGGAGCACCACGCGTTTGGCATGATGCTGGGCAAAGATGGCCGTCCATTCAAGACCCGCAGCGGCGGCACCATCAAGCTCGCCGATCTGCTGGATGAAGCCTGGCAGCGCGCTTACACGCTGGTGCGTGAGAAGAACCCGGAGATGAGCGAAGAAGAAGTGAAAGCGCTGGCCGAAGTGGTCGGGATCAGTGCGGTGAAATATGCCGACCTCTCCAAGAGCCGCACCACCGACTACATCTTCGACTGGGACAACATGCTGGCCTTCGAAGGCAACACGGCACCTTACATGCAGTACGCCTACACCCGCGTCCTCTCTGTGTTCCGCAAGGCGGGCATCGACGCCGATTCGCTGGATGCGGAGATCGTGATTGGCGAAGAGCGTGAAGCGCAGCTTGCTACCCGTCTGCTTCAGTTTGAAGAGATCATCATGCAGGTGGCACGCGACGGTACACCGCACGTCATGTGTGCCTACCTCTACGATCTGGCCGGGCTGTTCTCGGGCTTCTATGAGCACTGCCCGATCCTCAGCGCCGAATCCGAGGCCATCCGTCTGAGCCGACTGCAGCTGGCCGCGCTGACCGCGAAAACGTTGAAGCAGGGACTGGATACGCTGGGCATCGACACCGTCGAGCGCATGTAATCACCGGAGCGGAGAGGGCTGCCCTCTCCGTTTCTTCTGCTGTTCTCCCTTTCTGTTCGCCCCCCTTCTCAGCCGCAGGATGACCTGATGTCTGCAGACGCGCACCTTACCGGCAGTCACCTGCCCACTATCCGGCAACTGCAGTGCTTTCTGGCCGTCGCGCAGGAGCTTAACTTTCGCCGGGCCGCAGAACGGCTCAGCATGACGCAGCCGCCGCTGACCCGGCAGATCCAGCGTCTGGAAGATCTGCTGGGCCAGACGCTGTTCGATCGCAATACGCATGATGTAACGCTGACCCTCGCGGGCCAGGCTCTGGTGGCGAAGGCTGAGGCAATTCTGTGTGCGCTGAGTGCGCTGAAGCAGGCTGCCCGGCCTGCCGCTTCCCGCGTGCGCATCGGGCTGACCCGGACGCTGAACGTCGAACGGATTGCACCACTCGGCCAGCTGCTGGCGGAGCTTCACGCCCGCGATGAGATTGAGATGCCCAGCCAGACCTCTCCCCAGCTGCTGCAGAGCCTGGCCCGACAGAGTCTGGATCTGGTGATCACCGGGGAAAAAGGCGCGGAAACGCGTGAGACGCTGCGCTACGTGTGGCTCTGCCGCGAGCCACTGCTGGCGGCGATCCCTGCCGCGCACCCGGCCAGCCAGCAGGCGCAGGTTTCGCTGGCGATGCTGGCCGATCTGCCGCTGTTCTGGTTTACGCGCAGCGCCAACCCGCTGTTTTATGACAAATGCGAGCGCTACTTTTCTACGCTGAACCTGACGCTGACGCGCGTGAGAGAGCCGGATGACTCCCTGCTGATGCTGTCGCACATTGCCCGTGGCAAAGGATTCGCCCTGTTGCCGCAGTCGAAGTGTACTTTTCATCAGTCGGGACTCTGTTACCGTCCGCTCACCGACGCCGCCGCCGGGTCGCTGGCGATTGATCTCTATGCCGCCGTGCGTGCCGATGAAAAGCGCGACGCGGTCCTCGCTGCCCTGCAGCATCTTTCTCCCTGATTTTCATTACCGTTTAGCGTGGCGCGGCCAGTCCGCCCGCCGCCTCTCAGCCTTTCCCCGGCGTGGTGATACCTTTTTTGCATAACGCAAAGAGCAATTCAGTGCGGCCGACGGGAGTGAAACAATCGCCGCTCACTCACGAGGAGAGACAATGGAAAAGCGAACGTTAGGTCAGGATCTGGATGTCAGCGCGATCGGCTATGGCGCAATGGGGCTGAGCGAATTTTATGGTCAGACCGATGACCGGCAGTCACTGCAGCTGCTGAACCAACTGCACACGCTGGGCATCACGTTTATCGACAGCGCCGATCTTTACGGTCGTGGCCACAATGAGTGGCTGCTCGGCCAGTTTCTGGCGGGCCTGCGCCCGGCTGAGCGGCTGAACTTCAGCGTCGCCACCAAATGCGGTATTGAACGCCCGGCAGAGGAGGCGTATGCCCGCACCATCAATAATCAGCCCGACTACCTCACCCGCTGCTGCGAGGCCTCCCTGAAACGGCTGGGTGTCGAACGTATCGATCTCTTCTATCTGCACCGCATCAGCCCGGCGACGCCGATTGAGGAGAGCATGCAGTGCCTCAGCCGTCTGGTGCAGGCGGGCAAAATCGCCCGCATCGGGCTGTGCGAAGCCTCCGCGTCGACGCTGGCACGCGCCCACGCCGTCCATCCGCTGACCGCTCTGCAGACCGAGTACTCGCTCTGGACGCGTGACATCGAAGAGGCGATCCTGCCGATGGTGAAGCAACTCGGGATCGGCCTGGTGCCCTACTCGCCGCTGGGCCGGGGTTTTCTCACCGGTAAATACCGCAGGCACAGCGATTTTGCCGAGGGCGACTTCCGCAAGAACAATGACCGCTTCCGTCAGGAAAATCTCGACCACAATCTGCGGCTGCTGAATGCGATGACCCCGCTGGCGGAAAAATATCACGCGACCACCGGACAGATCGCCCTCGCCTGGCTGCTGGCGCAGTATGAAAAGATTGTGCCGATTCCGGGCACCAAACAGCTGGCCTATCTTACCGAGAACGCGAAAGCCGCCGAACTGGTGCTGGAAGCGGATGATATCCGGTTGCTGAATAGTCTCCATCAGCAGGTAGAGATAAAAGGCGGTCGCTATTCGGAGGAAGGGATGAAAGGCGTCAACGCCTGAAGATGGGTTGCGCACCGTGCTGCGGTGCGTCAGTCTCATTTCAGCGTGATAGAGGAGGTTATCAGGTGGCGACGTTAAGAAACATTGACAGCTTCAGGGGGAATGGCCTGAGGACTGTTTCTGTATAGCAACCCGTCCGGAAGCGTTTCACACCCCTCTCATCAGCCTTCGCGCGCAGGCGGGACATCATCACGGCAGCGTTGAGTTCTGGCTTAACCTGCAAAATGGTGTCGATATCCGGGAAGTAATAAATGACGCGCGCGCCCAGCAGGCGATCGGTCGCGTCACACGTTTACCGGATTTTCTGGCGCAGAAAGGGAATCAGGTGGCCTGAAACGCGCCGCCACCCTGACGGCACAGGGGCGATGAGCGGGCGTAGCCGCAGGAGTGACAGCCCGCGCCATCATCAAAGGCTGATGTCGTGATTCGCCTACCCGCGCAGGGTGATGCCAGCAGAGCGTCACCTACTCGTAATTCACCATCACTTCGCTGCTCACCACCCGCAATCCGGGCGGCAACGCCCCGCTGCCGGCAAAGCCAAACACCATGTGCAGGGTTTCGCGGGCATTCAGGTGAGCCAGACCGCGCGTGCTGCCGCTGGCGCCTTCCAGCGTGGCGCAGCGCTGCTCACCGCACAGCCGCACTTCCAGACCGGAGGGGGCCGGTCTGCTCAGTTCATAACGCCAGCTGATGACGCTGACTTCACCCGCGATATCCGCAGGCGGAACCAGCGGCTGCGACCGCTGCCAGCTGCCGCGATTCGCCAGCGGCGGGCCGTTGGCGCTGGCGTTCCATGCACCGCCGCCCGCCTGCACCGCCAGAGGCAGCAGCATCAGAGCCAGGATCAGCCCACGCATCATTTACCTCCGATCGTTGCCGTCATGCGGATCTGGCGGTTATCGCTCAGTTCCAGATTGGAGAGCACCACCAGCTGAGGCAGGTTGCGGCGCAGGAAGCGCGCCAGCAGCGCACGCAGTGGATGATTGACCAGCAGAACCGGCGGCGCGCCCAGCATCTCCTGACGCTGCAGGGCCGCCTGAGCCTGGCTTAACAGCCGATCGGCCAGGCCTGGCTCCAGTCCGCCGCCGCCCTGCAATGCCTGAAGCAGCAGGCGTTCCAGCGTGGAATCCAGACCGATAACCTGCACCTCGTCATTGCCCGGGAACCACTGCTGCGTAATCGCCCGGCCCAGCGCCACACGCACGACGCTGGTCAGCTCCTGCGGATCGCTCTGCACCGGCGCATGTTCCGCCAGCGTCTCGATAATGGTGCGCATATCGCGAATCGACACCCGCTCCACCAGCAGGTTCTGCAGCACCTTGTGCAGCGTGGTCAGGGAGATCACGCCAGGCACCAGATCTTCGGTCAGCTTCGGCATCTCCTGGGTCACCCGATCCAGCAGCTGCTGCGCTTCCTGACGGCCAAACAGCTCGCTGGCGTACTGACCAATCAGATGGTTAAGGTGGGTCGCGACTACGGTACTCGCCTCCACCACGGTGAAGCCCTGAATCTGCGCCTGCTCTTTCAGCGCGCTATCGATCCAGACCGCCGCCAGCCCAAAAGCTGGGTCGACTGTGGCCTCACCTGGCAGCGAGCCCGCCGCCGTGCCAGGGTTAATCGCCATCCAGCGACCCGGATAGGCATCACCGCTGCCAATCTCCACCCCTTTCATCAGGATGCGATAGCGTGCCGGTGGCAGCTCCATGTTGTCGCGGATATGGACTACCGGCGGCAGGAAACCGACATCCTGCGCCACTTTCTTACGGATGCTGCGGATACGGCCCAGCAGCTCGCCGTTTTGCTGATGATCGACCATCGGAATCAGGCGATAGCCGACTTCCATGCCCAGCGTATCTTCCAGCTGCACATCGGTCCAGGAGGCTTCCGTCGTGGCGGGCGTCTCCGCCATTTTGGTGATGCCGCCTGCCGCTTCCGGTTTTTTCTTTGGCTGCATTTCGCGGCCACGCAGCCACCAGGCCAGGCCCAGCAGAGCGGCGGTGAACAGCAGGAAGACGAAGTTTGGCATGCCGGGCACCAGGCCCAGCAGGCCAATCACCCCGGCGCTGAGCATCAGAACCCGCGGATCTTTAAACAGCTGGGTCACCATCTGCTCGCCGACATCCTGATCGGTGGCGACGCGCGTTACGATAACACCGGCCGCGGTAGAGATAACCAGCGCCGGGATCTGCGCGACCAGGCCATCACCGATGGTCAGCAGCGTATAGGTCTCGGCGGCATGTCCCGCATCCATCCCGTGCTGAACCACACCCACCAGCAGGCCGCCGATGACGTTGATCACCATGATCATGATCCCGGCGATGGCGTCCCCGCGCACGAACTTACTGGCACCGTCCATTGAGCCGTAGAAGTCCGCTTCCTGGGTAACTTCGGCACGACGGCGCTTGGCCTCATCTTCACCGATCAGACCGGCGTTGAGGTCGGCGTCGATCGCCATCTGCTTACCGGGCATCCCGTCCAGCACAAAGCGCGCGCCCACTTCGGCGATACGACCGGCACCCTTGGTAATGACCATGAAGTTGATGATGACCAGGATGATGAACACCACGATACCGATGGCGAAGTTGCCGCCCACCAGGAAGTGGCCAAAGGCTTCAACCACCTGACCGGCCGCCGCAGCGCCGGTGTGCCCTTCCATCAGGATGATACGGGTGGAGGCCACGTTCAGCGCAAGACGCAGCAGGGTTGAGAAGAGCAGAATGGTCGGGAATGCCGCAAACTCCAGGGTTCGCTGGGTGAACATCGCCACCAGCAGGACCATGATCGACAGTGCGATGTTAAAGGTGAACAGCAGATCGAGGATGAACGGCGGCAATGGCAGAACCATCATCGACAGGATCATCATGATCAGCACCGGCCCGGCCAGCACCTGCCACTGCATATCTTTCAGGTTGCCCGGTAAACGTAGTTTTGCGGCCAGGTTATTAGCCATCGTTTTTGCTCTCTCCTGCAAAGTCCATCTCTGCCGGAACCGGCAGGTTTTTAGGTTTAGCTGGGATCAGGCCGCCTTCGCGCTTCCAGCGACGCGACTGCCAGACCCATGCCAGCACCTCAGCCACGGCCGCATAGAGCGCGCCGGGAATGTGCTGACCAATCTCAGTGTGACGGTACAACGCACGCGCCAGCGGCGGTGCTTCCAGAACCGGGATGCGGTGTTCGGCACCCAGCTCACGAATTCTCAGGGCGATTTCGCCCGCGCCTTTGGCAATGACCTTCGGCGCACTCATCTTCTTCTCGTTGTACTGCAGGGCCACCGAATAGTGCGTCGGGTTCGTTACAATAACGTCGGCCTTCGGCACATCGGCCATCATGCGGCGACGGGCGGCGGCGCGCATCTGCTGGCGGATACGCCCCTTCACATGCGGGTCACCCTCCTGCTGTTTGTGCTCGTCGCGGATCTCCTGCATCGACATCTTCAGTTTCTTAAAGTGGCTGTAGAGCTGCCAGAAGACGTCATAACCCACCATCGGGATCAGCCCCAGCATCACCAGCGAACAGCAGACCGCGATCATCTCCATGCCGTGGATCAGGGCGGTGACCGGCGATTCGCTGATCAGCCGCAGCATCTCCGGCCAGTGGCTCCAGATGTACCACCAGCCCACCGCGCCCACTAAGATCGTTTTCAGGATGCCTTTAAACAGTTCAGTCCAGGCCTGCGCGGCGAACATCCGCTTGAAACCCGCCATCGGGCTGAGTTTTTTCAGGTCGAACTTGATCGATTTGCCGCTGAACACGATGCCGCCGAGCAGCATCGGGGCGGCGATCGCCACCAGCACCAGGCCGCCCATCAGCGGCAGCAGCGCCATCAGGGCCTGGGTGATCAGGCTGCCGATGTGGCTGACGATAATCTTGTCATCCCTGACCATGCCGTGGTCGAAACGCAGCCCGGTGGCCACCATCGCCGCCAGCCGGTGCGCCATCATGTTGCCGCCAATCCACAGGATCATGATGCCCGCCAGCAGCATCAGTAAGGATGTCAGCTCGCGCGAACGCGGAATCTGGCCCTCTTCACGCGCTTTCTCAAGTCGGTGGGCCGTGGGCGATTCTGTTTTGTCCTCGTCGCTCTCTTCAGCCACGACAAACCTCGGTTGGCAGGAATTCTGAGCATAGGATGCCAAATCTGGCTTAAGTTAAAGCGGAGATAAGATGGGGAAAACAGGCGTTCTTTCGGGGATGAGTCTGACAAGGGGGAACGGGGCCACCCGGAAGGTGCCCCCTTTTTGCTTCACCGCTGCCCGATCGCCCGCCCGCAGGCAGGCGATCAGGGGATTAAAATCCTAAGCTGTCCAGCAGGTCATCAACCTGATCCTGGTTCGCAACCACGCCCGGTGCATCGGCGTGGATCTGCGGACCGTTCAGCAGGCTGGTGCCCTCCTGACGCTTCTCAGCGCTGACTTCTGGCATGTTCTCCAGCAGCACCATCAACAGCTGGCGCTCGATTTCCTGGATCACATCCATCATGCGCTTGATAACCTGACCGGTCAGGTCCTGGAAATCCTGCGCCATCATGATGGCAAGCAGCTGCTTGTTGGTAAACGAGGTATGCTCGGGAACGTCGGTGAGGAATGCGCGCGTATCCGTCACCAACTCCCGCGCATCGCTCAGCTCGATCGGGTTCTCAAACCACTCATCCCAGCGTTGTTTCAGCTGGGTTGCCCCGGCTTCCATTTTATCCTGATGAGGTTGTGCTGCTTCAACACAGTTCAGCGCACGATCGGCGGCCTGGGCGGTCATCTGCACCACATAGTCCAGACGATCGCGGGCATCAGGAATGGCCTCAGCCGCATCGGCAATGGCTTTATCCAGTCCCAGCTCGCGCAGACTGTCGCGCAGCATGCGCGTCAGAGAGCCAATGCGGGTAATGATGTCGTGTGCCGAGGCATCCATAGTTGGTTTCGGAAGGTCGCTCATCACATCTCCTTACATGCCCAGTTTTTCAAAAATTTTACCCAGCTTCTCTTCCAGGGTAGCCGCCGTGAAGGGTTTCACGACATAGCCGCTGGCGCCAGCCTGGGCGGCGGCGATAATGTTCTCTTTCTTCGCTTCCGCTGTGACCATCAACACCGGCAGTGAACTCATCGCCGCGTCGGCACGAATGGTCTGCAGCAGCTGCAGGCCATCCATGTTTGGCATGTTCCAGTCGGAAATCACGAAGTCGAAACCACCCGCTTTCAGTTTGCCGAGGGCATCCACACCATCTTCCGCTTCTTCTACGTTATTGAAGCCCAGCTCTTTCAGCAGGTTACGAACAATACGACGCATCGTATTGAAGTCGTCTACTACCAAAAAGCGCATGTTTTTATCAGCCATATCTACTCCTGAGTTGTCTCGCCCGGCAGGACGGGCCTGTTAAATACGCAATGCCTGTCCGGCGCTAATTTTCGCCAGCATGTGCTGGCTGATGTTGCTTAAATCCACGACTTCGCTCACGCCGCCTGTGGCAATCGCCTCACGCGGCATGCCAAATACCACACAACTGGCTTCATTCTGGGCGATGGTCCAGGCGCCCGCCCGGTGCATTTCCAGCATCCCGGCGGCACCGTCGTTGCCCATGCCGGTGAGGATCACCCCCACCGCGTTTCGGCCGGCGTTTGTCGCCACCGATTTAAACAGCACATCCACCGAGGGTTTGTGCCGGTTAACCGGTGGTCCTTCATTCAGTTTCACCACATAGTTGGCCCCGCTGCGGCCCAGCTCCATGTGCATCGCGCCTGGCGCGATGTAGGCGTGGCCCGGCAGAATACGTTCGCCATCCTCCGCCTCTTTTACCGTGATCTGACAGAGCTTGTTCAGACGCTCGGCAAAGGAGCGGGTAAAGCCTGGCGGCATATGCTGTGTAATCAGCAGCGCCGGGCTGGTCGCCGGTAACGGCTGCAGCACATGGCGAATCGCCTCGGTGCCGCCGGTGGAGGAGCCGATCGCTATCAGCTTCTCACTGCTCAGCAGCGGCCCCGCTTTCAGCGACGCGGGCACCGGCATCGCGGCACGGTTATGCACACGGGCACGGGCAGCCGCGCGGATTTTGTCGCCGATCATCTGGCTGTAGGCCAGCATCCCTTCACGGATCCCCAGCTGCGGCTTGGTGACGAAATCGACCGCGCCCAGCTCCAGTGCCCGCAGGGTAATTTCAGAGCCTTTGCCGGTCAGCGAGGAGACCATCACCACGGGCATCGGCCGTAACCGCATCAGTTTTTCCAGGAAATCGAGGCCATCCATGCGCGGCATTTCCACATCCAGCGTCAGCACCTGCGGATTAAACTGCTTGATCAAATCGCGGGCGACCAGCGGATCGGGTGCCGTAGCGACCATCTCCATATCCGGATGGCTGTTGATGATTTCGGTCATCAACTGCCGCATCAGCGCAGAGTCATCCACGCACATCACGGTGATTTTGCTCATCATCTTTCCTTCGTCAGTCCATAGACGGTTTGTCCACGCAGCCAGAACTCTTTACTGATCTGACTGAAGTTTTCGGAGTGACCGGCGAACAGGATGCCGCCGGGCTTCAGCAGGGGGACAAACCGACGCAGAATCTTCTCCTGCGTCTCTTTATCGAAATAGATCATCACATTGCGGCAGAAAATGGCGTCAAACGGCCCCGGCAGCGACCACTCGTTCGCCAGCAGGTTCAGCTGCGCGTAGGTGACCAGGTTGGCCAGCTCGGGACGCGCCCGCACCATGCCCGCATGGGGGCCGGTGCCGCGCAGGAAGAAGCGCTGCATCTGCGCCGGTGACAGCGTGCGCAGCTCCTCCTGGCGATAAACCCCCGCTACCGCTTTTTCCAGTACCTGGGTGTCGATATCGCTGGCATGAACCTGGAACTTGCCCGGTCCGGTGCCCAGGGTTTCCGCCAGCGTCATGGCGATGGAGTAAGGCTCCTCACCGGTTGACGCTGCGGTGCTCCAGACGCTGTAGTTGCCCTGGCGCTTGCGCGCATGCTCCGCCAGAATCGGAAAGTGATGCGCTTCGCGAAAGAAGGCGGTCAGGTTCGTGGTCAGGGCGTTGATAAAGGCCTGCCATTCGGCGCTGTTGGGATCGGACTCCAGCAGCGCCAGATAGCGACCAAAATCGTCGATGTTCAGCGTGCGCAGACGACGGACCAGACGGTTGTACACCATCTCACGCTTGTGGTCGGCCAGTACGATACCGGCACGCTGATAGATCAGCTGGCTGATACGGCGAAAATGCGTATCGGAGAGCGGTAAACGCTGCACCATCTGCGACAGCAGCGTTGTCGTCTCATTTTGATCTAATACCGTCGATTTCTTCATCTCTGCACCTGGCCCGAACTGAATAAAATAGCTGTCTGCTGCGATGCCCGGCGGCTTAATGGCTGCCGGGCGACGGGCAATTAAAAGGTTTCCCAGTTGTCGTCGCTGCGTCCCGCAGAGGAACGACCAACGGCTAACGATGCTTCTGACGGCAGCGTTTTTATCGCCGTTGTCTTGTTAACGGCCTGCGCGACAAATTCTTTACCAATATTGAACACAGATACCGCTTGTTTGAGATGACTTGCCTGATCTTCGAGCGCTGCGGCCGCTGCGGCGGACTCTTCCACCAGCGAGGCGTTCTGCTGCGTCACGCGATCCATCTCGGTAACGGCCAGGCCAACCTGGTCGATGCCACGGCTCTGCTCGTCGGACGCTGAGGCGATTTCACCCATGATGTCGGTAACGCGGGTGACCGCGCTGACGATGTTGCTCATGGTGTCACCCGCGCTCTCTACCAGTACCGAGCCGGTGTTCACGCGACTGACCGAATCCTCAATCAGACCCTTAATCTCTTTGGCCGCCTGCGCACTGCGCTGCGCCAGGCTGCGCACTTCCCCGGCCACCACCGCAAACCCACGGCCCTGTTCACCGGCACGCGCCGCTTCCACCGCCGCGTTCAGCGCCAGAATGTTGGTCTGGAAGGCGATGCCGTCGATCACGCTGGTGATGTCGGCAATTTTCTTGGAACTGCCCGCGATCTCTTTCATGGTGGTGACCACGCCATCCACCACCCTGCCGCCCTGCTGCGCGGTTTCGGAGGCGGTCAGCGCCAGCTTCGACGCCTGACGGGCGTTTTCGGCGTTCTGCTTCACGGTGGCGGTCAGCTGCTCCATGCTGGCGGCGGTCTCCTCCAGCGAAGCGGCCTGCTGCTCGGTGCGTGAAGAGAGGTCGTTGTTACCGATGGAGATCTCACTGGCACCGGTATAGATGGCGTCCGATCCGTCGCGGACGGTGCGGACGGTGCGGACCAGCTCCTGCTGCATATGCTGCACCGACGTCAGCAGATCGCCGATTTCGTTACGGACGTTAATCTCAACGGTCTGAGTCAGGTCGCCGCGCGCGATGTGCTGGATATGTTCGATACTCTGACGCAGCGGACGGATCAGCATCGAGCGCATCAGGTTCCACACCAGGATAATCATCAGCAGCGTAACGGCCAGCGTCGCGATAACGATGGTGATGGAGCGGCTGTAAGCCTGCTGGTTAGCTTCCACGCCCTGCTGGGCCAGCTCTTTGTTGTGATCCAGCCAGGCGGTGTAATCTTTCTGGAACTTGTCCTGATAGCTCTGCGTCGGCTGATCCACAAATCCTTTGAAGTTGCCGGTGGTAAAGAAGACCATCAGCTCAGCCAGCGCATCGTGATAGGCCTTGTAGTTCGCCTGTAACGCCAGGACGTTCTCGGCGGTTTTGCCCTTCTCCGACAGGTTGTCGTTGAAGATCTGATAGTTCACTTCCGCCTGTTTCAGCTCCTCGCCTGCCAGCGCCACCAGCTCTTTCACGCTGGCCCCCGAACCGGACATCTGCGCATCCTGCAGGAAGCGGATACCGGCACGGTTCAGGGTGTTACGCGCCTGAACCAGCGAAACCCATGAGGTGCCCATCGCCTGTTGCAGGGTGTTTAACTGCTGGTTGTAAGCAAAATTATCTTTATCTGAACTGACCGTTTTAAAAAACATACCGCCGGAGAAGAGCTGCAGCAGCGCAAAAAGCGCCAGCACGCACAGCAGACCGGTAACAACACGAACACGACTAAACATAAACACCTCATTGGGATTGCGATTCGTGTTTATTTATCGGCGGCAGAGGGGGGAACTTTACGCACAGCGACGGCTTAACGCCGCCGCTGTGGTGATCGCAGAGAAATCAGGCGCGGGAAATTCTGAAAACGGAGACGGCCTGGGTCAGTGCGCTGGCCTGCTGCTCCAGCGCGGCGGCCGCAGCGGCCGACTCTTCCACCAGCGAGGCGTTCTGCTGCGTTACCCGATCCATCTCGGTAACGGCGTGACCGACCTGGTCAATTCCGCGACTCTGCTCATCGGACGCCGAGGCGATCTCGCCCATGATGTCGGTGACGCGGGTTACGGCCCCCACGATCTCATCCATGGTGCTGCCGGCGCTCTCCACCTGCAGCGATCCGCTGTTGACGCGGGACACGGAGTCTTCGATCAGCGCCTTAATCTCTTTGGCGGCCTGGGCGCTGCGCTGCGCCAGGCTGCGTACTTCACCGGCCACCACCGCAAAACCGCGACCCTGTTCGCCGGCACGCGCCGCTTCCACCGCCGCGTTCAGCGCCAGGATGTTGGTCTGGAAGGCGATGCCGTCGATCACGCTGATGATGTCGGCAATCTTCTTCGAGCTGCCCGCGATCTCTTTCATGGTGGTGACGACGCCCTCCACCACTTTGCCGCCCTGCTGCGCGGTTTCAGAGGCGGTCAGCGCCAGCTTCGACGCCTGACGGGCGTTGTCAGCGTTCTGCTTCACGGTGGCGGTGAGCTGCTCCATGCTGGCGGCGGTCTGCTCCAGCGAGGCGGCCTGCTCTTCGGTGCGGGCAGAGAGGTCGTTGTTGCCGGCGGCGATTTCGCTGGCACCGGTAAAGATGGCATCCGACCCGTCGCGCACGTTGCCCACGGTCATCACCAGCGACTGCTGCATCTCATGGATCCCGGCGGCCAGCTGGCTCATCTCATTGCGTCCTTCCACCACAATCGGCTGAGTCAAATCCCCGGACGCGATGGTGCGGATCTGCACCAGCAGCTGCTGCAGCGGCTGAATCAGGACCTGACGCAGGCCAAACCAGCAGGTGATAATCACCGCCAGCACCACCACGCCAATCACGGCCAGCAGCCACATCATCTGCGTAAAGGCTTTCTGGTTCTGCGCCATGCCCTGATCGGAGAGCGCCGTCTGGCGCGCACGCCACTGGTCATAACTGCCCTGCATGGCGACCTGCTTCTGTTCGATGTTCTCTCTGAACATCCCTTCCAGATCGCGCGCCTGCAGGCTCTTCACCATCGCCTTCAGGCCATTCTCGTAGCTGGCGTAGTCGGCTTCCAGCTTGTCGCCCAGGGTTTCATCCAGACCCGGCGTGGTCGGCAGGTGGTAGTAGATCTTAAAGTGGCGATCGGCTTCCACTAACTGTTTCTGTGCTTTAGCGATCAGCTCATCAAGCTGACCGCCGTTCATCTGTGACGCCATGCTGGTCTGCAAGCGCAGCATGCCGCGGTTAAGTGTGGTACGGCTGTTGTTTAACGAGATATAGGCGTCCGTCATCTCGGTGACATTGCGATTAGAGACCTGCGACAGTGCAAAGGCCGTTTTGTCTTTATTCAGTGCTGACCAGAAAAGGCTGCCAGAAAGTAACTGGAGTACGCCAAAGATAACCAGTACCGCGATAAGACTGGTGACCACTTTTATTTTTTTTAACATCTTGTTCCCCTGCAGGTTGATTAAGGTGCAGCGGCTATATCGGCGCAGTTACGCGTTTAATTAACGCTTTTCGACGCTTTCCGGTAAGAATGCGCTTTTGTAACTATTTTTATCATCCGGAAGGCGCAGAGGATGGTGGCAGAGCGGTCGGAAGCGGGTGCTGCGCATCCCGCAGGATGCGCAGCCTGTTATCAGAATGTTTCCCAATGCGTATCGCTGACCGGCGCGGTGACCGCGTTACGTGACGTCAGTGCCGCCGTTTCAGGCCCGGCGATCGGCAGATGTCTGGTCAGGCTCGGCTGCCCGTCGTCGCGTTTGATTTTAAACAGGGCAACGGACTGGCTTAACCGGCTGGCCTGATCCTCCAGCGAGGCGGCGGCCGTGGCGGACTCCTCGACCAGTGCGGCGTTCTGCTGCGTCACGCGGTCCATCTCGTTAACCGCCAGCCCGACCTGTTCGATACCGCGGCTCTGCTCATCCGACGCCGTGGCGATCTCCCCCATGATATCGGTGACGCGCGTTACCGCATTGACGATATCGCCCATGGTTTCCCCCGCCGTGCCGACCAGCTGAGAGCCGACATTAACCCGGTTAACGGAGTCATCAATCAGCCCCTTGATCTCTTTGGCCGCCTGGGCACTGCGCTGGGCCAGGTTACGCACCTCGCCCGCCACGACCGCAAAGCCGCGGCCCTGTTCACCGGCGCGCGCCGCTTCCACTGCGGCGTTCAGCGCCAGGATGTTGGTCTGGAACGCGATGCCATCGATCACGCTGGTGATGTCCGCAATCTTTTTCGAGCTGCCCGCGATGTCTCTCATGGTTTTCACCACGCTGTCGACCACGCTGCCGCCTTTCTCGGCCGTTTCCGATGCGCTCAGCGCCAGTTTTGACGCCTGACGGGCATTTTCGGCATTCTGTTTCACCGTGGCGGTGAGCTGCTCCATGCTGGCCGCAGTCTGTTCCAGCGAGGCGGCCTGCTGTTCGGTGCGGGCAGAGAGGTCGTTGTTACCGGCGGCGATCTCGCTGGCACCGGTGAAAATCGCATCCGATCCTTCGCGTACGTGGGTAACGGTCCGCATCAGCGACTGCTGCATATCGTGCAGGCTGGCCGCCAGCTGCGACATCTCGTTGTTGCCCGCGACCTCAATCGGCTGAGTCAGATCGCCCCGGGCGATGGTCTGAATATGTTTAATGCTGCGGTTCAGTGGCATTAGTACGATTTCGCGCAGTCCGAACCAGCAGAGCACCATCACCGCGACCACTGCGGTGGTGATGCAGGCCAGGATCCACATCATGCGGCTGTAGGCTTCGCTGTTCTTTTCCACCCCCAGTGCCGACAGGCGATTCTGATCGGCACGCCATTCGCGGTAGAGCGTCAGAAACGCATTCTGGCTGGAAGCGACCGGGATTTTTCCGGCAGCGACCAGATCGCCGGTCTGCAGCGCACTCTGCATGCCGTTCAGTGCGGCAGCGTAATCGCTGTAGCGCTGCTCAAGCTGGTTGCTGAGCTGCAGATCTTCTCCCGGCGTATCCGGCGTGGATTTAAAGTCTTTGAAAAAGCCCTCCGCCAGCTGCAGAAAGCCTTTGCTCTCCTCCAGAAGGCTGGCGACGTCCGCCGTTTTCCCTTCCAGTCTGCTGTTGGCGAAACGCAGCTGAATACGGGTCAGCAGCACCCGACTCTGGTTCAGGCTCATATAGGCATCGTTGAGCGCCTGGGTGTTTTGCGTCGCCAGCTGCGACACCGCGAAACTCTCTTTGTCATGGCTTAACGCCGAGTAGAAAACAGATCCGGACAGAACCTGGAGCAGTCCGAAGATCAGGAACACCAGAAACAGGCTGGTCACAACGCGGATTTTCGTTAACATAATTAACCCTGATAAATGTAGGTGATTAAGAGTAGCCAAAAAGTTATCGGCAGCACCTGACAGGGAATTATGATCATATAGTGCGGAGTGGATGATTTTAAAGGGATTTATGCGGAGCAGAACGATGACGGGCCGGTGATTACCGGCCCGTCATGAGGAGGGATTACGCAGTGCGCAGGTTATCCACCAGCGCCATCTCGTCGCTGCTCAGCAGCTTCTCGATGTCGACCAGAATCAGCATGCGTTCACCCAGCGCACCCAGACCGGTCAGGTACTCGGTGGACATGGTGACGGCGAACTCCGGCGAAGGCCGGATCTGATCCTGGGTCAGTGACAGCACGTCTGACACGCCGTCGACCACGATACCAACCACCCGGCTTTCCAGATTCAGCACGATGACTACGGTGTTCTCATTGTACTCCACATCGGGCTGCGCAAACTTCACGCGCAGGTCGATAATCGGCACGATCACGCCGCGCAGGTTCGTGACGCCGCGGATGAAATCAGGGGTGTTCGCGATGCGCGTCACCTGATCGTAACCGCGAATTTCCTGAACCTTGAGGATATCGATGCCGTACTCTTCGTCGCCGAGCGTGAAGACCAGGAACTCCTGGCCGACGGTTTCGCCAGCGATTTTTGTCACGGTTGCCATTCCACTCATAATATTTACCCTTACGTTATCAATCAGGCGGCAGCGCCGGCCACACGTTTTTCACGGTTAAGTGACTGCAGTGCTGAAACATCCACAATCAGCGCCACGCTACCATCGCCCAGAATGGTTGCTGCGGAGATGCCCGGCACCTTGCGATAGTTACTTTCCAGGTTCTTCACCACCACCTGATGCTGACCAATCAGCTGATCGACCAGCAGCGCGTAACGCTTGCCCGCGCTCTGCAGGATCACCACGATGCCCTGCGTGGCTTCGGTTTTCGCGCCCTGCACATCAAAGACGTTCCACAGCTCAACCAGCGGCAGATATTCGCCACGCACTTCCAGCACGCACTCGCCACCGGCCAGCGGTTTCAGCTCTTCGGCGCGCGGCTGCAGCGATTCCATCACCGCATTCAGCGGCAGGATAAAGACTTCGTCGGCCACGCGGACGGACATGCCATCCAGGATCGCCAGCGTCAGCGGCAGCAGGATACGGATGGTGGTGCCTTTGCCCTGCTTCGAGGCGATTTCGACGTGACCGCCCATCTCCTGAATATTTCGTTTCACCACGTCCATGCCGACGCCGCGTCCTGAGACATCGGTCACCTGCTCGGCGGTGGAGAAGCCCGGCGCGAAGATCAGCATGCCGACTTCTTCGTCGCTCATGTTTTCGTGAACCGGCAGGCCGGATGAGAGGGCTTTTGCCAGAATACGTTCACGGTTCAGGCCCGCACCGTCGTCCGAGACTTCGATACAGATGTTGCCGCCCTGATGTTCCGCAGAAAGCGTCAGGTTGCCGGTTGCCGTTTTGCCGGTTGCCAGGCGTTTTTCCGGGGTTTCGATCCCGTGGTCGAGGCTGTTACGCACCAGGTGCGTTAACGGGTCGATGATGCGTTCGATCAGGCTCTTATCGAGTTCGGTTGAGCTGCCCAGCAGCGTCAGTTCGACCTCTTTACCCAGTTTGCTGGCCAGGTCACGCACCAGACGCGGGAAGCGGCTGAAGACATATTCCATCGGCATCATACGAATCGACATTACCGATTCCTGCAGGTCGCGGGCGTTACGCTCCAGCTGACCCATGCTGTTCAGCAGGTCGCCATGCGCGACCGGATCGAGTTCGCCGGAACGCTGGGCGAGCATCGACTGGGTGATCACCAGTTCGCCCACCAGGTTGATCAGCTGATCGACCTTCTCGACCGCCACACGGATACTGGTGGATTCGCTCGACTTGGCTGGCGCCGCCGCGCGCTTGCTCTCGCGCTTCACCGCCGCCACCGGCAGTTCGGTGACCGTGGCAGTGTGAACCTCTTCGACCGGCGGTGTGGCGACCGGCGCCACCGGGGCCGCTGCGGCCTCAGCGTCAGGGAAGCGGATCTGCGCTTCGTCGATAACGAAGCAGAGCACGGCAACGATGTCATCTTTACCTACGCCATCGATGCAGACATCCAGCGTGCTGGTGCCCTTCTTCACGTCGGTCAGTGTGCCAAGATTGCTCATCTCTTCCAGCATCAGATCGACCTCTTTCTCTTTGAGATCGATCAGCTGGACACGCAGGCCGCCGGTGCTGGCTGCCTCTGCGCTTACCGGCGCGGCGCTGGCCGCGACGACAGGGGCAGCTGCGTCGACCGGCAGACCTTTAGCCTCCAGCGCCAGCTGGCGCAGTGCTTCACAGATATATTTGAAGCTCTCCGCGTTCGGCTCCTGCGCGGTTTTATAAGCATCGAGCTGTTCCTGCATAATATCTTTGGTTTCCAAAAACAGGTTGATGATGTCGGTGCTGAGCTGCATCTCGCCGCGACGAGCACCATCCAGAATGTTTTCCAGGATATGAGTCGTTTCCTGTAATACCGTAAAACCAAAGGTTCCGGCCCCACCCTTGATGGAGTGCGCGGCACGGAAGATGGCGTTAAGCTGCTCAGAATCTGGCTCCTGCGGGTCAAGGCCCAGCAGGTGTTGTTCCATATCCGCTAACAGCTCATCGGCTTCATCAAAAAACGTCTGGTAAAAATCGCTGATGTCCATACTCACGGGAATCACCTCGGTTGTGAGGGGGCTGCTGTATTCACCGCGCTGCCTGGTGTTGCCAGCGGTGCGCGAATCTGTTCAATCGCCGCCGGATCGCTGATCTGGACGGCATCACTTTCTGCGTTTTCTTTTTCTATTGCTGCTTCGGTGTCGTGGTTCAACACCAGCAGGCTGATGCGGCGGTTCACTGCGTCATTCCCGCCGCGATTTTTCAGGCGCATGGTGTCGGCCATGCCTAACACTCGTAAAACTTTGCCGCCATCCAGGCCGCCCATCACCAGTTCACGGCGCGAGGCGTTGGCCCGGTCGGCCGACAGTTCCCAGTTGCTGTAGCCTTTGTCGCCGCTGGCATACTGGAAATCGTCGGTATGCCCGGCCAGACTGATGCGGTTGGGAATGTCATTCAGAATCGGCGCTATCGCGCGCAGAATGTCGCGCATGTAAGGCTCAACTTCGGCCCGGCCGGTCTTAAACATCGGGCGGTTCTGGCTGTCGATAATCTGAATACGCAGCCCCTCTTCCACCATGTTGATAATCAGATGCGGACGCAGCGCTTTCAGGCGCGGGTCGGCTTCAATCAACTGGTCCAGCTTTTCACGCAGCCGGTTAAGGCGAATATCATCCAGCTGGCGTTTCTGGGCATCCATATCGACGGCCTTTTTTACTTCGCCATCTTTCTTCGTCGGATCGTCACCGCCGCCGGGGATGGGGCTTTCGCTGTCACTGCTGCGCGCCCCGCCGGTAATCGCCACCTTCAGTGGCGTTTTGAAATACTCAGCGATCTGCACCAGCTCCTGCGGGTTGGCGATCGAGAGCAGCCACATCACCATAAAAAAGGCCATCATCGCCGTCATAAAGTCGGCGTAGGCAATCTTCCACGATCCGTGGCTGCCTTCATGGCCTTTATGTTTGCGCTTTTTGATCAGCACAATTGGGCGATTGCCGTGTTTCATGAAGTCTCGTCCGAAGTTTGTTTAGCCGGGTTCTTGGCGTTACGCACATGCTCTTCCAGTTCGCTGAACGACGGGCGCTCGGCGGAGTACAGCGTTTTACGTCCAAATTCCACCGCAATCTGTGGCGCGTAACCGTTGAGGCTCGACAGCAGGGTCACTTTGATGCACTGCATCATCTTGGTGGTTTCCGCACATTTCTGGCGTAACACCGAAGAGAGCGGCGAGATAAACCCGTAAGCCAGCAGGATCCCCAGGAAGGTTCCCACCATCGCGTGGGCCACCAGCGCACCCAGTTCCGCCGCCGGACGGTCAGCTGAGGCGAGCGCATGCACGACCCCCATTACCGCCGCCACGATACCGAACGCCGGCAGACCATCACCCACGGCGGCAATACTTTGCGCTGGTACGTCACACTCGTGTTCGTAGGTCTCGATCTCTTCGTCCATCAGGGCTTCGATTTCGAAAGCGTTCATGTTGCCGCTTACCATCAGGCGTAAATAGTCAGTAATAAAATCCACTAACTGTTTATCGGCAAGGATGCGGGGATAATTAGCAAAAATTTCGCTCTGGCTGGGATCTTCAATATCGCGTTCCAGCGATAACATCCCCTGCTGACGTGACTTCGCCATCAGGCGATAAAGCAGCGCCATTAAGTCCATGTAAACGGCTTTGTTGTATTTAGACCCGCGAAATAATAAAGGCAACGCCTTAAGTGTTTTCTTAATCGACTTGCCGTTGTTGCCGACTAAAAAAGCACCGGCACCGGCACCCCCGATCATTAATAATTCGGCCGGCTGATAAAGCGCGCCCAGATGGCCACCTACCAGCGCGTATCCGCCTAACACGGAGCCCAGAACAACCAGGTAACCTATAATTATCAGCACAAAAATTCCTTACGTCCGAAACGTGTTGGTGGAAGTGACGCCAGCGCAGCAGCTGTTATTTCTGAACCGCAAGCAAAAAAAAAGCAGCGGTATTAACCGCTGCTGGATGACTTCCACAATGCGAACAAATTTAAACGGCGTGTTTAACCTGTTCATCCAGCAGTTGTGGAAACATATCGGCAGGTTCTGCAGAAAGTTTACGTCTTTTTACGGCGCGTGATGGCGGCTGGCACAGGCTGCAGGTGAAGCTGCCAACCGGCTGATGCGCATGGTTAATAAAGCTGCCATTGCAGCACTTGCAATCCGCCAGCTCCAGCATGCCGCTCTCAACGAATCGGACCAGGGTCCAGGCGCGGGTCAGCGCCAACAGCGGGCCCTCGTCCGATTGCGGACATTGTTCAAGATATAACCGGTAGGCCTTGATCACGGCATCAACGCCGCTGCACAGGCCGGTTTTCAGCAAAAATTTCCAGGCGTTGCAGAAAATCGAGGCGTGAATGTTCTGCTCCCAGGTCATGAACCAGTCCGTCGAGAATGGCAGCATGCCTTTCGGTGGCGGGCTGCCACGCAGTTCTTTATAGAGCTTAATCAACCGGCCACGGCTCAGCTGGGTTTCGCTCTCTAACATCTGCAGGCGCGCACCTAAGGTGATCAGCTCCATCGCCAGCTGAATGTCACGGGCTTCCTGAACAATACTTTTCTCACTCATGACATCGCTCTCTTTTTAGCAGGCAGATCATCTTTAGACGCGTTACGCAGTAAACCGCTCGATAATAAAATACCGGTGTGGATTTGCTGTAAATCATCCACGCGTGATTCCTGTGTCAGACGATTAATCGCTGTGCTGTCGGTAAAACGGAACTGACAAACCAGTTGATTGGTTTCCGCCATTTTTACCATCTCAGGCAATGTTAATTCAGATAATGCGTTCGCCATTTTCTCGTCAATTCCGAGGCGAAACATTGCAGAAGCTTTATCCTGGTTAATTAAACGCTGCGCGAGCAGTAAATAAGACAAGTTGAGGTCGTAAATATGTTTTAGTACTTCAGAGGTGCCCATTTTTTTCCATCCTGAGAGATGAGACGTAACTGTATCGCAGAAACTTATCTGCGGTTCGAGCTGCTGTATATTAAATCAAAAGATGGCAAAGAAACCTTCAGCTAACCTTAATGCCATGCCTTCTGCCTTCTGTTTTTTGTGGGTTTCAGACCCACCAAAGGTCAAAAATCCATGCCATTTTATTTTCGAGTTTCAGACAGCTTCCGTGATGTCTTCTTAGGTTTTTTAGGACTAATCCGAAAACAACGCAAATCTATATCGTCTGTTTTCGACATACAACGACAGCCAGAGGGAATTTTGGATAAAGTGTGACGCAGATCACACTTTTAAGGCAAATTTCTTCAGCAACCCTTTACCATCGCTAACCTTCTGGTCATTTTTTGAGCAAAAATCACGACTTTTAAGTCCAATTTGTCCTGAGAAAGGTTTAATAGGGGGTAAATGCATCGCTATTCGAGGCTTTGAGGATGATGAAATGAAGATCGGGTGTTAATCGTTTTATCACCCTATTTAGAACCAACTAATGATGGGTTACCAGCATTTTATGCTAAACATAGGGGTGGTTATTTGCAGTTAAATTAGTTACTTATGGGGAGAGTTGCACAGGGTGAGTAATGAAAGCGTTAAGGTCTTAGCGGCAGTATGCCGGGTTTAAGGCAACCTGATGTTAACAATTGCAGCAGAGCGTTAAGGCTCCAGCACCCAATGTAACAAGAGTTTATATAAGAAATACGAATGAATTAACAACAGGTTAAGCTTCGCCTATGACTCTATCGGCAGCCCGGCGCAAAACTTGAGTAATAAAGCTAAAGAAAGCGGCCTGCCGCGGCCTGACAGAGAAGGACAAAGAGCGTTGCAGGAATCGGGCCATTTTATGTGATGGCTCGCGGGCGCAGAGAGAGAGGCCCTGCGGGCGGTGTCAGAGAGCAGAGAGCGTGTCAGGCAGCACAAAAAAAAACGGCAGCGATATCCCAGGATACCACTGCCGCTTATCAGCCCGATCAGGCCAGTTTCGGGAAGGTCGCGACGTTGTTGACGGTGTTGTGATCTACGCTACGCGGGTCGATACGTTCCAGGTCCTTCAGGAAGCTTTCGCGCCAGGCGGTGATGTCGTTCTTACGCAGTACCGCCATCATGTCGTTGTAGCGGGAGATCCTTTCGGTACGCGGCATCGTAATCGCCTTATCCAGCGCAGCGGCCACCTCATCGCGGTCATAAGGATTCACGATTAAGGCTGACGTCAGCTCATTGGCCGCACCGGCGAAGCGCGACAGCACCAGCACACCCGGATCGTCCGGGTCCTGCGCCGCCACATACTCTTTCGCCACCAGGTTCATCCCGTCACGCAGCGGCGTGACCAGACCCACATCGGTCAGACGGAAGATTTTCATCAGCAGGCGACGGTCGAAGTGCTGGTTAAGGTAGTAAAGCGGCGTCCAGCCCAGCGTGCCGTACTTACCATTGATGCGCCCTGCCTCGGTTTCCAGCTGATGACGGATATCCTGGTAGGCCTGCACATCGCCGCGTGAAGTCGGGGCAATCTGCGAGTAGCGGATTTTGCCCCGGTGCTGCGGGAAGTTTTCCAGCAGGGCTTCATAGGCAAGGAAACGTTCTGGCAGCCCCTTAGAATAGTCGAGACGTTCGCAGGCGATAATATTGCGCGCATCGCCCAGCTCTTTCTTCATCGCGGCCATTTTTGGCGGCAGCGGTCCTTCGGCCATCTCTTTAATACTGTCTGGCTCGATTCCGATCGGATAAACCTCGGTCATAAAGGTATTGCCAAAGGCACGGTGCTTTTTATCGCCTTTATTCTGCAACTGTGTCAGCTGGCTGACACTGTCCAGGAACGCCACGCGATCCGATTCCGTCTGGAAGCCCAGCAGATCATATTCGCACAGCATCTCCAGCAGCTCTTTATGCGGCGGCAGCGCGTTGAATATTTCCGGCGTCGGGAACGGAATATGCAGGAAGAAACCGATACGGTTGTTGATGCCTGCGCGACGCAGCGCGGCCGCGAAAGGTAAAAAGTGATAATCGTGGATCCAGACAATATCGTCAGGCTTAATCAGCGGTTTTAAGCGCTGCGCCACCGCATCATTGACGTCGCAGTAGCCTTCCCAGGCTTCACGCTGGAACTGCACCAGATCGAGGCGATAATGGAAAGCGGGCCAGATGACCGTATTAGAAAACTGGCAATAATAGAGATCGTAATCGTTCTGGTTCAGCGGGAATGAGGCATATTCGATACCTTCATGCTCCTGGACTCTGACCTCTTCCTCTTCTTCGCCAGAGAACTCGCTGATTTCACCGTTCCAGCCAAACCACAATCCACCGGTGCTTTTCAGGGCATCGAGAATGCCGACGGCCAGGCCGCCTGCGCTGGTTTTAGACCCATCTGGCATGGCGACACGGTTAGATACAACCACTAAACGACTCATAACCTAAACTCCTTACCGACGTTGTCTTGTTCTGATAGTAATAATATTTTTTCCAGCCAGCCGTAAACCGCATTCACATCCTCAAGCCGGAAGTTCGCCTCTGTGGCACCTTCGCCTACTTTTATGGAGATGCCCTGCGCGGCGTTCACGGCGGCAAAGCCCTTCTCGTCTGTCAGATCGTCGCCGATAAAGACCGGCTTCCGTCCGGCAAACGGGGGCTGCTGCATAAAGTCGCTGATGGCAGCGCCTTTATCGATACCTTTCGGTTTAATCTCTACCACACATTTTCCCGGCTGGAGCGCCAGCCCCGGAAAACGTCTGACAGACTGTTCAGCCAGACGCAGCACATCCTGCTCGTGCTGCATCGCCTGGCGATAGTGAAGGGCAAACGCCATGCCTTTGACTTCCAGCTGGGTGCCCGGCCAGGCGGCCATCGCCTCCTGCAGTTCGCTCCTGAGCGCCTGCTCGACCTCAGCCGGCAGGCTGATGCGCTGCAGGTGCCCTTCTGCGTCACGGCGTTCTGCACCGTGCACGCCCGCCGCCGGTCCCTTCAGGGGCGCGGCCAGCGCATCGAGTTGTTCAATGGGTCTGCCGGAAACCAGTGCAAGTGCGCCCTGTGAGTGGGCAGAGAGCTGCTGGAGTTGGGCGATAACCTGCTCAGGAATAAAGACCGCTTCGGGACGGGACTGGATTGCTGCCAGCGTGCCATCGACATCAAAAAAGAAGGCGTACTGTCCGTTCGTTAATGTCGGGTAACTGGCATGGGGGTCTGCCACCTGATTCACGTCACTTCTCCTGAAATCGTATTGAATAAAACATTGAGTTAAAACAAGAATGTCCTGACGCAGTCAGGTCAGCAAGCGGGAAATTCTGAAAGGCGGTGATTGAGGGGTAAAACAGGGTGATTCGATAGGTCACTCTCCTCAAACGTGCAAACGCGTTGCTGACAATACTGGCTACCTGAGAACACCTTCGCATTAAGTGTAGTCATTAATAGGGGTTACGCCAGAAATATGCAGTTTTCATGCCAGCCGCTGCGGTTAAATAAGCAGAAAAGCGCCCCGTCAGCGTGTGGCTCTCCGGATGGCAGGGGCAGTTCCGCGCCAGGCGTGACTGGGATCCGGCCTGTTCAGCACAGGAGACAGCTGGCCGCTATCCAACCTTAAGCGTCTTAAGGTATTCCTAATCTAGAAAGCGCACTCTCGTGACACTTTTATTACTCTGGTTCTGCTCACATGGCGTTTACCCTTAAAAGGCCGCTGATTAGCCGCCTCAGCTTGCTGATCCTCGCTGCGCTCTACATTGCACTCTTTCTGAATATTGCCTATTACCGGCAGGTGCTGGCGGTGATGCCGCTGGATAGCCTCCACACCACGCTGGTATTTTTATCGATGCCGCTGGTCGCCTTCAGCGTCATTAATATTGTGCTGACCCTGGCCTCGTTTCTCTGGCTGGACAGGCTGCTGGCCGCGCTGTTTATCCTGGTCTCCGCCTCGGCGCAGTTCTTTATTCAGACCTATCACATCGTGATCGACCGCTCGATGATCACCAATATGATGGACACCACCGCCTCAGAAACCTTTGCGCTGATCACGCCGCAGCTGATATTTACCCTGCTGACCTCAGGCGTGCTGATGGCGTTGCTGATGTTCTGGCCTCGGGTGAAACGGCAGCAGTGGCGCGGCGTGCTGGCACGCCTGCTCAGCCTGATCCTCTCGGCCGCGCTGATCGTGCTGGTCGCCCTGCTCTTCTATAAAGATTACGCATCGCTGTTCCGCAACAACCGTGAACTGGTGAAAGCGCTGAGTCCGTCCAACAGCATCGCCGCGACGCTCTCCTGGTATAAGCATCAGGAGCTGCAGAACGTGCCGCTGGTGCGCATCGGGGAAGATGCGCATCTGCTGCCCGATCACCGCACCGGTAAACCCCAGCTCACCATTCTGGTGCTGGGCGAAACCTCGCGCGCGCAGAACTTCTCGCTGGGCGGCTATGCGCGGCTGACCAATCCCCTGCTGGCGAAAGATGATGTGATCTACTTCCCGCACACCACCTCCTGCGGTACGGCGACCGCAGTGTCGGTGCCCTGCATGTTCTCCAACATGCCGCGCGCCCACTACGACGACGTGCTGGCCGCTCATCAGGAGGGGCTGCTGGATGTGATTCAGCGCGCCGGGATCAGCGTGTTGTGGAATGAGAATGATGGGGGCTGTAAAGGTGCCTGCGATCGGGTTCCGCATCAGGATATGACCAGCCTGAACCTGCCCGGCATGTGTATCGACGGCGAATGTTATGACGATGTTCTGTTCCATGGTCTGGATGCGTACATCAGCCAGCTGAAAGGCAACGCGGTGATCGTCCTGCATACGATTGGCAGCCACGGACCGACCTACAGCCATCGCTATCCGCCACAGCTGCGTCAGTTTGCGCCGACCTGTGACACCAATCAGATCCAGGACTGCTCGCAGCAGCAGCTGATTAACACCTACGACAATACGATACTGAATGTGGATCACATTGTGGATAAGGCCATCGGCATCCTGCGCGCGCATCAGGATCGCTTTACCACCAGCCTGGTCTATCTTTCTGATCACGGGGAGTCGCTGGGCGAAAATGGCGCCTATCTGCATGGCCTGCCCTACGCTATCGCCCCGGACACGCAGAAACATGTCCCGCTGCTGCTCTGGCTGTCACAGGATTATCAGCAACGTTTTGCGGTTAACCGCAGCTGCCTGACTAAACTGGCCGCGACAGACGATTTCTCTCAGGATAATCTGTTCTCCACCCTGCTGGGATTAACCGGCACCGCAACTCACGAATATGTGCCTGCGGATGATATTTTGACATCGTGTCGGAGCCAACCTTAATGAAGATACTGATTGTTGAAGATGACGCCCTGCTGCTGCAGGGGCTGATGCTGGCGCTGGAAGGTGAAGGCTATGTCTGCGACGGCGTGTCGCGGGTGCGCGATGCCGAGGCGCACTTTGCCAGCGGGCTCTACAGTCTGGTGGTACTGGATCTGGGTCTGCCGGACGAGGATGGCCTCCATTTCCTGATCCGCCTGCGGCGGCAGAAGAAGATGACGCCGGTGCTGATCCTGACCGCGCGCGACACCATCAGCGAGCGCATTGCCGGGCTTGACGCCGGCGCTGATGACTATCTGATTAAGCCGTTCTCGCTGGATGAGCTGCTGGCGCGGATCCGTGCTCTGATCCGCCGCAACGTCAATCAGGGTGACACCCAGGTAAGAGTGGGCGCGCTGGCGCTGGATATGACCCACCGTCAGATCTCCCTCAGCGACGTGCTGCTGGACCTGACGCCCAAAGAGTTCGCGATTCTGTCGCGGCTGATGCTCAAGGCCGGCAATCCGGTTCACCGCGAAATCCTCTACCAGGATATCTACAACTGGGAAACCGAACCCTCGACCAATACGCTGGAAGTGCATATCCATAATCTGCGCGACAAGATTGGCAAAAGCGCCATCCGCACCGTGCGCGGCTTTGGGTATGCACTGGTCACGCAGGACGGCCTTCGCGAGGCACCATGATAAGACGTTTCGATCATCGCAGTATGCGCTTTCGCCTTATCCTGACCATTGGCCTGATCCTGCTGGTTTTCCAGGTGATCAGCGTGGTCTGGCTCTGGCACGAGAGTAAAGAGCAGATTCAGTTTCTGGTGGAAGCGCATCTGCAGAAGCGCAATATGGACAGCAACGTCGAGCGCGAAGTCCGCGAAGCCGTGGCCAGCCTGGCGGTGCCGAGTCTGGTGATGATCACCCTGACCCTGCTGCTCTGCTATCAGGCGGTGAAATGGATCACCCGGCCGCTTTATCGCCTGCAGAGAGAACTGGAAAGCCGCAGCGAAGAGAATCTCGACCCGGTAGCCTGCCACAGCCAGGTACATGAGATCGACGCGGTTACCCAGGCGATCAACCAGCTGGTGGCCCGTCTGAACAGCAGCCTGGAGCGTGAGCGCCTCTTTACCGCCGATGTGGCGCACGAGTTGCGCACGCCGCTGGCCGGTCTGCGCCTCCATCTGGAGTTAATCGAACGTCACAGCGATGTCAAAGTTCAGCCGCTGGTTCAGCGGCTGGATCAGATGACCCACAGCGTGTCGCAGCTGCTGAGTCTGGCGCGCGCCGGACAGTCCTTTACCTCCGGCACCTATCAGAACGTGGGGCTGATTGAAGATGTGATTCTGCCGATGGAGGCGGAGCTGAGCATCATGCTGGAGGCGCACAAGCAGACGCTGCTGTTCGACCTGCCGCAGGAGCAGTTTGTCCGCGGTGATGCGACACTGCTGAAGATGCTGCTGCGGAATCTGGTGGAGAACGCCCATCGTTACAGCCCGGAGAACAGCACCATCAGTGTGCATCTGCTCGCCTCACCGCAGCCGATGATGGTGGTGGAAGATCAGGGACCGGGAATCGATGAGAGTAAAAGTGGCGAGCTGAGTAAGGCCTTTATCCGGATGGATAGCCGCTATGGCGGGATCGGACTCGGGCTGAGCATCGTCAGCCGCATCGTCCAGTTACACCGCTTTCAGTTTTTCTTAGAGAACCGTCGCGATCAAAGCGGCTGTCGGGCAGTGGTCCGGTTTTAAGCGCTGAACCAGGCCGAGAGAAACAGAACGACCGTCGCGGCAGCAATCAGCAGGGCAGCATATTCGCTGACCGGACGCGGGGTGGTAACAGGCAGGTCAGCAGAAGCAGTTTTCATAGCATCCTCCTCAGTTGGAGCAGGCAGTATCGCGACTGCATATTAAGGAAACCTTAAGCTCGCGATACTGCCGCAAAAATTGTGGTAAACCGCGCGGCCGGGCCGCCACCCGCCCGCTGCATGCTCAGCGTGCTCTACACTTAATGGCTACGTTCCCTTGACGGAGTGACGCCATGAGCCCGCGCATGCACAAATATGCTTTTCCGGTCAGTAAAGCCCGCAAATATCTGGAACCCGGTCCGGTGCTGCTGCTGAGTTCGCAGTATCAGGATCACCACGACATCATGACCCTCGGCTGGCACACCGTGCTGGAGTTTTCGCCCTCACTCGTCGGCTGCATGATCGCGGGCATGAACCACAGCCATGAACTGATCCGCCAGAGCGGTCAGTGCGTCCTGAACATCCCCTCCGCCTCGCTGATTGACGAAGTGGTCGGTATCGGCAACAGCCACGGCGATCAGCTCGATAAATTCAGCGCCTTTAACCTGACACCGGAACCGGCCCAGGTCGTGGGCGCGCCGATGATTGCTGAATGTTTTGCCAGCTTCGAATGTCAGCTCTATGACGATGCAATGGTGGCCCGCTATAACCTGTTTATATTTGAAATCGTGAAGGCGCATGTCGCTGAACAGCCGGAGTATCCCGCGACCCTGCACTACACCGGCGAAGGGCGGTTCAGCGTGATGGGCGATAAAATGCTGGATAAGAGCGGTGATTTTAAACCTGAGATGCTGTTGTAGTTGAAAGCCCCCCATTCCGTCCCCATTCAACTCTTTCGACCTGACAGGAGTAAATAATTATGGCAATCGAATATGCAGTGATCGCAGGTGGCTGTTTCTGGTGCACCGAGGCAGTATTTAAAGATGTGATCGGCGTGGAGTCGGTGGAAAGTGGTTATACTGGCGGCGCCCGGCCAAACCCTACCTATGAGCAGGTCTGCAGCGGCGCCACCGGTCATGCCGAAGCGATTCGCATTGGCTTTGATCCGGAGAAAGTGAGCTTCGGCGATCTGCTGGATATCAGCTTCGTTACGCATGATCCGACGCAGCTTAACCGTCAGGGTAACGACATCGGCACGCAATACCGCTCGGCGATTTTCCCGGCCAATGCGGAACAGGAAGCGGAAGCGCGCGCCGCCATTGCTCGCGCTCAGGCGGACCATGACGTGCCGGTAGTGACTACCATTGAGCCGCTGAAAGAGTGGTATCCGGCGGAAGCCTATCACCAGGATTACTGGGAAGGCGCCGGTCAGCGCAACGGCTACTGCATGGCGGTGATCCCGCCCAAGCTGCAGAAACTGCGTAAAAGTTTCGCTAACCGCGTGAAAAGTTGATTAGCCGGGGTGATACCGGGCCGGCAGGCGTGCCGTGGCCATCACCCCGCTCTTCTCTGTATCGCGGATCCGGGCCGCAAAATGGTGAAGATTCCCGCAGAGAGAGGCGCATAAATCGCCGGTTTTGCGGCGTGGCAAATCGATTCGTACAGAGCTTAAGCGAATAGATCAAAAGAAAAAAATAGTGCTTGACCGCTTTCGGCCGACTCCCTATAGTAGCGCCCCGTTGACCCAGCGCGGTCAGCGAAGTAAATGTGGTGAGGTGTCCGAGTGGCTGAAGGAGCACGCCTGGAAAGTGTGTATACGGCAACGTATCGGGGGTTCGAATCCCCCTCTCACCGCCACATTCTGAAGAAGAGCCTGAACAGACGTTCAGGCTTTTTTTTTGCATATTGCACGGCAAGAGGGGGGTGAGAAGCCCCGCCGGGGTTCGACAGCGTGCGCAGCGCGCTGGACAGCGGAGCCTGCGACGCGGCCCGCAGGGTGAGCACAGCGAATCCATCCC